>Ga0247831_1007351_pt1 | contig 12366 bp, 10 predicted proteins | sample LaCruzMarch2015__9_FD_192406 | JGI IMG/M metagenome (GOLD analysis project Ga0247831, IMG submission 192406) | Freshwater microbial communities from meromictic Lake La Cruz, Castile-La Mancha, Spain - LaCruzMarch2015_1m | ecosystem: Environmental > Aquatic > Freshwater > Lake | place: Spain...
TCAACTCTTATAAACCAGATATTTGTTTAGTTGATATCAACCTAGGTGCTGGAAATGGGATTGACCTAATTAGGCAAAGTATCGCAACTGGAACCAACTCCAAATTTGTTGTATTAACTATGCATGGTGATTCTGAAACTCTTGAGCAGGCAAAACAAGCTGGTGCGGCCGCTTATGTAACAAAAGGTGTACCGATCGAACAACTTGTGCAGGTTTTATCTGCTGTCTCTGGAAGTAAAACTTTTATATCAAGGGGCGAAATTAGATCAGTGCCAAAAAGAGATTTTGGTTTAACTGCTCGCGAGATTGAGGTTTTATCACTTCTACCAACTGGGGCTACTGCGTTAGCTATCGCCGGAGTTTTATTTTTAACTGAGGCAACAGTGAAAACGCATTTGGCAGCGATTTACCGAAAATTAAATGCGGCAAATCGAGCACAGGCAGTAAGTATTGGAATTGAAAATAACCTAATTGGTAAGTAGTAATTTATTAAACTTTTCAGACCAGGTTGCAAGTTGCCAGTTGCTGATAACCCATCCCCTGCCAGCCTCACCCATCGCCTTGGATCTAATCGGATCAGCTAGTAACTCACAGATCGCATTTGATATTTGATCAACATTTGTGCCATCAACCAGCAATCCCGTAACTTGATCGATAACTGCATCTTTTGCCCCACCTGAATTACCAACAACAACTGGGAGTCCACATGCACTTGCTTCCAAATAAACGATGCCAAGACCTTCAACTTCAAAGCCAGAAAATCTTGATCTAACTGGCATTGCAAATATCTCGCCAAGACAAATGTAATCGGTTAACTCCGAATGTGATACCCGGCCAGTAAATACAACTTTGTGGGTAATGCCGAGTTGCCTTGCAGAGGTTCTAAGCATTTGTTCAATGGGGCCTTGACCAACAATTAGCAAAATTGCATCTGGGTATTTTTTTAAAATATCGGGCATAGCTTTGATTAGTTGGTCCTGACCCTTGCGGTGCACAAGCCGTGCAACACAAACAATTACTCTTCTACCTTCTAGCTGGTAACGAGCAATTAACTTTGGATTTGGATCTTTTGGTGAAAAATGGTTTATATCTATTCCAGGAGAGATTTGTATCAGTTTCTGACTCTCCTTTGTAACCTTGATAATCTCACTTTTTGTGTAATCACCTAAGTAACCGAGTGAATCTATATCTCTAATTATTTTTTGAAGTAATTGTTTAAGCACTGGAATCTTTGCCCACCAAAGCTCATGACCATGGCTTAAGGCGACAATATTGCTTGCCCCAGCTTTGCGCAGTTGCTTAGCCATCAGAGCTAAGGGTGCGGCAGCACCAAACCAAACGTTTTTAACTTGATATTGCTTCATGATACTTGCAGCTTTTCGATTAATTCTTGGGGTTGGTAACAACATTTTGGTGCGATCTCTAATGATAACTGCGCCAAACTTTTCAGTTAGTTGCGCATCAAAAGGAGCTGATCCTTTTTGCTTGGATGTGTAAATCACTAGAGAATTCTTAGGCAAGCCTTCGATCAATCCCAAGATAAATGTTTCGATTCCACCTGCTCTTGGTCCAAGGTCATTGGTAACTAGTAAAACCTTTTTATCGCTATAAACGGCGTGCTCCGATATAAGGCTTCTTACCCAAATCAAACTCGGCAATCTTCACCCGCGCGCCTGTGCGTGGTGCATGGAGCATACGATTTCCACCAACATAGATTGCAACATGTGAAATTGGTTTTCCAAAAAATACTAGATCACCCGGTTGTAAATCTTTTCGAGCAATAGATTTTCCATAGTTATATTGAGCTCTCGATGAGTGAGGCAAGGAGACACCTGCGGCTTGAAATGCTCTCATAGTTAAGCCAGAGCAATCCCAGTTGACTAGCCCGGCTGCGCCAAAGACATATCTATCACCAATCTGAGCAAGTGCATATTTAATTGCTACACCACCTCGCCCACCAACATTTGCATACTTTCCCGCATCTGCTAACGATCTTTGTTGGTCTGCGTTCTCCTCGTCATCATTTAATTTTGCAAGCCGCGCACGTTCTGCTGCAGTCAGCTTTGCCAATAAATCCTCCGCCTCTTGCAATTTACCATTTGCTATCGCTAACTGCCTGGTGAACTTTGCTTCAGCAGCTTTAACTAATGCCAACTTATCTGAAACAGTAAAGGTTGTTGCGTTTAATCTTTGAGTCACAACGGAAAATTTCTTTAAATCAGCACTCTTTTTACGGGTAACAGACTCAAGTGAGCCAGCCGCGGATAGATAGAGGGCTGGATCAGAAGAAAACAACAATTCTAAAGATTGACTAAGTGGTCCAGATTTATATTGCTCTGCTGCAATTGCACCGATTACCTTGTGCATCTGATCAACAGAGGCACCTTGTTGGCTTGCCTGTTGTTGCACTGTATCAAGAGTTCGTTTTAACTTTGCGAGTTGCACCTTTGCATCTTGAGCTCCTTCAGCCGCAGTTGCTGCCTGCTCCTGCAAATCTCTAACTCGACCTTGCACCTCAATTAAATTTGGTGCGGCATTTGCTGAAACTGGGATTAATCCCGAACTGAAAATTACCGCGGCAAATACTGCTCGAAGTGAATTTCTCATTCCGAAAGGCTAGCCATTTAAAGTGTGCTAACTCAAGCCAACCTAAGCGTAATGTGCTGAGAATTATCAAAATTTTTGGCATTTATTTCCGTTTAATCCGATATTTAGCCGATATCGCGAAGTTTGCCCGCTTTCGGGTTTCTGGCCTCAAATCTTAAAGGTGGTACCAATCCAGCAGTTGCCAGTAAATTAATTGCAGCTTTATCTTTGTTTGTAAGTTCAGCATTTTTCCCAGGCGCCGGCTTTATATTAAGTAGCACTGAGACAACACAATCGCCACAGGCGATCTCGCGCATTACACAGGTATCACAATTTATGATCATGTCTAAAAGGTTAGGACAAGCCACTGACACTCGCTAACCTAAAGCCTGTGAGAGAGATAATTGCTAGCGCCAACTTGATTGTGGGCAATGATGGCTCAACCACCGCTAATAACTCCTCGATTGGACTCTCTACCGATGAGGACCGACTGAGGTTTCAACAACTACGGAGCAAATCAGATCTAATTTTAATTGGCGGAAATACCGCCCGGCGCGAGCCCTATAAAAGAACCCTAATCCCACTTTATATTCTTACTCACGCAAAGGTTAGGTTGCAACCAAAAAACCAATTAGCAAAACAGTTTTCAATGAGTATCACTGAGTTATTTTCTGAAATTTCAAACAATTTCCCACCAACAGATAGCACCTCCCCTATCAACTTACTGGTAGAGGCTGGTCCAATTTTACTTAAGCAGATGATTGAACTCTCACTAATCGATCATTTATATCTGACTAAAAATATAGAAAAAGATGGTGAGAATAAGATTTCTGTACAAGAGTTAACAGCACCATTTAAATTACTAAGTAGTGAAAAAGTTGGAACTTGTGAGTTTATGCATTACCAAAAACTCTAGCCAAGAGAAATAATTACGATACCGAGTATTGCAAAAAATATACCTAGGTACTGAAACTTATGTAATCGTTCGTGCAGCAACTTGTAAGCAAGTAGCGCAGTCACAATTGGAAAGAGTGAGCCTAAAACTACCGCCAGCGAAACTAATCCTTTAGTAGTTGCAACGCCTAAGAGAACATTTCCAAAAAAGTCAGCACCGCCAATTCCAATTAAAATTGGAAGGTCCTTCTTAGTAAATCCACCAGCTGTTCTATATTTTGCAAATAATGCTAAAGCTATTAGAAAAGTAGTAAAACGCATTGTGGTCATGGTCATAATTGCACTTGATTTAGAGCCCTGGGCTATAAATGTAATTGCGGTACCAAATCCAAAAGCTGCGATCAACGCATAAACCAATGGTCGGACTGAAATTCCACCCTTAATCTCAGGTCCACTTGCACAAAATGCACCAGTTAATGCAACTAACATTCCGATTAGTTGCACCGTACTTGGTTTTTCGCCATTAATAAATGCAACTGTAAGGGGAATTAGCGCAGATAGTGAACTAATCGGTGAAACCACACCCATACGTCCAGTGGCAAGTCCGGCATAAAAAGCAGTCAAACCAATAAATCCTAATGTGCCAGCTAACACACCTGGCAAAAAGTAATTATCCCAACTTAGTGTTGGCGCAAACCAAGAAGATGTTATTAAGACAACTATCAATCCGAACATCAAACCAAAGCTTTGTGAAACTCCAGTTACCGCAAGTGCCTTGTATTTCTTGGTTAGGTTACCGCCGAAAAAATCTGCTGTTCCCCACAAAAGAGATGAGAGCAAAGCAAGCATTGAGGCCATTAATTAAGCCTACTGTGAAGAGTTGACTTAATTACTCTTGCCACCTGCTCGCGCCTTCACTTACTTCCTGCAGATCCAAATTATCCTTAGTTAGTGAAACCAACCTTTGAACAATTAGTCGCTCCGATCTTGGCGCTAAAGCCACGGGGTGAGATATTGCTTGAAGCCGTTCCAGCTCCACAAAAACTTGCACCCCACGCATTAGCGATGACCGCTGATGTTTTAGAGGATGCAGCTACTGGAAGATTTGTTTTACTCCATGATCCAGCCGGGCAAGAAGGTTGGGGCGGAAACTGGCGGTGCGTAACTTTTGCAAGAGCTGCGATTGATTTAGAGATGGCATCTGATCCATTGCTGCCAGAGATTGGTTGGACTTGGTTAATTGAATCCCTTAAGAAAAATGGTTGTGAATTTTTAGCACCAAGTGGCACTGTTACTAGAGTTGCTAGCTCATCCTTTGGCGCACTTGAAGATCGTGAAGAAGATTCTGAAATGGAGGTTCGCGCATCATGGACCCCAACTTCGGGCGAAGATTTAGTTAATCATGTCAATGCTTGGCTTGAACTTTTAGCAATGACAGCCGGGCTTGAACCAATTCCCCAAGGCGTTAGCTCTATTTCACGAAATAGCTAGACTTCTTTAAGTAATGGTTACTCCACTTATCGCTCCTAGGCATGGCGTGCCAGCAGTCATAAGTAATGAAAGTGATTTTGAAAAATTAATTGCCCAGTTATTAAATGGAAGTGGGCCATTAGCAATCGATGCTGAGCGTGCTTCTGGCTATCGATATAGCCAGCGAGCATATTTAATTCAAATTTATCGCGAAAATGGCGGACTGCATTTAATAGATCCAATCCCCCTCAAAAATTCAAAGTTATGGCAAAAATTTAATGATCAGTTTTCATCATATGAGTGGGTAATTCATGCCAGCACTCAAGATATTCCTTGTTTAATTGATGTTGGCTTAAAACCAGAATTGCTTTTTGACACCGAGTTAGGTGCGCGAATTGCTGGGTGTGATCGAGTAGGGCTTGGGCCATTGGCTGAAAGCTTGCTTGAATTACAACTTGCTAAAGAACATTCGGCAGTTGATTGGTCAATTAGGCCACTTCGGCCAGAGTGGATCACCTACGCCGCACTAGATGTTGATATCTTGCTGGATATTAGAAATGCGGTTGAACACTTACTAACTGAACAAAACAAATTAAAGTGGGCCAAACAAGATTTTGCTTCAATCTTAAAGGGCTATCAAAATTATGTATTCACTGATGCTGCCAAACCAGATCGGTGGCGTCGAACATCCGGTATGCATAAAGTACGAGATCGATTAACTATGGCAATTGTCCGAGATCTATGGTTATCTAGAGATGAATTAGCTCGTGAAATAGATCTAGCGCCTGGTCGAGTTTTAGGTGATGATGCAATTATTGAGCTTGCTACCAAGCGGCCCGATAACTTAGAGGCAGTGGCAAAATTAATTGGCAGACGAACCCGATTAGAAGCCCCACCTTTTAATCGCTGGCTAAATGTTTTAACTCTTGCACTTAAAACTCCACTCGACTCGCAACCAGAATTACGAGTGGCCTCACAAAGTTTGCCACCAATTAAAATTTGGAAGGATCGAAATCCACTTGGTTATGCCCGGCTTACCCATGCCCGTGCTGCATTAATTGAACTATCGACGCAAATACAAATTCCTACCGAAAACTTAGTAACCCCAGAGTTGGTTCGTAAAATTTGTTGGCAACAACCGCCTGCATCGAGCAGTGAGTATGAAAATTTTGTGATTGAGCAACTGACCAGCATGGGTGCTCGGCCATGGCAGATCGAGTTAGTAACACCGGCAATTTCAGCATCCCTGCCCCAAACTGAGCCACTGATAATCCCAGAGCCAGCTGAGGCCGAAGGTGAGCCAGAAGTAGCCCAATAAGGTGTGATTGGAATTACGCAACACTTAAGTTGCGTAATTCATTAATCTAGGAATATGCTCGACCCATGTTAAGCACCTTTTTAATCGCCCTCCGAGAGGGTCTTGAAGCTGCCCTAATTGTCAGCATCTTGGTTGCCTACGTTGTTAAAACTGGTCGTAGAAATTTACTTGCGCCAATCTGGACTGGTGTTGGAATAGCACTTGCTGCAAGTTTTGCTTTAGGTGGTTTTCTCTCATTTACCTCCGCCGAGCTTTCAGAGCGAGGTGAACAATTCTTTGCTGGAACAACCTCTTTTATTGCGGTAGGACTGGTCACTTGGATGGTTTTTTGGATGAAGCGAGCTGCCAGAACTCTTCGCGATGAGTTACATGGCAAAGTAGACAATGCCTTAACCACAGGTCCATTAGCACTTGCTACCGCTGCTTTTTTCGCTGTTGCTAGAGAAGGCCTAGAAACTGCATTATTTGTCTATACAAACTTTAAAACTGTCGCTGCAACATCCTCAGCATCACTTGGCCTTGTACTTGGATTAGCTCTTGCAGTAGTTCTTGGCTACCTAATCTATAACCGGTCAGTTAAAATAAATCTAAGTAAGTTTTTCACCATCACTGGAGTTGCATTGATAATCGTCGCTGCTGGAGTTTTGTCCTACGGCGTGCATGAGTATCAAGAGCTTGGCTGGTTACCAGGTGAGAGTTCATATGCTTGGGATATTTCATCGGTAATGGCAAAGGATTCGATCGCCGGCTCCTTACTTGCCGGCACAATTGGCTTTGATGTAAACACCTCCTGGGTGCAGTTGCTGCTTTGGGGTTCCTACCTAGGAATTGTTCTTCGCCTTTACACCAAACCTGCTCGCGTAAACATCGCCCAATTAGTTAAGTAGGCGCACTACCCAATTCGCCTACTGGCGAGTAACCTATCCTTATAAAGTAAATAGGTGGGGGAAATAATGAGCAAAAGCGCAACCGCAAAAACTAATGTGGTTTTAGTCGATGCAGTTAGAACTCCATTTGGAAAAGCTGGCTCGCTCTATGCTGAAACTAGAGCTGATGACATTATGGTTCGCTGTATTCGCGGGCTGATTGAACGAAATCCAAATCTGCCAGTAGATCAAATTGATGAGGTTGCAATCGCAGCAGCAACTCAAACTGGTGATCAAGGTATGAATATTGGACGGTCTGTTTCAATATTAGCGGGTATTCCAAAAACTGTTCCAGGTTATTCAATTGATCGTTGGTGCGCAGGTGCCCTAACTGCGGTAACCACAATTGCTGGTGGCATAAATATGGGCGCATATGATCTTGCAATTGCCGGCGGAGTAGAACATATGGGACATCACCCAATGGGCGATGGTATGGATCCAAACCCAAGATATTTGGCAGAAAAATTAGTAGACACAGATGCACTTCAAATGGGTGCAACTGCAGAACGTTTGCACGATAAGTTTCCTCACCTAACAAAAGAGCGAGCAGACAAATACGCGTTAGCATCGCAACAAAAAACTGCCTCAGCATACGCAGCAAATAAAATTCAACCTGATTTAATTCCAGTTGCTACCAGAACTGCCGAACTCGGTTGGGGTATGGCAACAGTTGATGAACCACCACGGCCGCAAACAACTCTTGAAGCACTTGCTGCCCTGAAAACTCCATTTAGAGCAGCTGGTCGAGTAACCGCTGGTAATGCTGCTGGTTTAAATGATGGAGCAACTGCTGCGATCTTGGCATCAGAAAGTAAGGCAAAAGAATTAAATCTGCCAATCAAGGCAAAATTAGTTTCATTTGCATTTGCCGGAGTTGAACCAGAGATCATGGGCTATGGTCCAGTTCCCAGCACAATCAAGGCACTAGCTAAAGCTGGCTTAGATATAACCGATATTGGTTTATTTGAAGTTAACGAAGCATTTGCTATTCAAGTACTTTCCTTCTTAGATCACTTTGGAATTGCCGATGATGATAAACGAGTCAATATCTATGGTGGCGCTATCGCAGTTGGTCACCCACTTGCCTCCTCTGGCGTGAGATTAATTCTTAACTTAGCAAATGGATTTAATGAGCAACCTGAGGTTCGCTACGGAATTACTACCATGTGCATTGGGCTTGGTATGGGCGGCACAATCATTTGGGAAAACCCTAATTACAAAGGTGCTAAGTAATGAGTGAGGTACTAGCTGGTGCACCTGGTGAGGTAGTAACAAATGCAATTTTGCGGATGGTCTCACTGTCTCCATTTGGCCATAATGGTGAGCTAGCGCTAATTACATTAGATAACGGTGCAGACCACACCAGACCAAATACATTTGGTCCAGCATCTTTAAATGCACTGTCTAGCGCAATTGATCAAGCACAAAAAACTGATGCCGTGGCCATTGCAGTAACTGGAAAACCATTTATCTTTGCCGCAGGTGCTGATCTTTCTGGCGTTGGGGCTGTTAAAGATATCTCCGTTGCTACCGCTTTTGGCGATCTAGGCCACGAAGTTTTCCTTAAATTACATGAGAGCAAGAAACCAACCTTTGCATTTATTAATGGTTTAGCTCTAGGTGGCGGCCTTGAGGTTGGACTTAACTGTCACTATCGAACACTTGCCTCAACCGCATTTACTGGTCTACCAGAATGCTTTTTAGGCTTAGTGCCTGGCTGGGGTGGTGCAACACTTCTTCCTAAGTTAATTGGGCCTGAGAATGCAGTGCAAGTAATTATTCTAAACTCACTAAATAACAACACCATGATGAAGGCTAAAGATGCATTGAGCCTTGGTGTTGTAGATGCAGTATTTGAGCCATCGGATTTCCTTGAACACTCTGTGAAATTTGTGGCCGAAGTTCTGAACGGTAAAAAGAAAATTGAACGAAAAGATTTCAGTAAAGACAGCGCTGGCTTTGAAAAGGCAATCGCAACTGGCAAGGCAGCAGTTGCTAAAAAATATAGCGGTGCTCAAATTGCATCCCCACTTGCCGCACTTGAATTAGTCAAAGCAGCGCAAACAAACTCAGTTCGAGATGGTTATGCAGCTGAGACAAAAGTATTGGCTGAGCTAGTCATGAGTGATGCACTTCGCGCATCTTTATACTCATTTAATTTAATTCAGAAAAAGCGTAAGAAAGTAGAGGGTGCCCCAAAACCAGCACTTGCTCGCAAAATTACCAAGGTAGGAGTAGTTGGTGCAGGACTTATGGCATCTCAACTTGCATTGCTGATGCTTCGCAACTTAAAGGTTCCAGTCGTTATTACAGATTTAGATCAAGAGCGGGTCGATAAAGGCCTTGCCTGGATAAAAGCTGAAATTCAAAAGTTAGTAGATAAGAAAAGGCTTAACCCAGAAGGTGCTGCCAGATTACTTGGAAATATCTCTGGCTCTGTTGATCAAAAAGTATTTGCTAACGCTGATTTTGTAATTGAAGCGATCTTCGAGGAGTTATCTCTTAAGCAGAAACTGTTTAAAGACCTCGAGGCGATTGTTACTCCGGAGTGTATTTTGGCCACAAATACCTCATCCCTGTCGGTTGAAGCAATGAGTGAAGGACTTAAAAATCCAGAGCGAGTTGTTGGCTTTCACTTCTTTAATCCAGTTGCGATTATGCCGCTGTTAGAGGTGGCAAGAACAACCAAAACTGATGATGCGACAACGGCTACTGCGATTAACATCGGTAAAGATTTAAAGAAAACTATGGTGATTGTTAAGGATGCACCAGCATTTGTAGTGAACAGATTACTTACCAGATTCATGGGTGAGGTAACTGATTCCATGGATGAAGGAACTCCTTATGAAGTAGCAGATGCAGCAATGGCTCCCCTAGGTTTTCCAATGTCATCCCTTGAATTACTGGGCCTAGTTGGTCCAGGCGTTGCATTGCATGTAGCAGAGACTCTAAATAAGAATCTTGGCCCTCGCTACAAAATCTCGCCGACTATGCAACGGTTTGTTAAAGAAGGCGTAAGAACATTTTATGTAAAAAACGAGCAGGGACTAAATGTTGTGAATCCTGCAGCACTAGCTTTACTTGAGAAAGGTTCAAAAGCTTCAACAGCGGATCAGGTTAGAAGAAGAGCACTTGAAGCACTTGCAACTGAGGCGAAGATGATGCTCGATGAAGGTGTAGTTTCAACACCACAAGAGATTGATATTTGTATGTTGCTTGGCTCTGGTTGGCCAATGCATCTAGGTGGAATCTTGCCTTACTTAGATCGAGAAGGAATTAGCGAAGCGGTTTGCGGCGTTCGTTTTCATCCAAAGGGTGTTGCATCTCTTCCTTAATATCTAAAGGCATATCACTGCTATTCCAAGCTACCAATGAACGAGTAATGTTTTGAACAGTAATTCCTAGATCCTCCAAAATTTGAGCCCGCTTGGCATGTTCTAAGAATGAAAGTGGAAGTCCAATTGAGTGAACTGGCACATTTAATTGCGCATCACTAAATAGTTCAGAAACTGTGCTGGCAATACCACCATGTTTAATTCCATCTTCTAAAACAACAACGCTCTTATAACGCTGAGCCATAGTAATTAAGGATTTTGGAAGTGGCTTTACCCAACGTGGATCAATTACGGTGACGCCAACTCCTTCTCGATATGCCTGAGCTGCAGCTTCAACTGCAATTGCTGCAAATGCGCCAATACTTACTAACAAAACATCAGCACTCTCGCCTCGATATAAAACATCAATTCCGTCGCGTCGTTCAAAGGCTGGGATATCTGGGTTCACAACTCCCTTAGGGAAACGAATCAGTGATGGCGCATCTGAAATATCTAACGCTTCGCGCAAAGTTTCCTTAACTCGCTCACCATCTCGAGGGGCTGCTACGTGCAAGGTTGGCACAATTCCAGTTAAAGCTAGATCCCACATTCCATTATGAGATGGTCCATCATCGCCCGTAACACCAGCGCGATCTAAAACAAATGTAACTCCGGCTTTATGTAATGCAACATCTAGTAAAAGCTGATCAAAGGCTCTATTTAAAAATGTCGAATAAACAGCAACCACTGGGTGCAGGCCAGCAAAGGCCATTCCAGCTGCTGCAGTGGTGGCATGTTGCTCAGCAATTCCAACATCAAATGTGCGATCTGGGAATGCTTTTTCAAACTTATCTAAACCGGTTGGCCCCATCATCGCTGCCGTTATTGCAACAACATCTGATCGTTCTGCGCCAATCTTTACTAACTCATCAGAGAATACAGAGGTCCAACTCTTGCCACTTTTACTAAGTGGCTGACCTGTTTCCGGATCTACGACACCTACAGCATGAAACTTTTCTGCTTCATCATTTAGCGCTGGGGCATGACCGCGACCTTTTTCAGTAATTACATGAACTAAAACTGGTGCATCATAATCTTTGGCAATTTTTAATGCCTTCTCCATTGCCGCAACATCATGGCCATCAACTGGACCAAAATACTTAAGTCCTAGATCTTCAAACATTCCTTGGGGTGCAACAATATCTTTAATTCCTTTTTTAACACCATGCAATGTTTCATAAATTGGTTGTCCAACAACTGGAGTCTTTTCTAGTACTCCTTTGCCCCAATCTAAAAACTTTTCATATCCACTAGTAGTGCGCAGAGTTGAAAGGTATGTTGCTAATCCACCAATTGTTGGTGAATATGATCGTTCATTGTCATTAACAATTATTACTAATCTTTCATTTTTACTAGCCGCAATATTATTTAAAGCTTCCCAGCTCATTCCGCCAGTTAATGCGCCATCGCCAACTACACAGACAACAACTCGATCTTTTTGCTTTGTTATTGAGAATCCTTTGGCTATGCCATCGCTCCACGATAATGCAGTAGATGCATGTGAGTTTTCAACAACATCATGCTTGCTCTCACTTCGATTTGGATACCCAGCAATTCCGCCTCGTTGACGTAACTTTTCAAATCCACTCATACGTCCGGTAAGCAATTTATGAACATAACTTTGATGTCCAGTATCAAAAACAATTACATCTTTCGGTGATTCAAATACTCGATGCATCGCAATTGTTAATTCCACGACACCAAGGTTTGGTCCTAAATGTCCACCAGATTTCGAAACTTGATCAATTAAAAAAGTACGAATTTCACCAGCTAATGCAGTTATCTGCGCTGGATTTAA
>Ga0247831_1007354_pt1 | contig 12362 bp, 15 predicted proteins | sample LaCruzMarch2015__9_FD_192406 | JGI IMG/M metagenome (GOLD analysis project Ga0247831, IMG submission 192406) | Freshwater microbial communities from meromictic Lake La Cruz, Castile-La Mancha, Spain - LaCruzMarch2015_1m | ecosystem: Environmental > Aquatic > Freshwater > Lake | place: Spain...
TCAACTTAATAAACTCGATTCTTCCTACCTAATCAACCTGGAGCAATTTAACCATGCTAAATAAGTACAAGTTCACTGTTTATGTTGAGACAAACTCTGGCGAACGTAAGAATCATTCAATTGTTCGTATGTTTTATAAGAAGTCAGATGTGGATCGTTACTTAATCGGATTTGCTGACGGTTTAGCCATCGCTTATGACGGAGTTATCCTCAGTGGTACAGCTAAAAATCTCAACGAATTGGATGAACACACTAACCAGGCTAAATCTTTAATGAATTGTAGTTAATTTTAGAGGGACTTTTAGATTGTCCGAAGCGTTCCTCAGAATAAGTAGGAGGTTTAGATAACATCGATGGAGCCACGAAACCACTTTCGCCTCCAATCATCGGAACCTGCAAGTATTTATTGAGGAACGCAATCGGATTGTTCACAATCAGCTCACTTTTTCATGCCGCCTTTGCTGCCTTTAGCGCCAGCTTTAGTGCCTTTAGATGCACCGCCTTTTTTAGTCATGCCAGCCATGAGAGTTAAACCGAAGGACAACCAATTCTAATCTTAAAAGTCTAATTAACGATTCTTAAGTTCTCTCTTATCTGTATATTTTCAAAAATTAATTGATGATAGAGCTTTGCCTTAAGCGCAAGAAACATTACAAATAAACTATAAACATTGTATAAATTCTAACCAATGCGCAAGTTGCGACTCACATTCAATAGTCAGAAAAGAGTTATTACTAAGGTATAGGAAGCAAAGACACTAACGCATTATGCGTTATGTAAACTTATGTTTTCTTGCTTATTTTGCTCTTGACTTTTAACCTTATTTTGTCATCATGTACCTGGATTCAGACCACCCATGCTATTGAACAGCTCCAAAACCCTTCAAAAATTTGACGTTTTTATCCGAGACAAAGGACGTTGGAAGTTCAGTCACTCAATAGAGGAACTAGACGAATCAACCGTAAAGATGAAGTTCTTAAACGAAAATGCTGACGTTGACCCTTCCTCAATTAGTGTGTATCCAACCCGTTGATTACCGATGAACACGATTGCCGCAATAAAAGTGATTGGAGTTGCTTACATAGCTATGGCTGTGTATTGCTTTTTTTCCGTCAATTACTTTTATGGAATTGTGTTTTCGATCTGCGCAGTGACTTTACTGCGCATTCGATGACAACATAGGTTTCTTAGTGGTTAAACATTAAGACGCAGGTTCGATTCCTGCGGTTGCCTTTGCCTCACTACGAGGCAACGCACCTATTGCTTTTATAGTTCTGAGGTGCTACATTGTACAGGGGAGACAGCTCCCCTCCTTTATCCTTCTTAAATCACATGAACACCCCCAACTTCACGACCCTGATTAAAGACGCTGAGCTCGCTGCACACTCATGGAACGAGTTTGACATAGCAACCCTGTCTTGCAATGAGGCTTTTGGTCTGCCTTTTAACGCAGCCAAAGAGACCTTGACTAACAACGTTACCGTTGCTGAGTCACGCAAATTTGATTTGTCTGTATTCAGTGGCGCTGAATCTGCTTTTAAGTTCCCAGACCTTGAAACCAACATTGTTGTTCGGGTAACACGTAAGCCCACAGCTCACTCAAAACTCGAACGGATCGACGATAAGATCGAGCAGTTAGAACAGAAACTTAAAGTGGCAAAGATCGAACGGAAGAAGTTGATCGAGCAGCTTGCTGTAACTGGTGACGTAGATATGATTACCGATAAAATCAACCTCGCATTTACTCGCTTAAAATGATCTACCGTTTCGCTTCCTTCACACTTCTTAGCCTCATGTTTGGGGTTATAACTTGCGCAGCGTTAGGCTACGATCCTCTGGTCTTAGCCAAAAGACCAGGTTACCAGATTCAAATCTGCAAAAATCCTGAAATCCATACAAATGGATGCCTTCCATAGTATTGTATGGCCGGGCCATGGGAACCCTGGGTCGTTTACAACAACGACCCATTTTTCTTTATTAACCTTCACTTTTCTTGTAACTAACCATGAACTATTTGCTTTCTTGTACAATTTCCGCCAGTGTTCGTCAAAGCATTCAGATTAAATTTGACGATCTCAAACTTCCGCAATCAGTTGTAGACACATTAGAGAAGAACAACACTGTTTCTTTACGACCTAATCTTTCTAACGCACTTAAATCTGAGCTAGATGCTCTTCGAGTTATGCAACGAGAGTTGTATGACGGCTACTGTATACACTTTGGCGACACTCATTTTGTAACAGCAAATTATTTCGATGAAGCAAACAAATTAATTAAACAAATTCGTGCGAAAGCTAAAGAAGCTAACGAACGTTTGTTTGGTTTTTGGGAGTCAGAGCACGGTAAATGGAGGAACACAGTAGAGGGTTTCTTGCTTCCTCTTTTTAAGGATGAAATGGAATACAAACTGGCTAGCGATGCCTATATGCGAGTGTTCCCGACACTGCAAGAGTATCGCAATCCAATTGGGGTTCATGTTGTTGGCCCTCTTCCAGTTTCTTTAGAAGTTGCTACGAAACCAGTTGAAGGTGACGTACAAGGTTTGCTTACATATGAAAATTCAATAAATACTAAAGAAGTAATCGAAGCGGCCCACGCTAATGCTGCGGACAAAGCACTTTGTTTAGGTGCTGAACTACTAGACGACTTAGATGTTAGGACTGTAACTAAAGTCGGACGACAACAAACAGGTGGAGATAAGAAGCGTGGGTCTTGGCAAGTAACAGCCGAGAAGCTAAAGCTAATTAGCGATTCCGTAGTTGGGTTTGATAACTTAGCTGGCTTAGCAGATCAACTGCTAGGTGCAGGCAACGCAATTCAATCACCAATGCGACAAGTTCGCGAAGAAGGATGTAAAAGATTCCAAGAACTACAACAAGAAATTCGTACTGAATTGGAGTCGATCGTTGACACCCGTGATACATCTAAAGGACTAGAGACACTTCAAAAATCTCTAGCTTTGTCTAACACCTATATAACTCTATGCGAACAAATTAAAACTGCAGAAAACTCAAATGCTTTAGACCTATTGGTTAAAGAAGCAAACATTGAGCTGGACATTTACGCACAACGATCTAAGCACCTTAATAAGATGATTGGTCAACGCCGCGAATTAATTAGTGTTGCTGGTGACGACCTAGACGATTTGATTTCTGATATCAAAACACCATTAACATCTCAACCAACACCCGATTTCTAATGACACAAACTGTTTATGCCTTCCATTCAAAGGAAGGCTTTCTCTCTGACATTGAAAAATACACTAACGATCCAGAAAAAGCTGTTACCTTTGTCTCTTTTGAAGTAGCTTCAAAACGATTAAACGGATTCAAAGATCGATTAAAACATACTTGCCGAATTGTATCTGTACAACTTCCTTTCCCACGAACAACGGCGGTGCAGTTTTATGCCTAGATTAACAACAGTTAAGTTTCAAACAATCTTACTTGAAGATTGTCCTACAAAAGAACCGGTTTTATTAGAAGTTAAGTATCGCAGACAATTAGATAAACCAGGTGTTTTTATAGTTGAAGGCTTTAGTGCTCGATTAAAAAACGATAAACATCTAACTATAGAACGGGCAATTCATTCGGACATACACAAATTAGTTGAGCAAGTTAAAGCAAAAATTATAAAACAATATGAGGATAAAAACATAAAGTATAACGATTATGTTAAACGAACACCTTTAACTCTGCCTCGCAAAGAATTGAACTATACATATTCATCCGAAGATAAGTTTCCCTGGCTTAGTAACGCAACTCAGGAACGATTTAAGATTGGAAAAAACTATAAAGGAGAGTGGGTTCGTTTTGTGACAACTAATCTTGAATGGGTGGTGATTGATAATATAGATGATTACGTACTTTTTGATCAAGCCAAGCAAACTGAATTCATAAGACAAACAACGCTTTTGTACGAAAACTTTAGAGAACAGAGAGAGAGTTTGGTTACTACGTACGAAACATTATGGAACAAAACATATGAGCAAATATTCAATGGGTTAACGTATGAGAACAATAAGGATAAGCCTCAAGAATTCGACGAGGTTTTACGAAGTTACATTTAATTACACCCTTGCTGCTTCGCAGCTGCGGAGCAAGCTCACAGTTTGCTACAATCCCTACAACATCACATCACGCTCATGAACGACACTCTATTCGCTTCTCTCCAAACCTTTCGCGCAAACCTAAACGCTGCCACGCTCGAACGTGAGTCTGTGGTTGATGGTCTGTTAGCAACCCTGATAAGCAAGCAAAACGCTTTCTTGTTAGGAGAACCAGGTACAGGTAAATCTGATCTGGTACGGAACATATGTAACGGGATTTCTGGAGCCAACTACTTTGGTTATCTTTTAACTCCAACCACCGATCCTTCCGAGATCTTTGGCCCCGTAGCCGTTACCAAACTTCTTAATGACGAGTACACACGCGACGTTAAAGGGTATCTTCCAGACGCTCACATCGCATTCACGGATGAGTTATTTAGAGGCTCGTCCGCTATTCTGAACTCACTGCTGACTCTTTTAAACGAGCGCACTTTTAACAATGGAAAAGAAGTTATCCACACTCCGATTCAATCTATTGTTGCAGCAACAAATTCCTGGCCGGATGAAGAATCCCTTCAAGCATTTGCAGACAGATTTCTGTTCCGACCCACGGTGGAATTTCTTAAGAAAAGCACATCGAAACGGATCTTGGATGGTTGGGCTCTTGGAGTCGAAGAACGACCTACCGTAGGTACACACTTAAGTCTTGATACCCTTACACAGTTACAGGACGCCGCTAAACAAATTAAAGTCTCAGATGATTTCGTAGATAAATATGGCGAAGTATGGGATATGTTAAGTGCCCGTGGTATTACAATTAGCGATCGGCGTCGTGTTCAAGTACTCAAGTTCCTAAGAGCTTGGGCAATTGTTCAAGGAGACGAAGAGCTTGTACCAGAACATATGCATAACTCCCTGGTTCATATTGTATATAGGACACCCGATGATAAAGAAACTATTAAAGAGATCCTTGATCAAGTGATTCCCACGGCTAACAAAATATTTGCCGATGCTAAACGAGCTGCTTCTGGGATAATGACGGAGTATTCAACTACGACTCACAAAGCTCAACTACGTAGTAGTGGAATCTCTGAGTTAAATGATTTTGTTATTCAGTTACGTAAGTACCATAAAGATATGCAGACAGTCCGAGACAAAGTAGGGGAAGTTATTGATGGGAATAAATATCGTATGAATCTGAGCACAAGACAGACAGGCGTAAAATTACAGAAACAGCTTGAAAGTTACTGCGAAACGCTGACCGTTGCAATTAGCGACATTAGCAAGTAACCTGGGCGCGTAGCATCACATCAACATGACTGTCAAAACTGAAGACCTAAATCTCGTTCGAAAAAGACTGGCAGACTTTATAGAGTCTGCGGAGGTAATCAGTCCTTCAAGTGCTTACGACAAACTTGTAGCCCTATTAGTTGATTTAGATCAAGCCATCATCAGATCCAAAAAACAAACATGAAACTAAACAAACACACTGAATTTGTGAGGCTAACTCACAACGAACCCCTAACGCTAGCTTGCTCAGCACTTGCAGATTTTCTTTGGGAAGACTTTGTTGTAGATGGGAAACCTTCTGTAACTTATCTCATTGATCACTACAACATTAAAAAACTATCCCGCTTTGGTAAAGAGCTTTTCGAGCGATTATATAACGCAGATGACGTAAACTGGATCATTACAGAGCAAGCTTACGAAGATTATTTCAGAGCAAAACAAGATGGAAATGACATTAAATTTCCAGAAGGATATAAGCCTGAGAATGGAATGTGGTATGCGATTATGTCTGATATTGGTCTTGCCGCTGCTTGGCCTCATCTATTAGCTAGAAGTGTAGGCAATCAATTTAACGCAGGTAACAACGCAATCAATATTTTAAATCAACTGTCTGAAGTCATAGAAGAGTTAATTGAGAAAGATTTATTGGATGTTCAACTTGTATTCAACGCGGGAGACAAACTAGATGAGTTAAGAAAACAATTTCAAGATGCTCAGGCTAAAGGCGATAAAGCTGCAATGGATAAAGCTCGTGCTGAGGGTAAAGAAATTAATCAAGCAATTCAAAACGCCATAGAAGAACTTAAAGATCAAATAGGATCGCAGACCAGCAGGATTGTAGATAAAACGAATAAAGATTGTGACGAAACAAACAGTTCAATTTCAACTTTGTTTGGAAACGAAGAAGGTAAGGGCGCCCACGGTACAGACTTGCAAACTAAGAGAGACTTAGCGGAAAAGTTACAAAGAAACCCCAAGCTAAAAGCACTGGCAAAGAAGTTAGGTGCTCTCCGAAAAGTGTGGCAAGAACGAAAACGAGCGAAGATAACGAAGTCAACTTACGAAGCAATTAACGGAGCGGTTTTTTCAAATGACATTACAAGAGCCTTTCCTGTAGAACTGGCACTAGCTAGTAGTAATGAGGGAAAACTTTTATTTGCATTGAAGTACTCGCAGAAAACTTTGCTTACAAAAGATTACAACGCTCACCGAAAAGATATAGGTAAAGGTCCAATAATCATGTACGTAGACACCTCAGGTTCTATGGGTGGAGAACCAGAAGTCTGGTCAAAAGCTATTTCGTTTGTAATTTCTGAAGAAGCCTTAAAGGAAAATAGAGAAGTTCAGATCTATTTATTTGATACACGAATTGAACAAGGTGTAACCTTGAAGGGAAATAGAAAAACAAACAAAGAATTACTTGATTTTGTAGGCACTTGGCATCTTGGCGGAGGTACAAGTTTTAACTCCGTAATCTCCCACGCGGTCGAACTAACAAAGACCCAGGATCGTTCAGACATTCTTTTGATTACGGATGGTTATTCAGACGTTCAAGACTCTAATATGAGAGCGCTTCGGTCCCTCAAACAAAGGACAGGAGCCATGTGGAGTACAATCTGTATCGGAACACATGTTCCGGATATAGTGCATGAGTTTTCAGATGAAGCTTATGCGGTCGACATTTCTGCTCACGCAGAAACCATTGACGTTATCCAAAAATGTATTAGGTGATCACCATGCCACGACCTTCTGAAGATCAAATCCTAGAGCTTTGGCGCGACACTCAAGCTTCAGCTCGCATAGACCATCCAGACCCTCCATTAGAGTTGATGATAGGCCGTTTTGCTGACTCGTTGTTAGACAAGTGGCAGTACGCTGAAGGGCGTTCAGACCTCGACAGTCTGTTTGACAATTCAAACTGGGTGTGGGCAGAGGAAGAGGACGAAGGAAAAAACAATGTGTGTGTTTTTTAAAAAGTAAGACTTTTATTTATTACGTATTCTTTATTATGACTCCTGACTTTTCTGAGTATTTTTACTTGGACTCCGCTGTTTATAGCGGTCTAAGATGGAAAAAGAGAAACGGGCGTATCGCTCCGGGTGAAAAAGCTGGAACCTTATATAAAACTAAAAAACATTATGTTGTTCAGCTTCTTGGAAAAAAATACAATTGTGACGACATTATCGCCAAGCTTAAAGAAAATAAAAAGTTAGTTCGTTAAAATTACTAAACAACACACAGACAAACTAATGGACGACTCTCAAATTTGCGATTCACTTCTTGACCACTGTTGTACCGTGTTTAATAACGTAAAATTTAATCTGGGTGTTAGCTCAAAAAGTGCGTGGCAACGAGAAGCGCGAGAACCAATGGCTGCGGTTTTTAGAACCTTAGCTGAGGAATTGGTTATTGATTTAACTAGTGATAAAGACGATAAACATAACCAAACCTTAACGTTAGTAAAACATTATTTGTTGAACAAAGCAAACGAACACTTGGATGACGTAGTGTGAACCACACTGATGTAAACTCGGTTTTACTAGAGTCAAGTAAAAGGGACGCAGCTACGGAAATAAAGCTTATAAAAGATATATATTATTGGGATTCTAGTATTGAAAGTTTAGCTAACTGGATACTGGCTTCGTTATGGACTGCCGTAAACACAAAATCCCAGACTGAAGGAGACGACTATGTTTTTAAATATAAAGAATCTTGTATTGCATATAACTTTAAACAAAGAATATTCACTATTAATTTATGGAGCGAAGAAAATTCTTTTTATACTGTTGGTTTACATGTAAGTTCTTACTTGGAGACACTTTATGGAGTTAAAACATTTGCCGAAGTAGAGACTTCTTTAATATTTGACATTGTAGAAATTGAAAATTTATCAAAAACAATAGCTAGGGATGTTGATACGTGGATAACAAATGTACCTAATATTTACAAAGAAATTTGTGCTGGTTAATTTGCATAGTTTTATATCATTAGTTCGTTTATAAACTGACCTACACTCTTTTTTTTTATTCAATTAGGGTTTGGCTCCTTTGTTTAAACAAATATTAAATCTTTGTGAAGTGGCTTGACACTATATTTACACCCATTACATTGACCTTGTAAACGGACTTTCTTATGGACATCAAGTTCAAATACCAGGGTTGCACCCTGGAAAACCCAGAAGCAGCGGCTTTAATGAAAGCTGCTAAAGCAAAGCAACCTTTTGAGATCGACCTTGAAACTCTGATCGATGTCAAAATAATGGACAGTGACAAGCTGTTTAGCTTAAGCGTAGAGCAAAAGAGTTCCGCGCTGGCATCCCTAGCTTTTAAGCTAGCTACATCTGAAAAAGCAACTCCTAAATACTCTGCTTTGGTTAAGAACAAACCAAGCACAAAAAAACTCGAAACATCAAAAGATCCTCTAGACATTGTAGAGGAAATAAATAAGTCTGTTAGTTACCGTAGTGCAGGCGCAGCTTTATTGCTCCACCTTTGTACAACAACAGATTATCGCGCAATACGCGATATAGCAGTGGAGTTTGTAAATAAGTGTTCTTCGGAATACCGAATCAAATCCACGTCAGCGGTGTACCGTGGGTTTAAAAAGAACGCTAGTAAAGTATTTGAGCCAACTGAACTTTCTCCCGAAACCCCTCGTCGTGATTCTTTCTACGTCTGCCCTTTATACATCTCTCTTCGTTCGGGCTTGCTCTATTGCGACAGTAATGGGCTGCTGTCTCTTCGTCAGCAATATTCCTGTGGTTCACGACGAGAGGACGCTAGCTCCAAAGCTGAAGCGATGAAGCGGATGTTCTACACATTTAAACTAACCGACAAGGGAAATCAAGTTAAAGAAATGTGGGGAGACATTGAAACATACCTTGTAAACTTCTACAAATCTCGTCAGGCTTGATCCAATGGAAACTCTAAATTATCCTAGAACTTCGAAAGGTCTCACTGAAATTTGTTTCGATGCCTTCAACGAAACTATTGGGGAGTTCATTGACGACTTAGAACCAGAGGAGATTATGGATTGTTTCCGAGGAGCAATCTGTCATAACATTGATTACCACACGGGTGAGACGGGGAAGTTTATGGAACTACTTTCTTACGTGGTTCCTGAACTGGAAGAAGAATCCGAAGAGCAAAACGACGTTTACTAACTTTTAAATCTGCGGCGTCCTCGCGATTTGCATTGCGGGGGCGCCTTTACTATTTTCTTTTAAACTTCTAATGCACATCAACTACATAACAACACCTGACACGTACACCGAAGCCATTGGAATTCTTACCCAACATAAGAAGATTTGTCTTGACTTCGAAACAACAGGACTACAAGCAAGATTGGCTAAACCGCGTTTACTCCAGTTGTGTGACAGCAATCCAACTGATGAGGATCGTACTGTTTATGTTTTTGACTTATTTAAAGTTCAAGCTGATGGCGCGTTAAAGGAGTTAATAGAGTCCCGCGAAATGATAATTGGTCAAAATTTAAATTTTGACTTGCAGTTTTTATATGAGCTAGGGATTGATTTTAAAAACAAGATTTATGATACTTACATTGCTGAGCGTGTATTACGTTCGGGTTTTAAAGAAAAAAAGATCAGTCCTCAAGCTCAGAAACCTTATTTTGCAGATTTGTCGTGCAGTTTAAAAGCCATCGCACTAAGGCGTCTTAACATTGAGCTCGATAAAGAGCAGCGTCGAACAGATTGGTCTCAACCAGAACTAACGTTAGAACAAATAGAATATGCGGCAAAAGACGTTGACGTACTGCCACGCATTGCCGCAGATCAACTGGAAGAGTTGCGTGAAGAAAATTTAACTCCTATTTATAGCGTCGAGTCGCAGTGTGTTCGCCCTGTGGCTTTAATGTGTTACACAGGATTTGGGGTTGATGTAACGAAATTAATGGTGTTACGTAAACGTATTGAGGATGAATTGGTTGCAAAAACCGAACAGTTTATTAGCGAACTTGACTCTAGACTTCCAGAAGATTGCAAACTTCCAAGGTCTAGTGAAGGTTCTATTGCTGTTGGAAAAAAACCAAAGAAAGAATTTAACCCCGGATCAACAGCCCAGATCATCAATGTCTTTAGTTCTTGCAATATCGAGTTGCCTAAAGATGCCACGACGGGTAAAACCACGCTTAACCAAATCGCCCTCTCTGAGTTTGATAGCGAAGACTCAACCTTGATTCTGTACCGAGAACGAACGAAGATTGAGACTCGATTAGAACATGTAAATAAATTAATTAGTAACATAAACCCTGTAACCCATAGGATACACTCTGGTTATAACCAAGTAGGTGCAAACTCCGGACGTTTTACCAGCAACGGATCCCCCAAGACAACTAAAACACAGGAAAAAACCGTTTTTGCAGTAAACATTCAGCAAGTTCCAAGGTCAAAAGATTTTAGAGAATGCTTTATTGCCGCTCCAGGTTATAAGTTGGTTATTTGTGACTGGGCTCAAATCGAGTTACGCCTCGGTGCGGAGCTCATAAACATAGCTCAGATGAAAGAAGCTTTTGTTAAAAACATCGACTTACACACCCTGACTGCCAGCCTGATTTATAAAATTGACATTTCTTTGGTTACAAAGGAGCAGAGGCAGGAAGGTAAGACTCTGAACTTTGCTCTCTTATACGGTATGGGTTACCGAAAATATAAAACGTATGCTGCTCAAAGTGGGAAGATGATTAGTTTATCGGAAGCTAAAATTGCCCACGCAGCATTTCACTTGGCTTACCCTCGCTTAAGGGCGTGGCACCAAGAAAGAGCATCTCTGGTACAAGAAGGTTGGGCTTATATTCGAACAGCTTGCGGGAGACGACGGTTACTAAGCTACGACGACGCGACAATGATGTGCAGCGCCAACACATTAATCCAGGGAAGTGGAGCTGATATTTTAAAATTGGCAATTGCGGATTTAAACAAACATTTGAATGAAGATGTTCGATTGGTCGCTGCTGTCCACGACGAATTGGTCCTTGAAGTAAAAGAAGAACTAGCTGAGAATTATAAAGAGATTCTTGAGACGACCATGATCAAATCGGCTGAAACCGTTTTAAAATCAGTTCCTTCTTCTGCTGACGCTTCTGTAGGAAGTTCATGGGCCGCAAAATGACTAAACTTGCAGAGAAATCTTTATTTTCAACACAGGTTGAAATGGCTGCAAAACCTGAATTAACACTGCGAGAGGCGTGGGTTATCCAAAACCTTGATGGGGATTATTTACGTTCATTTTTACAAGGCAATAAGGTCGTTAGTTACTGTGGAGAACGAGACGAAGCAGAGCGGTTTACTACTTATGAAGAAGCTTCTTTACGCGCAAAAACCTTAGACATAGTTGTTCGTAAAGGGCACAGGTTGCATAGGTTTATGGTTCGAAGAAATAACTCATAAACTTGCTATTATAAAACAGAACTAAAAAACTCAATGCGCTTAGAAGAACATATTTTTAACCAGGAAGGAAACAATGCGAGTCCTTACGGCATTTCCTTTCCTTTTTTGTTTTCTAGCTTTACTTACTAACCACTTGTTTTAAACTACGGTACAAAATTATGACTTATTCCGCTCCTTTCCGTCTTGCCGGTGGAAACCCTGATTCTGAATCTCCTGAAGAAGAGTCAGATTTTTCGGAGTATGAACCTTTACTCCAGACATTTATAAGCGATTATCTTACACCGACTAAGTTTGCAGGAGACCAATTTAAAATCGAGGAAGAAAAATCATATTCAGGTAAACCTTCAAATAAACGAGGTGGGGTATTAACTTACAAGAGACCTGATAAAACAGAAGAGCCTTCTATCCCCACGGAGTTTTTCCAAACAGAGCCTAGCCCTACTCAACCAACAGGTCCTACACCATCACCTGGAGGAGGGTTCAAACCTCCAGGCGGAAGCGCTCCGACACTCGATTATGAAGATGCGGTTATTCCCGTTATAACAAGACCGGACACATCAAAAACAATAGAAACAGTTGGGGGAGGTACACCTACAGGTACAGGCCCTACAGATTTAG
>Ga0247831_1007355_pt1 | contig 12362 bp, 10 predicted proteins | sample LaCruzMarch2015__9_FD_192406 | JGI IMG/M metagenome (GOLD analysis project Ga0247831, IMG submission 192406) | Freshwater microbial communities from meromictic Lake La Cruz, Castile-La Mancha, Spain - LaCruzMarch2015_1m | ecosystem: Environmental > Aquatic > Freshwater > Lake | place: Spain...
AATGTACAGTCATGGATGAAACGCATGCGTTACTTGTGGAGAATGGTGTAAATCATGGCGATTTTAGTTCCGAGGTTGTCAATGATGTTGAACAATCAGTTGCATCCGGTCGGTACTATTCAACAAAAACAACAACAACAACAAGATCAAATGAGAAAGAGACGGAAGAAAATACTACAATGGGATGGAAACCTACATCAGATATGCTAAAGGGTCGTCGTGACTACCGTTCGAAGCGTATATTTACAATAGATCCCACGACGGCACGAGACTTGGATGATGCATTACATATAACATTATTACCAAATGGTCGAGACGTTGAAATTGGTGTACATATCGCTGATGTATCGCACTTTGTAAAGTCGGGGAGTAGCGTGGATACTGAAGCATTACGTCGTGCCACTACAGTATATTTGGTCAATGATGTTATACCCATGCTACCAAGACCATTATGTGAAATTGCATGTAGTTTAAACGAGAATGTAGAACGGTTGGCATTTAGTTGCGTTTGGACAATGAGGCTAGATGGTACATTAGTAGGAGGTACCGATGGTACTAGTAGTGGTGGAAATAGCAGCGTTTGGTATGGTCGGACGGTTATTAAGTCATGTGCAAGATTGGATTATGCCACGGCACAGAACATTATTGATCGTAAGGTGGCGACCGGTGAAAAACGTGCCGATACTAAATACTGGCCCACAAGTCGTCAACCTACCGGCGGTCATACCATTGATGATGTAGCATCCGATGTACGACTACTCCATGCCGTGGCCATGGCACGACGACGGTTACGCTTTGCGAATGGTGCACTAGCCCTAAACGGGATTAAGCTGGCCTTCCAACTTGAGGAGGATGGAGTAACACCTAAACTTTGTGCACCGTACCCCATCCGTGAAAGCAATCAATTAATTGAAGAATATATGCTAATTGCCAATTATCTCGTGGCACAACGATTGATTACTCATGCTAAAGGAAGGGCATTGTTACGACATCATCCAGCACCATTGGAACAGGGGATGGAACAGGTAGTGCACATTTCAAAGGAGAGTTTTAACTTTGATATTGATACGACTAATTCAAAGACATTACAAGAATCCTTATCACGTATAAGTCGAGAATGTACCGATGAGCTAGTAGTCCAATGTATTACTGAATCATTAATGATACCCATGAAGCCCGCAGAATATATGGCAGCCGGTGAAGTGGAAGATGTTGATTGGCATCACTTTGCATTAAACATACCATACTATACACACTTTACAAGTCCAATACGTCGATATGCAGATGTAATAGTACATCGATTACTACAGGCTACATTGGATGAGGATGGTGTGAATAACTTTCCACTATCGCAACAGGAAATTCATACAGCCGCGTGTCATTGTAATGATATGCGCATGGCTGCCAAGCGAGCACAAGAACGAAGTGATCGTGTCTTCTTATCATTATATTTGAAACATAATCCGATAACATCCATCTTGGGTGTATGCTTGAGTGTGGGGGAGAAGACATTCACCATCTTCATCCCAAGTCTTGGATTGAGTACACGCGTATTCTTACAAGAACATGATGATGAATTTACATATAATTCATATGAGGAGTGTCCGGGGGGTAAACGTCGGATTATTATGCAACCCAAAACTAATATTGTCGTAGGAGGAGGAGGAGATAATTGTATGGTAACAAAAGGTGAAAGTAGGTCTAATAATATGTGGAAATCTCTTGATATTAATATCTTCGCCAAATTGGAAGTTGCATGTACGTGTAAGGAGCAATCTCCTGTTGATGTACGGGTTAAGGTAGTGGGTCCTTGGATGGATTAGTTGTTCAATGATATCCATCTGAACAAGCTTTCGCACGTTGTGAGTATCATATGAATAGTTGTTAAATCTCTAGACGTGAGTTTACTGAAATATTAGTTTCACAGTTCTCTAATTATTACCTAAACTACATACTCTCAGGACATATTCATAATTCAGTTCAAAATTCTACATTCATATTTTGCCCTCTCTATACAGCCTGGACATATGTTCTTTCAAAATAAATGTCTCCCCCAAAAGCTAATTGGTTCCTTTCCTGAGTGGTCTTGTTTCTTCTTGATATCAATAGCAAGTTCAATTTCCTTATACTGACGATACACACACTCAAATGGTGCAATATCATGAAAGCTTGATACCTGTCGGTGATGTAGCTTATAAAAATCATCTTCATAATTGCGCAGTATTTCGTGCAATGTTGCCTTCTTTGCTGCTAGCTGTGCTATATCGGTTGTAATCAACTTGGTAGAACTGATCATACCACAATTGCACGATGCAATTATTTTCTTGTGCTCGTGAGAGTGAGGAGTAATCTGATTGGAGTGCTGTGAGGAGGATGAAACATCGGACGAAGTACTTGTTTTGTCTTCGTCTTGAGACTTTGTTGACATCTTCTGTGGTACTTCTTGATCAACACCTTGTTGACAATCACGAACATTATTTCCATTCCTAAATAATGCCTTCCAGGTTTTTTTTAACTCATTCCATGTCCCACTTGACGATGAAGCGACCGTAACACACTTGTTCGTTTCCACTTGCATGTTATCAATAATACTATCCACTGTCCATTCACTTACCGCGCCCACAGATATACCACTGACACATCCTACACCAAATGCTATTACGGCCACGAGTGGTAAGGCAGCATGAAAGACCGTTAGCATTACTGTGGTTGTTACCGCCTGCCCTATCATACTTGCACATGTAGCACCCCCAAAGACTGTTACGCTTTTGGTGATTTCACGATTGTCATGTGTTTGTATACCATCCGACAACCGTTTGGCGGCAATAGCACCTCCGGTAGCAAAGCCGACTATTGGGGCGAGTGCTGCACCACCCGTGGCGGCTGTGGTGAATATAGCAGCGTTGACCGTGGCTGTTCGACATATCGCACGTAGTATTTTACGATCACCACCACCACCACCACCACCACCACCTTCACCGCCATCATCATTACTTGGGCATTGGAAATCGTCAATTATCGTCTGAACAAGAGACTTCTTTCGTTGAACATCACTCTTACTATTACTTTGCCGTCCACCCTTTTCAGCATCACATTTTTCTTCGTCAACATCATTATCTCTAGCATCTGATGGGCGAACGTCTTCATCAACTACAACATCATCATGATACTCGGAAACACAAGTAAAAGAGCTTCTCTTCTCGTCGTCATAATCTAACACGTCGTTGTCTCCGCTGTTGCTGACGCTTATCATTTTTTCTGCCAATGACATATGTTTAGTATGACCTACATAGATAGCATGATTGGGCGGTGCTCGGTGCATTTGAATATCATCAGAGCGGGGTGAATTGTCAGAGAGAGAGAATTTTTTGTTCGTTCACTACATATGTACTGTGTCATTGTTCTGCGTCAGCCCTTAGCGTCTTCTGCTGTCTTCTGTGAATCCCCCAGAAAGAAAAGAGTCTGTCTGTCATTCATTCCGCGGACTCCAAACTGACGACGTCATTTTATCACGGCAATCAATACTACTTTCAATTAGTTTACATCACACTACGACTCGTTTTTAACCCGATTCATAGGTTATCTAGAGGAGTGTGAAGGGTGCGGTGCATTCTCTTCAACAACGAGGAGAGAGAGAGTTTGATAAACGAATATATGATGTCATCACCAAAAATGACAACATTGTCGTTGATGCAAAATTCACACAATGACGGAAGCGCCGCGGCTCTCCAAGTATTACTACTATTCGTTATTTCGTGGGAGATGACATATCGCATTGTTAAATATCTCATGTATCAATTATTGGGAAAAACTAATTTTACCACCAACGATGCGAAGAATTCGTACGATACATCGTCACGAGGACGAACATTACAAACGCTGCTGACTTGTGGTCCATCGTACGCAGTATCGACGGTGCACGCCATCATCGTGACTGCGCGCGGATGCACACACTTATTACAGCTGTGGGATGCGTCGCCGTATGACAAATTCGTCATACCGCCCGATTCTACCACTACTCTACAAGATGACAATACAATGATGAATTATCGAGGGGCACATTTACTGGTGGCACGAACGAATATAATATTCGTTTCGTACCTCCTCTACGACGTGTGTCATGTACTATATCAGTATCCAAAATTGGGCAAGGTCGATACCGTACTCCATCACATATTATTCATTGTATGTTCCTTCATTAATGGTACGTATGGGATAATGGCATTTGCATTTGGTTGGTTAATCGTGGGCGAGGCCAGTACTATACTATTAAATGTGCGTTGGCTATTAATCCAATTATCTGGCCGAAGTAGCATCAGTAGTAGCAGTGGTGGTGGTGGTGGTGGTGGTGGTGGTATTAGTGATGGCAAGAGTAGTAGCAGTAGTGGCAGTAGTGGCAGTGGCAGCACCACAGTAGTATTACTTGATACGATTAATATACTATTCGCGATAACATTCCTTATCGTACGTGTACTTATATATACGCTCGGCGTCGTACATTTATTAATAATGCACGGTCGATCGATTATTATGGTCCTGCCACAAACAACGTATGTTCCACGAATATTACTGGGAATAACATGTGGGTGTATATTGCTGGGGTGGGGACTTAATTTGATATGGGGGATGAAAATTATGGCAATGGTATTTAGAAAAAGCGAAGCACGCAAAAAGTCAAGCAACGGTAAAAAAGATTGAATGATGATGGCGCGAAGAGTAATGCTCTGTGTTAACAGCACAATTATTTGTATTGGAGATTATTGGAGGAGGGAGGCTGTATATATATGAACAAGCGAGAGATAGAGGATTATTGGTTTTTTGTGTGTGTACATAAATAAAAGGTTCAACGGCTAATTTCAATTAATAAACTGTTCACAGGAACTGTTTTGAGATTTATGAAAGATGGTGATAGACAATGAAAAATTCTCCGATGGCGATGGTCGAAGATCTACTATTGGATGATCTTGTTCCTCCTACTGTTCCATCACACCAATCAGTTGATTTTGAAGATGACTATGAACTAAATAGGTTGGATTTGGAGATCATCTCATAGATAGTATGACAACACGCGTTGCTGCATCAAATAATGATACAACTGGGGGGTCATTGGTTTCAGATCCACTATGACCATGAAATGGATGATGAAGATGGCATATTTTACACCAAAGAAAAAGGAGGAAGTAGTAGTCAAATTTCTTGTATGTATATATCAGGCACTGCTAACGCTAATTGAAGTCATAACTATTTTAACTCCTCACCCCTTACCCTTCCCACCACTTCGGGCAGATCAAGAGCTTGGAAGACAGAGAGTCGTGGTGCATGGACAGACAAAAAGATTTCTATTACATATAAATCTAAACCTCACGAAACATCAACTGCTACTTGACTCCACGTCCATCCGTAGCTATTCACACAATCAAAGTGAATGGTGGGGTAAGTTCTTGTGAACTGCTATCCTCTCCGCGCTAATTCATGACATTAGTGAGAGTGCCGGACCCTCTATTCCTCGACGATATCAACCAGCATTGGACAAATAGAGACCAAATGTACCCCAAGCCCACGCCGGTTTGTGAGCCAGCAAGGGGCTCGGACGAAATACTCTTAACTCCATCTTCCTCCTCCTAGCCAAATATCATCAACCGTCTACGGAACAATCAGCAACCAACACAAAACTGACAAAAGGGAACGCAGGCCCGACCTCCGGAATATCGACGACAGGTCGGTTTGGAATGCACATACGCCCTTCAATCCCAATCTTGCTTGCGTCCTGATTTTCGAAAGTCGTGCATCCCGGTGACCACACCGAGATATAATACCTTGTACCCACAAATGAAGCGGAAATATTAATAAACTCATGGGAATGGGTTAGGGTGGGACAAAAAATATTTAACTCCGCCACTTCAAAAGACTCCCAGACAGGTGTGCACTTCAACTGCACAAATATCTCGTTGCAATTGTACCCCTGTTAGTCCTTCGGGCGAACCTAGAGTAGCCAACTATTGCTGAACTCCAATGCCAATGCTTATGATTGTGAGCTCAGTGATGGTGCATGCACTGGTGCGTGCACCATCCGATTTATTGGTGAACCATGTTTCTCGCCACAAGCCGGTTGCAGGATTCAGATGAATATGAGACTCCACACCTCTGAATCTCCTCAAAGGAAACATGTAATGCTCTTGTTTCCAAATCCCCCGAAAATCCCTACACAAAAATAGCGTTTGAGCTGATCCAGCAAGTTTGATGCTCTGTCCGCCCTAGTTTCGCTCGCTCAATCACCCGCGTCACGCTGATCAGCTCAAACGCTATTTTTTGTGGGGGCGACCGAAAAAAGGGCGGACAGAGCATGATCAGCTCAAACCGAGAGTCGACACCCATAGTCCGTTGAACATGTGTAGTCTGTAGTCCTCAAGCTACTTTTACTTTTTCTCGCTTTCTTTCTTCCAATGTCTCGTCCAAAAAGAAACTCGAAATAAGAGCCGGCACGATCTTTGGTTGGATCCAATCCCCGGAATCGTCATTATTATTAATCACAACGAACCCTATTCCATCATGTCGATCAATGTTGGTATTAACGGATTTGGACGCATTGGGCGGTGAGAAAAATTATCCCAGTCGTTGTCCCTTGGAGAGGAGGGCTGGGGAAGGGGGGTGGAAGGATAGTCGGTGCGCATGAATCCTCTCATTTTTTCAAGAGTCGCGAGAGGGAAGAGAGGAGAGAGTTGTTGGACATACTATTACTACCTGGCAGTGATGGGCAATGAATTCGCTGACATATCATCGTCTTTCACACGAGCGCATTGTCTTTATTCATTGTTGTTTTGCTCACCCCACGAATTTTTTTGTCTTCACGATTCCTTCACTTATTATGCGTCTGAACGCATGTGTATTAAAAACTACCTGCGACTCATCATGAGACAGTTTGGTAATGCGTGCGGCAGCGAAGAAGCACAATATCAACATCGTTGCCGTCAATGATCCATTCATCCCTGTCGACTACAGTAAGTGTGTTGTTTATTTTCAACATGGTGCATATGATTATTTTCATTGCCTTTGTTGTAGTCACTCATCAAACACGACGATGTATATTTCTTCAATAACAATATTTATTATTCATAGTGGAGTACATGTACAAGTATGACACTGTCCATGGTCGTGCCGGACAAACCGTCACACATGACAAGTCTGCCAAAACCTTAACCATCGACGGTAAGACGGTCAAGGTATTTGGCGAGATGGACCCGTCCAAAATTGCATGGGGATCTGCCGGCGCCGACTATGTCATCGAGTCCACCGGCGTCTTCACTACCATCGAAAAAGCATCCATGCATATGAAGGGCGGTGCCAAGAAGGTCGTCATCTCCGCCCCCTCGGCCGATGCGCCCATGTTCGTCGTGGGCGTGAATCACATGAAGTACGATAGGGGTATGGACATCGTTAGTAATGCTAGTTGCACCACCAATTGCCTCGCGCCGTTGGCCAAGGTTATTAATGATAACTTCGGCATCAAGGAGGCATTAATGACGACCGTACACTCCGTCACTGCCACGCAACAGACCGTCGATGGACCGAGTCAGAAGGATTGGCGTGGGGGACGTGCGGCATGTTACAATATCATCCCCAGCTCCACTGGTGCCGCCAAGGCGGTCGGGAAGGTCATACCGGAGTTGAATGGAAAGCTAACCGGTATGAGTTTCCGTGTACCCACTGCCAATGTTAGTGTTGTCGACTTGACTGCCGTTCTTGACAAACCAGGCAGTTACGATGCCATTTGTGCCAAGATTAAAGAGGCAAGTGAGGGACCGATGAAGGGCATTCTCGGTTACTCGGAGGAGGATATTGTGAGCAGTGACTTTATTGGGGATGTACATTCCAGTATCTTTGATAAGAAGGCAGGTATTGCATTAACGGATAACTTTGTGAAACTTGTGAGTTGGTATGATAATGAGGCGGGATACTCGAATCGTGTCCTTGACTTGATTACGCACATGGAAAGTCAGAAGTAAGGAGAACTGTATGAAAATTTGGATATTGGCAAGGGAGGTGGCGAATTATTGTTACTGAATGACGTTGGGCAATTTATGTTGTAAACATTATATAACATGGACAGTTATTCATTGTGTAGATTGAAGCGGTACAAACAAAATAGTATCTAGTAAATAATAGTTGAAGATAAGAGTATGATTTGTCGACAGCTTATCAATAGCGGTTATAATTTAGGTTAACAATAGGATTTGGAATAGCGCCTCACTTCTTCAACAGTAAACGTGACAAGTGTGATTCCAACTTCTCAGGAAAGAGCGACGTGTGACGATTAGTGTTGGCAAAAGCTTTCTGCTGCGATAAAGTCGGTTTGGTTTGACTTGGCACAACCTCACTTAGGACAGAATTGCGGTACCTAGGATGGGAATCAACGACCTTTTCATGTGCATCATTTGCAATGCGAGCCGAAAGCAATGCACGTTGGAATGCTTCTTGAATCTTCTTGCTTGCTGTCTCATGAATAATCGATGGATCGTAAACGGGAGTATTCACTTTTGTGTCAATTCCTTTGTTGGTAGGAACTGTCATGCGTTCTTTACTTTTTGTTCGCAATGGAGATTTCTGGCGAGGATTTCGACTGTTGACTATTGCAGAAAGACTAGCATACGTTCCTGATGGGGGCGGTTCGATAGCTTCGTCCGGTGGAGATTCAAGGTTTACAGTGGCAGATGCAATGACCTCTTCTTTCATAGACTTCTTCTGATTCTCAACTTTCATAGTAGCAACATCTTCTAGCTTTCGGCTTGCAATCCCTCCAAGTTTCGTCGTCGTCAACTTCTTGTTTCCAATTGAACCGATTGGTGTGCTGCCTCGGATTAGATCTTTGAGAGACCTCCTCACAGAAGACTTTGAGACGGAAGCGACGGAAGAGAATGAGAATGATCCAATACTAGGAATTTCATCATGATTAGGTGTCTGATCTGGGCTCGCAATCCCACCTAGTTTGGTCATGGCCTTTTTATCTCGAGACGAGGCGATTGGTGTACCCGTCGATGGGATAAGATCCTTCAATGACGTCCTCTTCTTCGTTGTAGCAACAATAGACTCAATACGCTCCTTTGTGGCGGGTGTTAAGTCAGTAGAATCGATACGCCGCTGTGTTTGAATGAGATTCGAAAGTGACTGCCTCTTCTTTCCAACCAGTTGTTCTGCTTGAGATGAAGCATTCTTCCTCGTGGGGAATGCCGCTGTGGTCAACGATGCATCCATGAGTAAATTTGTAAGTGGGCTTTTACTAATGGTCGTCCCTATTATGGTAGTCGCAGGCGAGTTTGGCGGAGCTGGAGCGCCTTGTCTGCGAATAGGACTCTGAGATGATGGTGCAGGAGAAGTCTCTCTCTTTGGAAATGGCGACGATATTGTATGTTTACGAGTGTCTCCCTGAGACGAAGGGGGTGAGACAGATCTGTTGTTGGTAGATGGTGATCCCTGTCGAGGAAGTTTCGTCTGCGAAGAAGGGGCAGGAATAGCATTCCTCTTTGAGAATGAAGCTTGATTCTGTCGATCCTGTTCCACGAGGATATCCACCAAAGATTTGTTCATACCTGATCGGAATTCTTTAGAGGTCCGTGGAAGAGCACCCTCGGCAGTATTTCGTTTGACGAACTCATTGCCTCTACCCTGGGGAGTGATAAGCTGTCGAAGCGTATTCGTGCGTCGGCCACCATTACTCTCATCCGATGATTGCTTCACACGAAGGTCCTTCACTCCTTCTGACCTATTCATCTCTTCTTCCGCCAATTTCATTCGAGCCCGTTTCTCTTCGGCCTTCCGTCGCACGTTCTCCTCCACTTTGGCATTCCAACAAGCCTCCTCCTCCTCTGCTGCTTTAAATTTCGCCTCCTCCTCGGCAGCAATTCGAGAAGCTTTGACAATTGATTCCTTGCTATCATCAATCTTAGTAGTGGTGTCAGTTCGTTTTTTCGGGGCCGACTTACCGAATCCTTTTGCTTTCGACGACTCTTGGACATTCGTCTGTCTAGTTTTAAGCTCCTTGGTAGCCCATTCCTCAGCATCCATTCTCCACTGAGTTTCATTTATTACTGAGACCTTCTTCGTCAGTTCCGCCTGTGACTCCACCTTGGCTGAGTTATCAACGCGTTCCAATTCAGCTCGCTCAGTAATGTCGATTACCGACTCTTTCATACCCTCTTCACTATTATCCCCACTAATTGTATCGACATTATTTCGTAGCTGTTGCATTTGAGATTCGATTGCAACTTTTTCAGTAAGCGCCAGTTTCTTTTGCTTTGTTGCCTCGACAGCGGCCATATGAATAGCATTCATATTCTTCGTAATCTGTGCAACTAATTCATATTCGGCATGAAGTTTCTTATTCACTACTACAAGCTCGTCTGACTTGTTCTTTAGTAATGCATCTTTCACTTTGGATTCCTCTATCAGCTGCATTCGTAAGCTATCTACTTCGTCTGACTTGGCTTGGATTGTTTGGTCGGTATTCATCTGTATGGCAGAGACTTTATTCCTTAACTCAAAGATTTTCGTTGTCATTTCATTCTCAATTTCACGTCGGTTGTTCTCTACCTCTTCTTTAGCTTTGGTTAAGCTAGTCATTTCTACCTGCATAGACAAAACAAGTTCGTCACGCTGCTGAAGGGCGACCTGTGCCGATGTTTGATCATCCACCAACTTCTTTTCTAACTTTGAAATTTGAGTCTTGAGCTGACTTTCTATACTGTCTCTTTCGTTGACTGTAATTTCAATGCAGTCTCTGCTTGCACGGCGGAAGTGAGCTCTTTGATACGAGTGTCCAAACGATCTATTTCCATGTTCTTCTCATTGACCACCATTATGGCATTTTTCTGAGCAACTGATATGTCTTGCGTGAGTTGATCGATCTTCATTTGTAACGCCTTCTCCAGCCTTGCCTTTTCTTCCATCGATGACTCCTTTAATTTTATCTCTTCGACGATATTAGCTTTTAGTGTAGCAATAATTGTATCCAATTTCCTAATCTCATTCGTCCTGTCATCGATGGCTTTTTGTGAATTTGTTTGGAGTAACATCATATCCTTCTTCAATTGATTTATTTCGGTAGTAAGGTCAATAATTTCTTTCGCTGCCGAGTCTTGTAGCTTTCTCATCTCGACGGCTTGACTACAAGTGCCTTTCGGGCCTCTGCACGAACAATTTCTACCGCCTTTGTCGCATCATCAAGTTTCTGTTGAAGTAAGGATTCGATTCCAGTCTTACCCGACAGTACCTCCTGACGTAACGAAATCTCCTTATCAACACACGCAGTTAAATTTGATACCATACCCTTCAATGTATCAATTTCGGCAACCTTTGATAGAACATCTTTCCGTGAGGAAGTTTGAACAATATTAATTTCACTTGATAATTGTTCGTTCTTTTTCATCATTTCCGAGAGGCTACTCTCCTTCATCCGTAATTCATCATCACGTTGTCGAATTTCTAAATCAGCATTATTTAACAATTCACTCATGTTCTTCATATCGGACTGTAGTTGTTTACTCTTCTCTGCCTCGTTCGTGACTGCTGCAATAGCCTTCTCCACTTGTATATTCATCGACTCAAGTTCAACACTTTGTGTACGCATTGCCTTCTCGGCATTCTCGACGGCAAGTAGTAGTGATTGCTCTAATTTCGACTTGGTCTGCATAGCCTCATCCCGTAACCCTTGTGCCTCCTTGATTTCACGTGACAAGTCCTTGATTTCAGTAGTCAATGCAGTAATAGTCCCTTGTGAAGTACTCTTGACTGAATCAAGGTCACGTCATAATTGAGAAATTTCAGTCTCAAGCGCACCCTGCTGCTCCTTCCCCACCATATCTAACGTTACAATCTTTGTCTTGGCCGAATTGTTCGCAACTTCCATATCATTGAGTACAGTATCATACTTGCCTTGTAAGTCAGCTAGCATTCTCTCCTTCTTTGCAAGGATTTCATCACGCTTGGTGATTTCGTTATTGGCATTAGTCAAAGAATTACTCATTTCTGTACGTACACGTTCGAATTCAGCAATGGATACCAAGTTATCATTAGCAGCAGTAGCACCTTTTGCTTTTAATTCATCTCGAAGTGCCGATATTTTCTCATTTGCATTCTCAATACGACGTTCCATGTCAGACCTTACATCAATCAATTGTCGTTCCAATGAGACATTCGTTGCCTCTAGCGCGGGGATGGTAGTCGTGACTTGACGTTCTAATACTTCTACCTCGAGCAATAGTGCATCAATCTGCCGCGCATTAATGTCTTGTGCTTGCGTAAGATTGGCAATTGTACTTTCTTTCGTAACGAGATTTAGTTTCAGTTCCTTTTCCATATCCGAATACATT
>Ga0247831_1007360_pt1 | contig 12357 bp, 8 predicted proteins | sample LaCruzMarch2015__9_FD_192406 | JGI IMG/M metagenome (GOLD analysis project Ga0247831, IMG submission 192406) | Freshwater microbial communities from meromictic Lake La Cruz, Castile-La Mancha, Spain - LaCruzMarch2015_1m | ecosystem: Environmental > Aquatic > Freshwater > Lake | place: Spain...
TATATTATCATCGTGTTGCTGCAATACCAAGTCCTCCTTCTTCGCTCCTTCTTCTTTCGCAACCGCATCGTCGATCGAATTGGATTCCTCCGAGGACGAACGACAATCGCCATCGTCGTCGGTATGCTGTTGTTGCTTCGACTGCCCCTCGTCATTGGTGATCTTCTCGTCAGATATCGCAATCGATTGCGATCCCACCGTCGGCCTGCCATGGACGTCGTCGCTGCCGACTTTTGTTCGCGCGTCGTCGGCGGAAGCGGCGCGATGTACGCGCATCAGGTCATCGTAGTCTTTCATCGCCAGCGATTGCAGCGGAAACACCCTGAACGACGTTTGTTCGTGGAACGTCCGACGCCGTGCCTCTTGTCGTCGAACGAATTCGCGTCGTCGTTCGATGCTGCTACTCCTTGACTGAACTGCTGCCGTGCTCTCGTTGCTGCCGCCGTCGTTGATTGCAGTGGCCATAATGGGGAGATGCGGCCGGCGTCACGAAAGTGTGGTATGTTTATAATGAAGTTAGAGCGAAAAATTAGGCGACGATGGATATTAACGTTTAGGTCCTATCGGACCGAGGAAGGAAGAAGGAACATAATAATGAGTACTACTCCAACATGCCAACGTCCTCCAGGCCGGAAGAGGACTAGTGGATGCTGGTTGGTACTTCTTTGGCACTGGTTGGCACTTCTTTAGTAGTGCTACTCCGGTCCGGCAGGATGTGACAACACCAGCAGCAGTCATGCCACCTGTGGCATTAGTAGTCAGAGGATGACAGTATCGGTCAAACTACTGGGGTGCTGGAGAATGATGGTATTAACTACTTACTAAACAACGTCCTGTCGGACCAAAGAAGGTGAAATTAATATATTGATGATCCGGTCCGGAGGACGTTTTTACTATAAGCGAGCAATGCTGCTTTTCCGGTCTGGCAAGACGTTAATAATAAATAATAGGCGAGGCGACCGAAGGGAGACGAGGCCGTAAAGTATCATGCCGAGATTACCGTCATTTTAGTGGCTGTATCATCATTTTTAATGATTATCTGCTTCAAATTGGGCGAACGAAGCGAAGCGTATAGTGAGGCAGTTGTAATTATGATGGTAAATGAATAATATCGAGTTTGGAGATATACCTCCGTTGTAATCTCCTCGTCAAGACGATTCTAATGGTGGTCTTATCATTAACGTAGATCATCTTTAAATTCATCATTAAATAATCGTTAACAAGTCATTTTATTACTATTAATTACCACCTCTCTACTTTATACCACCACCACCATTTCTATTACCACCACCACCACCGCCGCCGCTACCTTTGTATTTATTACATTCTTGGTTGATTGTTGTGTTTTGCCATTTCATGTTCAATCCAACGTTCTCACATAACTAACATCCGCCCAATTTTTCAGAGGAGGAGGAAGGGGCACCAATAATATGATGCCTTTTTACTACGGCACGTCGCTAGTGGTGATCCGTGTCTTGTCATTCGTCGTCATTGTCGTCGTCTCCTCCTTTCAACCGCCCATCGCCCACAACAATCATGTTGTTGTAAGCGTCGATGGCGCTGGTCGTGCACAATGGATTCCAAATCATCAAGCAGTACGTATGTCAGCGCGTTCTACGACCGGAGCCAATACCATCATCATCAACAATAATGACGAGGAGGAGCAGCAGCAGCTCGTATTATTCGACGAGTATCTTCCAACCACACATCCATTGCATGCCCTCCTATGTGCAACAGCTGAGGCATGCCTCCCATTAGAGGTTGACGGGATCAATGCCAACGGTGATGGATCATTCCGATATGAGTGGGGCACATGGTGCTGTCGCGACAAACTCGAAATAGTACGACAATGTACAGAAGAAATACGATTGATCGTGGGTGCGTATGATAATTTGATAAATAGTAATGGAAGAATTACAACAACAACAACAACAACAACAACAACGAATGAAAATAAGGAACAAATAATGACAACATCAACAACAGGAAGAGAAGGAAAGAGAATACGTGTCGCATCTGGGAAGTATTGGGATGTCATACTCAACCTCCTCCCAAAATCCTCACGTTTGCAATACAAATGGCCCGAGGGGAGTTGGACCTTGCTACAGCCAATGACGGGTGTTGTAGAGGTATCGCAACTTCGCGGACCCGACAAGGATGGATACTTTGTGCCTATGCGACCTAAGGATTTACGAGGTGGTGGAGATGGAAGTGGTATGCTCGGTTCAGGCAGTAGCGAGGAGGAAGAAGAAGTAGAATCAGATGATGATGATGATGATGATGATGATGATGATGATGCAGCAAGAATACAATCAGACAAGAGAATGTATAGCACATCGGCAGGAGATGGGAGCTGTATCAAGTATTTAGGTGGACCACTACGTCGGTACACTGGAAAGGCGGCTGCCGGATCGACAATGTTGGAGATAAATATCAGACCACCTATTGCTGTTAATGTAAATGCTGCAGAACGTGAGACTGACATTGAAGATATGGAATGGGAATATGCAAAAAGCGTTTTTTTACGAGTCAAGACAAACAAAGTTGTCATTGTCGAGGAAGACGAAATATTGAAGAATGACAAGGAAGAACAACAAACTGTAGTAGTATCCTCTGCGACCAATGCGCCTTCGTCTTCTTTGACATCGACTGGACTAAACAAAAAACTTGGGATGGAATTTGAGAATGTCGGAGGACTTGACTCACAGCTTGATGACATTGCGGTGAGTTTTATACTGGATTGCTAAAAGTGACGCACTCATTGTCTTCTTATTATTTTCATCTAATAAACCCGCATCTCTTTTTGCATCAAGCGTCGTGTATTGGCATCGCGTGCAAATCCTGCTGCGGCACGTCGATTAGGAGTGTCACACGTACGCGGTATACTACTCTCAGGTCCACCTGGATGTGGAAAGACTTTATTAGCACGAGAATTATCGAGGATACTTGGTGCTCGTGAACCTCAGATAGTTAATGGACCTGAGATACTGGATAAGTTCATCGGAGAGGCCGAACGACGCGTTCGTGAATTATTCCTGCCAGGTGTGTTGCTTGTTACGACTTGTATATATCTTGTTTTTTTCTAGAAAATGTCGTTAACTTTGTCTACAAAATGCAAAAGCTGAGCGTGAGTACGAGGAAGTCGGAGATGCATCAGCATTGCATTTGATAATCCTTGATGAAATGGACGCGATTGCACGTAAACGTGGCAGTATGAGCTCAGACACCACAGGTGTTCGTGACTCAGTAGTAAATCAGCTCCTTGCCAAGATGGATGGCGTAAAAGCCATACCGAATGTGTTGATTGTTGGGTTAACAAACCGCCCGGAGCTGATAGATCCAGCATTACTGAGACCTGGTCGTCTTGAGGTGCAGTTGCGTGTCGAATTGCCAGACCGATTAGGACGGAGAGACATATTAGCAATCCATACTAGAAGCATGAGAGAACAAAATGCATTGTCTAACGATGCCATTGCAATATTGGATGATGTTGGCAATGACGGTATGGGAGCTCGGACAGAACACTTCTCAGGTGCAGAGTTGGCTGGATTAGTGAGAAGTGCAGCCTCCTTTGCGTTAGCACGTGCAGTTGACAATGGCCTTGGTACAAATGCAGATGGAATGGTCACCATCACAGACTTGGAACGCGCCTTAGTAGAAGTTCGGCCGGCATTAGGGACACAGGATGAAGTGCTGAAGCGTAGATATCCTTTTGGGATAAGTGATTACTCATCATTAATGAAACGGATAAAACGCGACCTTATCCGCTTTACTACCCCCATTAGATCCTCCACACCACGACTCTACTCTTTACTCCTCGTTGGGGCAAGTGATGGAGCGGGTGTAACAGGTGAGTGAAGTATTTTTGACTGTGAAAATGTTTCCATATGATAATTCAATTACATGTTCACTGATCTGAGTCTTCAAATCTATGGAAGCACTGGCTTCGAATGCCGCTGCTGAGTCTTCGTTGAAAGGGCACTTTGATTTTGTTCGTTTCATAACTGCACTGGATGTGCTAACGGATGCTGGCGGTGACGAAGCAAGGGCGGCAGCTTTATCTCAACGTTTTTCCGAGGCAAGGGAGATGTTGCACTCTCTATTAGTGTTGGACGATATAGATCAGATTGTCGCTGGAAGTGGCCCAAATGGATACAGCTCAATCATGCTTTCGACACTGAGAGCATTACTCCGAACCCCGCCGTCTAGTGGAGAAGTTGCCAAGGCAGGTGGACAATCGAAGTCTTCAGGTACCAGTGGCAAGACTTTACACATCATAGCCACTTCGTCTCGATCTGATGCGGCATGTACTATATTGAATGAGATCTTCGAAGAGACGATTGTGGTCCCTCTACTGTCGGATGTCGAATCTGTGCAAAAACTTCTTACCGATTGTTTACCCAGTGTTAATGATGCTTCCGCGATAGCACGTACACTAGTTGCTCGTTTGGATAAAATTGGCTGTAAAACAGCACTTCGATTAGCTGAACGTGCTGTGTTTAATTCAGGAATGCAACATAATATAATTATAGACGACATGAAATCAGCGCAACTTGTTGCATTGGAGAGCATCTTAGACGACCTCGCTGGAGATGAAGCAGCCGCGGCAAGAGTGTGTGAGATTATATGATGATATTAAAGTATTGTCTGTCATTTTATCTTGAATAGGTGATGTAGTTCTGGTAATTATACATCCACGATGTTGTTCCAACAACTATCTGTATCCAGGACATGAGGTCTCAAATCAACCACACAATCACCTATTGCCACTGTGACTGTGAGACCCAGTGTATCCTTTGACCACTGGCCACAATAAGAGGTGCTGAAACACATTACATATACGAAGAAGACCTGCTATCTAAGTGTATGAAGTGGAAGAGGTGTCTCAATCATAACCTACAGGATATTACAAGTGAGAAACCGAGTGAATTGTCTACTACCACCTCTGACGATGAGACCCAGCGTATATCAGCTTGGGGTTGCATATGACCACCAGCCACAGTAGGAGGTGCTAAAACACATTTTATATATATGAAGAAGACCTGTAAGGGCATGGAGTAGGTGGGCTGCCCCAATCATAACCTACAGCATATTACAAGTTAGAAACCGAGTGAATCTCCTAATGCCACAACTGTGACTGTGAGACCAAGCATAATATATCAGGTCGAGGTTGCATCCTTATGACCACTAGCCACAGTAGGAGGCGCTGAAACATAATCTATATGTATGAAGTAGACCTGCTAAGAGTATGAATTGGGTGGGGTGCCTCAATCATATCCTAACATATTCCACAAGTGAGAAACCAAGAGAATCTCCTACTAACTGTGAGCTGAATGTGCTGAATTTAACTCGGAGGTGGAACAGAGCATTGTAATCTAGTGATGATAGGATAATGCGTTGCATTGGGGACATCTTCGACGACATGCTGGAGATGAAAACAACTGCTTTTTAAATTATTGTCTACTTCCTATTGAAATAATAGTCATTCCCTAAGGAACAACTTTCTTCCCCCCCCAAGTGAGTGGAGCAAAGGCCTGGGCCTTAACAGCTGAAGCTGGTTCAGACATGTCTACCATCTTGCAGTCATATGATTTGTCTACACGCCGACAGCTTGGACATACATTCTTGACTGACTTATCCCAACGAGATAGTTGTCTGTTGGTTGTTGGTTCCATTGAAGTGTTACACCTGTTTGGTGATCCATGTGTGGAACAGCATCTGGCCTCCATCCCGTCCCAGTAGATGTGGTCAAAGAGTATTTTACTTACATATTTCCGGTTGCTAAAGTATTCTTTTGCAACTCAAGCTTTCTGCATGTATATTAAACCGCTGTTCCAGCGTCAAGTCCTCCTCCTTAGTGTGTTTAACAGAGTGATAGTAGATGTGGTACAGTCTCCCACCTGGTCCTGGTTTGCCGTCAGCAAAAAGAGGCTTGAACTGACAAAGACATGGCTTGTACCTGTTTCTCCAGTAGTGGGCATTGGGCTGTCTGAGCGTGTTTCACTACCCCCATGTTGTCACATCCAATTTGCGGAGGAATGATACCTTCTACTGATCTTTTCCGTCTAGAAGAATATTCATGAGCAGTTGTGTTGCTAGACATTCCAGGATCTCCCTATGGTGACCGTAGTTAGTTGCAATTTGAGATGTACTTCTTTCTGCCCACATTAGATCTGCATACTTGTTTGTTCTTATGCAGTGGAAGACTACTACACATGCACATAGGTCTCTGGCTAAGTCATTCAAGTATGACCCATTGTGGCTGATTTCCAAAGTGCCTCCAATTAATGCATCGTACAGCCATTCACCGTCGTCATCCATGTGGAGATTTGTCCATAGCGATTGATTCTCCTGCCTATAATACTCTCTAGCAAAGTTGGCTGTTGACTTGGCGTTGATGGAGGCTTAATTATCCATGCCGAGTGGAAACATACTGTCTCCACAGATCCATCACACTTAATACTCAGTCTGGAGTTGAAAATGGGCTCATCGACTTCTTCCTCTTGGAGTCTGTAACGAGCGCCAAATCTTGTTGTGCGCGAGGAATATTCTTTAATGTATTGTTGGTAATTGAAGTACGACATAAGGCATGAGTACGAAGCTCATGGTGAACCACTCGTCCGGCTTATGAGGCCTTATGAGTTTTTCCATTTTTGAGAATTATGACAACATGCTGGAGATGATGCAGCAGCCGCTGCAGAATGTGTGAGATTTTATGATGATATTAAAGTATACACTTAATCAATTATTTCATATTTAAGAATGGATGTTGTTTTGACCCACAATGTTGTTCTTGTTAGATACCTGTTATCCACTAGACCATTTAGACGTCTAAATGGTCTAGCGGATAACAGGTATCTAACAGACAACCACACATCCACAATAGAGGTCATTCATCAACCATGACACTAAGCCTGGTGACAGTGGCTCTACTCTTTGTCTTCAAGCAAATTTGAGTGAAACATTTGAGAGCCTGGATTATACCTAACCGAAATAGGCCCCTCAAGCAATTTAGCTATTGCCAAGTGACTTTCTTCGTCAAGATATTTCACACATTGAGATATACAGACAAGCCCGTCACCCATTCCAAAATCAAGTGCATATACCTCACACACCTGAACCACTCTGTGAGACCTTGACTCATGTAAATACATCAATTTGAACCGCGACAGACGGAGAAGATTGACTCACCTTGGGCAAAAATACTATACGTTTCTTTTTGTCAATCTTAATTTGTTCCATTAGGAATCGCGAGCATGCTTGATCAATTTGTTCATCCAGAAGCCCCTGCTTGAAAACGGGGACTTGAGATGGATATGACGTGTCACCGTTATTCTTAAAGTGGAGGAAGTAGCTGTTAGTGTGTCCTACTGAAAATGAATAATAAATCGCACAAAAATCAATCTCACCAGGATAAAATTCACACGGTGATCAGCCACAACTCCGAAGATTAAGTACGGCTTCGAAGCTTTGGGAGCGTCGACAAATGGTGGCTTGATGTGTGATGCTCTGCTCGTTTGACCTCTAATGACGCAGCACTCTAACTCAGCCAAAGAAAATACGTCTGAACCTATCTCATAGCAGGAGCATCTCTTAAATTGTTGACACGAACGCTGTGGAGAGAATAGTTAGTTAATGTTGCATTACACAGTAATCATAGTTCACGTTTCATCTCTCACCTTATTAGGAAGACCATCCACAGCGACCAACAACGAATGTTGAAGCAAACAATGATACAAGTTAATGAAAATACACAAAGCCTCCTTGCTTGAAAGATCGATTTCATGTAACGGCAAATTAGGGAGCCGACACGCTTCATCCAGAAATTCAATAAATCGTGTCTCAGATGCATTCAATGTATCCGAAGAGAACGACAAAGCCATTGTCAGAAGATTCTCAACGTAAGATGCAATTACTTCCAGGTTATCGCCTATTACAGCAACGTCGAATGCCATTCGACGATTGTTCAGAACACGCCTCTGCTTCTTTTGCTTGGATTTCTTGCTTATCGAGACTGTACGCCACTTTCCTATTGTCCCCGTAAGAGAATTTTCGAGCGACATGCGGTAGCTATCGAATTCAGAGGCTACCTTCCGACCGGGTTTGGTCTCAACAATCGCCGTGAAGAATAGAGCATCATTTAGACATTTCAGAAAATTGTCTCTCCCAGCAATCTCGAGAAATGAAATGTAGTGACACTTCCATGCTGTGTCGATTGCTAATGTATGAAGTCCAGGGAGTGGATAAAATTCATTAATCTCGTCGCATACACGAGCTGCAGTAATTTCATCGAATGAAATAGCGAGGCTTGGGTATTTTCCAAGTGGTGCATAGAACGTTATGTATCGATCTTTTGTATACAGGACACAAAGCTCCTCACACCATCGCCCTTCGTAAATACATCGTGCAATGAGGCAACAGATGTCAGAAAGAGGATTCACTTGCTTCAGTGGTTTCACACCAAGCTCAGCGGAGCTTCCGCGGAGAAATGCTAAATCCTGAGTCGAATTACTCTCTGCAAGCTGAGATATCGCCCATTGGCCACTCGGCTCTTTTGATGCGTCCGAAAGAAGCCGGGAGACTTTGCGACAGCTTTGATCAGGGGGCAAAAGCTGACCAGGAAGACCGTCTGTCGCAAAATTGCCTATATCTTCAATGCTTTTTATTGCCTTGAGGCTTTCTCTGTGGCCCTTGTTGGATATTCGACGAAGCTTTCCACCAGAAGGCTCGTGTTTGCGTGGCTTGTAAATGTGAACTGACGAAACGGGAATCGCTCTTCCTGCTGCCCTACCAGCACTGACAGTACCTTTTACTGTTCCCATTGTTATACTCTTGCTGTGTTTGATAACACTTTTGCCTGTGGTCTTGGCCGCACGCCCGACGCTGTGTACGGATAGTGCCATACTCTTTTTACTCGTCGATTCAGTGCCAAAAAAATCGTGGTGAGATAAGTCCTCATAACGATGTTTGATAGTGCTTACTTCTTTCCCTTTTGTGGGAGTTAATGCAATGTCTTGTTCGTCAACAGCTGGGACAGGGTATGTTTGCATCACCTCAGTCGCCCTTGCCACTGTCCATTCATCATCCTCTTTTAAACAATGATCTGAGCCATAGATTTCACCTCCAAACTTAGACGATTCGTCATCATCATTGCCATCGCCATCTAACTCATTGTCGCTATCAAAATCGTCACTGCTAGAAGTAAATGAATCTGCTTCATTCAACTCATCTTGATTATCCGAAGAATCAAAGCTGGTATGGTAAGGGAAATCACAATTGCAATTTAGTGACGATCCAGAAAGAATGTTAAAATCAATTACAACATTAAATACGAACCGTTGTCGTTGATCAGATGATGGTGACAAAACTGACTCTTTGCCATTTAGCCCCAATCGCAGTATGTCACGACCTGTTCGTAACTTGATAAACATTCGATTACTAGACTCAATGGATCGATTCTCCTCATCATCATCCAATGTCTCATTACATTTGAACCTAATAGCAAATACTAATTGTAGCTTTCGCTGCGTTCTATTCATGACTTCTAGCCAGCAAAGCACATCAACATCATATCGTTTCTGGACTGATAATGCTCTTACAAAAGAAACACCGGGGCGTTCGACAGATGCCACACGATCCGTGAATAAAGACCTTGCTAGGGTGGGAATCGGATCAGGCACCATTTCCCAGGTCTCTGCAATCAACAAAAGAGGGGTCATGCGTTTGTCCGTACTCATTTCCAAAAGATGGTCTGCGACATCTAAGTCATGGACTTGTGTTTGTCCTTCTTCATCGTCCCACCCAGTATCTTCTGTGACCGATGATACTTTCCGAGTCTTATGGATGCCTAGCATCCGACCCCCATACGTTGCAGAAGTCTCGAAACAAGCACCAATAGTGTAATGAGACCAGCGCCAACTTGTAAGAGAGAATGGACAGCCAAAGTCTAAACGTGCCCCAGTTGTTTCACCTGTACGGACACAAAACAATCCATTCCGTTTCGGCCTAGCAGAACTCCACCTCAGCCACCACCCTTGATGAATTGTAAGATATTTCACATCATTTGTTGTTGCATCAACCAATTGCACTCGAACGACATCGCCACTGCGAATGGACGTCGAATAATCAGACGCCCGCTTCTTCTTCTCCTTCTTCATTTCAACCTTCGCCAATACAAAAAAAGATAAGGGCGAAGGACTTGTCTGAAGAACGGCGTAGCCACCACCATTAGCCAAATGATTTACGATTCCTTCTCTCAAAGATATTGACGAGCCGCTTAGAACACATGAGCTAATTTCAGGATCATCAAATTTTTGTTGTTCTTCTTCAACCAAATCTGCCTCATCAACATGGGAATTTCCATTGTAAGAGTCTATCTCACTATCGACGGTAACTTCGGATGGCTTTGCATCATGGCGATTTAGATTTCGTACGACCCAACTTTGCGCCTGACTCCCCAAAGTTGCCAAGGTTGCATGTGATACTTCCATAGCAATAATGACCTCACGTTCATGTTCTTTTTGTGAATATAGTGTCAACTTTACGGGCTGTACACCCACCATACTTGTTATCGAGAAAGGACGTATACCTGGAAAGTTCATTATACTCCATTCACTCCAGTCAGCGTAAGCACTCCATAAAGCCATCGTATATACATTATCCATGCTCCATTCGATCGCTGTTCCCTTTTTACGTAGTTTCATCACTTCAGGATCTTCTGGGATTTCTCCGCCAAGTACAGGGAGATCAGATCCGACTTTTGTGGCATTTAATCGATCCATAGATGTTCCAACAGGGAATGATAAGTACGCCGGACCACTGTCTGGCATCAATTCAGCAGAGAAACCAGTATTCAATTTCTTTGTAAACTTTAATGCCGCATTCGCGAGTACACGTTGGATCATCCCCATTTGTACCGGTTCATCTATTTCTGCACCAAGGAATACATCCCCGGGTGGTAACTTCTTCAACCGTAACTGCCATTGAAATTCGAATCTACGTTGCTTTCCCCGAAAGTAAGTAACAACTGGATCCTCAGAGGAGCTTACCGTTGGTTCATCTACCTCAGGAGTGCGAAACATGAGTAACATCTTCCCAACGAAGAAATCAGTGTCGATATCAACGAGCACATTTGGCAAGATACGTTCTTGGTCGCAAATGATGTATAGATTTGTAAGATGCGGATGCAGACTCTGCATTGTGGCAGTAGTAGGCTGCTCTGTAGTATTCATGGCCCGTGGTAGGTATTTGTACTGATTATTGTCGTCGACCGTGCCCCCCTCTGACTCTGTCAATTTGCTTATGTCTCGGAACAATTTCGATTGTGAGACAGTTGCTCCATCATACATGCGCTTCTTGCGCAAGGGCGAGCGTTCTGTGTCTGTGTCGTCTTCTAATGGCTCACTTGGGTGTGTTGCCATGGAGTTTGCTGTTCTCGTTGTATTATTTATCAAGGGGGTAGATGCAGTCATTGGACGCAAATATTGTTGTTGTTGCTGTTGTTGTTGTTGTTGTTGTTGTTGTTGTTGTTGTTGCTGTTGCTGCTGATTGTTATGGCCTCTCTGGAACCAAGTCATAATCATAATGAATAGACATGTCCCCCAAGCCACCAACGATAGTTCCAATATACGATATGCTACAGTTGCACCTCCCAAATACTCAGTCCCTGCTAGGAACATTCCACAACCAATAAGAATCTGTCGCAGTCCACGTTCTAATAGATATACACTATTATCATATCCATCATCGGTTAGTTGTTGCTGTTGCTGTTGCTGTTGTGGAATATCATTCCACGTAGTCGATGTTCCCACTCCTACATTATGCTGTGCAGTATGACCAAATGGGCCGAAGGAAAAAGATCTCGTGGACTGTATTCCAACACCACCGCCGCCACCAACAACGGCATTATCATGTGGAACGAAAATTGTATTTGCCTCATTAGGGGCTCTAACTTCGATTGATTCTTCTTCGCCGTCTTCGAGTATGATATCAGCGTTTAGTCGTCGTCCTTCTCCGCCCGCACCTCCGCTTCGCCCTTCCTCCCCTCCTCTTCTACTCGTTGGACGCAAGGCGCGCTTTCGTCCACCTCGACGGAACAGTGAAAATCCTCCTCGTTTGCTCCCCGATACGGCCGCTGCCGTCCCGTTGTTGGGCGAAAGCGAGGACGATGGCTCGTACGTCGAGGACATGGCCGAGTGTGCTGTTTTGTCAGCACCTGCCCGACTCCTTCAGCCTTCTTCCACGCCACCGAGCCGATGGAATCTCGTATCTTTCCGACGTTTCCCGCTTTATTTCGGGTTCGTTCCCCCTACGTGCGTAGTATGTAGAGTGAGTTCTAATATCATGGGCAACCAGCAG
>Ga0247831_1007361_pt1 | contig 12356 bp, 13 predicted proteins | sample LaCruzMarch2015__9_FD_192406 | JGI IMG/M metagenome (GOLD analysis project Ga0247831, IMG submission 192406) | Freshwater microbial communities from meromictic Lake La Cruz, Castile-La Mancha, Spain - LaCruzMarch2015_1m | ecosystem: Environmental > Aquatic > Freshwater > Lake | place: Spain...
GAATCCGAATCGCCTCTCCCTGCCTCGCTCTCTTGTCACAGAAGCGGGAGCGTCACGAAAGCGTGTCACAGAAGCGAGAGCGACCGCCACGAACCGCAGACGTCTAGCCGCGTTTGCGTTCTTCAAGGCCCATGCGGGCGATGAGTCCATCGCAGCCAGTGGTCATCTTGCGGAGTTTCCCGGCCATCACGAGCTTCTCGGAAGTGGTCGCCTTCTTGAGCTTGACCTCGAACTTGGCCAGCTTTTGGCGGCGGTGCCGACGCCGTTTGATTTCCTTCATCCGGTTGCTGATGCCGCCCATGCGTTGATAGTCCTGTCTTGAGGGGTTGTGGGAAAAGGGTGCGGGTGTGCGGGAGACCCGGAAATGTAGGAAATCCGGTCGTTTTCGTCAAAGCCTGCGCGTAAAACGGGCGTTGGAGCGGTCTGGTCGACGGGATAGACTGCGACAGGCAGGGCCTGGATGCAGGAATGTGCGTCGGGATTCGTTCGTAGGATGGGTGGCAGAGCGGTTGAATGCACCGGTCTTGAAAACCGGCAGTCGCGAAAGCGGCTCGTGGGTTCAAATCCCACCCCATCCGTTTGGGCATGTTGCAGGTTCCGGCAGGGAGTCGCAGGGACCGGCATAAGTGCCTGTCGGGGCAACACCTTGCGGCGACTCGTGCTGCTCGGTGCTGGTTGGTGCGGCTGCTTGCTGCGTCAAAAAATGCGCCAAGCGCGCGTCAAAAAGCGCGTCAACTTTTGGGGCGGGTGTTGGAGACGTTTCCGGGGCAGTCGTTGCCTGCCCCGAAGCGGCTGCGAAGTGGGCGTCCGTGACTTGGTAGTTGTGCTTCTTGGCGACGTCCTCACTGTTGCCGAGCCAGGCACAGACGACGTGTGATGGGAAGACCTCCGCCAACTCGGTCTGACGCGAACTGCGAAGGTTGTGAAAGATCCTGGGCCAGACCGTCAGGCCCGCGTTCTTCACGATCCGACGAAGGCGCACATTGAGGTTGCAGTTCCGCCAGCCGAAGGGTCCCATGGCCGCCTGTCGATATTGGCCCGCCCGGCGACACATCGGTGACGAGCCTGTCAGCGGTAAAAAAGCTCAGGAGACTTTTCTACCCTTGCCGCCAGATCTCTTTGGTGGCGGGTTTCACCTTGGTACGAGTTGTGACGTACTCGGTGATGAAGATGGCAATGGTCTTCTCCGGGAATGGAGCCTATTCCTGCTTCGCGGAGCCGGGTCGCCGCAACGCCCATCTCCCCCGTCGGCCGTGCCCTCTGATAGCTAAGAAAAGCCGCCCCCGGTTGGGGACGGCTTTGCGGCTCAGTGGTGCCGCACGCTCCGAACGTAGTCGGAGGCGATCTTCCGGCAGACCTGGCTGCGAGAAACGCTGTCGTCGAAATACTCGTTGCGGCGGCCGCGGACCCACTGCTCGGATGAGATCCGCAGATACCGCGGACGGCCGTCAGGAAAGCATTCGTAGAGCTTCAGGCGAAGCCACTCGCTCGGCAGGTGGTGGATAAGGGAGACAGGTCGACCGTGGTAGGTCACGATGCGCATGGAAACCTCTCTAAAGGGGGTGATACGGGGGAAAACCGAAATAAAGCGGCCGTGGCAGTAGGAGCCGCCACGGCCGCGAATGAGTCAGACGGTCGGATGCGGCCGGTTGCGATCCGGAGACTCGCAAATCGTGTGGGCAGCGACGCTGGCTGCGATTACGCTGGCGGTGTCTTGAAACTGTGGAGGTTCACACATGTCGATCACGTTCGACCTTCCGGCCGCCGTCGAGCAGCAACTCCGGCGGGATGTGACAAACCTCGATGTCTTGGCGAAGGAAGCTGCGCTCGTGGAGCTCTACCGCCAAGGGACGATCTCTCATCACCAGCTTGGCCTTTCGCTGGGCATGACGCGATTCGAGACGGATGATCTCCTCAAGCGGCATCACGTGACGGAGGATCTCATCACGGCGGAAGAGTTGGGCGAGCAGATCGCCACGCTTCGTAGACTGATCGGGCAATGAGCGGCGTCGCCGACAGCTCTCCGCTGCACTACCTCGTGCAGATCAAGGCCGAAGATGTCTTGCGGCAAATCTTCGTAGAGTTGATAACGCCGCCGGAGGTGATTGCTGAGTTGACGCACCCGCGGGCCCCAGATGCAGTGCGATCGTGGGCGGCAGATCCTCCATCCTGGCTTCGCGTGATGCCGGTTCGCGGCGGTGTCGATGATCTTGGGCTGGGGCCTGGCGAGACTGCTGCCATTGCGCTCGCTCTCGAGACGCATGCGGACACTCTCCTGATTGACGAGCGAGCCGGTACGAGTGTCGCCAAGCGACGCGGCATCCGAACGACCGGCACTGTGGCGATTCTTGCGATGGCTGCCGAACGGAAATTGATATCGCTACCAGATGCGTTCGCTGCTTTGCGAGCTACGTCGTTTCGTGGGCCCGACGCACTTATGAACGGTCTGCTGGAACTCGACCGCGAACGCGGCGGTCAGCACGGCTGACATCGGTGCTCGCGGCAGTGGCAGCGGAGGCCGCCACGGCCGCGATCGAGCACATTCCCTGCGACCAAAACCGGCCTACGACGCCCGGCGTTGATCGTTGCCGTGGTCGCGGCGGCCGCGTTCGCGGTTCCACCGGGAAACCCTCTCGGGCCGTTCCGTAAGACGGACGAACGGATCGGTCAGGCCGCGAGCTGCCATCGCTGCGCCCATCCGAGTGGCCCAATCCGCCAGCCGCTTGGAGATACCAAGAGCCGCGCCGACCTTTGATAGAGACATCCCCGTTTCCCGCAGTTCGTGGGCCTCGACAGCGTGTAGGGGCACGGTGGACATCTCGAAGAGATCGACCACAAGCGGCCTTCGTACGAGCGTGATGCCATCCACCGTCTCGATGCCGTCCTGCCGGATCGACTCACCGATCACGGCCGGCAGACCGCTGGTGAGCGTGACCTCGAACTCGGCCCGGAGTACCACCTTGTCAGTGCCGAACTGCTGGTAGGGCACCGCCCGGATCGGACCGTCGAGAAGACTCCGCAGGATGACGGGAGCCCGTCGATCCCCGGCGATGAGCTCCGCCCGGAGCGACTCCAGATGCCCGAGAACACGCTCGGGCGACGGGAGATCGGCCCGCTGACTTTCCCGCGAAGCCAGTTCCTCAAGCCGGGATCGCACCAGCCTGAGATCCCGTTCCCGACCGGCCAGCCGCTCGGCCAAGGAGTCGATACTGCCGGCACCGCGTTCGATTGCCAGCCCGATGTTCTCGATGCTCGTCGTGAGCTTCCGGGCCTCAGACTCAAGGGACCGCCGCTCGGCAGCGATATCGCCGCCGGTGGCGTGCAGGTCCTGAACACGGGCAACCAGCCGATCGCGGACTCCGGCGACCGACATCAAGGCATCAACAACCTGCCGGAGAATCGCCGGGTGAGCCTGTGCACGGAGACACGTGGCCCGGTTCCAGCAGGCGTAGACTTTGGCATTGGCACAGCGGTAGCCGCCCTCGTTGCGGCCCTCAGCGTGCATCAGTCCGCCGCAGATGCCGCAAACGAACAGCGTGGAGAGGAGTTTTCGGGAGTCGCGGGGTTTTCCAGCCAAAGGGTGCTCGGGGCCGCGTGGTGGATGCAGTCGGGTGCAGCGACGATCAATGACGGCGTTGGCGCGATACCACAGCCATTCGCTGACCATCCGCAGGTGCTCGCTCTTCCTGGTGAGCACACCGTCTGCGGTGTTCCAAACGAGCTTCGAGCGGCCCGTGCGGAGCTCCCGCTTGGAGAACTTGGTGCGAAACACCTCCTCGCCCCGGTAGATCGGACGCCGCATAAGCGAGGTCACGTTGCCCGCCGACCATTCCGGCTTCTGGCTGTTCTTCGCCTTCGGGAAGTTGATCGAGGTGAGCCAGTCAGCGACCGCCCAGGGCGGCTCGTCGTTGGCAGTCCGCTCAAAGATTTCCACGATGACCGGCTTTCGCTCCTCGTCGATAGAGTCGAAGAACGGTCCCCTGGCCGGGTCGGTGGCGGTAGCTGGAATCGATGGCCGCCGCCTGTAGCCGATGGCCAGCGGGCCCATCGCCGCCCCGGAGAGCCAGCGGTTTTCCTGGGCTCGCTTGATCCGCCGCCGGGTGAAGTGGTTGGCCCGGCCGTGATGGCCGAGCGCGGCGTGCAGGCGTTCCGGCCAGTCCTCATCGGCGGTGTCGATGAAATCCGTGGGGCAGATCACGCGGATTCCAGCATCGACCGCCGTGTCGAAAAACTGCGAGGCAAACGTCATATGCCGGTAGAGCCGGCTCGACTCTTCCGCCAGAATGACATCCCAGCGGTGGGTCTTGATGCCAGCCCAGACCTGATTGATTCCGGGCCGGTCGGCTATCTCTCCGCTGATCTCCGGCTCGCGGATGATCTCCACGTTCAGCTGCTCGAGCGTGCAATCCCGGGGAAGGTTGGCTGTCAAGAACCGCTGGCAGGAGTTGATCTGTCCATCGATGCTCGATTGACTCTGCTCGTCGGTCGAGTAGCGTGTGTGGATCAGAACATCGAGCGGACGATCGGCCGGGATGGCCAATGTTTCGCGAAGGTTCATGCGGCACCTCCCGCCGCACCGGCGATTGCAGGGCAGGGGAGCGTGTGGCGGATGGTCCGGATCAACCGACCGTTTTCAGCGCCGCTGAAAATCGCGTGTGCTAGAAGTGTGCTGAGAATGTCCGCCGAAAACCGTCTCTGACCAGTTCCCGACACACGCGTCCAGACACACGTAGACTCATCCCGCCAGAGGGGTTGCATCGCAAACCCCATGAATCCAGGCGGATGGTGAATCCTCGCCGGAAGAATCCCACCCCATCCGCTGTTTGACAAAGCTCGTGTGGTGAGTGGCTCGTTTTGCCTGGTTTGTGAAACTCTTTGCCCGCTGGGCCGGCTTACGCCGGGTCTTGTGCGGGGAACCCGCATAGAAGCCCGGCACGTGAGCGATTGTGTCGGAGTGACGTTTGCCACAACGCCCCGTGTGGCTTCCGATCCCCCGGCTTACGCCGGGGGCTTTTAGGGGAGGGTCATACAAGCTCTGAGCGTGCGGCTAGTTCGATCGGATTGCGATTCGGCCAGGTAGCATCAAGCAGGCCGACCTGACTGAGATCCACGCGCACTATCTCGCCGGAAAACCCTACGCGGAATGACACGGCACATGGGGATCATCATGGATCAATACGACACCCCCGCCCTCCGCCGGCTGCTGGATCGCCGTGGATTTCTCCACGACTTCTGCACAGCCGCTGGCGGCATGGGACTCGTGCACCTGCTCGCCCGCGACGGCCTGCTCGCCGCACCCCCAACGCCGATCCGCCCGACGATCGCGTCCACCCACCCCTATACGGCCAGATCTCCGCACGTTGCCGCCAAGGCAGAACGCCTGCTCGTCATCTTCTGTGCCGGCGCAGTCAGCCACATCGACACCTGGGACTACAAGCCGGCGCTCTATCGCTACGACGGTGATGCTCCGCCGAATGCCCCCGCCGTCACGTTCCAAGGACCGATCGGCAAGCTCGCCAAGCCCTTCTGGACGTTTCGCCCGAGGGGCGACAGCGGCAAGATGGTTTCCGACCTGATGCCGCACCTTGCCGAGTTGACCGACGAGATGTGCTTCATCCATTCGCTCACGGCCAAGAACAGCGCTCACACGCAGGCCGAAAATTTCCTCTCCACGGGCTTTACCTTCGAAGGCTTTCCCAGCCTCGGCGCATGGGTCACCTACGCGCTCGGTAGCGACAACGAAAACCTGCCCGCGTTCGTCGCGATCGCCGATCCCCGCGGCAGGCCGCAGGCGGGACCCAACAACTGGGGCTCAGGATTTCTGCCTGCCGCCTTTCAGGGCACGGCATTCAGCGCCGGCGAGCCGCCACGCAATCTGCAGACCGCCGCAGGAATCTCTCCGGCGTCGAGCCGAGCGGCGGCCGAACTGCTGGGCCGGCTTAACGCAGGCCACGGCACGCGGTATCCGGGCGACAGCGATCTGGCCGCGCGCATCAGCAGCTACGAACTGGCGGCGCGGATGCAGCTCTCGATCCCGGGCGTGATCGATCTCGACCGCGAGTCGCCCCGCACCCTCGCCGACTACGGAGCGACGTCGAGCGACCCGATCAAGGCCGGGTTCGCCCGCAATTGCATCCTCGCCAGGCGGCTCCTGGAGGAGGGCGTGCGGGTGGTGCAGCTATTCAACGGCGCTTTTGCCAGCAGCGGCGCGCTCAATTGGGACAGCCATTCCGATATCGTGAAGCACCACGGCACCCATGCCGGAATTCTTGATCAGCCAGCCGCGGCGCTGCTCCGCGACCTGAAGGCCCGTGGCATGCTCGACAGCACCCTTGTTGTTTTCTGCACGGAGTTCGGCCGCCTGCCGTTCATGCAGGCCAACGGCACCGGCCGCGACCACAACATCGACGGCTTCACATGCTGGCTCGCCGGCGGCGGTGTGAAGCGGGGTTTTAGCTTTGGCGCAACCGACGAGCTGGGCTGGAAGGCCGTGTCGGAGCGGCGAACGCTCTACGACTTCAACGCCACGATCCTCCACCTGCTCGGGCTTGACCACGAACGGCTGAGTTTTCCGGTGAGCGGCACTGAGCGCCGGCTGACCGACGTGCATGGCCAGGTGATTCGTGAGGTGCTTGCATGAAGGCTGTTTCATACGTCGCGGTCTGTCTGTTCACGCTGACGGTGTTGCCGATCACCCGCAGCAGCGTGTCGCGGGCTGCCGATGCGGCGATCGACACAAAAGCGGGCGAGGAGATCGCCTTCGACCTGGACGTGCTGCCGGTCCTGCGGGCCCGCTGCGTCGAGTGCCATGGGCCGGACGTCCAGGAGTCGGGGCTTCGAATCGACAGCCGGCAGGCGCTGCTCACCGGCGGCGACTTCGGCCCGGCGGTCGTGCCAGGCGAGCCGACAAAAACCGAAATCCTTCGCCGCATGGCCGCGACCGATCCCGACGAGCGGATGCCGCCGGATGGGGAGCCGCTCTCGGCCGCGGAGATCGCGGCGGTCTCGCAGTGGGTCGCCGGTGGCGCGGTCTGGCCAGGACAGATGGGAGCGGTGGCCTCCGTGCGCCGCACGAGCGATCACTGGGCGTTTCAGCCGCTCGCTGAATCCTTCGCCTCCAACACGATCGATAGCTTTCTTGCTGCCGAACTCACCACGCGGGGGCTCTCCCCGTCGCCGCCGGCCGATCGTCGCACGTTGATCCGCCGGCTGTCGCTCGATCTCACCGGCCTGCCGCCCGTAGCCGAGGAGGTCGAGGCTTTCGTCGCCGACGAGAGGCCGCAGGCCGTGGAGGCACTCGTCGACCGGTTGCTTGCCTCGCCCCGATACGGAGAGCGTTGGGCCCAGCACTGGCTTGATGTCATCCGCTACGCCGACACACGCGGCTACGAATACAACACAGTCCGCGAGCACGCCTGGCCGTATCGCGACTGGGTGATTGACGCCCTCAACAACGATCTGCCCTACGATCAGTTCGTCTTCCAGCAGATCGCCGGCGACACCGTGGGCGTCGATCCGGCCACGGGATTTCTTGTGACCGCGCCGCTGCCGACGCCGCCGGAGGTCGGCCAGGAGCCGGCAGCCATCCGGCAGGCGCGGCTCAACAGCCTCGACGAGGTGGTGCAGAACGTGGGTGCAGCGGTGCTTGGCCTCACGGTCGGCTGCGCCCGCTGTCACAACCACAAGTTCGATCCGATCTCGTCGCGCGACTACCACCGCCTGGTCGCCGTGTTTTCCGGGGTGCGGTACGACGACCGGCCTTGGCGACGGAACGACGACGCAGACCGCGTGGTCTTCGCCGGAAAGTTCATCGAGCCCGAGCCTGTGTATCTGCTGCTCCGGGGCGATCCCGCGCAGCCGACGGTTCCGGTCGGGCCTGGCGGTCTCGATGTGCTCGGCGGCGTCGAACTCGCGGGCGACACGCCAGAGCAGGACCGACGGGTAGCGCTGGCCCGGTGGCTCGCGGGAGACGCGGCCCCGCTGGTGGCCCGCGCGATCGTCAACCGCGTCTGGCACCACCACTTCGGCACCGGCCTGGTCGCGACGACGAGCGACTTCGGCATGAGCGGCGAGCGGCCGTCCCACCCGGCACTGCTTGACTGGCTGGCACGGCGGCTCATCGACCGCGGCTGGAGCCTCAAGTCGCTGCACCGCGACATCGTCATGTCAGCCGCCTACAGGCAGTCGAGCGGGCCGGTCGCCAAGGCCGTCGTCGTCGATCCCGACTCGCGTCTCGTGTGGCGGTATCCGCCGCAGCGGCTCGACGCCGAATCGATTCGTGATGCGATGCTCTCCGCGGCGGGCGTGCTCGATCTCTCAATGGGTGGCCCCGGCGTGATCACCTATCACCCGAAGGTGCGGCAGTTCGACGAGTGGCGACCGCTCGAGGATCCGGGCCCGGCATCGTGGCGGCGGATGATCTATCTGGCGAAGATGCGCGGCACCGACGACGGGATGTTTAAGGTCTTCGACCTGCCCGACTGCGGGCAGGTCCGCGACAGGCGTGGCGAGTCGACCACACCATTGCAGGCGCTCAACCTCATGAACGGAGCGTTCACGCTGCGCACATCGGAAAAGCTCGCCGAACGGCTCCGCCGCGAGGCGGGAGACGAGCCCTCGGCTCAGATCGACCGCCTGTTCGCGATTCTTTTCTCAAGGCCGCCGACGCCAGCGGAGCGGCAGGCCTGCATCGACACGCTTCAGTCCGACGGGCTCGAAACGGTCTGCCGCGCCGCCTTCAACGCCAACGAATTCCTGTTTCGCCCGTGAGACGATCCCAGCGTGTCTGCTTACAAGCCCAGGCCGCGTCCGCCTGCCCTGTTGATGAGGCGGAGAATCAGAATCAGGACGATGGCGCCAATCGTCGCCACGACGACGGCACCAGGCAGCCCACCGCCGGCCGAGATGCCGAGTTGTGGGAACAGGGAACCGCCGATCAATGCCCCGAGCACGCCGACCACGATATCCCCGACGATCCCGTAGCCGCCGCCTTTCATGATCCAGCCGGCGAGTGCGCCCGCGACCAGGCCAATCAAGATGAACCAGATGAATTCCAAGACATGCTCCTCTGCGTTGGTGATTGCGACGATTCCTCCTGAATCTTGATAGCGATAGCGAGACGTGGCTACCCCCGCTTCATCACATCTCGTGAAATCGTATTCCCGCCGCGATCGCCGGGCAACTGCGTATGCCTCGCGGTCGTGAACTACGGGAACCGTCGGACGTTCGTCGGAGGCTATACTAAGCCATGGTACATCTTCACCCTCCTGGAGGCATGCGCCGAATCCTGTGAGCCAGCCATGAGCGACGCCGCCTTTGACCCGGGTATCCTAAGGCGTCACATCCTCTCGATGGCCCATCGGGGCCGATTGGCTCATGTCGGTTGCGCGCTGTCGCTCGTGGAGATCTGCGCTGCCCTGTTCGGAGGGGTGATGCGCTATGACCGGTTCGACCCGTTGGCACCGGAGCGGGATCTCCTCGTGCTCTCCAAGGGGCACGGGGTCATGGCGCTCTACGCCTGCTTTCGTGAACTGGGGTGGGTTGGGGATGAGGATCTGCGCAACTACCTCGTCAACGGCACCCGGCTGCGGGGCGTGAGCGAGGCGAATGTCCCGGGGTGTGAGGTATCGAGCGGTTCGCTGGGGCATGGCCTCCCGGTGGCAGTCGGCATGGCCTTTGGCCTGCTCCGTCTGCAGAGTCAGCGCCGGGTCTGGTGCATCGTTGGTGACGGGGAGATGAACGAGGGAACGATGTGGGAGGCGATGCTGTTTGCCGCTCACCATCGGCTGGCGAATCTTACGGTGATTGTCGATGCCAACGGGTTTCAGGCAATGGGACACACGGAAGAAGTGCTCCGCCTCGAGCCGCTCGTTTCCAAGTTCACCGCCTTCGGCTTCGACACCGTGGAGTGCGACGGTCACGACATGTCCGCCCTCGCTGCCGCCCTCGACTATGGCGAAGACGAGCAGCACAGACCGCGGGCACTGATTGCCAGAACGGTCAAGGGGTGCGGGGTGTCGTTCATGGCCGCCGACAACCGTTGGCACTACGCGAGGCTGAACGACACCACCCTCGCTGCGGCTCTCGAGGAGATTCGCTGATGCGTCAGATCCTCCCATCGCTCTTTCTCGAGGCGGCGGACAGCGACGAGCGGTTTCTCGTTCTTTCAGGCGACCACGGCTACGAACTTTTTGACGCTCTGCGTTCCCGCTATCCGGACCGACTCGTGAACGTCGGCGTGTCAGAGCAAAGCATGGTCGGCATCGCGGCGGGGCTCTGTCGCACCGGTTTTCACCCGTGCATCTACGGCCTGGCCGCGTTTGTGCCGATGCGGGTGCTCGAACAGGTGAAGATCGACCTCTGCTACGGCAGCCTTCCTGTGATCGTGCTGGGAGACGGGGCGGGGCTCACGTATTCGGTGCTCGGGGCATCCCATCAGTGCGGCGAGGATGTCGCCTGCCTGAGGCCGCTTCCCAACATCGCAATCTATTCCCCTTGCGATGCGCATGAGTTCCGGGCCTGCTGGAGCGAGGCCCGCGGAGGCAGTCACCCGTCCTACCTGCGGATCGGAAAGGACCATCCCGACGACATCCACTCCGGCCCCGTGTCTGGGACGTCCCCGATCGTCGTCAGCGAGGCTGCGCACGCCTCGTCACGGTCGGTGATCGTCGCCACAGGAGCGATGGTTCGTGTCGGTCTGCGATTCGCACATGAGCACGGGATCCGCTGCATCTCGGTGCCGCGGCTCAAGCCGGCCCCGGTCTCTCTCATCCCCTTGCTTGCCGACGCACAGCGTGTGGCGGTACTCGAGGAACATGTCAGCGCGGGAGGGCTGTGGAGCCTCGTGCTGGAGATGCTCCAGTCCGCGGGCACGATGCAGCCATCGAATATCGAGCCGATCGGTCTTCGTGACTCTTTTACGCAGACGGCTGGCGACCACCAGCATGCGTTGAGCGAGCACGGCCTCGCAGACGGTCAGGTCGCCAATCGACTTACGCAGTGGCTGCAAGGATCGCTGCGCACGGATGATCGTGGATGAATCGTCAGATACCTCGACAATCCAAAGACGCATCCATGGTCGACACGCCTTTCCTGACCATCGCCATCCCGACCTACAACCGGGCGGCATCGCTCGACTACACGCTGGGTATCGTCGTCCCGCAACTCGACAGCGACTCCCGAGTGGTCGTCATCGATAATGCCTCCAGCGACGACACTGCGCTGGTCTGCGACCGCTATGTGCGCACTCAGGCCCCGATCGAGATCATCCGCAATCGGGTCAATATCGGGGCCAACGCCAACATCATGCGCTGCTGCGAGCAGGCGGGGGACGGACACCTTTGGATCCTCCCAGACGACGACCGCCCTCATGCCGATGCCGTACGCACGATCCGAGGGGTGATTGGCCGGCATCCGGGGGCGGGATACGTGAACTTCCACACCACGCTCCTTGAGCACTACCGGGTGACGCGGAGCCGGGAAATGATCGTTTCGAACGCGAGCGAGTTGGCTACGAATCTCGATTGTTTCGGGAACCTGCTCTTTCTGGCGGCGGGAGTCTATTCGGGCCCGTTCGTCGCAACGCACATGATCGAAGGATACGCCGGCATCCATACGTCTGGGCCCTCGATCGCCATGCTTCTCGGCGCGGTTGCGCGGAGGGAGACGAGCATGGTGTTCACCCCGGCATCGATCTGTGACTGGGGTGCACCTCCGACATGGGACCCGGTCGCCGTCACGCGAGATGTGTACGGCCTTATTGGACTCCTCCCTCCCGGCCGGCCACGGCGGACGTTCGCCGAAAAGCTGTTTGTCGCCTTCCCGCCGAGGCTCCGCCGCCGAACGGACTTCCGGGCGATCATCGACGACCTTGTAACCGGTCGTGACGCGATCGATGGGGCGGTGGAGCGATACTGTTTCGCGGCTGGGCTTCGGCCCGGCTATGTGTTGCCTCTGGTCCTGGCGTGGCTTGCCCGTGCCACGGCGCCGTTCGGCACGCGGGCGGCGGTCAGAGCGATTCTGCGTGCGGGTGTGGCACCCAAAGTGCCAGCCCCGTCATCGGCTGCCTGATCAGCCAAAAGAGCGCAGGAAGGCAAAGACACCCGGTCCGGTGCAGATGACTCTGCCCGATTCGTCGCTTGTCGTGCCTGAGGCGAGCGACCCAGGGACCGCGGCGGGTGTTTGCGTGAAAGCAGTGCCCGAGATGAAGGCAGCTTTGGCCAGGGAGCGCCAGGCCACCGCAGCATGCTTCCGATATATGGGAGTCTCCATTTTTGCCTCCTCAGCAGAATCTGTGGGTACATTCCGGCTCGGGTAGTCGTCCGAGGACGTGAAACAGAGCCATTTCGATGCCCTGC
>Ga0247831_1007364_pt1 | contig 12351 bp, 9 predicted proteins | sample LaCruzMarch2015__9_FD_192406 | JGI IMG/M metagenome (GOLD analysis project Ga0247831, IMG submission 192406) | Freshwater microbial communities from meromictic Lake La Cruz, Castile-La Mancha, Spain - LaCruzMarch2015_1m | ecosystem: Environmental > Aquatic > Freshwater > Lake | place: Spain...
AGCGGAGGAGATCGAGCGGCAGCCCGGCATCGCGCCATGCCTCGGTGAAGTGGAGATCGAGGCGGTTGATGGCGGTAGGGAAGAGATCGCGGAGGTAATGGATCGCGTTGCGTAGCTCCGAGCTGATGTCCGGGCGGACGAGGTGGATCTCGGCGGTGAGCCACAATGTTTCCAAGGTGGAAACGACGCGCTCGCGGATGCGGCGTTTCTCGCGGTCGGTGTATTTCGGGTATTCGTTGCGGACCAGCTCGTCGTAGAGGGCCCGCTGGCGGGCGCGAACAGATTCACGTTTCGCCTCGGTGGGGTGGGCGGTGAGGACGGGCTCTACATGAACGTCGCGGAGGACGGCGAGGATTTGCTCGGGCTTGAGATCCATCGCCTTGAGGTCGCACAATGCTTGGGGCCAAAGCCCGCGGATGGAGTCCGCGCCGAGGGCTTTTTCCCGCTCGCGGCGGATCTCGGCGGCGACGCGCTCCTCGACCATATTGAGGAGCTGGAAACCGATGGAGTAGAGCTTGGGGAGGTCGGCGGGCGGGATTTCGCCGACGGCGGGTTCCTTTCCTGACCATGGCATGAAGGGGAGAAGCTGCGTTTCGCCGACGCTGGCGAGGGCGTCGCGCAGGCAGCCGAGGAGGTAGTTGAGCCGTTCGTCGATGAGGCCGAAGCCTTCGATGCGGAGTTGGTCGCGGGTGGATGGCATGAAACTTTAAATTTTAAACTTTAAACCTCAAGGAAGAGGTGCTTTGGGCGGGGGAAGCATGTTGCAGACCGGGTGTGGGGGAAAATGAAAAAGCGCGGGAACCGGTGAGGGTTGCCGCGCTTGGGGGATGAAGTCGGGACAGGATGTCCCGACGACGGACTAGGACTGCAAGTCCCAGCCACGGTTCATTTAAACATTGAAGAGGGAGGTGACGGATTGGCCGCCGCTGATGCGGCGGATGGCCTCAGCAAGGAGGGGGGCGATGCTGATCGCGCGGATTTTGGCACCGTGAGCTTGGGGCACGGAGTCCGTAGTGATTACTTCCTCGATGGCGGAAGCGGCGAGGCGCTGGTTGGCGAGCTCGCTGATGATGGCGTGGGAAACTCCGGCGTAGATGCGTTTCGCGCCGTGCTTGTGGAGGATCTCGGCGGCGGCGGTGAGGGTGCCTGCCGTTTCTGTCATGTCATCGACAAGTAGGACATCGCGGCCTTCGACCTCGCCAATGACATTCATGGCCTCGACGCGGGTGGCGGAGATGCGGTGTTTCGCGACGATGGCGAGCTCCGCACCGAGTGCGTCCGCGTAGGCACGGGCCATTTTCACGCCGCCGACATCTGGAGAAACCACGGTGAGGTTTGAGGTATCGGGGTGGCGCTCGCGGAGGTAGTTGATGAGGACGGGCTTGGCGTAGAGATGATCGACGGGGATGTCGAAGAAACCTTGGATCTGCGGGGCGTGGAGATCCATGGTGAGGACGCGGTTCACGCCGGCGGAGGTGAGGAGATTCGCGACAAGCTTGGCAGTGATGGGCACGCGCGGCTGATCTTTTCTATCCTGGCGGGCGTATCCGAAAAAAGGCATCACGGCGGTGATGCGCTCGGCGCTGGCGCGGCGTGCGGCGTCCACCAGGATCAGCAGCTCCATGATGTTATGGTTCGTGGGCGGGCAAGAAGGCTGGATGATGAAGATGTCCTCGCCGCGGACGTTCTCATTGATTTTCACCGCAGTCTCCCCGTCTGGAAAGGCGTCCACCTGAACGTCTGCCAAAGGCTGGCCAAGGGTTTCCGCAATTTTTCTGGCGAGCTCGCGGTGGGCGGTTCCACTGATGATTTTCATGGGCGGAGGGATTGTTGACAGCGGGAGGCTTCTCGGCAATACTTTGCGCGCGTTAACCCCAATTTAAGCGCATCTGACTTTTGAACGAAAGCACTCCAAGCCCATCGGCAAGCCGACAAAATCCAGCCAATCCTTTGATCCTCGTCGCAGGGATTTTCTCGTTGGCGGCGATCATTTGGTTCTACGGGTTTGAGGCGCGCTTCGCCTCGGATCGCTCGATGTCCACTTTTGAGTGGCTCAAAGGTGCTTGGAACGGCGAAACAGACTACGAGCACGGCGTCCTATTTCCCTTCGTAATTTTCGGTCTGATTATTTTCCGCTATAAGGATCTCCGTGATGCGGCGGCGAACGATAAAGGAAGTTTTCTGGGTCTGATCGCGGTATTCGCTGGGGCGGCGCTTTACGCAATCGCATATCGGACATTCCAGCCACGTATCGCGGCGGGCGGGCTGCCGTTTTTATTATGGGGATGCTGCCATTTCCTGTGGGGCTGGCGCCTTGCGAAAATTTTGATCTTCCCGCTATTCTTTTTCTGGCTGGCGGTGCCGCTGCCAAGCTTTCAGCAGGCAACCACGCACCTTCAGCTCATCGCGACCTCGCTGGCGCACCATGGCTCCTCGCTGTTCGGGGTGGAGACCGTTGTCAAAGGCACCACGATCCTTCCGGTTACCGGCGATTGGAAACCGCTGGATATTGCGACGGGTTGCAGCGGAATCCGCTCACTGATGGCCTTGCTTATGATCTCGGCCGCTTGGGCTTATATTGCGAAGATCAAGCTGTGGCAGAAAACTATTCTTTTTCTCATGGCGTTGCCCTTGGCGATCATCGGCAACGCGCTACGGGTGACCTCGATTTTTGTCATCGCGGAATACGGCGATGAGAAATGGGCCGCTGGAACATGGCATGACTGGTCTGGCCTGCTGTTGTTCTATCCGTTTTCGCTCTTTTTGCTTTTAACCGTGCATTCACTTTTTGAGGGCGGCTTGCCATGGAAGAAGAACGCAAAACGCCGTTTGCGCCGTGAGCAGGTGGTGAAATCCGGGGGAACAGGGAAAGAAGACAAAGTTTTCGTAGCTGAATCATGAAAGCCACCCCACTCATCCTTCCCGTGTTTTTGGGCGCGGCGCTCAGCTCCATTTATTTCCTGCCTACGGCTGGCGAGGTCGCACAATCCGCCATCAAGATGGATCTACCTCTGCATCAAGGCGATTGGCTTTTTAATGAACAAATAGCCAGCGAAGCGGAGAAAAAAACTCTAGCGAACGATACTGAATTCGCCAAAGCGATCTGCATAAAGCCCCGCCCGGGTCAGTATTATCAGAACGGCGAAAATATGCAGGATCGTGCCGATCTTTCCGTGGTGCTCTCGGGAGCAGACATCAACAATTCAATCCACCGCCCGGAGCGCTGCATGCCTGCCCAAGGACACAACATCCTTGCTTCCAGCAACCGCATCATCAAGCTCGACAACGGTCGATCCATCGAGGTGAAGCGCCTGCACAGCGTGCAGAGCCTTCCTACGAATGAGGAGCGGACAGAATTCGTGGATCTGGACTGCGTCACTTACTACTTCTTCGTCGGCCACGACCGCATCACCAACGACCACCTCGGGCGCACTTTCGTGGACATGAAAGACCGCCTGCTCAAAGGCATGGATCAGCGCTGGGCTTATGTTTCCACATCAATGTGGTTTGGGAAACTGGTGGGGCTCAATGAAGCTGATGCGGAAGAGAAATTGACCGATTTCGTGAAGCGTTTCGCCGAGGATCAAATCAACTGGGCTCAGGTAGAGCCATGAGCGCGGCTCAGAAATTAAGTGTCCCTGATGGCTTCACATTCGCATCCTTCAGGTAGCGGATGGTTGTGCGAAGATACTCGATATATCCATTCCGACCTGCCGGAGTAACTCCGGTCGGTAGGGGGTTGGCCTTGATGATTCTTTGTTCCGCCTCTTGGAAAAGCCGCAGGGCATCCTCTTCGGTGCCGTTTACCAACCACGCTTTAACGGCTCTCCTTCCCAGCATGAGACCTGCCAGATAATGGGCGCTTCCTCCCCCACGTAATCCGGCAGCATGGTCGAATTGCTCCAGCGCGCGTCTGGGGTCTTCTATCGTCTCAAAGGTCTGGCCAAGCGAGGAATGGATTCTCACTTTTAGATCATCGCTCCCTGCTAGATTTGACCAGTTATGGCTGAGCTCGCTAGCTCGATCCATGTGCCGAGCCGCGATCTCAAGGGTGGTGATCGCAGAGAGAAAATCGTTGCGGGCATATTCCACGACACTTTTTTCCAGAAGGAAATCGGCGAACCGTTGGTTTGCATTGAAGCCAGCCTCCATATTCCCTTGGGCGATGGTTGCCTGACGATACAGCGGCTCGGCTTCTTGGTTCCTTCCGAGCAGCCTGAGTGTCCCCGCCCGATTCAATAAGCTGGTGGGATCAAGGGGATGCAGCTCCGAGGCACGCGTGAAATCTGCTAACGCGAGTGCCAGCGATTCCTTATACGATTCATCAGCTACGGGCTTTTTAGCCGCCTGCCCCCTGTGTAGCATTCCGCGTGCGTGATGTAGCGAACTCGTCGGCCATGCTGCGATACCCCAGGTGAGACCCTCGATTTTTTCTTGCGAAGACAAAGGCACCCTTGAAAAAAAGGCGAGCCACATCGCATGGGTCGCCTTAGTTCCTTTGAAACCGTAGGCGAAAAGCGGAATCATCGTCGCGAAAGCACAGACAACCAACAACAGGCTCGCGGGCGAAAACCGAGGTTTTTCGATAGGTTTCACCAGAACGGAAGAGGCAGCTGCGAGGCTTAGCGCGAGCAGGATCGCTCCTGGGGGCATTCGAAAAATCCCTTCAAATTGCGACTGGGCGAACAAGCCAACGAAGCCAGCAAACCCGCCGATTCTCCAGCCGTCGCCATGCTTGTCGTTCCCGATCTTATCTTTGGCCAGCGTTCTCGCCAGAAAGGCGACAACCACGCATCCCAGAAAAACGAGCAAAAGAAAACCGCCCACAATGCCATACTCCGAAACCGTCTGCACGAACTCGTTGTGGACGTGTTCGGGCTTGGCTGATCCTCGCCCGTATGCTGCCACGTCCCATGCCTGAAAACTTTCCCAACTGAAGCTACGGCTGCCGCCACCCAACCAAGGATGCAAGCTGATGCATGACACTGCGATGCTGAGCAGATAAAAGCGGATCGAGTTATCGAGCATCCCGGTCAGGTCGCTGCCTTTGGAGCGACTTTGCTCAACGTCCTCCAGCACGCCCAGAAAGAGGATTGTGAAACCGATGAACAACAGCGGGGCAAGGAGCGCGACGGGAACGAACCACCGTTTTCCCTCTCTCTTTCCGATGAGGATACTGCCAAAAGCCAAGGCGGCCACTCCCACGCCGATCCCGACCACCCCGCCCCGGGATTTTGTCAAAACCACCGCCGCCACGCCGCCGATGGCGATTGCCAGCAGAAGAATTCGTATCACGAAATGGTAGCCACCATGCAAAGCCAGACCGGCGAGGATCAGCGAACACGGGATCAGAAACGAGGCACAATAACTGTAATGACCGAAAAAGCCACGAATGGCTTTTAAGTCCCCCGCCGGGAAAACCGGAGAGAAGGTGGGGTCGATCACTTGCCGCGAGATCACCCACAGGCTCGCGCCAAGGATCAGCACGATCCCGCCTATCAGCAGGTTCCCGGAGGCACCACGACCGCCGCCCGCGCGGAACACGATGTAAGTGCAAACCGCCATCGAGACCAGCAGCAAATCCTGCGTCGCCAGCTCCTCGACCGGTGAGAAAAAGGAACGCAGTACGATCCATGCGGAGATGGCGATGCCGGGAATCAGGACATGGAGGGATTCCCACTCCGCGCATTTTCTGAGGAAAACCGGCAGCGCCAGCACGGTTGCCGCGCCGAAGCAAAGCATCGTCGGCCCCCAGGTCCACACCCGCAACTGGGGTGCGATGACAACGGAGAGGATGAATCCAAGGATCCAAAAGACGGTGGAAAGCGCGGCCATGGGAAAATCGTGGCTGGGACTTGCCGTCCCAGTTTGTCGGTGGGACATCCTGTCCCCCGTGTGTCGGGAAATGTTAGGGAGAAATGTGGGGACAGGATATCCCCACGACGGCGGGGACTACAAGTCCCAGCCACGGAAATTACTTCGCTCCCTTGCCGAACAGAACGGCGGGGATTGTTTTGAGCAAGATCTGGAAGTCCAGCCAGAGCGACCAGTTGTCGATGTAACGCAGATCCATCTTCACCCAGTCGTCGAAGCTGGTGATCTTGTTCCGCCCGCCGACCTGCCATTCGCAGGTGATGCCGGGCTTCACGCTCAGGCGGCGGCGGTGCGAGACCTCGCAGAAGGCCTCCACCTCATAGAGCGGTAGCGGACGCGGGCCGACGAGGCTCATATCCCCCATCAGGACATTGAGCAGTTGCGGGAGTTCGTCGATGCTCAGTTTGCGCAGTAGTGAGCCGAAAGGGAAAATACGCGGATCATGATCCAGCTTGAAAACGGGGCCATTCATTTGGTTGCCGTGCTCCTGCTTGATCTGGTCGAGCAGCTCCTCCGCGTTGTGGACCATGGTACGGAATTTCCACATCCGGAAAGGCTTGCCATAGCGCCCCGCTCGCATCTGGGAGAACAGCACCGGCGCCCCGGGACTCGCGATTTTGATTCCCACCGCAGCGATGAGCCACAATGGCAGCGTCCCCGCTATCAGGACGAAAGAGCCGATCTTATCAATCGCTTCCTTTGCCATCAGTTCCCAGGAAAGCTCCGGGGTGGAGCGCAGGACGAGCATGGGCTTCGATCCCACGGAATCGAACACCGGGCGCGCGATCTGGCTGCGGATGAACGAAGCGGCGATCCATGCCTCCACGCCTTGCAGTTCGCAGGCCTCCACGGCCTGCGCCACCTTGTCGAAAGGCGTGTCCTTGGTGGCGAAGATCACCCGTCCCACCGATTCCCTTTTCAGAATATCGAACAGTTCGCCGGTTTCCCTCTCCGCGAGATCGAAGCGCTCGACGATGTCCCAGTCCGCCACCGCTCCAGCATCCAGATCCTCCAGCAACTCGTTGATTTCCGTTTCCGAACCGGCGATGATCACCTTCTCACCGCCGATGCCACGTTTCCGGCGCGAGGCGATATAGGAATGCGAAATGCGCTCCCGGATGAAAAGCAGGACGAACATCATTACCCCGCCCAAACCGAGGATCAGGCGTCTGGCACCGTCCGATTTGGCGAATACTGCGTAGAGCGAGATGAACAGGCCAATGATGAAAATGCCCTGGATCAGTTGCCAAGCGGAGGAGCCCGAGGTCTTGCTGCCCATCCGATCGTAGAATCCGAAACGCTCCAGCACCAGCGGCGTGAACGGCACCGCGATGTAGAGCGCCCATGCCATCGCCGAAAGGCTACCGTCCGCCGTCGCACCGCCGCCGAAAATCGTCAGGATGACCACCCGCAGGAGGCTCGCGAGCCAAAACGCGCATAAAACAAGGAACGCGTCCACGAACTGAAAGGCTTGGATAGTAATGAAATCTTTGCGGCTTGCGACCATGAGTGAATGCGGGGGAGGTAGGAAGTTTGCCCCTGCAAAACTGAGTTGGGAAGGGGAAATCGGCTGAGATTTTTATCGGCGTTTTTTCGTTGGAGTATGCCAGCGCGCCATCATGGGGCCGCCTCAGGAAATGCGACCGAGCTTTCCCTGCCAGCCTTCCAACGAGGCCTTGCCCACCAGCGCGAGGCGTGATGGCCCATCGAAGCGGACTGCGGCGATCGCGTAGGCGAGGGCGGTGAGGATCGCCTTCAAGCCTCCGGATTGGCGACGTTTCAGCCAGACCATATTGCGGATCTTGTAATGCAGTTTCCAATCGGGGAGACCTTTTTCGAAAAACAACAGTTTCCCGAAAAACCGCATCATCTCAAGGTTCTGCGGGCCAGGGTGATCGAGGATCGCGGTGTGGACGGCGGCGTGGGCAAAGCCAGCGCACTCCATGCGCCACGGATATTCCTCGTCCTCGCCGCGGATAAACAACTCACCGCGCACCGGGCCTACTTCTTCGCGGATTTTCCGGGACACGAGCGCACCCGTCCAAACTCCCCTGCTTGGTGTCCGCTTTCCCGGCGGCATCTCGTCCATGGAAAAAGCGAGTTTCCACTTTCCGTGATCTTGTATCTGCAAAGGCCAGGTGAAACGCCCGCTCGCCGGATCGATCTGGATGGGATGCAGGATCACGGAATCATCGTAAGGCTCCGCCCACATTTCAGCCAACGCATCGGCGCGCGGCCATGAGTCGTCATCGAGAATCCAGACGGCATCGGCTCCTTCCGCGAAGGCGAGATCCATCGCGGCGCGAACGCCGCCCGCGTTGCCTTCGTTCTCTGGCATGCGCAGGACGCTGAATCCGAAGGGCAGCGCCAAGAGGGCTTCGAGGACGGCGGCGGTGCCGTCACTGGAGCAGTTGTCGGCGACAATCACTTTCCACGGCGGGGCGGTCTGCGCGGCTAGAGCTTTCACGCAAGCCACGGCGACATGGCCGCGATTCATGGTCGCGAACACCGCAGCGATCTTGGGTTGCTCAGGATTCATGGCAGCAGCTTTCCCCTGAGCTTGAGGATTTTTTTCCAAACTCCTGCCGCAATCCAGAGACATCCGTCAGCGAGGCCGTTGAGGTAGGGATCTGAGAAATAGGTGAAACCGTAGATGCGGCGGATCGCGCGGGACTCGATGTGTTGCCGCTCGGCGGCGAGCGCTGAATCCATGTCGAGGGCTTTGCCGAGATGGCGCTGGGAGGCGTTTTCACCGTGCAGGCGAAAGGAGGCGATCTCCATGCTGACATGCTGGAATTTTTTACCTGCGCTGGCGAGCCGGGCATAGAATTCCCCATCCATCACATATCGAAAATCCTCCCGCAGCCGGTGTCCCTCCGCAATGACTGTTTTGTTCCGATAGAACGCGGCCGTGGATTGCACGTAGCAGGCGTGGTGGACGTGGGCGAACATCGACCACGGAGCCGAGTTCACCCGGCGGATCGTTTGGCCGTCCTTGTTTATGAAACGCATGTCGCCATAGACTACATCCGCGCATGTATTTTTGAGATTGGAAAGGATCTTGGTGAGCGCGTCGGGTAGGATGAGATCGTCGGCGTTGAGCCACATCACCCAATCGCCCTTGGCCTGGGCGAAGCCCTTATTGATCGCCTCCGACATGCCGGAGTCCGTTTCCTGGGCCCATGTTATGTGCGGGAAACGGGATGCGATTTCGAAGCTACCATCCGTTGATCCGGCGTCGAAGACCAGCTGCTCGAGTGTGATCCCGGACTGGGATGCGACGCTTTCCAAGCAATCGCCGAGAAAGCGACCGTAGTTCATGGAAGGGGTGATGATGGTGAAATCCATGATGGGATGCCCGAGTTTTACCTTGGATTTTGACGCTCCGCGATGACTTTGACAATCCGCTCCGCGACCTTGTCCGCGTGGAGGATTTCAGTCCATATTCCGGAAATGGTCATCGGATCGCGTCCACCCGTTTCCCAGAGAGAAAGTTCGCGAACCAGCGCTTCAAGATGGCCGTTTGCATCGTCGGTGGCCGCGAGGGTTCCCGAGTCGCGGGAAACGAACCAACGCACGCTCGCCAGTGTGGGCATGTCGGCGGCGACCACAGAGCAGCCGCAGCAAAGCGCCTCTGCTGAGGCAATGTGGAAACTCTCGTAAGCAGACGGGCAATAAAGAACACGTGCGGCGAGCAGGAGGCGGCGAATTTCCTCATGGGGAAGTTTGCCGTGAAGATGCACCCGCCGGGCGGCATCGGGCGGTAATCCGTGGTGCCACGCCCTGATCCGCTCGGTCAGATTCCCCACGATATCGACCGCCACATGACTGTCGCGTGAAAGCAAACGCCCGATCACTTCGGTAAGAAGCGCCGGGCGTTTCTGGATCACATCGTCCCAACGGCCGATGGCGATGATGCGGTTTTGCTTGGCCAGCGAGCCTTCTCCGTAAGAGAGCGAAGGGCTGATTGCGTGGGGAATCACCGCCACCCTCGCGGCGAGGTCTTTGCCGCCGTAAATCCGGCAGAGCCTGCGATAATTTTCGGCAGCATCGGGATGCAGCGCGGCAATGATGTCGCCTTGTCTCAGATGTACAGCTCGGAGCGGCTCGGTTCGGAGCAGGCCGAGAGTGAGCCCTTTCGCGATCGCCACAGCCGAGCGGATTGTGGTGTGCGGCGAGGCCATGCCGCCGTTCAATACGGCCTGCTCGCGCAGCCATGGCCAGATCCCAGACAGCGGACTTACCAGTCCGCTACTATCTTGGTTGAGCACTAGGCGAGTGCCCGAATCGCGAATCGCTTTTGCCACACGGCGGTAGCGCAGCGCACCCCACGCATAGAGCACAACACCATCGAGCTTGTGGGCGCGCCACCACTCCGCCGATTCGAGGTTCGCGTAATCCGTGCGGATTAGATCGGCTACATCCTCCGGCTTCCTCTCGCCGGGCATCACCGCCATGGACTCAACGCCAATCATGCGGAAACCCCGGCAGAGCAATCCGCTGTCCCGCGCGAAAAAATCGGGGCCACCGCCGAAAGCAAAAGGGGTGCAGGTGAACCAGCGCATGCGGGGAAACTTTAAGTTTTAAACTCTAAATCTCAATGGGTGTGTCCAAGGGCGGGGGCTATTTCTTGAAGATCAGGTTGCAGTTTGCGCCGTATCGGAGGAGTCCGGGAAATGTGCGGAAGAGATAGGCATCGATTTTTTGGATGGCTGTAGAGATGAAGCCAAGTCGGTCGCCAAGTCCCTTGAGGGGATATCCGAGCAGGTTGAACATCTGCACTTCGCACGTTGAAAATCCGCAATCCCGCATCCGCTCGAATTGGGAGATGTAGAGATTGCTTTCATCGCCGAGCTCGTGGCGTGCCATGCGCACGGCGCGGATGGCGGCTACCACCAGATTGTGCCCCATCGGCTCGAAGATGAAAACGAAGCGCCCGCCGGGCTTTAATACCCGCAGCGCCTGCCGGGAAATGCCGTCAAGATCATGAGCGAGGTGATGTAGCGCCGCCTGGCCCCAGACGAGATCGAGGGAATTGTCTGGATAGCGGGAGAGATCAAAGGCATCGCCAGAGACAAATTCGAGACCGGGATATATTTTCAAAGCCTCATCGATTTCCGGGCCGCTGGCTGCGTAAAGATCCAGACCGGTGATCTTTGCTGCCGGGAAATTCGCGGCGAGAGCAGAGGCGAGCTTCCCAAAGCCACCGCAGATTTCCAAGGCGTGCTCTCCTGTCAAATCGACTCTACACAACTCGCTGTAGCCGGCCAGAAAGAGATCGCGGTCAGATGGTGGGAAGCCGCCAATGGCGGGAAGCATCGCTTCGGCGCGGGGGTCAAATGGAGGCGACGGATGGGATAGTTTGAGTGACATAGGGAGGATCTTTAATGCTCAGCAAGTGATTGTGGTCGCTGATTTTCGATAGGGGCGAAAGGAGATTGCGGCGCCGACCGCAAGCGCCAATAGGCAGATGCCGGAAATGGTAAATCCGAACTTCCTTGCCGGTGGATCGTAACGCATTTGGAGCTGGTTGGCTACGGCGGGTTGCGGATTTTCCATGAGCATGCTGGCGTCCGGCGCACGGGCTACTGGGCTCCATTCCTTCGAATCCACTGTGCGATACTCCCATCCATCCGATTGGTTTTCGGCCACGCGTATCCACTGGATGCCCGGCGGCACTTCGATCAGGCGGCTGTTTTCCATTCCGGAAGTCTCCACCAACGCGGAAGTCGCGCGGGATTCTCCCGCAAAGAAGTCTTCTTTCTCCCCGGAATTGCCGAAGCCGGCATACTGCGGCACCCGCAACGGGTTTTCATAAAGATCCATCTTCGGGCTCTGCCAAACGAGTCGCCACTCGGACGGGACATCGGGATTGCCTGCCCATGTGATCAGATGGCTGACCCCGAATCCGCCGAGCTTCCGCGCGTCGCCAGGTGATTCATTGGGGAGAACCATGCCATCCGGCAGGATGCTGTCATATCCTCCGATTATGGGGACCTTGTATGCGGAAAGCGTATTCGGCACAAAAGGTGTGAGCGCCATGTGAGCGGTGGGATGGATGAGTGTTGTCACCCGCCCCTCACGTCCGACGCTTTCCTTGAGGATATCAGACTCGGCCGTGGGCGGGAACAATGGATGCGCCACTGGGTCCGACCAGACCACCGACCTTGCGGCAAACAGCGTGACCTCTGCGATCACCGCCGCCGCCAAGAGGCAAGCTCCCCATTTTCTCCTTTTCTCAAGTGTCGCCGCAGTGAGGCGGAGCCCGACGAGCGCGGCTACAAAAAGGGCGAACGGAATGAATTGCTGCGGGCTCCAGATGTATAAATCGCCGAGGAAGCGATCTACCCGAAGGGCAATCCATTCCTTGTAGAATCCGAAGGAGCTACCATCGGCCATGCGTACTAGCTTTTCGCGGAGGATCTGACTTTTCCCGGAGAGAGCCAGCAGCGCGCTCAAGGCTAACCAAACTACTAC
>Ga0247831_1007366_pt1 | contig 12344 bp, 9 predicted proteins | sample LaCruzMarch2015__9_FD_192406 | JGI IMG/M metagenome (GOLD analysis project Ga0247831, IMG submission 192406) | Freshwater microbial communities from meromictic Lake La Cruz, Castile-La Mancha, Spain - LaCruzMarch2015_1m | ecosystem: Environmental > Aquatic > Freshwater > Lake | place: Spain...
ACGTCGAACATCCCCCGCCCTCGGCCGAACGCGGCACAGGGCTCCAGTTGACGGAGTTTTACTCCGGCGCAACCGACCGACTCGGTTGCCTCACTGAGGGATTTTGTCTCCGGCGCTTACACGGGCATAGGTTGGCGCTCCATGAAAAATCATGGCGAACCTATGCCTTACACGGGAGACCGGTATCAAGCCCGTTTATAGGGGTTTCGTCCCACTGTCAAGCTGCGGTTGACTACTAGCATTTTTCGGGGGTGAAGTTAAACCTCTGGTGAGACTGGGATAAACGGGAGGCTCCGGGAGGTGTCTGGAAAAACATCGAAAATCGCTACGTTTTGACGCAGCAATGTTTTCCCCAGAGTTGCATCAGCTCCTTGCGTTCCTCGAAGAAGTCCGACCGCAAGTAGGCGGCCTGAACCTCGTTCGGGTCCACGTGAGCGAGGGCAGTTTCTGCAACGCGATCAGGGGCTTTTGCCACCTCAGCGGCCCACGTTCTGAAGCTGGTCCGCAGCCCGTGCACCGTCATGCGGTCGGCGTAGCCCATATTCCGGACGATTACGGTCAACGCCATGTCGGACAGCGACTGCCCCCGAATCTTGCCGGGGAACACGTACTCGGCACTGCCGAGCGTCTGCGCACGCCTGAGGACGGCCAGCGCCTCAGCTGACAGCGGCACACGGTGGTCCGCCCGGGCCTTCATGCGTTCGGCAGGGATGGCCCACACGCGAGCGTCCAGGTCGATCTCTGACCACCGGGCGCCCCTGGCCTCGCCCGACCGGCAGGCGGTGAGGGCCACGAAGCGGAGCGCCAGCCGGCCCGCCAGCTGCGCCTTGCTCTCGGCGAGATCCGCCAGGAACTGGGGCACGTCACCGTAGGGCAGCGCCCGATGGTGCTCGACCGTCCGGTTGCCGGCCCCGAGCCGCTCGGCAATCCCCTCGCACGGGTTGGCACGCTCGCGCAGCTCCTCGACGATGGCAGCCTTGAATACGACGCCGACCCGCTGCAGCACGCGGCGGGCGGTCTCGGGCTTCTCTCGCCAGATCGGGCGCAGCATGTCGACGATCTCGGACGGCCTGACCTCAGCGACCGCTCGGTCGCCGATGTGGGGGAACACGTACGCCTCCATGGTCGAGACCCATTGCTGCATGTGCTTCCCGTTGCTGAGTGTCGGCTGCTTGTCCTGCCAGTAGCGCTCGAACATCTGCTTGAACGTCAGGCCGGTCACGACCTCGGCGCGTCGGGCGACGGCCACCTTCGTCTCGACGACGCCACTCTCGCGGGCGGTGTCGCGGATAGCCGCAGCCTTCTGCCGGGCCTCGACCAGCGGCACCGCCGGGAAACCACCGAGGCCCCGGTTCATGCGCTTGCCAGCCACCATGATGCGCATCACCCAGCGGCGGGCGCCGGTCTTGTCGACCCGCAGCTCCAAGCCACCCCCGTCGTGCAGGATGGTGCCGGGCTTCGCGGCCTCCACTTGTTTGTGTGCCAGCCGGTGAATGCCGCGCCCGTGTGCCATGTGCCATCCCCCTCCCGTGTGCCACGTGTGCCAAACGTGTGCCATGCGGCGTGGGATTGCAAGAGAATGCCAGGGAACGCCAGAGAGCACGGGAGAACCGCAAGACGCTGGCTTCTCGCGTCTTTTCGGTGTTTCTGGGATGTCTGGGGAGGTCAGGGAAACTCTGGGAAAGTCAGCAGTGGCGGAGAGGGGGGGATTCGAACCCCCGATACAGTTGCCCGTATGCCGCATTTCGAGTGCGGTGCTTTCAACCACTCAGCCACCTCTCCAAGGGTGCCGAAGCGCCGGTTCTGCCGGCGAAGCGTGGCTTGTAACCGCTGTTGCGGCGCCACGCAACAGCCAACCGACGTGTCGATCGCGCGCGCGGAAGCCGCGTCAGCTGGCCGATCAGCCTGCTCCCATCGCTGCGAAGCCGCGTTCGAGGTCGGCGATGATGTCGGCCGGGTCTTCGAGGCCGACATGGAAGCGGATCAGCTGGTGGCCTTTCCAGCCTGGCACGCGGCCGTAGGTCAACACGAGGCTCTCGAAGCCGCCCCAGGAGGCGCCGATGCCGAACAGGCGCAACGCGTCGATGAAACGATAGACCGCCTTCTGGTCGACGCCGGCCACGAGCCCGATCGAGAAGAGGCCATTGTAGCCCTTGAAGTCGCGCTTCCACAGCGCGTGGCCGGGGTCGCTCTCGAGCGCCGGGCAAAGCACACGCTCGACTTCGGGGCGCTTGCCGAGCCATGCCATCACCTCCGCGGCGTGCCGCTCAATCATGGCGATGCGGGCGGCGGCGGTGCGCAGCCCCTTCAGGGCCTGGAAGGCATCGTCCGGCGACACCGACTGGCCGAGCAGGGCGGCGTCGTCCCACATCTGGCGGGCGCAGCGCGCGTTACCCGTCACCGAACCCATGACCAGGTCTGAATGGCCGGCGATGTATTTGGTGACTGCGATCACCGAGATGTCGGCGCCGAGTTCGAGCGGCTTGTAGAGGCCGGGCGCGCCCCAGGTGTTGTCGACGCAGAGTAGTGTCTCGCGGCCCCGCAGGGCTGCGGCGAGGGCCGGCACGTCCTGGATGTCATAGACGATCGAACCCGGGTTATCGATGTAGACCATGCGGGTGTTGGGCCGCAGCTTGCCCGCCATTTCGACATGGCCGCCGGCATAGAACTCACACTCGATGCCGCGCTGCGGCAGGAACTTCTCGGCGAGCGCGCGGGCCGGGCCATACACGGTCTCGCCGAGCAAGACGTGGTCGCCCGGTCGCAGGATCGACAGAAACGGGTGGGCGACCGCCGCGAGGCCGGTCGGGAACAGCATCGTGCGCGCGCCGCCCTCGATCGCGGTGATGGCGTTTTCGAGCGCGAACGTTGTCGAGGTGCCGCGCGCGCCGTAGCGGAATACCTGCTCGCCGGCGTCGTTGCGGGTGCGGATGTCGAGCATGCCGGAGGTATCGGGATAGAGCGCCGTCGAGGCACGCACCAGCGGCGGGTTGACCGAGGCGGCGCGGCCGGCAGCATGCTCGCCCTTGGCGTGATCGCGAGCGAGGTGAACGAAGCGGGTCTTGTCCTTGCGATCCATGTGGCGATAGCTCTCCGGTGTGGCAGGGGATCAGGCAGACCGACGGCGCGCGTGGGCTCCCGCACAGTGCCGGTACCAATGTTAGGTGGGCCGGCACGCAACGTGGCGGCCCTTGGTGAGGTAGCCTATAAGCGCCCGCAAAGAAACGCCACGAGGACCCCCGCATGGCTCATCCGCTCTCCCACATCCGCGTGCTCGATCTGTCGCGCGTACTCGCCGGGCCCTGGGCCGGCCAGTACCTCGCCGACTTCGGCGCCGAGGTGATCAAGATCGAGCGGCCGGGGACCGGCGACGACACGCGCGGCTGGGGCCCGCCCTTCGCGCTGGAGCCGACCGCCGATGATCCAGGCCTGTCGGCCTATTTCCTTTGTACCAACCGGGGCAAGCGTTCGGTCGCGCTCGATCTCGCCAGTGCCGAGGGCCAGGCGCTGGTGCGTCGACTCGCCGAGAAATGCGACGTGGTGATCGAGAACTACAAGGTCGGCGGGCTCGCCAAATACGGGCTCGACTACCAGAGCCTCAAGGCCGTCAATCCAGGCGTCGTCTACTGCTCGATCACCGGTTTCGGCCAGACCGGCCCCTACGCCGAACGCGCCGGCTACGACTTCCTCGTCCAGGGCATGGGTGGGCTGATGAGCGTGACCGGCGAACCGGACGCGGCGGCCGGTGAGGCGCCCAAAGGCGGCCCCGTGAAGGTCGGCGTCGCCATCGCCGACCAGGTCACGGGCCTCAATGCCCTCGCGGCCATCCTCGCGGCCCTTGTCCGCCGTGAACGTACCGGCGAAGGCGACTACATCGACGTAGCGTTGCTCGACTGCACGGTCTCGGCACTCGTCAACCAAGGCTCGACGCACCTCGTCGACGGCTCAGTGCCGGTCCGCATGGGCAACGCCCACCCGACCGTGGTGCCCTACCAGGCCTTCGCGACCGCCGACGGCCACATCATCCTCGCCGTCGGCAACGACGGCCAGTTTCAGCGCTTCTGCCGGGTGGCCGGCCGCACGGACCTGGCCGAGGACGCGCGCTACCGCACCAATGCACTCAGGATCGTCAACCGCCAGACGCTGATCCCCGAGATGGAGCAAACGATCGCCGCACGCGCGTCCGCCGATTGGATCGCAGCGCTGGAAGCCGCCAGCGTGCCGTGCGGGCCGATCAACACCATCGATCAGGTGTTCGCCGATCCGCAGGTGCGCCATCGTGGCATGCGCCGCGTTCTCGCCCACCCGACCGCCGGCCCGCTCGCGGTCACGGCCAACCCGATCCACATGGCGAGCGGCGATACGACCGCGGCCAAGGCGCCACCGCGGCTGGGTGAGGATACGCGAAGTGTGCTCGCCGACGTGCTCGGACTCGCAGCGGAGGAGATCGACGGGCTCGTCACGCGTCAGGTGGTCGAGACCAGATGATCAGGCGATATGAAGCGGACGGACGTAAATGAATTGTAAATTTAACGCCTTGTTAATTAGGGCTTAATTCAACGTCTCATCGACGGAATGGCTGACGTCGGGTAAACATTAGTCATCGCGACGCTGACCTGGCGCGAGACGGAGGGCCTCCCGACCTTCCAGAGCCCAGGACACGAGTTTCAATGTCGAACCGAGCCTGCCCACGGGCCGGGTTCGACAGCGAAGCGGGCGATACGAGTTACAGCCCTTCTCCCGAGGGCGTGCGCGCCGGCGCGTAATCCGGCACCCGTTTCTCTGCTACGCTCCCCCGAATACAACTTCCCCCACCCGGCAACGGGTGGGGGTTTCCTTTTGTACCGGCGCCAGCCGGTGCGCCGAAGGCGATGCCAGACGCCGTCACGCCTCCGCCGGGAACTCCAGCTTGAAGTGGTGCTCTTCGGCCAGGATCTGGATCGCGCGGGCCATGTCGGCCTCGGCGAGCTGCGTCAGCGGCGGGCGCACCTCGGACCATGTCGGGTCCTTGCGATAGTGCGCGATCAGACCCTTCATCATCGGGATCATCTGGAACGACTGCACCGTCTTGCGCAGCGCCGAGATGTCGGCCTGCAGCTTGTCGGCGTCGGCGCCCTTCCAGTTGTCGAACAGCTGGCGCAACTGGCGCGCCGAGATGTTGGCGGAGGCCGAGATGACACCGGCCGCGCCGTTGCGGAGACCGTCCAGGAAGTAGGTTTCGGCGCCTGGGAACAGCTCGAAGCCCGGGAAGGCTTCGAGGATGGCCTTCATGTTCGACCAGTCGCCCGAGCTGTCCTTGAGGCCGACGACGGTATCGGGGAACTCGGTCCGCAGCCGCTCGATCAGCTTCAGAGGGAAGCCGACCTGGGCGATCGGCGGGATATGATAGAGATACAGCCGGAGGCGATCGTCGCCGACGTCGTCGATGACATCGGCGAAGTAGTTGAACAGACCCTCATCCGACGGGTTCTTGTAGTAGAACGGCGGCAGCATCAGCACGCCACCGCAGCCGAGCCCGACGGCGTGCTCGGTGAGGATCACGGTGTCGGTCAGCGAACAGGTGCCGGTGCCGGGCATCAGCTTGGCCGGATCGATGCCGGCATCGACGAGGTCCTCGAGCAGTTCCATGCGCTCGTCGAGACCGAGCGAGTTCGCCTCGCTCGTCGTGCCGAACGGGGCCAGCGCCGTGCAGCCCTCGTCCAGAAGCCACTCGGCATGCTCGATGAAGCGGTCAGCATCGGGCGCGCCATCGTCGCCGAATGGTGTCAGAACCGGCGCGATGACGCCGGAGAAATTGAACGTGTCCGTCATGTTAGTGATCCCGCCTTGCTGGTTCCCGACGCCCCGCGTGGGGCTGAAGTATACGCCGTCTGCGCGAGCAGCCACTGCCGCCCACGTCGCTCATGCTGCCGCCGGCCTACACCTGCCGGCCTCTCGCCTGCAACAGGTGTCTTGCTGCGGATAAAACGTCGAAGCTTCACGGCATCGGGATCGCCGGCTGTGCAACCGGCACATGATAGCCTTTCTGCACGGCAGGCCTGCTCGCGATATCGACATACCAACGCTTCACGTTGGGGAAGGCTGCGAGATCGATCTCCTGCCATTCGAAACGCGAAACCCACGGCCAGCAGGCCATGTCGGCGATCGAATAGTCGCCGGCAAGGTACCCCGCCGCGCCGAGCCGCTTGTCGAGCACGCCATACAGGCGGCGCGCTTCGGTGGCGTAGCGCTCTTCGGCATAGGGAGCCTTGCCGCGATTATACTTCAGGAAGTGGTGCGTCTGGCCGAGCATCGGGCCGAGCCCGCCCATCTGCCACATCAGCCACTCGATCGTCCGCCAGCGCTCTTCGCCCGACTTGGCGAGGAAGCGGCCAGACTTGTCGGCAAGGTACATCAGGATGGCGCCGGACTCGAACAGCGTCATGCCGCTGTCGCGGTCGACGATGGCGGGGATGCGGTTGTTCGGACTGACCTTCAGGAAGTCGGGATGGAACTGCTCGTTCTTGGTGATGTCGATGGTATGCACGGTGTATGGGACGGCGATCTCCTCGAGCATGATGGAGACCTTTCGGCCGTTCGGCGTCGACCAGGTGTAGAAATCGATCATGTCAGCGGACTTTCAGGTTCCGGGGCGGGGTGTGAACGGTGGTTGGCCGTAAGCTAGTCGATAAGCGGCGCGCGGCGCAACGCCGCCGCCAAGGCGCGCGCTAGTCAGAGAAGACGGGTCGCCAGCACCCAACCGGTGACGAACAACGGCGAGAGCGCCGTCGAGACGACGACGGCGGTCGAGATGAATTCGCTCTCGTTCTTGTATTCGGCGGCAAAGATCGTGATCAGCACGCCGACCGGGGTCGCGGCCGCCACCACCAGCACGGCAGTCACGTCGTCGGCGAACCCCATGTAGCGGCAGAGCACCAGCGTCAGCGCCGGCGCCACCAGGAACTTGAGCGCGAGGCAGAGCATCTGCGGCCCCCACTCGAAGCGCGAGAACTTGGCCGCCGCCACCTGCGCGCCGAGCGTATAGAGCGCGAGCGGCGTGAAGATCGAGCCCAAAAATTGCATCGGCTTGGCGACCACCACCGGCAATTCGATCTCGAAGCCGCGCAGTGCGAGGCCGAGCGCGACAGAGGGAATCAGCGGCGTCTCGAAGGCGGTCTTGAGCTTGGCGAGCGGGCTCGATCCGCCCGGCGCCAGCAGCCACACCCCGAGCGTCGTGACCAGGATCGACATCAGCGCCGTCAGTACCGACTGATGCAGCAGGTACTCCGGGCCGAACGCGAGTTGCGTCACCGGGATGCCGAAGAAGCCGACGTTGGCGTAGGCGGTGGCGAGCCCCATCATCGGCCCGAGCGACGATCGCATGCCGAACGCGATGACCACCAGCCAGCCGATAGGGATGAGGAACAGGAACTGCACGATGCCGACGTAGAACACCGGCCAGACGACCGACAACGGCTGGCTGCCGGTCGCCAGGAAATGCACGAGGAACGCCGGCATGACGACGTAGACCTGCACGCGATTGAGCGTGCCGACGTCGAGCTTCAGCCGCGACTGCAGCAGATAGCCGAGCGCCACGAGCGTGATGATCGGCAGCGTGACGGTGACGAGGATGTCGAGGAACAGCGTCATCGGTGACAGAGGCTTCTCGTGGTCGGGGACGTGCGGTGTGGGGTCAAGCGACGCGACTCGACGCTACTTTCAGTAACCGATACCTCACGGGAAAGATAATGCCGCCGCGCATGGTGCCGGAGCGTGGCCAGCACGGCGGGGCAGGCGAAATCACTTATGCTTGAGCGCCGTGGCCGGCCCTTGTGCCGCCATTCTTGACATGCTGTCATGCGGTTGTGGGCGTGGGGTCCAAAGGCCCGTCGCAGGCTGGAGAGAACGTCGCCCGCCGCGGCGCTCCCCCCGGGAGCGGCGGACCTACCAGAGGACCCCACGTCACACGCCTCGACGGGATGACGCGCCCAAAGTCGCACGTCGTCTCCGCCCGCTAGCCCTCGATCACGGCGCCGCCGATGAACCGCATCCGGCCATGAACGAGCGCGACGAGTTCTCCCGTCCGTTCGCTGGTGATTCTGACGTCGTAAAGGCCATTGCGTCCCTTGCGCCAGACCTCCGTCGTATCGCCGATCAGCCGGTCGCCGACCTGCCCAGACGCCGTCCAGTGGATCTCGGCCGAGGCCGAGAGCGCCCGCAGGTTGGTCGTCGCGTTGGCGGTGAAGCCAAAGCAGGTGTCGCCGAAGGTGAACACGATGCCGCCGTGCGCGACGCCGTAGGTGTTGGAGAACGCCGGCGTCACTGGCATCGCGAGCCGCGACGAGCGCTCACCGACCTCGATGATCTCGACTTGCAACAGCTTGAACACCGGATTGACCGAAGCCATCCAGCGCATGACGGCGAGGGGGCTGGTCGGCCCGCTCGCACTTGTGCCGGCCTGATTGCCGTCCGCCACTGACACGGTTGCTCAACCCGTCTTCTTATCGGCATTGTTCAGGCGGGCGATCAGGCTGGAGGTGTCCCAGCGGTTGCCGCCCATCTTCTGAACTTCCGAATAGAACTGGTCGACGACGGCGGCGACTGGCAGGCTCGCGCCGTTCTTGCGGGCTTCGGCGAGTGCGATGTCGAGGTCCTTGCGCATCCAGTCGACGGCGAAGCCGAAGTCGAATTTGCCATCCGCCATGGTCTTCCAGCGGTTCTCCATCTGCCAGGAGCCGGCGGCGCCCTTGGAGATCGTCTCCATCACAGCGGGCACGTTCAGGCCGGCCTTCTGTGCCATGTGCACGCCCTCCGCGAGGCCCTGGACGAGGCCGGCGATGCAGATCTGATTGACCATCTTGCAGATCTGGCCGGCGCCCGGCGCGCCGATCAGCGTCACCATGCGGGCGAAGTGGTCGATCACCGGCTTCGCGCGATCGAAGGTCGCCTGGTCGCCGCCGACCATCACCGTCAGCACGCCGTTCTGGGCGCCCGCCTGGCCGCCGGATACCGGTGCATCGAGGAAGCCGAAGCCATTGTCGGTCGCCGCCGCATGCAGTTCGCGGGCGACGATCGCCGACGCCGTCGTGTTGTCGATGAAGATCGCGCCCTTGGCCATGCCGTGGAAGGCGCCGTCCTTTGCGGTCGTCACCGAGCGCAGGTCGTCGTCGTTGCCGACGCATGAGAATACGAACTCGGCGCCGCTCGCAGCCTCGGCGGGCGTTTTGGCGACTTTGCCGGCGCCGTGTTCCTTGACCCACGCCTCAGCCTTGGCGGCGTTGCGGTTGTAGACGGTCAACTCGTGACCGCCCTTCTTCAGGATGTGCCCGGCCATCGGATAGCCCATGACGCCAAGTCCGATCCATGCCACCTTGGCCATGCTGGTTTTCCTCGTGTTGTTCGTGGTGTCGACGATTGTCGCGCTGCGGCCTGCGGGGCCGGTAGGGCAGCCGTGCCCTGGCCTTCGAGCCGGTCGGGCAGAATTACCCTCCAGCGGGTCATACCGGCTTGCCGGCCCTTTGGACAAGCCACCACCGGCTCGCCTGGCGCTCGATCGTGCGTGGGTCGCCTGCAAAGGGCGTACGCGCAGTGCTATCCGCAGTCCGGTCGCGAATATCGCCAAAATGCGGCGACAGCGCCTGCAATCTTTCCTATCTTGGGAAAAATCCTTTCACGAAACGATCATAATGAAGCCGGCACGCGGCTGGCTTATATCACGTGTCATCCGTCCCGCCGCTCGTGATCCGACGGCCCTTTCCGGAGGTCCGCCCATGAATATGAAACTCAATCGTCGCAGCTTCTTCGGCGTCGCCGCCGTCTCGCCGATGTCCGCCAAGGAGATCGCCAAGAAGGTTGTCGAAGAGGCGCAGATGTCGGCGTCCGGCATCTCCTACTTCTCCGACAGCATCTACACGGGCGTGCCGGTCTCGGACGATCCGGCGCCGACCATGAAGAGCCTGTGGGACGTGTTCAAGGATATCGGCGTTCCCGACTGGAAGCGCGACGACCTCCGCGAGGATGCCAAGCGCAACCGCACGCTCGATCCCGACATCGCCGGCCTGAAGAGCATGTCGCTCAACATGAAGATGCAGATGCAGTGGGAGCGCAATTACGAGCGACTGGTGCAGCGTGCCATCGACCAGCAGAAGATGGCACGCGACAAGCGCAAGTGGTTCGAGGCCAACCCGAACGTGTCGGAGTACTGACACACGACTAGCCAGACCCTGATGTTACTCGGCGGCGCCGGTGACGCGAAAGCGTCCCGGCGCCGATAGCGTTCATTCAGCCCACGGCCTCGAATTGGCCATGCGACCGGCGGGCTTGACCTCGTCGAGGTTGTGGATGAGCGCCCACAGCTTGGCGGAAACCGCGTCTTCGTTCCAGTAATCGACGTGCCCACCCGGGCCGAGGCCGATGTTGAGGACGTCGTCGACGATGTCGACCTCGCTGCCGATCGGGTCGTCGATGCGGAACAGGTTGGTCCAGCTGTTGACGCGGGTGATCAGCGGCGGTTTCGCCGGATCGATCACGTCGGCCACCTCGTAGTCGCGGAAGTAGTGGCGATAGATGTGGGTCAGCGGCGAGCCGACGGTGACGACATCGATCTGCCCGACATCGGCCAACACCGCGTCGGCGTTGTGCTGCGGCGGCGTCAGCTTGTCGTGGTCGGCCAGATAGTCGTGCACGATCACGGTGCCCTGGCTGTGGGCGACCAGCACCAGGCGATCGGCGTTCTGGCCGAGAATGGTATTGTCCATGAGCGCTTCCAGCCGCCGCTGTATCCTGAGCCGGCGCGGATAGGGCTTCTGCTCGCCGCCTTTGGTGGCGTGACGCTGGGATGCCGGCACCAACCAGTTTGCGAGCTTCGCCGGTTCGCCGGCATACTGGTGGTCGACGAGATCGCGGCCGATATGGACGACGCCATCGAGCTGCTCGATCAGCCGGCGCAGCAGGCCGAGGAACACGACGAGGCCGACGCTGCCGGAGGCGAGCATCTCCGGTCCAAGCCAACTGCGCGCGTTGCGTGCGATCTCCAGGTTCTCGTAGCCGTGTACGTAGAACACCCAGGCGTTGGCGAGTGTGCCGGCAAACAGCACGGCGACGATCAGAGGGCTCGCGATCAGCCGCGGCAGGCGCAGTGTCCCTTCCCTCGCCTTGCGCGCAAAGCCCCACTTCAGCCCCTGGCGAACTGCCAGCACGACGAGCGTCGCGAGCAGCACCGCGGCGATCATGCCACCGTTGAGCGCGCCGACGTCAATCAACAGTTCGCGCACGAAGGCGAGCAGGCAATTCGGGCTCGCGCCGTCGGCCATCGCCGTCGCCAGCGTCGTGCCCGGCGAGCAGGAATCGGCAACCGTCAGATTCGGCACAAGCGTCGAGATCATCAGCACGCCGAGCAGCGTCAGCACGAACTTCCAGAGAATGCCGAGCAGCACGCTGAGCGATATGGCGGCGGCGGCGCGCGTCAGCGGGGGATCGTCGGGACGACGCCGGCGCACGAGCCGCCACGGCACCAGCAGGAGCACGAGCAGGATGGCCGCGACGATGGTGAGGGTCCACATCGTCCAGGCGATCAGCGCGAATGTCGCGCCGATGACGAGAAACTGCGCCGGTGTCGCGATCTGGTCCGGTGAAAATTGCGCGGCGGCAGCCAGTGCGACGAGCAGGATCGCGGCGTAGAGCGCGCTAGCGAGCGAGAGGTCTGCGAGCCCGACGCGGCGGTGCACGTGGCGACGGAACAGTAAGACGCCGCCGACCACGACGATGAGCAGGCCTGCACCGACGCCCGCGCTCAACCAGGTCTCCTTGCGGAAGGCCTGCAACAGGATCATCGCGAACGACGACGCAAACACGGCGACGTTGATGCCGGCGATCGGCCAGCGCATGATCCAGGTCGACGCGACGACGAGCCAGCCGATGAGGGCATGAATTCCCTTCTGGCTGCCGTTGAGAAACGCACGGGAGAGGATCGACGGGCTTTCCAGCAGCAACTCTACGAAAGCTGCGGCGCGCGACATCTGCGTCGAGCCGATGCGCGAAAGATCGGCCCAGAACAGCTCGGTGATGACGACATCCTTGGCCCCGAGCCGCCAGCGCCGCGTATATGAACGCCAGGTGCGCGTCGGGTCCGAGCTTTCCGGATCGCGCACGCGGTGCACTTCGCTGTAGGGCTCGAACGCCTCGATCGCCGGCACGCCGGCTTCGCGCAAGTCCTTCAGCCAGATGTCGGCGCCGTGCAGCGAGAAGGTCCACGCGAGGTAATGGCCGAGTTCGTCGCGGCGGGCGAGGCGCTCTTCGCGCGTGTCGAAGTCCTCGCGCTTGAACATCTTCGCGATACCGGCGACCTCGCAGCATTTGGCGAAGTC
>Ga0247831_1007368_pt1 | contig 12343 bp, 8 predicted proteins | sample LaCruzMarch2015__9_FD_192406 | JGI IMG/M metagenome (GOLD analysis project Ga0247831, IMG submission 192406) | Freshwater microbial communities from meromictic Lake La Cruz, Castile-La Mancha, Spain - LaCruzMarch2015_1m | ecosystem: Environmental > Aquatic > Freshwater > Lake | place: Spain...
CCCCGACGCAGATGCCGGCATCGGCGACGTTGAACGTGGGGTAGACGTAGCTGCCGAAGTGGAAATCGAGAAAATCGATCACGTGGCCATGCAAGATGCGATCGACGCAGTTGCCGGCGATACCGCCGCACAGCAGACCGAAAGCGGCTTGGGCGTTGTGGTCCTGGAGCCCGAGATGGTGGCGCCAGAAGTAGATCCCGGTGAGGGTGGCGGCCGCCAAAAGGGCGAGGAGGGTGCTTTGACCGCTGAGCAAGCTCCAGGCGGCACCGGTGTTGCCGACGTGCACGAGGTGGAAAAAGCCTTTGCTAATGATGATAGCGCCTTCCTCCGGCCAATAGGTGGGGAACTCCAGCTTCTGGCTGATCCAGCTTTTTGTGAGTTGGTCCAGGCTGAAGACCAGCACGCTCAGCAACCACAGCCGCCGGTAAGCGCGGAGGCGGTGGGTCCAAGGGGGTCGGCGGTCGGGCGTGACACTTGGTGAAGAGCTGGCGTCAACTTCCACGGCGGGGGGTTCTCTTGTGATCCGGAGGCGGGATTGAGGATAAACAGTGAACGGGGCTTGGCGTTTTGTTTGCGCCAAGCCGGCTGAACTTTGGAGCAAAGGTCGCGTCGAGCTCCGTTGCAGAGCCCGGCGGATGAGGGGCGCTTATTCGCCGCTGTCGTCCTCAACCTTGGGGCCGCCTTCTTCGCCCTCGCCGAGGATGCCGGTCTGCCCGCGCACCTTGTAGCGGGTTTTCTCGATCTCCTTCATGGCGGCGGCGGTGTAGCGGGTGAAAGGCACGGCGAGCAGACGCTCCTTGTTGATGGGCTGCAGGGTGTGTTCGCACACGCCGTAGCTGCCGGCTTTGATGCGCTGGATCGCGGCCTCGATCTCGGCGAGGGCTTCCTGCTCGTTGGCCACGAGGCTGAGTGCGAAATCGCGGTCGAAGGAATCGGTGCCGCCGTCGGTGCCGTAGCTGGAGAGGTCGCCGCTGTCTTCTTTGGCGGAGCGCTTCAGCGTCTCTTCGCTATGCTGGTCGACTTGACCGGTTACATGATTACGCAACTCAATGAGCAGCTTATAATAACGTTTAAACTTATCTGAGATGGCGTCTTCCTCGTTGGCGGCGTGGGAGGCTTTAGCTTTGGGGTTAAAGCCGAGGATATCAGCGAGAGAGGCGGCCCGGACGGTGGTGGGTTTGGCGGGTTGGAGGGCGTGGGCGGGGAGGGGGGCGGTCTTGCCGGACTTGGTCGCGATCAGGAGGACGGAAACGGGGGCCGGGGCGGTTTTTTCGACGGTTTTGGCAATGGCGAGCACTTCATCGAGCGAGAAGGCGGCGGGTTTGGCGGGTTTGGCGCGCTGGGCGAGGATGCGGGCGCGGACCTCGGCTTTGCCTTTCGGGAGGGGCGTATTCTCCCGTTGCGGGGGCTTTTCTAGCGGGTTTACGGCGTGCGTTTTGGGGGTGGAGGGCGGAGTTTTGGTTTTAGCCGTGCTTCCCTGGGTTTTGCTGCTGGCCGCGGGACCCTTGGGCTCGGTCTTCGGCGCGACCTTGGAGGCGGATTTCGCGGGCTTGGGTGCAGGGGCCGGTTTGGCGCTCTTGGGGGCCGGTTTGGCGGCGGGTTTGGCGGCTGGTTTTTTAGTCGGAACGGGCGAGCGCGTAGCTTTCGCGACGGGCTTGGCAGTTTTGTTGGCTTTGGCCGGGGAGGCTTTGGGCGCAGCGGTTTTGGTGGCGGATTTTTTTGAAGGTTTCACGAGAGACTTGGTTGGCGTTTTCTTATTTAACGCCTTGGGCGGGGTCTTTGTGCGCTTGGGCTTGGGGGCGGGGCGCGGGGCCGGCTTTGCTTTGCGAGCGGTCGCAGTGCTCGCTGCGGGCTTCCGCTTGGCGGCGGGGCGCCGGGTTGGTTTCGAGGGGCGCGCGGGGGACTTTTTTTTGCTGGCGGCGGGCTTGCGGGTAGATTTGGCCATGATGTTTTTTGGGGGTAAGAAAATGGATGCCAGACGACCGGAAGCGGGGTGCTGGCTAGGGTTGGATCGCCTCCGCGCAACGGGGGCAAACTTCGTGTTCTCCGGCGGTTTGCAGGGACGGGACCCAGCGCCAGCAGCGCGGGCAGCGCAAGTGGCCGAGTTCACCGGCGGGGCGGGCCGTCACGGCCAGGTCGCCGGAGGCGGGTGTTTCCGCGAGGAGGACATGGGAAACGATCAGGAGCTCGGGGAGAAAGGGAGCGTGGCGGCGCAGCACCGGGTCGAGGGGCGAGGAGGAGGCGACTTCGAGGGTGATGGCGGCGTCGAGTGATTTGCCGAGTTTGCCGTCCTGACGCAGCGGCTCGAGGGTCTCGTTGACCCGGGCGCGGACCTTGAGGAGTTCGCTGAAGTCGGCGGCGAGGGCGGGATCGCTCCACTCGGGATTGGCGATGGGCCAATCGGCGAGGTGGACGCTGGGATTGGCGGCTCCGGCAGGGGCAAAGTCGGCCTTGAAGTGGGCATGACACCACGCCTCGTCGGCGCTGAAGGTCAGGATCGGGGCGAGGATCCGAACGAGGACACCGTGGATGGCGTGCACGGCGGTCTGGGTGCTCCGGCGCTGGGGGTGGTTGACCGCGTAAGTGTAGAGACGGTCTTTACAGACGTCGTTATACACGGAGGAGAGGGTGTTGGAGACGAACTGGGCGCAGAGGGAGACGACGCGGTGGAATTCGTAGGCGTCGTAGGCGGCGGTGGTGTCGGCCAGCAATTTGGCGGTCTGGTGCAGGGCCCAGCGGTCGAGCACATCGAGCGAAGCGTGGGGCAGACTGTGCAAAGCCGGGTCGAAGTCGTGGAGAATCGAGAGCTGGTAACGCAGGGCGTTGCGGAAACCTCGATACTGTTCGGCGGCGTTATCCAGAATTTTTTTCGAGAGGGTGATATCCTGGGTGAAGTCCTGCGAGGCGAGCCAGAGGCGGATGACGTCGGCGCCGTAGTCGGCGATGAAGTTATCCGAGGTCGGGGGTTTTTCGTAGCTGCCGGATTTGGAGATTTTCTTGCCGTCTTCGCCGACGATGAAGCCGTGGGTGAGGACCGCCTTGTAAGGGGCGCCGCCCTGGGCGATGACGCCGGTCCACAGGGAGGATTGGAACCATCCGCGATGCTGGTCGGAGCCTTCGAGGTAAAGGTCGGCGGGCCAACTGGTGGCGCCTTGGTGGTTGCGCAGGACGGCGGCGTGGCTGCTGCCGGAGTCGAGCCAGACGTCGAGGGTATCGCGGCCGTTGATCAATTCAGAGGCGGGTGGCCAACCGGCGGGCAGGGTGACGTCGGCGAGCAACTCGGCGGCGGTCTGCTCATACCAAAGATTGGTGCCAGAGGGGTGGGCGGCGATCTTGGCGGCGACGGCGCGGACGACCGAGGCGTCGAGGTGGGCTTTTTTCTGGGCGTCGTAGAAGGCGATGATGGGAACGCCCCAGGAGCGCTGCCGGCTGATGCACCAATCCGGGCGGGCCTCGACGGCGCCGGTGATGCGGGCCTGGCCCCAGGCGGGGAACCAGGTGGCGCCCTTGATGGCGTCCAGCGCGGTGGTGCGGGGCGAGGCGGTGCCGGGCGAGTGGCGATCGAGGCCTACGAACCACTGGTCCACCGCACGGAAGATGATGGGGGTCTTGGACCGCCAGCAGTGCGGGTAGCTGTGGATGTATTTGGCCTTGGCGAGCAGGGCAACGTGGCCGGAGGAGTCGGGAGTGGCGAGTTTCCTGAGCACGGCGAGGTTGGCCGGGCTGGGTTTTTTCGCGGCGAGGTCCTCGACCGTTTCGAGGCAGGAGATGCCCACGAGATCGGTGGGGACCTGGCCGTCATCGAGGTAGCGGCCGTCGTCCCCGACGGGGCAGTAGATGGGCAGGCCGTATTTCAGGCCGGTCAGGTAATCCTCGGCGCCGTGGCCGGGGGCAGTGTGGACGCAGCCGGTGCCGCTCTCGGTCGTGACGTAGTCGGCTAGAACGACTGGGGAGGCGCGGTCGATAAAGGGGTGGCGCGGGGACAAGCCTTCGAGGCGAGCACCTGGGATGACCACCGATGGCTGCCCGATGACCGATGCGGGATCGGGGTGTTTGCTGGCTTCGAGGACGGCGGGGAGGAGGGCTCGGGCGACGAGGATGCGTTCGGCGCCTAGGTCGGCGGCGACGTATTCCGTCTCCGGATGCACTGCGATGGCGAGGTTGGCCGGGATGGTCCAGGGGGTGGTGGTCCAGATGACGATGCTCAGGGGCTTGTCGGCCGGCAGGCCGAACTTCGTGGCTTCGGAGGCGGGGACGGCGAACTTTACCCAGATGGCGATCGAGGTGTGCTCGGCGTATTCGATCTCGGCCTCGGCCAGGGCGGTCTCGAAGGGGATGGACCAGTAGACGGGCTTTTTGGAGCGATAGACCAAATCCTTTTCGACGAAGGCGGCAAAGGTGCGGAGGATGTCGGCCTCGAAGGCGGGGGCCTTGGTTTTGTATTCGTTAGCCCAGTCGGCCTGAACGCCGAGGCGCTTGAAGGAGGCGGTCTGTTTTTTAATCCAGCCCTCGGCGAAGGCGTCGCAGCGGGAGCGGAGCTCGGCGGTGGGCAAGCTGAGGCCGGCGGCTTGCAATTCTTTGGCGACCTTCTGCTCGATGGGCAGGCCGTGGCAGTCCCAACCGGGGACGTAGGGGGTGCGGAAGCCGCGCAGTGACTTGTAGCGAAGGGTGATGTCCTTAAGGGACTTGTTCAGGGCGGTGCCGATGTGCACGTCGCCGTTGGTAAAGGGGGGGCCGTCGTGCAGGATAAAGGCGGGCGCGGTTGCGCGTTTGGCCTGGATGGCGTGGTAGAGCGCCAGGTTTTCCCAAGCGGCGAGGCGGGAGGGTTCGCGTTTGGGCAGGTCCCCCCGCATGGGGAAATCGGTCTTGGGGAGGCTGAGGGTGTGCTTTAGGTCGTTCGCCATGCCGGTGGAATTGGGCGCGGCAGGCTAGGTGCGGAGGGGGGGGAGTCAAGGGGCGTGTGTGGCGTCCGTAGCGGAAGGGGGCCCAAGGGCGCTAGGCGGCGTGGGCGGCGGCGGCCAAGCGTTCGCCGGCGGCGAGGCAGGAGGGGAGGCTGATGCCGTCGCGCACCGGCCCGCCGATATGCAGTCCGGGCAGGCGTTTCTCGGCGGCGGCAATGACCTCGAGGTAGGTGTCGTGCGTCATCTGGTATTGCGGGATGGCGCGGGGCCAGTGGGAGCGTTGCACAAAGACCGGCTGGCGCCTTGTGCCGAGTAGGGTGGCGAGTGCCTTTTCCGCGATGGGGAGTTGGTATTCCAGGGGGTGGCGGGCGAGGTCGGGCTGGCGGACCCCGCCCAGCATGACGGTGAGGGCGACGTGTCCGGCGGGCGCGCGGCCGGGGAACAGGGTGGAATTGAACAACACGCCGAGCAGCGGGCTTTTTTCAGCGGATGGGCAGAGCAGGCCAAAGCCATCCAGCGGGTGTTCCACGTCGGCGCGGCGGTAGCCGAGGAAGAGCGCCGTCACGGGAGGGTGCTCGAGGAGGTCGAGCGAGGAGAGCGAAGTCCGCGCACCGGGCGGTCCGAGGCTGAGCCGGGCCAAGGCGGGGGCGGGCAGGGCGAGGATGACGCCGGCGAAGCGTTCACCAGGACTGGTGTCGAGAATCCAGCCGCCGGGGCTGGGGTTCAGTTGGTTGACGGCCGTGCCCAAGCGCAGCGTGCCGGGCGGGAGGGTGGCGGCGAGGGCTTGGGGCAACTCGGCGAGGCCGTTCGGGAAACTGATGATCGGGGGCGGTCCGGCGGGTTCGCCGCGGGCTCGTTTGGCGCGGGCGGCGGCGAGTTGAGCGCGAAGCAGCGAGCCGTGTTCATGTTCACCCTTCCACAGCGAGGGAAAGGCGTGGCGGGCGGAAAGGCGGGCGGGGTCGCCGGCGTAGATCCCGGAAACGAAGGGATCGAGGGCGTAGGCGAGCAATTCAGCACCAAAGTGTTCGCCAAAAAAATCCGCCAGAGGCAGGTCGTGCAGGCGGGGCCGGCGCGGCCGGAAATATTCGCGCAGGACGAGGAGTTTGGTGCGGGTGGAAAAGAGACCTGAGCGGAAAAAGGCGGGAGGGGTAGCGGGCAACGTGCGCAGCAGGCCATCACGCAGGATATAGCGGTTCTTGGCGGCGGGGCCGGCAGCCAGGCGGCGGGAGGCCAGGCCGAGTTCACCGACAAGCGCGGCGACGGCGGGGGTTTCCTGCAGGGAGTTGGGGCCTGACTCAACCAGCCAGCCGGGTTCGTGGCGTTCGCTGCGGACCACCCCGCCCGGGATGCGCGCTGGGTCGAAGACGATCACGCGCCGACCGGCGCGGACGAGGTGGCGGGCGGCGGCCAGACCAGTGATACCGGCGCCGAGGATGGCGATGGGAAGGCGGGACGAGGGTTCGGTCTGAGCGGATTTAGTGCCTACGGAAAACACGGAATAACACGAGGGGCGGAAAGGGCGCGGCGAGGAGGGTCAGCGGAAGGTGGTCACGGTATCCACGAGGGCCTGCATACATTCGATCTTGGCGTCGGGGGTGATGCCGTGACCCAGGTTGAAAACATGTCCGGGTCGGCCGCGTAGCGACTCCAGCAGGCGGGTGGCCTGGGTGCGGACGATTTCGGGAGTGGTGGTCATGAGCACCGGATCGAGGTTGCCCTGGATGGCGAGGCTAGACGGCAGGGCGGTGCGCACGGCGCCGAGGTCGGCGGTCCAGTCGAGGCTGATCGCGCGCACACCGGAGGCGGCCTGGGCGGCGAGGTGGGGCGCGGTGCCCTTGGCGTAGAGGATGACCGGAAAGCCGGCGGGCAGGGCGGCCACGATGCGGCGGATCCAGGAGAGCGAAGCGGCTTCGTAATCGGGACCGGCGAGAATGCCGCCCCAGCTGTCGAAGATCTGGATGGCGTCAGCACCGGCTTCGATTTGCATCCGGAAATAGGATACGAGGGCGGCGGTCAGTTTTTCCAGCAGCGCATCGAAGGAGGCGCGGTCGGTGTGGAATAGCACTTTGGCACGAGCAAAGTCATCCGAACTGCCGCCCTCGAGCATGTAGGTGGCAAGCGTCCAGGGCGAGCCGCCGAAGCCGAGCAAGGTGTGGCCGGTGGCGGCGACCTCCTTCTTGAGCAGGCGGAGGGCGTCGCCGACGTAGGCGAGGCGTTCAGGCACGGCGGCGGCTGGGGCGAGGGCGTCGATTTGGGCGCGGGTCTCCAGACGATAGGCCATCTGGATGCCGCCGGTTTCGCGAAAGGCGTAGGGCTGGCCGAGGGCTTCGGGGATGACGAGGATGTCGGAGAACAGGATGGCGGCGTCGAGGCCGGGGAAACGCTTGAGCGGTTGGAGCGTGACCTCGGTGGCGAGCTCGGGGGTCCGCACCATTTCCAAGAAGGATGACTTGGCCTTAAGCGCCCGGTATTCGGGGAGGTAACGGCCGGCTTGGCGCATGACCCAGAGGGGAGGGCGCTCGAGCGGTCGGCAGGCGAGGGCGGCAAGGAAGCGGTCGCGGGAAGTCATCTGGCGGAGGCAGCGAGTGGTGGGTGGCGAGTAGCAGGCAGGCGGTCAGATTTCCGAGGCCCAAGGTCGGGGACGGAGGAAATCGGTATGCAGGCGGTGTTCTTCACTGCCTGAGGCGGGGGTGCGGGCGTAGTCCCAGCGGACGAGGGGGGGCAGGCTCATGAGGATGCTCTCGGTGCGACCGCCGCTTTGGAGCCCGAACAGGGTGCCGCGATCCTGCACCAGGTTAAATTCCACATAACGTCCGCGCCGATAGAGCTGCCAGTCGCGCTCGGCGTCGTTCGTGGCGGTGTTTTTCCGGCGCGCCACGATGGGTTGGTAGGCCGGCAGGAAGGCGTCGCCCACCGCGCGCAAAAGGGCGAAAGAGGCGTCGAAGCCGGGGGCGGAGAAATCGTCAAAAAAAATCCCGCCTATCCCGCGCGGTTCGCCGCGGTGTTTCAGGAAAAAGTAGTCGTCGCAGGTTTGTTTAAACTGCGGATAGAGCGCGGAGCCATGGGGAGCGAGGGCGTCCCGGGCGGTGCGGTGCCAGTGCACGCAGTCCTCCTCGTAGCCGTAGTAGGGCGTGAGGTCGAAGCCGCCGCCAAACCACCAGACCGGCGGGGTTTCCGCGCCGCCGGAAATCCGAGCCTCGATATCCGAGGGAGGAATGCCGGCAGGTTGGGCGGCGGTCGCGGGGCTGGGGTTGGCCGGCAGGGTGCTGAAGAAGCGAACGTTAGCGTGGCTGGTGGGCACGCGGGGGTTGCGCGGGTGGATGACGAGAGAGACGCCGAGCGCGACCCAGGGACGTCCTGCGAGCTCGGGGCGGTGGGCCGTGGCGCTGGGTGGCAGCGCGGTGCCGGTGACATGGGAAAAGGCGACGCCGGCCTTTTCGAAGACCGCGCCCTCGGCGAGAATACGGGTGCGGCCTCCGCCGCCGAGGACCGGGCTGGCCGAGGCGGTGGGGGAATGGCGGGTCCACTCATCTGTGGTGAAGGCGGCCCGCCCATCCTCGGCGGCGAGACCGGCGCAGATGCGATCTTGCAGGTCGAGCAGGTAGGCCTTGACGGAGGCAAGGTCGGGCTCGGTGGTCATGGGGTGGCGGATCCGCGCCGGCGGCGGGGCCCTGCGGCTCAGCGTTGGGCGCTGAAGTCGAGGGAGAGGGTGCCGGGGCCGCTGACGTTGACGCCGGCGGCGCCGTAGCGGATCTTTTTGAACTCGATCTGCAAAGCTTCGCGGGCGCTGACGTTGACCAGCATGGGCACGTTGGCAACGGGGTAGGTTTGGCCGGTTTCGAGAGAAGTCGCCGGAACGAGTTCGCGGCTGTCGGATTTGGCTTTTACGGAGAGGATCTGCACAGGCCGGAGTGCTACGAGGTAGACTTGTTCCTCGGCCACGGCGGAGACGGGGGTGGCGAGGGGGGCGCGGGGCGCGGAGGCGCTGGAGCCGAAAAGGCCGACGATGCCCCAGATCACGAGGCCGATGATGATGACGGCACCGAGGCCGAGCCAGACGCCGTTCTTGGCGAGGAGGGCGCGGTCGAGGCCGCCGAGTGGCATGCGTGGCTGGAAGGGGGGGCGGACGGGAGGGCGGGGCACTGGCTCGGAGCCGGGGTTTTTGGCGGCAGCCGAGGGCGCGGGCTCCGTGGCATTGGAGTTTTTGGCGGGGGCGCCGGCGTGGCTGATCTCCATCTTGCCGTAGATCTCCCGGTTCAGGGTGCGAGTGCCGGGGCGGCCGCCTTCGCCGAGGCCGAGGGCGAGGTAATCGTTCACCAGTTTCTCGGCGGGCAGTTTCAAGAAGTTGCTGTAATTCCGGATAAAGCCGCGCACGTAAATTTCGGGCAGCTTGATGTCGAACTGGTTGCTCTCAAATTTATGGAGGTAATCCCCCCGGATTTTGGTGGCCTCGGCGGCCTCCCGGATGGAGATCCCCTTGCGTTTACGGGCTTCTTCTAGGCGTTCGCCGATCGTCTGCATGAATAGTCAGTAAGCGGGCGGCGGGGCGGGAATAAAGGACTAAGTTTTACGGGACTTTTTGTCCGGTGGTGCGGAGGCAAGTCCCGAACGTGGCGGCGGCGGGATTTTGACACGGGATTGCGCTTGTCGTTGGGCGCTTGGGCGCGATTCTGGATTGAACTTATCCACCATGAGCCCCGCCGTCTTTTTCCGCACCGTCTTCTTTCTTCTTATTCTCTTTGTGGTCATATACATAGGCACGGAGAATACCCAGACCGTGGATTTTCATTTCTCACTCTTGCTGGACAAGCCGGCGCGCACTTCGGCGGCCTTGGTTTACTTCGCCGTTTTTGCGGTCGGGGTGATTGCCGGGACACTTTTTAACGCCGGCTCGGCCAAGAGCGGTAATGGCAAAGCGGAGGCCGAGGGCGGCCGGGCGAAGAAGAAGAAGTAGGTGCGGGCGGGGCAACCCGTCCAACCGCTCAGCAGGGATCATGCAGTGGCCCGGGGCGCGTCGCGGCGACTTGGCGGCTTCTCTCGGCGGGGCCTCGGCTCGCTGCTTTGCCGTCCAACTGCCCGATGCTGGCTCAGAGGTCCGGGCAAAACCCGTAGAGCAGGTCGTCGCGGCCTTTTCCGGGCCAATCGACCTGGTTGGTGCGCAGACGGCGCAGGACGGCCAAGATAAGATCGTTCAGCGCCGCTTCGTAACCGAAAATAGAGTAGAGCGGTGGCGCCTCCACGCGCACGACGAAGGCGGCGAGGCCCACCTGTTGGAGCATGCGCACGGACCGATCCACCATCTCGGCCTCGGCCGTGCCTCCGCCTTGCAGGAAGACGACGGGTTTGGGCGTCGCATTCATTTGCTGGAAGGGACCGTGGGCGAACTGGAGAAAGTCGCTGATGGGAGGGCACGGCCAGTAGACGCCTTCCATGAATTTGCAGGCGAGGTTCTGGCTGAAGTCGGAGATCGGGGCGGCGGTGACCAGGTTGAAGCCGCCGGACCAGGCGCTGGGCAGGCGTGTCATGGCGTCGAGGAGGTCGCTCGGAGCTTTAGTCGCAAGCAGGGTGGCGAGCAGTTCAGGTGGCGGCGGGGTGGCGCGCCCGCCGGGCAGGCGGACGGCAAACTGAAGCGCGGCGAGGTAGCCGGCCATCGGTCCGACGAAGCGGATGAGGGTGGTGTATTCCTCGGCGAGGGGGAATTCGACCAACTCGGCCCCTTCGTCGAGGAGGCCTTGCAGGAGGGCGGCGCGGTCGGGTTTGCCGGCGGCACGGGCAGCGGCGGGAGTCGTCGAAGAGAACAAGACAAGGTGTTCGAACTCGTGACGACGGCGCAGGGCGATCTGGGCGTTGGGGGAGACGCCTTGGGAGAAGACGACGAGGGTTTTTCCTGTGAACGCGCCGGGCGCGGGCTCGACGAAACCGGAGAGCGGCAGGTAGGCGGCGGCGCGTTCGGAGTAGAGGTTGATCAACATCGCCAGGTAGCGGGCGTGGGCTTCGCTGCTACCGGTGCCGGTGACGATAAAACGGGTGGAGGCGAGGGTTTTGGCCGCAAGCGGTCCCGGCGGGCGGGCGAGCATGCCGGCCAGGGTGCCGGGTATGCTGGCTATGCGGGCGGCCAGGAGTTCGTGGCCGAGGGGATCGGGGGCGGCGCCGGAGTTGTTGTCCACGGTTCTACGGAGGGACGGAAGGGCCGTGGACGTCAAGCGGCGCGGGCGGAGCGACGCGGTGTTGGCGGGCGGGTGCGCTCGTTTACAGGCTCTTGAGGAACTTCACCAGGGCGGCGCGGTCGGCGGCGGGGGCGGTGCGGAAACCTTCCTTGGCCGTCTCGCCTTCGCCGCCGTGCCAGAGGATGGCCTCCTCTAGGGTGCGGGCGCGGCCGTCGTGCAGGTAGGCTTCGCCGCCGCTCACGCCGGCGGTCAGGCCGATGTTCCAGAGCGGGGCGGTGCGCCACTCGGCGCCGGTGGCTGCCTCCTCGGCGAAGTTGTCGGCCAGGCCCGCGCCGAGATCGTGAAGCAGCAGATCGGTGTAGGGACTTATGGTCTGGCCGCGCAACTCGGCGTAAGGGTGGCGGGGGCCGGTGGCGAGGGTCGGCGCATGGCAGCGGACGCAGCCGAGGTCCTGGAAAAGCTGTTCGCCGCGCAAGGCCACGGCGTCGTGCAGATTGCGGCGCGCGCCGACGCCGAGGAGCGAGACGTAGCGGTTCATCTGCTCCAGCTCGGCGGTGCTGATCTCGGGAGCGGAGGGCGCGTTGGCGCCGTCAAGCACGGGGAAGACGGCGGACGCGACGCCCATGTCGCGGTTCAGGGCGTAGGCGATCTGGTGGGTGACGCGGGCCTGGGCGGCTTTGTAGGTGAAACGGCCGAGGCGGAGTTTGGCCGCGTCCTCCGGGTCGGGCACGAGCTGAGGGCGGCCGGAGATGCCGTCGCCGTCGGCGTCGCTGGGGTCGGCGAGGGCGAGGATGGTCGTCTCGTCCACCGCCTCCAGCAGGCCGAGGCCGACCAGCGGGGGGGCGAGGCGGACGGAGAAAAAGGCCGGCGACGGGCCGCTAAAAGCGTAGTTCGGTTTGCGCAGCGAATACGGGGTGCCGTCGCCGTAGACGCCCGGGATCGTGGTGTAACTGGCGAGGGTGGCTGCGCCTTCGGCGACGCCGCCGGTGACGCGGTGTTGCAGCTCCTCGCCGTAGACCGGATGGGGCGCGCCCGCGTCGTCGGCGGAGACCTTTACCACCGACAGCGCGAGGGTGGCGCCGACGCCCGGAGGCAGGGCGCGGCCGTTGTTCACATGGCACTCGACGCAGCTCTTCGCGACGAACTTCGGGCCGAGTTTGCCGGCTTGGGCGGTGAACACAGGATTTCCCGCCTCGGTGTGCGTGCCGGTGTCGAACTCGGTGTGGTGCAGGCGGCGACCGAGCATGAAGGGTTGGCCGCTGGCGGGGGAGATGT
>Ga0247831_1007371_pt1 | contig 12341 bp, 6 predicted proteins | sample LaCruzMarch2015__9_FD_192406 | JGI IMG/M metagenome (GOLD analysis project Ga0247831, IMG submission 192406) | Freshwater microbial communities from meromictic Lake La Cruz, Castile-La Mancha, Spain - LaCruzMarch2015_1m | ecosystem: Environmental > Aquatic > Freshwater > Lake | place: Spain...
GTGGTATTGGTCCTCTTACCTGAGCTCCAGTTCTCTTAGCTGTATTTACAATCTCAAGGGTTGATTGATCTAACACTTTATGATCATACGCTCTTAATTTAATTCTAATATTCTGTTTATCCATAATTTAAGCCATCTTCTTTGTAACTTCGTCCTGAACATTTTGAGGAACGCGATCATAATGATCAAACTGCATTGTGTATTGAGCTCTACCTTGAGACATTGATCTTAAAGTGTTTACATAACCGAACATATTTGCAAGTGGAACCATTGCATTAATAACAGCAGCATTACCTCTTTTATCAGTTGATCCAACCTGACCTCTTCTGCTGTTTAAGTCACCAATAACATCCCCCATATAGTCTTCTGGTGTCACTACTTCTACTTTCATAATTGGTTCTAAAAGTTTTGGATGCGCTTGTAGGCATAATTCTCTAAAACAATATCTTGCAGCTAATTCAAATGCTAAAGGGCTAGAGTCTACATCATGGTGTAATCCGTCTAAGATTTGAACTTTATAATCTAGCAATGGAAAACCTGCTAATACCCCTGAATCTGCAACGCTTAATATTCCTTTTTCAACTCCTGGAATAAATTCTCTTGGGATCGATCCACCTTTAATTAAATTTTCAACAATTCTACCCTCTCCTTGAGAAAGAGGCTCAACAGCTAACTTAACTTTAGCAAATTGTCCTGCTCCACCGCTTTGTTTTTTATGTGTGTATTCAAGTTTAGATGATGAAGTAATTGTCTCTCTATAAGCAACTTGAGGCGCTCCAATATTAGCTTCAACTTTAAATTCTCTTTTCATTCTATCTACGATAATTTCTAAATGTAACTCACCCATTCCTTTAATAATTGTTTGTCCAGATTCGTTGTCTGAAGAAACTCTGAACGAAGGATCTTCTTTTGCTAAACGGTTAAGAGCTTCTCCCATTTTTTCTTGATCATTTTTTGTCTTAGGTTCAACAGCAATTTCAATAACTGGCTCAGGGAAATCCATAGACTCTAATACGATTGGCTTATTCTTGTCACAAAGAGTATGTCCTGTAATTGTATTTTTAAGACCAGCTAATGCAACAATATCTCCGGCACTTGCACTTTTAATATCTTCTCTATTATTAGCATGCATTAATAACATACGACCAATTCTTTCTTCTTTTCCAGTTGTTGCGTTAAGAACACCTGTGCCTGTAGACAATGTTCCCGAGTAAATTCTAATAAATGTTAATGATCCGACAAATGGGTCATTTGCTATTTTGAATGCTAAAGCAGAAAATGGTTCTTCATCATTACATTTTCTGATTAACTCTTCTTCTGTGTCTGGCTTAACTCCTTTTACCTGCCCAACATCTTTGGGGCTTGGTAAATAATCTACTACTGCATCTAAAATTAATTGAACCCCTTTATTTTTAAAAGCAGCTCCACAAATTATTGGAACAAAAGCAAAAGAAATTGCTCCTTTTCTGATACAGGCTTTTAAATCCGTTTCCGATGGATCTTTACCATTAAGATAATTTTCCATTACTTTTTCATCTTGCTCAACAGCAAGTTCTACTAATTCTTTTCTATATTTAATCGATTGTTCTTTAAGGTCCGCTGGGATTTCAACATAATCAAATTTTGCCCCTAAACTCTCATCCTGCCAAACAACACCTTTCATCGTCACAAGATCAACAACACCTTTAAATGTACTTTCAATACCAATTGGAAGCTGAAGCACCATAGGAATAGCTCCTAAACGCTCTTTAATCATATCTACGCACATGAAAAAATTGGCTCCAGTTCTGTCTAATTTATTAACAAAACAAATTCTTGGAACTTTATATTTGTCCGCTTGTCTCCATACTGTTTCAGATTGAGGTTCAACGCCTGCAACTCCGTCAAAACAAGCAACAGCCCCATCTAAAACTTTTAATGACCTTTCAACTTCAATTGTAAAATCAACGTGTCCTGGCGTATCAATAATATTAATTCTATGATCTTTCCAAAAACAAGTTGTTGCTGCAGATGTAATTGTAATTCCTCTTTCTTGTTCTTGTTCCATCCAGTCCATGGTCGCAGCTCCATCATGAACTTCACCAATTTTATGGGCTTTACCTGTATAATATAAAATTCTTTCTGTAGTAGTAGTTTTGCCAGCATCTATATGTGCGGCGATACCTATGTTTCTGTATTTATCTATTGAATATTTTTCGCTCATAAATTTACCATCTAAAATGCGCAAAAGCTTTATTAGCTTCCGCCATTTTGTGAGTGTCTTCTCTTTTTTTGATTGCTGATCCTTTGTTAGATGCCGCATCTAATAATTCTTTAAGTAATTTTTCCTGCATACTTTTGTCTGTTCTTTTTCTTGAAGCATCTATTAACCAACGAATTGCTAAAGCTTGTGCTCTATCAGCTCTTACATCCACTGGAACTTGATATGTTGCACCACCGACTCTTCTTGATTTAACTTCTAAATTTGGTTTTACATTTTTAAGAGCTTCATTAAAAACTTTAATCGGATCATCATTCGTTTTAGTTTTAATTAATTCAAGAGTTTTATATAAAATTTTTTCAGCAACTGTTTTTTTTCCTTGATACATTAAAGAATTCATAAATTTAGTAACAACTTTAGATTTATAAACTGGATCTGGACTTACATCTCTTTTAGTTTGTTTTCTTCTTCGTGACATAATTATTTAGGTCTCTTTGCTCCATATTTAGATCTTTGTTGTTTCATTTTTGTAACACCTTGAGTATCGAGAACTCCTCGAATTGTATGATAACGAACACCTGGTAAATCTTTTACTCTTCCTCCTCTTATCATAACTACTGAGTGCTCTTGTAAATTATGACCTTCTCCTGGAATATAACTAGTAACTTCAAATCCGTTAGACAAACGAACTCTGGCAACTTTTCGTAATGCTGAGTTAGGTTTTTTTGGGGTTGTTGTATAAACTCTAGTACACACTCCTCTTTTTTGAGGTGATGCTTCTAGTGCAGGAACTTTGTTCCTTATTTTTGGTTTAACTCTTCCTCGTTTCACGAGTTGATTAATCGTAGGCATAAATTTCAAATTTAAAAAATTAATAATTTAAGGATAGAAAATAAGGTCGAAACCTAAAATCTGGTAGGAGTTTAAGTGCTTGAGAGCCTTACTTGCTACCTTAAAAAAGTGTGGGCATAATACTTAAATTATGCGAAAGGTCAAATTGTAGTTGTGCAAAAAACAGCTTAATTGATGTTGAAAAACTTAGCTAATTACTACTTAGTAACTGCTAATTGCTCAGGTACTTTTGCTTTGCTGTTTTGAAGCTCCATGTCTCTTTCGCGGGCAATTTTAGAGAATTTAAATGTGCTATCTCCCGTTCCCGCTGGAATTAATCTGCCGACAATAACGTTTTCTTTCAAGCCATGAAGTACATCAACTTTACCTTTGATTGCTGCCTCAGTAAGAACTCTTGTTGTTTCTTGAAATGAAGCAGCAGAAATAAATGATTTAGTCTGTAATGAAGCTTTTGTAATACCTAGTAATACTGGATCAACTTTTGCAGGGGCCTTACCTTCTGAAACTAATTTTTTATTTAATTCATCTAGATCAATTTTATCAACCAATTCTCCAACTAAGAAAGGTGTGTCTCCAGAAGCCTTAATTTCAACTTTTCTTAACATTTGTCTAACAATAACTTCAATGTGTTTATCGTTAATTATAACTCCTTGTAATCTGTAAACTTCTTGAACTTCGTCTATAAAGTAATTTGCAAGAGCTTCTACTCCTAAAATTCTTAAAATATCATGAGGAGCTGGACTTCCATCTAATAAATATTCTCCTTTTTTAATTTCTTCGCCTGGATTGAAGTTAACTTGTTTTCCTTTTGGAATTAAATAAGTAGATTCAATTCCTGCTTTTGATTTAATTGTAATTTTAAGTTTTCCTCTAACTTCTTTTCCAAATTCAATTTTACCATCATTCTCAGCAATGATTGCTCCTTCTTTTGGCTTTCTTGCTTCAAATAATTCAGCAACTCTTGGTAATCCTCCGGTAATATCTTTTGTTTTTGAAGTTGCTTTAGGTAATCTAGCTAATACGTCTCCTGCATTAATTTTATCACCGTCTTCAACTGATAAAATTGTTTCTGGTACTAAATAATATCTTGCTTCGTTATCGTCTGCTTTTTTAACGACTTTTCCTTTGCTATCTCTTAATGTAAGTCGTGGTTTAAGATCAAGATTCTTAGATTGACCTCTCCAATCTAAAACAACTTTAGAAGAAATTCCCGTAGCTTCATCTGTAGAATCTGTAATCGATGCCCCATCAATTAAATCTACAAAATTAACGATACCATCAGTTTCTGAAATAACTGGCAGAGTATATGGATCCCACTCACAAATTTTTTGACCTTTTTTAACTGGCTGTTCTGGTTTTGCAAAAAGTTTAGATCCGTATGGAATTTTATACATTGCAACGTTCGTGCCATTTTTTTCAATAATAATTTCAGTATTTCTTCCCATCACTATTAGTTCTTTTTTAGAATCTTCAATTAAGTTTTGATTAGAAACTTTTAATACTCCTTCTGAAGGAGCGATTATTGAGGACTCTTGTTTAATTTGCGCTGTACCTCCAACGTGGAAAGTTCTCATTGTAAGCTGTGTTCCTGGCTCTCCAATTGATTGAGCTGCTATCATTCCAACGCACTCACCTATTGATACTAATCTTCCTCTTGCTAAATCTCTTCCGTAACAAGTTATGCAAATTCCATCTTTTGCTTCGCAAGTAATTGGTGAATAAACATCTATAGATTTAACACCTGAAGCATCCATTAATTCACATTGTTTTTCTTCAATTAACTGTTTCGCTTTAACGATAACATCTCCAGTATTTGGAGCTTTAATATCTTTAGCAGCAATTCTTCCTAGAGATCTTTCTGTTAAAGATACGATGATATTACCGCCTTCTATAATCTCGCTAATATTAATATGTTTTTTAGTTCCGCAGAATTTAAGTCTTACGATAACATCCTGGGAAACATCACATAATCTTCTTGTTAAATATCCAGAGTTTGCAGTTTTTAAAGCTGTATCCGCAAGTCCTTTTCGCGCTCCATGAGTAGATGTAAAGTATTCTAAGACTGTTAAACCCTCTTTAAAATTTGAAATAATAGGTGTTTCAATAATTTCCCCTGATGGTTTTGCCATTAGACCTCTCATACCAGCTAATTGCTTCATCTGAGCTGCGGAACCTCTAGCTCCAGAATCTGCCATCATGAATATAGAGTTAGTTGTTATTGAACCATCTTCCTTATTAATTTTAGATGCAGAAATATTTTTCATCATCTCGCTTGCAATTTTATCTGTACATTTAGACCATTGGTCTACAACTTTGTTATATTTTTCACCTTTAGTGATTAAACCCTCTGAATATTGAGTTTCGTACTCCTCAACCATTTTTTTAGCCTCTGATATAATTTTTTCTTTTGATTCAGGAATAACTAAATCATCTTTTCCAAAAGAAATTCCTGCTTTAAATGCATTAAGGAAGCCAATAGTCATTAATTTATCGCAGAAAACTACTGTCTCTTTCTGACCGCAGTATCTAAAAATAATATCTATAAGTTCAGAAATTTGCTTTTTGGTTAATAATTTATTTACTAAATCAAATGAAATTTTATGATGTTTTGGAAGAACATCTGCTAATAAAAATCTACCAACACTACTTTGATACGTTTTAAAAATTGGCTTACCTTTTTCATCTACTGTTTCAAATCGAGATACAATTTTAGAATGAACGTTTATTGATTTATTTTCAAGTCCTTGGGCAATTTCATCTAAGTTTAAGAAGTAACCGACTGGTTTAGTATCTTGATCTCCAAAAAACTGAGACATATAATAAATTCCTAAAACCATGTCTTGAGATGGAACGATAATAGGTTTTCCGTTTGATGGACTTAAAATATTATTAGTCGACATCATTAATACTCTTGCCTCTAACTGAGCCTCTATACTTAAAGGAACGTGAACAGCCATTTGATCTCCATCAAAGTCAGCGTTGAAAGCAGCTGTAACTAAAGGATGTAGTTGAATTGCTTTACCCTCAATTAATAATGGTTCAAAAGCTTGGATACCTAATCTATGAAGTGTTGGAGCTCTATTTAAAAGAATTGGATGCTCTCTAACAACTTCTTCTAAAATATCCCAAACTTCTGATTTTTCTTTTTCTACTATTTTTTTAGCTTGCTTAATTGTTGTAGCAAGACCAAGTTTATCTAATTTTGCATAAATAAATGGCTTAAATAATTCTAATGCCATTTTTTTTGGAAGACCACACTGATGAAGTTTTAATTCTGGTCCAACAACAATTACAGATCTTCCTGAATAATCTACTCGTTTTCCCAATAAGTTTTGTCTAAAACGCCCCTGCTTACCTTTAAGCATATCTGCTAGAGATTTAAGAGGTCTCTTACCAGTTCCTGTTATTACTCTTCCTCTTCTTCCATTATCAAATAAAGCATCAACCGCTTCTTGCAGCATACGTTTTTCATTTCTAACAATAATATCTGGAGCTCTTAATTCCATTAATCTCTTTAATCGATTATTTCTATTAATCACTCTACGATAGAGATCGTTAAGATCAGATGTTGCAAATCTTCCGCCATCAAGAGGCACTAAAGGTCTAAGCTCTGGTGGAATAACTGGTATAACAGTTAAAATCATCCATTCTGGTTTATTTCCAGAGTTTATGAAGTTCTCAACTAATTTTAATCTTTTAATAGTTCTTTCTTCAGCAACTTTAGATGTTGTTGTTTTTAATATTTCTCTTAATCTTTCTCTTTCAGCTGGTAAATCAATCGCAGCTAATACTTCTCTAATCGCCTCAGCGCCAATACCTGCAGAAAATTGATCTTCTCCGTATTTTTCTTGAGCTTTTAATAATTCTTCTTCTGTAATTAATTGATTTTTCTTAAATTCTGTTAGTCCTGGCTCAATAACGATAAAATTTTCAAAATATAAAACTTTTTCAAGATCTTTAAGTTTCATATCCATTGCAAGAGCTATTCTGCTTGGTAATGATTTTAAAAACCAAATATGAGAAACTGGTGTTGATAGTTCTACGTGACCCATTCTTTCACGTCTTACATTTGCTTTTGTAACTTCAACTCCGCACTTTTCGCAAATAATTCCTCTAAATTTCATTCGCTTGTATTTACCGCACAAACATTCATAATCTTTTACTGGTCCAAATATTCTAGAACAAAATAATCCATCTTTTTCAGGTTTAAATGTTCTGTAATTAATAGTTTCAGGTTTTTTAATTTCTCCAAATGACCAAGATTTAATCTTTTCAGGACTGGCTAAAGAAATTTTAATATTATTAAAGTTTTCCTTATTAATATTTTTTTTAAATAAATTTGTTAATTCTTTACTCATAATTTAATTTGTTAATTCAATATTTAAACCTAAAGATCTAATCTCTTTAATTAAAACGTTAAATGACTCTGGAACTCCTGATTCAAAATCATCATCACCTTTAACAATGGTTTCGTAAACTTTTGTTCTTCCAGCTACGTCGTCAGATTTAATTGTTAACATTTCTTGCAATGTATAAGCAGCTCCATAAGCTTCTAAAGCCCAAACTTCCATTTCTCCAAATCTTTGACCACCAAATTGAGCTTTTCCACCAAGAGGTTGCTGTGTAACTAAACTGTAAGGACCAGTTGAACGAGCATGAATTTTGTCATCGACCATGTGAGCTAATTTTAACATGTAAATAATTCCAACAGTAACTTGACGATCAATTTTTTCACCTGTTCTGCCATCATATAAATCGGTCTGTCCAGATTCAGGTAATCCACAAAATTTTAGCATATCAGTAACATCGTTTACGCTAGCACCATCGAAAACCGGCGTTGCTATAGGAACGCCACTTGATAAATTGTAACTTAATTCGCTAAGTTCAGAATCAGATAAATTTTTAATTTCATCACCTAATTCTCCTTTATAAATTTTTCCTAAATAATTTTTTAATTCTTCTCTTTTAGAAGAGTTTTTTTGTACATCTTCGATTAATTTTTTAATTTTTTCACCCATCTCAGAACAAGCCCATCCTAAATGAGTCTCTAGAATTTGACCTACGTTCATACGACTTGGAACTCCCAATGGATTTAAAACAATATCAACTGGTCTTCCATCTTTCATGTAAGGCATGTCTTCTGCTGGTACAATTCGACTAATAACTCCTTTGTTACCATGTCTTCCTGCCATTTTATCTCCGGCCTGAAGTTTTCTTTTCATGGCAACAAAAACTTTTACCATTTTCATAACACCTGGTAATAAATCGTCTCCTTTTTGAATTTTATCTACCTGGTCTTCAAATCTAGTTTGAATATCTTTTTTAGCTTTAACAAATTGTTCTTTTAAAATTGCTAAGTTGGATTGAACTTTTTTATCTTCTATGACTAATTTGAATAACTCGTTTGCCGTTAATTCAGATAAATTATCCTCTGATAAAACCGTTCCTTTTTTTAAAGATTTAAAATCTTCTTCAACCTTAGCCGATACAAGTGTTCCTTTAACTCTCGCTTTAATGTTAGATTCTAATATTTCTTCTTCAGCATTTTTATCGTTTTGAACTGATTCAATTTCAGCTCTTTCAATAGAAATTGCTCTTTCATCTTTTTCGATTCCGTGTCTATTAAATACTCTTACTTCAACTACAACGCCATTTGTTCCTGAAGGCATTTTTAAAGAAGAATCTCTTACATCGATTGCTTTTTCTCCGAAAATTGCTCTTAATAATTTTTCTTCTGCATTAACTGGTGAATCTCCTTTTGGAGTAACTTTTCCAACTAATATATCGCCTGGTTTTACTTCTGCTCCAACGTAAACGACACCAGATTCATCTAAATTTATTAAATTTTCTTCTGCAGTGCTTGGGATATCTCTAGTAATTTCTTCAGGACCAAGCTTTGTATCTCTGGCCATAACACTATATTCTTCTATGTGAATTGAAGTGAAAACGTCATCTGTTACACATCTTTCAGAAATTAATATCGAGTCCTCAAAATTGTAACCACGCCATGGCATAAATGCTACCATTACGTTTTTACCTAGAGCTAATTCGCCAAATTGAGTTGAGGGACCATCGGCAATAACATCGCCTTTTCTAATTTTATCACCCACTTTAACTAGTGGTCTTTGATTAATACATGTGTTCTGATTAGATCTTTGAAATTTGCTTAAGTTATAAATATCAACACCAGATTTTGTAAGATCTTTTTCTGTAGTTACTCTAACAACAATTCTTTTTCCATCAATTTTATCTACAACACCATCTCTTTTTGCAACTAATGTAGCTCCAGAATCTACAGCAACATCTTTTTCTATACCTGTTCCAACTAATGGAGATTCATTTTTAATTAAAGGTACTGCTTGTCTCATCATATTAGATCCCATCAAAGCTCTATTTGCATCATCGTTTTCTAAAAATGGAATTAAAGCTGCAGCAACCGACACAACTTGTTTTGGTGAAACGTCCATAAAGTCAACGTTTTCAGGTTTTGCTAATTCAAATCCTAAAGATTTTCTGCAAGAAACTAAATCATCTACAAAAGTATTTTCTTTACTCAAAGGAGAGTTTGCTTGAGCAATTGTATATTTGCCTTCTTCCATTGCAGATAAATAATGAATCTCTTTTGTAACTTTTCCACTAACAACTTTTCTATATGGGCTTTCAATGAAGCCATATTTATTAATTCTTGAATAAGTTGCTAAACTGTTAATTAATCCAATATTTGGTCCTTCTGGTGTTTCGATAGGACATATTCTTCCATAATGAGTTGGGTGAACATCTCGAACTTCAAATCCTGCTCTCTCTCTGTTTAATCCTCCAGGCCCAAGAGCTGACACTCTTCTTTTATGAGTAATTTCAGCGAGTGGATTTGTTTGATCCATGAATTGAGACAATGGAGAAGTTCCAAAAAATTCTTTAAGGCATGCAGCAATTGGTTTTGCATTAATTAAATCTTGTGGCATTACTGAATCAATTTCAACAGATGCCATTTTTTCTTTAATGGCTCTTTCCATTCTTATTAATCCAATTCTAAATTGATTTTCTACTAGTTCTCCAACAGATCTAAGTCTACGATTTCCAAGATGGTCAATGTCATCTACTTCGCCTTTTCCATCTTTTAAATCCAACATATGTTTAACAATAGTAACCAAGTCTTCTTTTCTAAGAACGGTTAATTTTGGATCGCAATCGAGGTCCATTCTCGCATTCATTTTTACGCGACCTGTTTCTGAAAGGTCATATCTTGTATGATTAAAAAATAGGTTACCAAATAAATTTTTAGCAGTTTCTATTGTTGGTGGCTCACCTGGTCTTAAAACACGATAAATATCCATGCTAGCTTCGTCTTGATTAAGATTTTTATCAACAGTTAAGGTATTTCTTAAGAATGGTCCTCTATTTACACCATCAATATCAAGCAGATAAATTGTTTTTGTTTTAAGATCTGTAAGTTTAGTAATTAAATCATTAGAAATTTCATCTCCAGATTCAGCAATTACTTCGCCAGTTTTTTCGTTAATAATATCATTTGCTAAATACTTTCCAAACAAATCAGGGGTCTTAACTAAGTAACTATTAAGTCCTTCTTTCTTTAATTTTAATGCCATTGGATACAAAATTTTTATATCTTTTTTTATAATAATTTTTTTAGTTTCGGCATTAACTAAATCATTCTTTAATTTATAGTTTCTAAAATTTTCTGGAGTAAATTTTGTTTTCCATTCGTCTTCAGAAGTTAAGTCGTATCTAATGTTTTCGTAAAAAAGATTTAAAATATCATCCCTATTATAACCAAGGGCCATCAACAATGTTGTTACAGGTAATTTTCTTTTTCTATCAATTCTAAAATTTAAAATATCTTTTGTGTCATATTCGAAATCCAACCAAGATCCTCTGTAAGGAATAACTCTGCAGCTAAATAATAATTTTCCACTTGCGTGTGTTTTACCTTTATCATGATCAAAAAAAACTCCTGGACTTCTGTGCATCTGATTCACACAAACTCTTTCTATTCCATTTACAACAAATGTTCCTCTTGGAGTCATAAGAGGAATATCACTCATATAAACTTCTTGTTCTTTGGCAGATAAAACTTGTTTAGTTTGTTTTTCTTCGTTGATGTCATAAGCAACTAATCTAAGTGTCGCTTTTAATGCCGCTGAATATGTAAGTCCTCTTTGGTTACATTCTTGAACTGTGTACTTTGGTTTTTCAAACCGATATGAAATATATTCTATAGTTGCAAGTCCTGAAAATTCTTCTATTGGAAAAATATCTTTAAATACTTTTGTAATTCCAGAATCAACTTTATGTTCTGTATTTGCTTCTAAAAAATTTTTATAAGAGTTAACTTGGACTTCTATTAAATCTGGAATATTAAGTATATTTTCTAATTTACCAAAACTTTTTCTAACTTTTTTTTTATCTGTAAAAGATAACAACATAGCTTATTAACCGAATATTTTATTATCCGGCTCTAAAAAAAATTTAAATTTACTTAAGTTCTACTTTTGCGCCAACTGCTTCAAGTTTCTTTTTAATATCATCAGCATCTTTTTTGCTAACGCCAGCTTTAAGTTGTTTTGGTGCACCTTCAACTAAATCTTTAGCTTCTTTTAAACCTAAACCAGTGAACGCTCGTACTTCTTTAATTGCTCCAATCTTGTTATCACCTGATGAAACAAGATTAACTATGAAATCATTTTTTTCTTCTGCTGCTGCGCCGCCTGCTGCTGCTGGAGCTGCCGCTGCAACTGGTGCTGCTGCTGATACTCCCCATTTTTCCTCTAAAGTTTTTGAAAGTTCTGCTGCTTCAACAACGGTTAGTTTTGATAAATCTTCTACAATTTTATTTAAGTCTGGCATTTTGAATATCCTAGTGGGTTTAATTTTTTAAATTTTTAGCGTGCATCAAATTAACTATTTTTGCGCTTGGTGCAAGCAAAATACTTACAATTTTTTGAGCTGGGGCTACTAAAATTCCCACAATTTTAGCTCTTGCTTCATTTAATGTAGGTAAAGTTGCTATATGAGCAACATCTGATGGCTCTAAAAGCTTCTCGTCCATTAGACCGCCAAGAATTTTTAACTTTTCATTGCTTTTAGAAAAAGTAACTAAAGTCTTTGCAAGCGTAATTGGATCTTTTGAACAGGCAATAGCTGTTGGTCCTTTAAAAAATTTTTCTAACTTTTCTGCTTTTGATCCTTTAAGTGCAATTTTTGCAATTCTATTTTTTGTAATTTTTAAAAATGCACCGCTTTCTCTCATTTTAGCACGCAGGCTTTCTAA
>Ga0247831_1007373_pt1 | contig 12338 bp, 31 predicted proteins | sample LaCruzMarch2015__9_FD_192406 | JGI IMG/M metagenome (GOLD analysis project Ga0247831, IMG submission 192406) | Freshwater microbial communities from meromictic Lake La Cruz, Castile-La Mancha, Spain - LaCruzMarch2015_1m | ecosystem: Environmental > Aquatic > Freshwater > Lake | place: Spain...
CGTGTTGTAAGTTTATCCCTTAATAATGGTCGTAGTCAAACAGAAGTAGAGTTTACCGTTGATGAGGCAAAGCAGATTATTGATGAGATCATTGATGCTATCAAGCAGTCAAAGAAGGACCACGATCCACTTTTCTAATTTTTCGGGGTATAAAACAATGCCTTCATAATACCTATATATAACAATAACCCTAGTCATAATACATATTGATTAGGGTTTTTGTTTGCCTTGATAATAAACTTTCTGGCGTAAAAAATAGGTCGTTCTTAATCCTTTTTTGTCCAATATAGCTAATTTATGCACAGGGATATGCACATATTGTGTACATGTTATGCACATTTTATGCACATTTTATGCACATACATCTTACTGTCTGATTTATTATCTGACTGAGATAGAAGTGTTTAGTATTTGTTTGAGTAATTATGGCTGTATATAGGGGCGTTCGTAATGCCAAACCACAACATCTAGTATCCCCCTATGCCCCCATCGGATGCTTTATACCCTGGCAAATACCCAAATTGGGGTATCTGGCTATCCAAATATGCCCAAATAAGTGTATCTATATATAGGGAAAAACGTATCATTTTATAATAAAAGTGTTTGTATATATAGGATTATTTGTATATTTCAAGGATAATTTGTGATCTTCGTAATACCCTGCGGACCCCCACAAATCGGGGGTAGATCTACTTATTCCTAAGCCAAAAATTAAGCACAGTAATAACCAACATAGCTATAAACACTATAGATATAACAGCTACTTCCATTTGATTCTCCTTTTTGTTTGAGCCTATATATTAATTTATCGTAATAACTTTCAGGCGTATTTTTTGATCGGATCGTAAAGGTATTTTGGGATATGGGTGTTTGGTGGTTTGAGAGGTCCGGCCCCACCTCCCCGAAGGGAGGCAGGGTCAATGCTAGATGTTTGGAGCGTCAACTCCGAAATACAAGAATACGTCATCTAGGGTGTCAAACTCTTGACTCAACCAAGGCTCTGGCTGGTTGTGATAATCGCTTCCATCTTCAGGGTCTGTAACAGAAACATTCTCACCAGTCAATGACCACATAAGATTTGCAAAGGTTTCTTCTACAAACAACTTTGCTTGGTTGCTTGACTCAACAATGCCTTGTGACATAGCAAACGCAAGAGGCAAACCCAAATCGTTGTATTCAAGAAAATCCTTGAACTCTGACTCGTTCTTGTAATTCAGCCACAACTCTGCCAAGATGTCACACTTGTTAGAAAGGGGCGTTTTGTCTACGTTGCTCATTCTTGTCCTCTACTCTCTTGTTCTCTGCTTCGATTGCTAAGTCAATACCTTCCATAATTTCCTCCAGTTTGACATACAAGTCCAATGGTGCAAACTGAAAGATATGGAATCCAATCATGTATGTGTCTAGTGTGTAATCATTGACGGCATCGAGAATCTTCTGTGCTGCTCTTTCGTTTTGTGTTATTCTCATTGTCTGTCCAGTCTATCAGTATGGAGGGAGATTGTCAAGATACCTTTGTACCCTCGGGGGAATGGCCTTGTACATATCTAGGAATGAATTCTTATCTAGCCAAAAGTCATTATCACCTGTGTAGTCTCCACCAAGCTCACGTCCCCATCCAAGGGTAAGGGTCCTAGCTTCTTCATCAGTTAGTTTAAAATTCCATTCGTTACACTCTTCACCCTGACCGTAGCCAGACTCGTCTCCGTTAATCTGATAAGGGCAGAGCCACCACTCGTCGTAGTATTTTTCTGGTGGAAGGATAGTTGATTCGTCCGCCCCCCTGTTATAGATGTTAAGGTCGTAGTTGGCCTGCTCGCCCATAGTCTTACTCTTCTCCATCTTTCTCTACCTCACATTCTGAACAAATAGTTGTCATGCTTCCATCATATCGTTCATGCTCATACCAATAGTGATTGCCAGTTTCTTCACAATGTGTTGGGGTATAAACATCTACCTCAACAGAAATGTCTGTGCTACATGGCACGGTACAAACATAGTAGCCTAAGCGATTAACAAAACTAAATCCATTAGTGATAACACTGTAGTCACCACCATCGGTCCATGTCCAAAGGTGTTCGTTATCCACCTCTGAGACATAGTCCCACTCGTCACCATAAGTCTCATACATCTTAGGGCTACCGTCTGAATCTAACTCAGGCTGATACTTCATTACCCACGCATCGTAGGATAGGTCTATAGTTGTTGTCATGTTACCACCTTACCACTAGGCTCTGACACTAAAAATGGTCAGATATGTATTTATCTATTAAGTCTGGTTGGAATCCACTCCACCAGTCTGTACCTGCATTAACAACAGGTGCCGATTGGAATCCTTCTGCAATAAGTCGATCGAGTGCGTCCGCATCCTTGGAAATATCGACGGTAGTGTAGGCCACTCCTTTGTTATCAAAATAACGCTTGGTAGCCTCACACTGTACACAGTTAGGCTTAGTGTAGATAGTTGGTGTCATACTCTATTTTACCACGCCTACCGATACTTCTTCATCATGGCATTGTCTTGTGAGTACATGGTTGCCATCTCAAAGTCATACACATACCGTTGGTAATTCTGAAAACCTAACTCACCATAGAAATACTTTGGCTTCATGTCTTCTAGTACTACCTTATAGTAGTCGTTCTCGTTTTCTGATTCGTATACTTCTGCTACCCTAGAATGGTAGATTCGCCTCCAAGTTTGGTCGGCTACCTTTGGCATAGCCATTAGTGTTCTACCGTCACAGACACATCACGCATCATCAAACCGTCAAGGTCTCCGTTGCCCCACTTGTCCATTGCGATACCTTCAGCCATAAACTCATCTTCGGCTTCAACCTCAATGATGGCAGTGCCAACCTCTTCTACGATAATCTTGAATTTACTCATCGATTGCTTCCTCTCCTGTGCAAACAATAATCTCGTTGTTCTTATCTACAAACACATGCATGTTGGGGAACGCATTAGCGATAAGACGTTCTACCTCAGATACTTTCATCATTCGGAATCCTCCTCATCGTCATCGTCATCCTCGTCAACAACTTCTACATCGATTGAATACACACCATCATACTGCAATTCAGTATCCCAGTGCCATCCAAGTTTCTCTGCTTCCTCGGCGGTATCAGCCATAACCTCTCCACCAAACTCTACAACAGTCTTAACATAGTAAATTCCCATTAGGATATATACAACCTTTCGATTTCTTCATCTGGTATTGACTCTAGTTTAGCAAGAGCCTCTGACAGTACAATCTGCATTGCTTTATCAAATTCGTTCATATATCTAGTATGACAGGAAACATGGTTGATATGCAACTTTTCAGGGTGATTGTTACCTATTCGTAATCTGGCGTATTTTTTACTTCATCGTAATAGAAATATAATGATTATATATATACTAAGTGAAGGCCGGTCCCGATCTACCCGGCCCCCCACCCCTCGCAAGGAGGGGCAGGGAGTCAGCGACTAGGAAGCCATCGTCAAATCCTGAACAATCTTGAGAATACGATTCTTCTCAGCGTTGATAGCAGGGTCAAAGCCAGAAGCAGAAGCCAACACGCTTTCGCTGTTGCCCTTGCGTCCTGCACGATACCAGTCAAGACGCTCCGTGATGCCATTCAATGCACCCCAAGCCGTTCCTGCAATCGTGTTGTTGAACTGACCGTTGTAGATGTCCTCGATGAGTTCCAACTTGGTAGACCACTTGGACATAGCACCCTTAGCATCTTTCTCAGGCATGGGGTAGACAGCACGAAGAATGTCCTGAAATTGGTCATTCGTGATTTCTGTCTCAATCATAGCCTGAGCCATTTTGTCAAACTCATCCATGTAAGTATTAGCCAAGCCAAGAGTCTCACGAGCAGCCTGAACACGACCTTCAGCAGTCTGAGTGTGACGAATCTTGAACGACTGCTTAGCGTTACGCCAGTGACCAGTGCCTGAACCGATAGCCATGTTGAGAGTGTTCGCACATACGACACGCACAGGCGTGATGCTTGCCATGATAGACACAGAGCCGTCGTGTGATGTGTTTACCAACAGGTAAGTGTTTACCTTGTCAGACACACCATTGGGGTCAAGCACCGTCTCACGCTCAAGTGCCAAAGCACCGAACACAACACGACCACCCTTGATAGAGCCAGCCGTCTCCCAACGACCACCACCGTCTAGCAGATTGTCACCAAACTCAAACAGTGATTCGTTCTGCAAGGTGTTGTAACGCTGTCCAACGATACCGAGAATGTCATTCTGCTCAGAGTTGAATGGGTTAGTGCGAGCAACAAAATAGTTAGTCTTGTCAGAGACAAAACCTTCTGGGATAGGAATCTCCTCAAGGCGAACATTCCAATTATCAAGATGTGCCAACTTCAGCATATCTGCGGTGTTTACTTCTTCCTCGAACACAGTGCCGAGACCATGCCAAGCAGGTTCACGCAACGATGCAAATGCAACCTCACCGTTCTCGCCCTGCTCCAATTCGTGTGACATATATTGCCTTTCGTTAGTGGATGTTTACTTATATCAGTATGACACAGATAAAGGATAATTACAAGTTCTAGGGGTATTTTATTAATCATCGTAACATGATTGTTACATTGGGCGGTCGGATCGGCCCGGCCCCCTGGGTATGAGAAAGAGCAGTTTAAGGACATGCTCAGGTCCGTGAGGGTAGAGGCTAAGAAAGGAATTAACAAGTCCCTACCCTAGCTTTTAGCCCTAATACTTGTAGTCCTCTTCAACATGCTCAACGTCATACTCAAGGTCTTTCACAGGTTCCCCGTCATAGTCGAGGCACAGGTATGAGGCAGACAGCGAGTGAATATCCAACTCATCTTCCTCAAAGATAGATACCTCAACGTTAGCAGAGAATGAAATGTTTCCAGAGAAAGAGATAACCTTAGTTACTTCGATACCGCACTTGTCTGCAATAGTTTTAGCAGACTCCTTGTCAATGGAACCTTCGGCAACTAGGTCATTCAATGCGTCTTTGAGATTTGTCTCAAGCGTAGAGATGTTGTTCCAAATCTTGGTATAACGCTCACGCCAATCCTCAGCGTTCAACCGTGATGCATCTAGTTCTGCCTTGACACCCTCAAGTTCTTCCTGCAGTTGTTCAATCTTGGTATCAACAGAAATCCCAATAAGGGTTCCCTGCTCAGATGGTGACACTGGCAGGTCTTTGATTTCAATGTTCTCATAGTCCAACATTAGTTGTTCCCCATTCCCTTTCGTTGTGTTACTAGTCTAACAGTAGCCTCAGACACTGAAATCTGTAATAGGCTCATAGGTGGTGTAGGTGTCGGTGTATTCGATACGCTCGAAAGCGTCGGTGGTATCAAAATCAGGGTAGTTAGACTCATCCATATACCCCATACCTACATTGAAGACAGCCTCAGCCTCATCTTCAGAGTTAGCCTTCACATAGTAAGACTCGCCAGTTACTACAAAATACGTTCCCTTTACTTTTTCCATATTCCTAGTATGGCAGATACGTCTGACAATATCAAGTTTTAGGCCTATTTTTCATAACATCGTAACCTATTTGTTACATCGGGGGCCAGATCAGTGCCCGGCTCCCCTCCCCTGTTTACCAGCAATCTATCCAGACGCTTCACAGGGGAGAGGTGAGTAGTTTACTTAGACATACTCAGGTCATTTTCCATTACAGCAGGTCAATGACCGTGTTGTAAGTGGAAGCATTTACTTCCTCTTGGTTTGTCATCTTGAGAACCTTGAGGTTCTTCTTCAGCAAATCAAGACGAGTAGTGTAGTCACGACCAAACGACTCTCTTGCATTTGGGTTAGACGGACACTCAGGAGGACTTGGGATACTAAGCAAATCGGTGTTTACCTCAATCTCTACGTTGTTGCGACCATAACGATTCTGATTTACACGAATGATAGAGTCATAGTCCTCACCAATGTTGTCAGGGTTCTTCAGAGCCTCGATAACGGTCTTGAGAACCAAGTCCTGGTGTGCCTTGTTTGCTACACGGTATGCTTCCATGTCGGCAGGGTAGTTAGCAATACTTGCCTCAATCTTTGCAATACTTGCCTCAACATCAGCAATAAGACTTGCGGTAGGAATCTTCACAGAGAGTGAACGAGCCATTATATTTTCCTTTCTAGTGGCTTTTGATTTGGGGTGGGCAGTTTTATGGTGATGCCCAGCACAATGGGGTTAGACTACTTTACCGTAGTCCAACGGCTATCACCATTTGCAAGCGACAGACGGATACGAGTAGAACCGTTAGCGTTCTTGATAATTTCCTCAACCGTTCCCGAAACGCCAGACTTCTGCGTGGTGAAGGTTTCTCCGATAGTGATGTTACTCATTTGCTTCCTCATTTTCTGTTGGCGAGCCAGCCAACTTTATCTACAAGCACTTTGCTTGTTATACAAGTATGACACAAAACAATGGCAATAGCAAGTCCTAGAGGGTATTTTCAGTCTATCGTAACCTAATCGTTACATTAGGCATGGGCGGCCGAATCGGCCCGGCCCCCTCTCCACTACTTTTTAGTAGCAGAGAACAGGATATCATTACGCTGAAAGATACATTGCCCACAGGTCACACAAGCACTACCCTTCTCGCTAATCATAGGAATCTTTTTGTTGTTCTCAGGGCAGGGTATAGCAGTCTGACCAGTAATCTCAAGAATGTCTGCCTTACCAATAGCAAATGTTTGAGCAAGGTAAGCCAACTTGATACCGTGAGTTTCTTTAAGACTGATAGCCAATTCTTTGTTTGCACTATCGGTTGAGAAATAAAAGCCAAGGTTAGGAATGTCAATTAGGATAGGCACAGCAAAATCACTACGAGTGTATGCCCAGAATTGAACATCCTGAAACTCGCAAATCACATCACGCCATGCGATAGTGTAGTCTTCACTAAAGAAGTCACCGTCCCAATGAATGCGGAACAGTTTCTCTGCACCACGGCGTTCACACTCAGACACAAACTCACTAATCATTTCATAGATAAGGTTATACATCTTGAGATAGTCTGCATCCTTGACTAATGCCCAGTTGTGCTCTAGGTTGATTCTCACACCTTTGAATACCTTTTCGAGTTTGCCAGCATAGCAGATAGTCTCACAGACACTAGTAGCACCTGGACATGAGAATGCTTTTCCCGAGGGTAGTCCGAAGGTATTAGCAATACTAGCCTGTTTACCATTAGGCGTTACAGCGTTAGTTACTTTACGGTCTTTGCTACGAATCAACTTTGTCATATTCTTATACTAACAGTAACGACGGACAGCGAAACTTGCAAGATCATGCGGCCCGGCCCCCGAAGGGTTATGCGTTATCGAGTCGCACCCCTCGTCTTTCTACCAGGAAGCCTGATAGAAGAAGTCAATCCCATATGAGTCTGTCGTCTCAGACAGCACACGGTTTAGTTCATCAGCGGTGTATTGCATGTCTGACCAGTAGTAGTCGTCATACTCAGTTGAGCCAAAGAAGAAGCCTGACTGCGTTGGCAAAAACTCTTGAGCAACTGCTGGATTCTTTTTGCTGATAACCAATTCAACTTGGTCACGCAAAGCAAGCAACTTGCTACGGTCTACAGGAATCTGCTGGCACTCGTCTACACCATTGGCACAGGTATTGACAAACCAGTTGTGGATAGCGTTCACCTTACGCCAGTAGACAGCGGTAGTCTGAACAGTAATACCAACAGCCTCTTTAGAAGTAAGTCCCTCAAGACCTGCAACCTTGATAGCCTCTGCACCCTCAGTTTCCTTACGAACAAACTCGCCGTTCTCGTTTACCCAATCGTGGGTAGGAACAAACTTGCGAACCTCAAGATACATATCTAAGCCCATTACGTTTTCCTTTCGTTTATTTTTATTCTAACAGTAGCGTCTGACACTAAAAACTAAATACTGTCATACATTCGTGGTCGTCTGCTTGCTCAGGGGTAAGTCTAAAGTCACACTCGACACATTCAAAAACAAGTCCTGCTCGTGTGGGGATAAGTTTCATATTCGGCATGATTTTTCCTTTCGTTGTAATACCATTATGACATCCACCTCTGACAGTGAAAGTGCGGCCCGGCCGCCCCTCAGTCGTCTAGGTTTGCCGTTTTGTCAACCTTGTTACCAAACCTATAACTAACAATCTCAATAACATAGAGAACATAAGCGATTAGTGGCAAGAAGATTATGAAACAGAAAAACCCTATGAGAAATAAAAGCAGTATTATTGTCACGACAGGATTTTGTAGTATGCGTCATTGTGCCACGCACCATTGTTAGCCAGAGCCGCTTTGAACAGTCTCCAACCGTCTACACCATCTTCGTTGATATATCCATCAAGGGAATACAGGATGTCTCCCTCGTTATCCCTATTAGGGTCAAAGTCATCGGGTAGATACATTTCTACCGTTACCGTTGCTTTGATACTATACCTTGGCATAATGCTCCTTAGAGAAACTCGAATGGGTCACGGTCTTGGAAGATTTCCTCAAGGTCACGGAATGAATACCCCTCGGGATTTGCATAATAGTCATCAAGGTCTGCCATAATTTCGGTAGCCTGTTCATCATCGGGGAATGGATTGCTTCTCATTTTCTACCCTTTCGGTGTCTGGATTTAGAATACTTTACAATAAAGTCACGAACACTTGGAACATAGGTAAAGTCTACCTGTTTCAAGACTAGCATATCTACTAGGTCATTCGCAACTATTTCCAGGAATTCTTTTTCTTTCATTCCTTTAGGTGGAATGTATGATTCACGCTTCATTATGGCTCCCATCGGTCTAGTGGTTCTTTGTTTAGGATAGCATTGACGTATGGCATTTTGTCATAGTCGGGCAATTCTTGCAGGGTATCCCATTGGAAAACAGTCAAGTCAGTAATCTCAAAGAACAATGCACGTTCTGCTCCATAGTTACCATACTCAGATACATAAGCCACGGCTAATTTCCTTTCGTTTGTAATACTATCGTAACACCTACGACTGACAGTGAAAGTGGGGCCGGATCCTGGCTCCCCCTCTTGGATTCGAACCAAGAACCTACGCATTAACAGTGCGTTGCTCTGCCGTTGAGCTAAAGGGGAATAACAATAACTGCACCACACCCCTACTTTTTTACACCTAGGTTTCGGTAAGTGTGGCTGGTTTACTCTGTTACACGATGACTCCTTTGTTCGATTTGCGACTCTGACCAGACTTGAACTGGCGACTTCCAACGTGACAGGTTGGCACTCTAACCACTGAGTTACAGAGCCTTAGTTATGCTATGCGTATTCTCTGATAGCACATTGCTTGACTGCACTACGAGTCCTCTGACGATTTGGTCGATTGTCGTGCGTGGTAGCCGCATTGGAACGACGCAACTCACGCATAGCCTCGATGTAGGCTTTGTTCTCGGTTGCTTTATGCTTCTTGTTTTTCTTCATATACTAATCTTAGCAGATACCTCGGACATTTTCAAGGCGTTTCGTAAGCTTTTCGTAACAAGTTTATAACGAAGATCGCCCGGCTCCTCCTAGAAGGGTGGTCGGTTTATCTGTGCCTCATGCTTGGCTTCTTTGTATTTAGCCAACAGATAGAAAATAATCACGGTACTGATTACAAGTAGCCCAAACATGATAGCAAACAATGGTAGCAGGTTCATTTAGCCATCCTCTCGAAAGCAAGCGTTATAGAAAATCTTACGGTCAAATCGTTCGTTATCTTTTGAGAACATATCAGCAAAAGCCATAACGGTTTCCTCAAACAAATCTATATTGCTGATTGGCAAATCAAGATAGAGGTCATTGAGAATCTTGGCGGTTGATACATAGTCTTTGCGTGTCATCATTTTAGTGTGTCCTTTTCGTTAGTTGTTTGTGAACTCAGAGAGTATAAACTCAAAAGCACCAGCACGACCAGCGTAGTAGTTTTCCATAGCAACATTACCTTGTTCTGCCCAGTGCTTTTCCTCACCACGAGAGTGTGCAATCCACTCGTTGAGCACCCAAGTCGATACTGTTATTTTTTCCATTAGTTTTCCTTTCGTTATATAATAATACTAACAGGAACGTCTGACACTGAAAAAGTAATGTACGTAATGCAATGTAACAATTTGATAACGCCCCGGCCCCCCAAAGGGGTGGTTTAGAAGTAAGCCTCGTCACTACCCCAGCCAACAGAGTTGAGAGCGTCCTCATCAAGCCACATGCCATCAGGCTCGTTGCCAGAGATGTCCCAGTAGTCCTCGACTTGTTCGAGAGTCCACTCGTTGCCCATGTCGTCAAGGTAGCCGACAATCTCGTTGTCCTCACCAAAAATAGGGTCGAATTGCATTAGTTATCCTTTCGTTGTTTGTAATACAAGACTAACAGATACGTCGGACAATGAAAAGTCAGCGGTCAAAAGTCCAACGTTTTTAATAGCCTTCGTAAATAGGAAAGGCGGCGGCCGGATCGCCCGGCCCCGCATTCCATTTCTGGAATATGTTAGATGTATTCCTGGGCTACTTCTTCCATAGCCTTCAGCTGTCCATCAGTCAGGACGGCGGTCATCATGCCAATGACATAGGGCATAACGTCTGCCTGAGTCTCTGCACCCTTGCGGATGCGGATGGTCTCAAGGATGTTTGAGATACGGTCATAGTTGTTCATTAGTTTACCTTTCGTTTGATTTTATTCTAGCACTAGCCTCTGACAGCGAAAGCCTATGAGTAGTCAGTTGCAAACTCATAGACATCCTGTGAGTAGTGCATTGCACACACATGATAGTTGTATGGTGATACGGTTACGGCAGGGACTGCAACCTCACACAAGAAACATTCTTTATTCATTTTAGTTTTCCTTTCTTTATGTCTTCATTCTAACAGCAACGTCAGACACTCAAATTACGGTGAGTGACTTTCCCCATACCATTGACTCAGTTTTTCCGTTAGTGAATGTTACGTCAAAACGGTCTTGGTTGATTTGCTTTACCGATTCGATAATTCCGCTTGCACGGATTACACCTTTACGGCTAATGGCAACTACGTTACCTACAGTCAAGTCTTGCTTGATTCCTGTTTCTGCTAATGTCATTTTCTTATTTCCTATTCTTTACTGAGAGATTTATTTGCTAGGCTCATGTCTTGCGACCTTATTTGCTAGGCTCACTCTCTCTTTCCTTATGTCTTTAGACTATCATGAACGACGGACAATGTAAAGCCTATTGGTGGTGTTTCTTATAACAGAATGGTAACAAAGTTATCCACAGGCCGCCCGGCCCAAATCCTGGGGTATGTCAAGCAGACACGCCGTTAGGGATAAAATGCTGCCCAATACAACAACACAAACACATACATCACACCAACAACCAATGATGCCTTGACCAATAGAGTCAATGCCCTAGCAATACCCCTTACTACATAGTATGTATTAGACCGTTTCATTCTTCATCTCCATTATCTCGCTAAAGCAATAGTCACACATGACTACCATAGATAGGTTAAGTATCTCTGTCTTGTATACCATGACTTCATTAGCGTCATAGTAGTCGCATACCTCACATGTCATTTGCTTGCACCTACCTTATACTGCACACACTCACACACATACTCACACTCTGAGTAGCATCCTGCTTCTGTTACTGTTATCGTTTCCATATCTATAACCTATCATGCACGACTGACAATGACAATGCGACACGCCGATGAGTCTAAAAATAGATTAGAATATTTTTTGAGGCAGGGTGCATACCAGTATCCCCAAAATCGTTTTAGGTAGGGTGGGCACCAGTGTGCGGACTAATTTTCTGTTTTTTGTGTCATATTTTGTGCATCGTTCAGAAGTAACCAAAATACAGAAAATTATAATTTTGAGATCTGAATAAAATCTGAAATTATGATATACTAATAACATGAAGCAATGTACAAAATGCCTAGAAATAAAAACATATTCAGATTTTCACAAAAAGAAACAGACTGCAGATGGCTACGCTTATCAGTGTAAGCAATGTGTTCGTGAATACGATATGAAAGAGCATGACGCAAAAAGAGTATTTCCAATAAAAGTCCAGGGTACAAAAATTCATTGTCGCAACTGTGAGAAGTATCTTGACGAATCAATGTTTGGAAAAGCAAAGACATACTGTGTCGAGTGTACTAAGTTTATAGGTCATCGTCACAACCTTACAAAAAAGAATATATCTGTAGACAAATATGTAGACCTACTAAAAGAGCAAAAAGGTGTCTGCAAAATTTGCGGTATATCTGACAGTAAAAGACTATCTGTTGATCATGATCATTCATGTTGTGATGGAGCATTCTCATGTGGAAAATGTATTCGAGGTCTTTTGTGTTCAAGATGTAACAGAACACTAGGAATGGTTAATGACAATGTTGA
>Ga0247831_1007378_pt1 | contig 12329 bp, 9 predicted proteins | sample LaCruzMarch2015__9_FD_192406 | JGI IMG/M metagenome (GOLD analysis project Ga0247831, IMG submission 192406) | Freshwater microbial communities from meromictic Lake La Cruz, Castile-La Mancha, Spain - LaCruzMarch2015_1m | ecosystem: Environmental > Aquatic > Freshwater > Lake | place: Spain...
TAATTTTAAATCATTCTGAAAGTTGAAACCTCACACTAAAAGCCAGCATCTCCGTCTGCATTTCAGTACAAATCCCGTATTTGTAAACAAAAGTGTTCTTCTTTCCATCTGGTTGAATCAATTCAAACACATCCTTTTTTGTTTCCTTAATTGGAATAAATGCTCCAAGTCGCTCAGAAAAAATGGTCGTTAAACCTTGTGGCATAAAATGGTACAACCTTCCTACACTAAAATCTATTGGCGCAGGAAAATAAGTATTCACCTTTTCTGCTGTATTTACCAAATGATAAGTGTTTTGTTGCCTAGTTACAGTTATTTTCTCTTTTAAGTTGTCGTTTATATGTTTTTGTGAAGACGACGAAACCAGCTCATTACCAGAATATCTTGCTTCAATCAAGGAAACAATATCCTTAAATGGTAAATGAATCCGCGTTTCCAACCTAATGTAAAAAGTATTGTTTGCCTCTTTCGTGCACTCAGCCTTCAATTTCCCAACATTTTTCCCCGCCACATAAACAGTATAGTTCAGCTTTTGGCCATTAACCACCAGCGAGGAAAATCCTAAAAACAACACTAAATAAATACACCACAATTTCATGCTACTATAATACGCATAATATATGTATAAGTTGTGCAGCTAATTTTTGGGCGCCTTTTCGCGCTTTCGTCAGTAGCTGCTTCTTACATCCGCAGGCTACTTGCCTCAATCGCGGGCGCAACATTCCGTTTACATTTAATTTTCAATTTCAATTAGAAACACATTTGTTATTTAATTTAATTTGTCAAATGAAATACCTCATTACCGGTTTAGGAAACATTGGCGAAGAATACCACCATACCAGACATAACATCGGTTTTTCCGTTCTCGACTATTTTGCAAATCAGGCGCAAGTTTCATTTTCGAATGTTAAACATGGCAGCTTAGCCGAATGCAAATTCAAAGGAAGAACACTTTTCCTCCTAAAACCCAACACCTATATGAATTTGAGTGGCAAAGCAGTACAATATTGGCTGCAACAAGAAAAAATTGCATTCGAAAACCAACTCATCATCACCGACGATTTAGCACTTCCATTCGGAACCATCCGTTTACGAGGCAAGGGAAGCGATGGCGGTCACAACGGACTTAAGAGCATCCAAGAAGTTACCGCCCGTCAAGATTATCCTCGCCTTCGTTTCGGCATCGGTGCCGAATTTGGCAAAGGACATCAAGTAAATTATGTGCTTTCAAAATGGAGCCCTCAAGAAGACACCTTACTTCCCGAACGCCTCGAAAAATGCTGTGAACTCATCAAAAGCTTTGTTTCTATTGGCATTCAACATACTATGGCTAATTTTAATAATAAGTAATTCTAAAGATTAACTGCGTTCGATTATCTCAGTAACAACAGCACCCATATTACAACAAAAAAGGGCTGCCCTCTTCAGAACAGCCCTTTTCAATAAACTAAAATAAAATTATTCCTTTATTAGCTTTTGCACAAACGAGGAATTTGCTGTGTAAACCCGAACAAAATAAATACCAGTTGCAAGATGTTCTATTGCAATATTGTTATAAGTTCCAACTTGCTGGTTTAATACCACTCTTCCTGTTGCATCTAATATACTTGCTTGCGCATTTGCACTTGAAGTGCGAACTGCAATTGTTTCTTTAGCTGGATTTGGATATATGCTTACATGCTTTTCAAAATCATTGATAGACGTTGCATCTTCAAAAGTTACCTTTACCTCAACAGGTGAACCTTCACAATATGTTGGTGTTTGTTCTATTCTCCAATCGTAGAAATAATAATAATACTGGTCTCCAAATGAAGATGTTTCTATAGTTACTAAATCGCCTATCACATAAGGGTAACTTACGTTGATTTGGTTATTTCTTTTTAATCTTGGACTAGGAAGATTCCAATTAGGTATCAATAAATTTGTTGCTTCATCTGTTCCTAAAGTATAATTAACGCCAGGTGCTAAATCAAAATTCAAAGTAATTGTTTGTATTCCAGTTATATTTACAATTAATGAATTTAACAAATCACCAGCTTCATTTCTCAATTCAATCTTTCTGTCACCAGGAGTATCTGTATGAACTACTACACTTACTAATTTACAAGCATTCTGCACGGAGAAAATTGTAGTTGCATTTGTATTGTTGTCTCCACTGTATTGGCTGTTTCCGCTTGGCGTTGCTAAACCACCGTTAAATGTTCCTCCACCATATGAAATAGTGTTAGTGACAAAATAGGAAGTAGTTGCATCAAGCACTGGTGTTGTGAATTCATTACCTGATGCTAGAATATTTCCACCAATTGCATCATACCAAGTTAAAGAATCACCCGAACCTGTAAGCAAAGTAGAAGTAGGTTCAAATATTACTGTACCTTCAACCAATGGTTCCGCGGCAGTATAAACTACTACATCAATTGCCGCTGAAGTAAATTCTGCACATGCACCTTGTATTGTCAATGAATATGAACCCGATTCTGTAACTGTTAAACTTTGTCCAATTTCTCCATTACTCCATGTATATCCTGTTAATCCTGCAGGACTTGTTAATTCGACACTTTGTCCAGCGCAAAACTCTGTTTCAGATAAAGCTTCAATCGTTGGTGTTTCATCAGGAGATAATTCAATTACAATGGTTCTTACTGCCGCAGGACAATCATTTCCAGTTTCAGTAGCCATTACACCATAATCACCAGCCGCATTTACTATTATTGAAGAAGTTGTTTCTGCGGTAGACCATAAATAGCTAAACCCTTCTGTTGCCTGCAATGTTAAAGTTCCTCCTTGACACAAAACCAAAGGACCGTTACCCGTAATGGCAACCTGGGGTGAAACACATACATTTTCTTTTACTGTTAAAAATTGATCAGCAGCAACATTTTCTATCGTTTGAGTAATTCCAGATGGCCATGAAATAACTACAGAATCAATAGTTGTTGAAGTGCCTAAACCAAAATGCAATTGAGAAGAATAAACAGTGCCATAACTTTCCCCTGCTCTCACTTCTCTCATTTGAACTCCCCAAGGACCATATATCATTGCTCTTGCGCCAATTGCGCCTTGATTGCTTACAGTTCCTCTTAAATCTAGTGTAAAAAAGTGATTATTGTTAGCAGTACTATTTATCCAAACAATATCATCAACATTTGTAGGAGTCGTGTAAATATTTGCATAACTAGCATAAATATCAATTTTCCCATCATGATTCAAATCGCCCATTGAGTAAGACTCCATATTACTGTTATTAAACAAGCCTTCCACTTTTGTAAAAGTGTTGTCTCCATTGTTATGAAAATAACGAGAATCAGTACCAGTAATGAATATATCTACAAATCCATCATTATCAAAATCTTCAAATCCAGATTGGATGGGTGTTATATCATCAATATCGAAACCTGTTGATGCAGTAATTTCAGTGTAGTGGCCTGTTCCATCATTTTCAAAAATCTGACTTGCATAATCGTGATTGGTTAGCAACAAATCTAAATCAGCATCATTATCAATATCACCAAAAGATGCAGTCCAAGTTTGCCATGCTATGTTAATTCCATATGCAGCAGCATTTTCAGTATATGTTCCATCTCCATTATTCACAAACATCACATTTACACGGCGAGGATCAGAACCATCAGAGATAGTAGAACTTTGACGGCATTTAGCAATGTATAAATCCATATCACCATCATTATCAAAATCGGTAAAAACACTACCATAATTCCCAGAATCTCGTGGATCACCACCAATGTTTCCTGGATTTATAGTAAAGTTAATGATGTTCGATTCTTGAAGTACACCAGTTCCATCATTTAAGTAAATTCTTGAAGGACCATTATCATCACATAAAAAAACATCTGCCCATCCATCGTTATTAAAATCTCCTGCTGTTGCATTCTGCAAAAAGAAATTTGAATTGGGCAATGTTGTAATTGTTCCCGCCGTACCTGCATTATTTGTCATTAAAACTTTTACTCCAGAGCTATTTCCTCCTGCAACAATATCCTTAAAACCGTTATGGTCAAAATCAGCCACACACATTCCCCAAGCCCATCCTGAATTATTAGAAAAACTTCCTAAAGAAATGGTTTGATAAGATTGATTTGTCTTTTGAACTTCAACAAAAGCTGCCCTACCTTGACTCAATCTAATAATATCGTCAAGACCGTCGTTATTCCAGTCAATAACCGTAACAGGACAGCCACTATGAAAAGCCGGTGTATTTAATCTGTTGTTGGCATTAACAAAATTTACCTGTGCATCCACAGAGCTTGCAGTTAGCACATTCAACAGCGCTGCTCCTGTAAGAATTAGTAGTTTTTTATTCATCGTTTGTTTGTGTTTTGTGAGGTATTATTTTTCAAATATCGTAATTATTCTCTAATATTTACTTTAAAATTAACTTTCTGATTTCCTTTCTTTTATCAGTTGAAATAGAAACAAATACAATTCCTTGGTATTGCTGAATTTTCAATTCCCAACAATTTGAAGATTTTCTAAAAAAAGTTGATTTTAGCTTTTTCCCATCAGCTTGAAATACCTCAATTTCAGTTATTTGATCTATTCCATTTATAAATATGGACTCTGAAGAATTTGCAGGATTTGGAAAAATTGAAAGTCTCTTATTAGTTAGTGTATTATGCTCACCCAAAGGTATAAACACACTCTGCAAGGTATCATCAGCCACTAAAAATGGAGTATGGTCTGCATTGTCATACATGCTCAAAAATGTCTGAATTTCTGGTGCCGACAAAGTTCTCATTTCACCCAAAAAAGCAGGAGGAACCGCTTGATAATAAACCTTAACACTCGCATTTACTCTTTGAGTAAGCAAGCTATATGGGAAATGAAAATGTAGTATGTCTTTACCTGTTCCTTCAACAGAACCGCTTTTATTAAAATCTGAATCAGTTAAAGCTGCACCTACAATTCTAACTGTATCATAAGTAGAATGTGTGGTTGTAAAACCCGCAGGCGGTAACCTATTATCGATTATATATTCATCAGCCCGCTCCAAAATTGTAGTTAAATCTCCATTAACGTCTGCCATCATCATTTCATACACCTGCACTTGTTCCTCACTATTTATAACATTGTGATGACCTTCATTTACTCCCGAATAATTCAATATGTGGCCCGATTGATCAAACAATCCACTTGCAAATAGTGTATCTCCATTTTCTGATGTCAAAATAAATTGAACAAACGCTTTTCTCGCAGGATAACCGCTTGGAAACTTATGCCCAGCCTTGTTGGTAAGGGTCACATCAAAAGTAACAGAATCTTCTAAAAATACAGGGCTTGCAATTTCTGCTTTTAAAGTATTTCTTCTTAATTGGCGGGTGGTTGCAGCCAAAGTAGAGTCAAAATTGGCATCGTTCGCAGTGATACCTAATTCACCTTTATTATCCTTCATCAACTGAATCATAAAAGTATTTGCACCAGCAAATGTGTGCAAGTTAAAAGGAGAACGCCCTGGTAATGCATTGTAACCAACTGCAATCTTCACAGGATCTTCTATTTGTGGCATATGACAATTCTGGCAAGGTCTACTTTGAGCAGGATAAATGGAATTTAACCATTCATGATAGGTGGCTTGTTCAACAAATGTATTTCCTGTTTCATTGCCTTCTAAATCTACTGTATTAGAAATTAAAGTGTGGCAAGGAGAGCAAAAGCTTCCCTCACTCACATGAGTGCTGTATGTTGGAGTAAAATTAATGTACAATTGCATAGGGCCAGTCATAGGATTTACAAAAGGACCATATGCTTTGCGCGTTGTATCGTAAGGAATGTTTCCTGTAAATGTGCTTCCAATTCCATTTGGCCCAATTGCATGACAGCCCAAACAACCAACACCTGATAGTCCTAGAGAATCAGTTTGTAACTCATTTAAAGTGTAATGCTCTGCACCTCTGTAAAATGCATTGTAATGCCCCATCGGCGCATGACAAGATGTACAAAGAGTCTGCAATTCATTGGCATGATTAGGATTCAACATAGACTCTTGTCGTACTTTGGCCTTCCAAAACGGATCTACTCCGGCTAATCCCATCATAGATGTTTCCCAATCGTCGAATAAATTTATATCAACACCACCCAAAGTAACATTCGCTATGCCTTGCGGATCTCTACCATGGCAACCTTTGCAGCGAGCAGCAGGTAAAAAAATTGCGTTGGTATCTAAAATCCTTTCGTGTTTCTGAATTAAATCAGCAATATAAAGTGCACCTGGTTTATTAAATTGTTCTTCCTTACCCTTTAAAGAAGCACAAAAAATAATCATCAACACAAGTATTCCAGTTACTAGTAAAGTCTTCTTCACAAATTTCTGATGGTTTTCTTAAATAATTATCAAAATTTAAAGCAGTTTGTAGCGCCCAGATAATGATTTGGTAAAAATATAAGAATAGATTCAGATATCAAAATTAGACAACATGATAATGTTAAAAAATCAAGGATGAACGCAATTTTCATCTATTACTTAACATTAACTTCGCACAAAATTTCCAAACTTAAAAAGTTTGGTAAAATATTTAAAATGTTAAGAACACATAACTGCGGCGAATTGCGCCCTTCACACATCAATACAACTGTTACTCTTTGCGGCTGGGTTTCTATTTCTCGCGACTTAGGAGGTTTAACTTTTGTTGTTATCCGCGACCGTTTTGGAATTACGCAATTGCGTTTTAACATGGACGAAAATAAAGCACTCTGTGAACAAGCGCGTAAACTGGGCCGAGAATTCGTAATCCAGGCTGCTGGACTTGTAGAAGAACGTACAGCCAAAAATTTAAATATTCCCACAGGCGAAATCGAAATTAAAGTTAGTCAGCTAACCATTCTTAATACTTCTAAAACTCCTCCTTTCACCATAGAAGATGAAACAGACGGAGGCGACGATTTGAGAATGCGTTACCGCTATTTAGATTTGCGTAGAAACATAGTTCGTAAAAACTTAGAATTGCGTCACAACCTGGCCAAATACATCCGCAATTATTTAGACGAAGCTGGCTTCTTAGAAGTAGAAACTCCTGTATTGATCAAATCTACACCAGAAGGTGCGCGCGATTTTGTTGTGCCTTCTCGCATGAATCCGGGAGAATTTTATGCATTGCCTCAAAGCCCGCAGACTTTCAAACAAATATTAATGGTAGCTGGTTTCGACCGCTATTTCCAAATCGTAAAATGCTTCCGCGATGAAGATTTACGTGCCGACCGTCAACCAGAGTTTACGCAAATAGACTGTGAATTGTCTTTCATTGAACAAGAAGACATTTTGAACATCTTCGAAGGTTTAGTTCGGTCTCTTTTCGAAAAAGTTAAAGGCGTCGACATTCATTCTTTTCCGCGCATGACTTACGATGAAGCCATGGAAAAATACGGTAGCGACAAGCCCGACATTCGCTTCGGAATGGAATTCTGCGAGTTAACCGCTCAAACAAGAGATTCGGGATTTGCCATTTTTGACAATGCCGAGTATGTAGCTGGTATTGCTGTTCCAGGTGCAAGCGAGTTTACAAGAAAACAGGTTGATGAGTACACAGAATATGTGAAACGCCCTCAAATTGGTGCTTCCGGATTAATATATGTACGCTGGGGAATTGATGGAAGTATTAAATCTTCTGTTGACAAATTTTTCTCCCCAGAACAACTTCAAACTTGGTTGCTTGCTGCTGGTGCCAAACAAGGTGATATCCTCATGGTATTGTGCGGCGCTAAAACAAAAACACAAAAAGCCCTCAATGAATTGCGTTTAGAATTAGGCAATAAATTGGGCTTAAGACCAAAAGATACATTTGCTCCACTTTGGGTGCTCGATTTCCCTTTGTTAGAATGGGACGAAGAAAATGCGCGTTGGCATGCCATGCACCATCCTTTTACTTCACCAAAACCCGACGATTTAAAATTAATAGAAACTGACCCGGGAGCCGTTAGGGCCAACGCATACGATTTAGTTATAAACGGCGTTGAAATTGGCGGAGGTTCTATTCGAATTTTCGACAAAGCATTGCAAAAAAGAATGTTCGGTCTATTAGGATTTTCCGATGAAGCAGCACAAGCTCAATTCGGGTTTTTAATGAACGCGTTTGAATTCGGAGCTCCTCCACATGGTGGAATAGCATTGGGCTTCGACCGTTTATGCTCTATGTTTGGTGGTGCAGATTCTATTCGCGACTTTATAGCATTCCCAAAAAACAATTCTGGCCGCGATATGATGATTGATGCGCCTTCTGCTATCGACGAAGCCCAATTAAAAGAACTGAACATTGCCCTAAACCTAAAACATGGCACGCCAACAAATTAAATTCTTAGTATTTTTCTTTTTGGTTGTTGCAAATCTGCCTTCTATAAATGCACAAAGAAGACATACTTACGCTTTTGAAAAAAATATTTTCTTATTAGATTTTACATCAAGTTTGGGTGTTTACAAGGAACGGGATTTTGTTTCTCAACGCATTCCGCTGTTTATAGGCGCAGATATTGCCGTTTCAGAACAATTAGGTTTTGGTATTTATGGGGGCTGGAGCCAACGCACGCGCAAGCCTGCCGGTTATCCACCTTATGATATTAACTATTATTATTACGGCGCGCGGTTTAGTTGGCATTTAACCAAGTGGCTGAGCGACAACACTCCCATTAAACTCGACCGCAGAAATGTAGATACATATGCAACCATTTGGGGTGGAAGAAACTTAGCCAAAACAATAGGCTTTAGTCCAGGTTCCAGTTTCGGAAATGCAACAGTTAATGAATTGGGAGCATTTATCGGCGCTCGAATTTATACCATGTACCGTATTGGAGTCTTGGTAGAAATAGGAGCAGGTCCTTTTGGTGTGATGAATTTGGGGGTTTGTGTAAAAATTTAGTGGTAGCGCCTTGATGCATCTAGGCTTTAGGTTTTGGGCGCATCCCTGCGGGCCGTGTGTTCGGCTTTTAGGCCGCAATGCATTGCGGCGCTACCGCCTCACCCACTTGCGCGGGCTTTTTAGGAAATTTGATGCATTATACCGAACGGTAAGCATAACGTTAAGTGCAGCTTTTGTTATAATAATGTCACCCTTTCAGGGTTGGAATCAAGGTAAAAAGTAGAGGCACTATGACTTTGAATTTTGCATAGCAAAGAAAGAGGTTTTTATTGGCTAATATCTAACTTACAGCTGCGCCAACGATTGAGACAACTACCGCCCGACGCAGGAGGGAGTATCCCATGGGGACAAGTTGGCGAAAGCGTGTCTGGCGCACAAATTATTGCCTAATTTGCATCAAAACCATGCTTCTATCCTGTGCAAAAATGGTTTGCCCGTTAGAACCTCCCATGATGCTTTGGTAAACCAACCTATAGTAATACGTGCCTGCTGCTAAATTTAAATCGGGGAAAATAATATTGGTGCAAGATATTCCTGAACCCAAAACTACCGGATTTACCAAGTTGTTTACACCACCGGCCAATCCATCTTCTACGCGGTAAACATTGCTTACATTGGTATTAAATGTAGCATCGGTGCTGCGCTGAACCCAAACGCTGTAGCGAAAACCATTGCTCAAACTACTGGCATTATTAGTAGATTTTATGGTAATGTTTGCCATTACTAAAACTCCTTCTGTTTCTTGTGGAGCATCAACAATTGTAATTGTTTGAAGTGGAATGTCTAAAATCTCAGCGTTGCCCGAAGAATTAGGCAATGTTTGCGCATATACTTGTGTGCAAACCGCACAGTAATTAGTGCCATTTTCTAACCATAAAGAGGCCGCATTAGCTGTTCCCGCTCCTCCTAAAGCAACAGCAGCAGGATCTGTAATTGAACTTGTTCCTATTGTTTTTGATTGGCCAAGTATAAGAGGACTTCCTCCCGACCCAGTTCCTGCGGGACCTTGTGGACCAGCTGGACCTTGAATGCCTTGTGCTCCATCTGCTCCCGCCGGACCTTGAATTCCTTGTGAACCTGCTGGACCTGTTTGTCCTGCTTCACCTTGTGGGCCTTGTTCGCCTTGCGGCCCCTGAATTCCAGGTACTCCTTGTGGGCCTTGCGGACCAGTTGGTCCAACAGTTCCTCCTCCACCATTACCCGAAACATCTGCATAAAATGCATAAGGCACAGTGAGTAATTCGCTTGCGCCAATATTAGTATAATTGGTTCCACCTTGTGGGTCAATTTCTACCAAAACCCATTGATTGGCTGCACTCCATGGAATTGAAGAAAAGTCTCCAGTTATAACTGCTCCGGTTCCTATTTTTAAGGAAAACAAACCAAATTGATTGGTAGTTGCAGTTTGTCTTTCGGTATATAAAACTGCTCCTGTAGCGCTTCCACTTAAAATGCTAATACGTAAAGCCACATTTTGATTTACAAAAACACTTCCTGCTGCATTTCGAGCTATAGCTTGATAATTAATAGCTTGCGGTACTTGCGCATACATTTCAAAAGAGAGGAATATTAAATACAATAGTAATTTTGGGAAGAGTTTTATCATAGTAATTCAATATTCATTTAAACTCCAAATGTAAGTTACGCGCTTTTAAATTAGACTTGTTTTTTAGCTTAGTATATGCACTTGAATAATATGAAAAAATTGTTCTTTTCAATTCATTTAACTTTATTATTTCACCAAAACAATTTCCTGGGTACTTACCATATTACTTCTGTTTAAGGCTCGATCTACAATAGTTACCTCATATTTTATAGTATCATAAGGTGAAAACGGATTGTTAGTAAACAATTCAAAAATCAAATCTCCTTGAAGCACTTTGTTTTGTCCAACTGGAGTTAAATCTGGAATTCGGCTATTATTTGTAAGAGTATCGCCACCTGGTTCAATCGGAGGAAGAACTATTTTAACCCATTCTCCATTTTGCTTTTCAAAATAATTAATAAAGAAATTAAAGTAAAACTTTGACCCATAATTAAATGGTGGAAATGTATCAGAGGGACTCAAACCCATATCTCCATCACCATCTGTAAATTGTAACCGTAAAACGCCAGAAGAATCTTTTCCAAATATATCCTTTAATTGGTCAATACCTATATAAGTTAATGTTGGAACAGGGCTCACTTCCACTTGCTTTTTGCATCCATAAAAGAATATAAGCAATAAAATAAACTTGAGTACTTTTGAAAACTGAAGCATTGCCCAAATATAAAGGAATTGAATCTACCTGCAAGAAACGATATTATTGAAAAGATATTCGCTATAGAAACAAAAAGTGAATTCGAAAAATGTTGCTTACTTGTGTTTAATTATCAATTAGCTCATAATGAAGTTTATGCAGCCTGGGTTACTGCTTTGGGAATTGATGTCGCTCATGTAAAAAACATAGATGAAATTCCGTTTTTACCTATCTCATTCTTCAAAAGTCATAAAGTAGTAGCTGCAGAATCTCCTTTTGAAATCGAATTTAGCAGTTCAGGAACTACGGGAAATATTACTTCAAAACATTATGTGAAAGATTTAGAAATCTATAAAAAGAGTTTTTTTAAATCGTTTGAAATGCAATATGGAAAAACCGAAGACTTGATAATAATTGGATTGTTGCCTTCATATTTAGAAAGAGAGGGTTCTTCACTCATATATATGTGTGAGCAATTAATAATAAAAAGTAATAAATCTGAAAGCGGATTCTATTTGAATGAATTTGAAAACTTAAATAGCAAATTGATTCAATTACAAAAGAGTAATCAAAAAACTATTTTATTTGGAGTTGCTTATGCTTTGCTAGATTTTGCAGAAACAAAACCAGTTGCTTGGGAAAACCTCTTTGTAATTGAAACTGGTGGAATGAAAGGAAAAAGAAAAGAAATGGTAAGGGAAGAATTACACGAAAGTATCAAAGAAAACTGGGCACTTACACATTTACATTCAGAATATGGTATGACTGAACTACTCAGTCAAGCTTATTATGATGATAATAAATCATTTGCTTGTCCACCATGGATGAAACTAATGATAAGAGATACTTCCGACCCGTTTAATTATGTGGATGTAAATAAAACTGGAGGAATCAATATAATTGATCTTGCTAACATAGATTCCTGCAGTTTTATCGCAACTCAAGACCTTGGGAAGTTAATAAATGACGATAAATTTGAGGTTTTAGGAAGATTTGATCATTCAGATATTAGAGGATGTAATTTATTATTGCAATAAAGCGAAATTTTATTACGCTCATTTTGAATTACTTAAACGCATTTTTCTCATTTTTTATATCTGTTGATGTTATCGTTAAAAAAATGCTCTGTATTAAATTTGTACATAAAGATTAGATTACTATCTTTGCAGCCCGTTTGCAAAATCGCATACTATTTTAAAACATCATATAAGTGGATTCACTGAGT
>Ga0247831_1007394_pt1 | contig 12294 bp, 14 predicted proteins | sample LaCruzMarch2015__9_FD_192406 | JGI IMG/M metagenome (GOLD analysis project Ga0247831, IMG submission 192406) | Freshwater microbial communities from meromictic Lake La Cruz, Castile-La Mancha, Spain - LaCruzMarch2015_1m | ecosystem: Environmental > Aquatic > Freshwater > Lake | place: Spain...
ATCTCCTGTTGGTCCAGTATTGCCTGTCGCTCCGGTGTTTCCAGTGGCTCCAGTAGCCCCTGTAGGCCCTGTAGGGCCTGTATCTCCCGTTGCTCCTGTAGGTCCAGTAGAGCCTGTGGCTCCTGTTGGTCCTGTGGCTCCTGTAGCGCCAGTTGCGCCCGTAGGACCTGTGTCTCCTGTCGGTCCTGTAGCACCTGTTGGGCCAGTTGGACCAGTACTACCAGTAGGACCAGTAGCCCCTGTACTTCCTGTTGCACCTGTTGCTCCTGTCGCACCTGTGGGACCTGTTGCACCTGTGGCTCCGGTAGGTCCTGCTGGACCTGTAGCACCGGTAGGACCTGTAGGTCCTGTACCACCAGGAACACCTTGTGGTCCTTGATCTGATGAAAAAGTTACACCAACCTGTGGTGTGATTTGTTCTACAACAATTACGGTCTCTGACATTATTGGGTCACAGCTCCCGTCACTATAAATTTACCTTCTAAAATTCTTGTTACTGTTGCACCACTAGTTAATACTAAATCGTAAACATATCTACTTGCCCCTATTGCACCAGTAGTAGTTGCATTAAGACTTACGGTTACAGATCCTGCAATACCACCTAGAGTTATTCTGCCATTCGCTGTGGTTGCTACAACCGTAGTCGTTGATGCGCCAACAAACGGGCGAACTGTCATAGTCGCTGTATAGCCCGTTAGATCCCAAGGTGTTGAACCATTCTTGATAGTGAATATAAAATTAAATGTGGTTGCTTGTTCGCAAACTAGATTATATTTAGCACTCAAGTTGAGATCGCTCTCAACGCTTCAGCAGCAGGTAATCCAGTAGTTGATGCTAGGAAGTTACAGACACCGTTAAAATCTAGGAACTCTGCCTTATTTGATAGGCCAGCAATCTCATTAAGAACACCAACAGTATCAGTTAGTGTTAATGTTACTGATCTTTGTGCAGCCCACTGACGAGCAGCTAATGCTTGATCTACCATACTGCCAACAGTTCTATAAGTGCCACCATTGGCTAGACGATTTAACTCATCGTTGAGGGTTGTACCTGCGTCACCTAGTGCCACTTAGATCTCCTTACTTCTTTTTCTTTTTAGCTACTGCTGCGTTATCTACTAGATTTGGATAAGGTCTTCCAGCAGCTTTGGCTCTGGCCTTTGCAGCACTCTTTTGTGCTGGTGTTAATTTCTTTGATGTCTTCTTTGGATTCTTTGTATCCCAAAATGCTTTTTTCTTTTTCATCGGCAACTACAATCCCAAGCCCGAAGTGACTTGTTTATTCTAGAGTTTGGATCTCTTGCTGTTTTAGCAGAGGTTAATTTTGATTTCATTCCACACATACGACCACAGAAAGATTTACGTCTAGCAGCAGACTTAGGTGATCTCTTAGCCTCAGCCTTTTTTACTGGTGCTTTTAGGTTCATACCTTGTGCTCTGGCAGAGGCACGACCCTTAGCGTTCAATCCGCCTTTAGGATTCTTACCTTCTTTTCGTTGCCAAGCTGGACTCTTTGCCATAATCTCCGTACTTTCCTAAGATAGATCTAATAGTCCCGTTCTTATTCAACCGAACTATTAGACCGTCTTTTATTTGAATAGGGTTAAAACCATCGTGGCGTTTGTAACTACCAGATGGCATTATTGCTGAGGTGCTTCTTTACCAGGAGCGCCGGTTTCAATATCATCGTATGTTGCATATCCGCAACCGCAAGTGGCGCACATTATTTCTTCTTGCCCATCTTCTTCATAACCATTTTCTTATCAGACTTCTTAGCCTTCTTACCTTTAGCACCTTTTTCAAGAGCCTTGTAAGAGTTCATTTTCATTGATTTCATTTTTACCCCTTATATTTTAGGTTGATTCCGTCAAAGGCTTTGCCAGCTTTGTCGGAAAGTTTGATTGCTGCATCTATATCTTTTGTTCTAGTAGATCTAGGTTCTACGCCTTGCTTAATCGCCGAGTAGTAGGACTTTAACTCCCGCTCATCCTTTTTAACCTTGTCTTGATCCCAACCAGTCTTAGTGGGATTAACTCCCATAAACATTGGCATATTAGATTGCATACATTCGCCATATGACTCGTGGTCTTGGGTCTTACAACTTTGTGTACAGTTACTCATATGTTAGTTAGATAATCTGAGTAGCCAGCGTTGATGAGAATTTGCGCCACATTATCTGGGATATCGTACTCGTGACCACCAAGATAATAGTACTCAGCATTAGCTAGTGTGTCTTGATCTGGTGACATACTAGTAGTAACTGTTGTGCCATTAATAATAAAAGTTAAACCTCTTGGAACATCTGTTAAAAATGGTTGTGAACCAGTGAGACTTCCACCTGATAATGGTCTACCTGCTAAACGAGCATAGTTAGATGTTGGATCTACTATCCAGGTTTGGTTTTCCCAAGGTGTCTGTAAGTGGTAAGTCATAGTTCCTTTCTAGTGATGAAGGGCGGTTTGACCCGCCCTCCACCGAATCGCATTTGTTAGCCTGCTGAAGCAGATGACTCAATACGATATAGTGCTGCTTCTCGGAGTCTTGCGAATCCACCGAAGTAGTACCAACCAATTGTACGGAAACGGCGCAGAGCATCAATCTCTGGTCCGATTACGGTATTGATATCTTGACCCATAGCTTCTGCTAGAGCCTCACGACCTGCAACAACTGCCTTGTAGACGTTGACTGCTGGTGAGTTTGTGTTCGCTGCGAATGGAACACGAGGTGTCTCAACAACGAAAGCACCTTCAATTACACCTACTGAGCCAGGGATAATTGTCTTTGACACATTGTCTGTGTACTTAACAATATCTTGGAATCCTCCGGTGCCTGATTCGGCACGAAGGTCGGCTGCTTGACGTGGGTGTAGATATGCTGCGTACAACTCACCTAGACGAGGCAGAGCCTTGTTGGTGCGTAGTTCTGTAACAGCGTTACGAATATCAGCAACAGAAATAGTATCTGCTGAATCAATTGTATTAGTTGTTGTAGCGTTTCCACCGTAAATTACGTTAGATCCACCAGTTAGAACTGTGGCTACTACAGAGTCAATAGAATCTGCAGCGTTGTATGCAATGATGTCAGCAAGAGCTGCATCTACATCGTTGAAAGAAGTTAGGTTTAACTTCTTAGTTGTTGTTACGGCTGAACCGTACTCGTTAAGTGTTACTGTAACCTGTGATGGGTTACCAAGAGCAATTGAGGAAACATCGGAAGTTTCTGTCAGTGTAGAAGTAGCTGCTGCTAAGTCAGAATAGATTGAGAATACAACTGATGATCCTGGCATTGCCTGTTGTACCGGTTTAACATCAGCTAATGCTCGCATAACTGGAATGGAGCGAAGCGCCATTCTTACGTATTGATCATACGCAGCTTTTACGAGATTGCTAATGTCGGAAGTACCGGTGAAACTACCTGTAGGTAGTGCCATTTAGGTATTGCCTTTCGTTAGTAGGATTTAAAGCCCCGACTCCCGAATTACTTGATCTAACTCTTCACGGGTATTAGCGTTCATAAGTCTTTGATATACATCAGTACTGCGATCTGGTGTCATACCAGCCTCAGTTGCTGCACTCATCTTCTTATACGCTGCCGCTTGAGCAGGATCTACATTAGGTTGTTGGGGTGTTTCGGTTTGAAGTCCAAATACATCTGCATTTGTTTCAAGCCACTTTGATACAGACTCCTCAGTTGGGTCTATATCCGAAGGAATAAACGAAGCAATCTTCGTATTAACTCCCTTGGCTGCGAGGGCATCCTTGATTGCTCTCTCACGTTGAGCCTTGTTCAAAGATTCAAACTGTGAACGTAGTTCATTTAGTTCTTTATCTTTTTGCTTAGCTGCTTTGCGTAGTTGCTTTACAAGGTCGTTTCCTGATGTGTCTTCAGTAGTGAAGTCATCATCATCCTCGTAGTCGTAGTTGGACATAGTCCATCTCCCATTCGTTGTAGTTACGCAGGCCTCATACAGTTCGGGGATCTCTATATGGCTCCTACTACCGGTATTGTTATCGCTCCATCAGGCCGGTGGTTCTGATGGCAGGCTTAGTTAAAAGGAGCCGGCTCTCTCTCTGCCTAGTGCTCCACTGGTTATACCAGATTGTCCACCAAATTCTGCTTGCTCTAGTCCAACAAGCTTCTTACGTTTTCTTTGAGCACCTGTTTGTCCTGGAAGATTAAATACCTCTTCTTCAGCCACTGTCTGTGTGTAATCTGGTTGTTGATAGATAGATGCTAGCTGTGAGCCTCGCTCTAGTCCGCCACCGATAGCACCGAATCCTGCTCTAGCACTCTCTGCAGTAACTCCGAAACGAGCTAACTCTTCTGCTCTTGATGCGCTAGTGCCGAGTCCTTGACCCATTGCAGCGCCGCCGATTTCAGCAGCAGTAACCTTACGCTTAATCTCTTCTAGGCCCTTGCTAGGATCTAATGTGTAAGCAAGAATATCTGCATCCTTGATACCAGGATAGAACTGTCTTAATGCTTCCTTAACTTGAGGTGGTGCATTAACAACTCTGTTCTGTGCAATCATAACTCTGTCTTCTAGTTCGGCAGGAGATACATCTCCAGCGATAAACTTTTCAAATCCCTCTTGCTTGCCAGTAGCATCTTTAGTGTAATAGCTAGGTGGTAATCCATAATTACGCATAACATTTTGGTACTGATCTTCTAGTCCAATATACTCTGCCTCTGATAATGCCCTTAAGCCATTTGCTAAGCGAGATGCGTTAGCAGCAAAGCGCTTCTTGTAAGGTTCAGTTTGACGTAGTGCTAAAGTTAATTCAGCTTCAGATGCACCTGATGTTATAAGGTTCTTTACTGATTCTACTAGAGTACCTAGTCCATATTGATTAAACTCTCCTAGTAAAAGATCATAGGCAGATTGACCTGCACGGCGCTTTTTTTCAGCCTCAGCAGCAGCCTCTTGTTGTTTTTCAAGCGCTAATCTATTCGCTTCTATTTGCTCTGGAGTTAATGCCTTCGTATCAGTGGTGCCTTGTTGAGAAGAGGCAGGAGCTGGAGGCCTAAATCCTGGACCCTCAACAAATGCTCCATAGTTAGAACCACTAGGAACTCTAGGTGTAGTAGTTGTTGTGGATGCAGTAGCAGCGCCAGAGTTCATAGCCTTAACTGCAGCATCAGAAGCGGCGCTATCTCTTTTTACTTTTGCTAAAGCATCTCTAAGAGCTTTTTCTTCTTTAGACATTGCCATAGTTAAGCCTGAAATCCAAAGTCCTGAAGGACTTTAAGTGCGACATTAGATACATCCCTCTTAGCGTTATCGGTATATTGCCAACGGTAATCCTTGCGTAAGGCTTTCTCAAAGTCGTAGATGGTAGTTTCCTTATCTGGTCCAAATGCCAACCGTAAGGTTGGATCTTTTAGATCAATTGATTCAGGGTTTATTTCTAGTATTGAAGCCATAGCGTTCTTATAAGGTGAGTAAATTGTATCAAGGTCCACACCTTCGCCAAGTAATTTTTTGACATTCTCTGGCATACCGTTAGCAGCTATAGATCTAATTTGTCTTTGAATAGTATTGATATCTGTACCATCTTGAACTTGCTTTGCAAAGTTATTAATTTGATCTTGTCCAAGAGTTATTCCATTTGCCCTAGCAGAACTTGCAATAGACTGGCTAACAAGGTCAGTTTTCTGTTGTTTCTTTTGTGCGAACTCTGGAAGTTTCTGAATTTCTTGAGTTAAAAACTCAATACGATCAATACCACCAGTGGTAGTACCATTTACTACTCTTGATGGATTATCTTTTTCAGCCTTATTTAAGGCTTTAGTAAACCTAGTTACTTCTTCTGCTGTTGGTTCTCTACCTACAACAGATTTAAAAGCGCTTTTGATTAAAGATGCGGCTTGGGTACGATCTGATATAGTCCTATAGACACCACCAGTACCATCGCCTGCACCACCAGATTTAGCAAAACCTTCAAATGGTTTAATTAAAAAGGTGCGTAGATCTGTACCTTGTAATACTTTAGGTAACTTTCCTCTATCTATATAAATGCTTTCAAGTGCAGACTGAGTAGACCTCCAGTCTTTAAGGCCATTAGTTCCGCCTTTATAGTAACTAGGAAAATTCTTTTTAAGATCAGCCTGAATCTCTCTTAACTGAGTATCATCATTAGCAATAGTATTAATAAATTGGCTATAACTTGCTATAGCCTGTTCATCTACGGCTTCTTGATTTTGATCATCTCTAGCAGCCTGATCTTTGTCTAGTGCTTCTTGCTTAGCAGCTCTGTATTCCTCAACAGTTTGACCTGCTTTAGCGGCAGCAACAGCCTCTGGTACACCTTCTTCTTCACCGGTGATTCCTTTTCTTTGTTGCTCTTTTTCAAAAGCTGCTTGAAGATTATCGTAGTATTTTTTTGCTGCTGTTAATTTTTCGGAGGCATCAGTTAATTCAAGAAGTGCCTTCTTACCCTCTGTAGAATTAGCATCAAACTTTCCATAGCGAGTGTCTTTAGTCCTAGAGAGTTTGGCCTTTTGTAAGTCCTCTGCCCGTAGTACATCTGCCCTAGCTTTTTTAAGTTGATCTTGTAAGGTTATTGCCATCTATTAATCTCCTAACAATCTACCGAATAAAACGTCATATGCTGCTTGGGTATTTTCATTATAAGTAGCGAGTCTTCTTAATTGAATAATCGTATCCTCTTTTAATGCTTTGACTATCTGTGTTGGTCCACCGAAAGCATCATAATCTGCTCGTTCTTCTCTATAAGATTTATATACCTTTAACATTTCTTTTAATTTACCCTCGGTCTTAGGGGCAATATTGAGATTCTGTGCAAGCATACGTTCTAACTCATCTAGAGTATTTAAACGATCAATAGCCTTCTGGCTTCCTTGTGATAGCTCTTCTTTAACTAATGGATTACCAGCGAAGAAGACATCTTTCCATCGGTCAAACTCTTTACGTAATTCTGTACGCTCAAAGTCAGCACCAGATTCTTCTAATGAATTTTCAAAAGCATCTTTTCTACCATAGTAAGTCTGTAGTGCTGCGGCTGTTTGAACATCCCGCAAGTAATCATCTACTCTCTTATTATAAGTAAGACCTATATTCCGCATAGTCTGATAGGCATCCCAAGAGAAGCCTGACTTGTGAGGTATTAGGAAAGCACCTGCTGCTGGATAATCTTTGAATAGTTGTTTATTCTGATCAACAAATACGCCTGATTCTTCAGCATAACGAAGTGGTGCAATTGATTTACGCTCTGATTCAGTAATAGTGTATGGTACTTGGTTAGGATATAACTCAATCCACTTAGCCATAGCGCCATCAATATCACCAGGATACTGTTCTTGTAGTTTGTTAAACGCTTGTTTCCAGTTAGCACGGCCATTGTCGCTAATCCACTGAGCCATATCAGATTTTAATTGTACTTGTGGGGAAGCAGGTGCAAAGAAGCCAAATGCAAATCTTGCTCTTAGAATACCTAAGGTAGTATTTTTTACAGATAGGCGATAAGCCTCTTGCTCTGCAGATGTAGGAGGTAGCAATATACCGTTCTCATCATACTTCTTTGGAAGTCCATTACCTGAAGCCTCAAGATAAGTTACGGCCTTACGCCAAGCTGATGCGTATTGTGAATTACGCTCATCTGTATCCATAGATGCTATTAAACGGTTAATGTGTGCTGGCATAATTGCAGAAAGAACTGGTCTATCTACAGCATACTTACCTAAAGCGTAGCCTTGGATAGTATCTGCTGCTCCTGGGTTAAATATATTTACTAGGCTAGATATAGTGCTAACTGATGCTCCAGCTAATGGTCCTGAGAATGTAGGAACCAATGAATCTGGATTAAGAGATGGTGTAAGCATCTTTAATTGTGCACCAAACTCTACTGGGAATGGAGTCTTAAATTCTCCGGCAAGACCTAGGCGATCTAGTACTTCTTGAACAGCGTTATATACTGGAGCAATACCAGGATAAACAAAGTAGTCATTACCTTGATCATCCTTTTGTACCCAACCAGAGTGAGTAACGCCTTCATATGTAAGGGCTGCTTTAACAAGAGCCTCTGGGTTGTAACGTACAACCCGATACATACGGCGATAGAAATCTTCAGTAGCACGATAGAAACGTGCAAAGTTACGGGCAGAGAAGGCAATCTGAGTTCTAATTAGTGGGTTATCTACATACTGTAGAATTTCACCAACTGCTCGTTCTTCTACAGTTGCAGCAAGATTACGCTTTGCTCTTTCAGTAGCAATTGCTATTCCAGTTTTATTGGCAGGATCTATTCCCGCAATATGGGCATCAATCCACTTTTGTTCAAACCCACTGTTTCGCATCTCTCTACGGATGCTAACCATTTCTTGAAGAGCAAGAGGTTGACGTGACATACGAGCGTTAGCCAAACCTAGGAATGTCCAGCCATTTGTCATAACACTAGATGTTATCTCTCGTGCCTCTACTGCTGGTACTAAGGTTGGACCAACAATTGCACTAGGAATATCCTCTGCCTTGGTAGGCATATCATCAATTGATAATCTTCCCTCTACCTTATACTTACCATTTTTATCTAGAATACGTATCTTATCTAGTAGGTCTGTATTTATCTCACCATTGCGTTTAACAAAGTGAGCCTTTGTACGATTAAAGGCAAGAGTCAATAATTCATCTTCACTTAATTGTGATTTAAGTTGAGCATCTTTTAAGTATTGTTGTCCTGTTTTTGTTTTAGTCCACAAACGAGCTTGAGTTAAAAACTCTTTTGGGCTATCTAGGTTAGCAACAGCAATCTTACCTAAGTCATCATTAGCATAATAAGAGATTCTAGACATCCAAGAGAATATAGATGCCTCATCTTGAGGATCTAAAGCCTGAACAGTAAAGGCTCGTTCACCAGGAGCCTTAACAAGATTCTTCTTGCTAGGTGTAATAGTTACAGCATATGCTCCAACGCCAGTAGTTTTAACTAGGTCTTGAGCACGGCTTACATAATCAGTAGCACCACTAGCAAAGTTAGAGGCACTCTCGGATACGATCCCTAATGAGTTCTCTATATCTCCATATTTAATTTGCTCTGTTAATAATTCAATCTCATCTTTAGCCATTGGCTTTAAGCCAAGTGATTGACGGAATCTATTTAATCTACCTTCATTTAAGGTACGAGCAAAGATAATGCGAGTCTGGTCAACTAGACCGCCTCTGAGATCAAATTCAATTTTTTTGATCTTTAATTCAAGATCGCTAATATCTAATGGATCTTTAGTACCAGCTAGTTGTTTCTTTAAACTATTAAGTTCTTTATATCCATTGTCAAATTTAGTTTTTAAGGTAGTAAGTTCTGTCGCAATATTATTTACTTCTTTTTTGTTAACGATACGCATCGCTAAACCTAGTGGGTTATTAAACCAGTCTATTTTGCCATCTGCTTTTTTAGCAGCAGCCATATAGGTATTTATACGATTAGATAAAAATGCGTTTTTGGCAACACCCCAAGGAGATTTACCAATAGCCAAATTCATCATTAAGTCTTCACCGGCGTTACGAATAGCATAACGAGGTCCAGCAAGAGTTAAGAATGACCAAGCACTTGTCATCTTCTCCGCAAATTGGGTATTAGGAACACCCATAATCTTTTGGAATAAAGTATTGCGAGCAACTGCTCTATCTAAATCTCTTAGGCTTGGTGCAGACACAAAGTTACTAAAGTCAGAAGGTAGAGATCCGATCTCTCTATAAGCATCATCTAAGCCGTATAAGGCTTGTCCCTTACCAGTTAGATAACGAACAATCTGCTGTCCTGGTGCGGTTGTATTTAAACCACGAACTTCAGCAATAGTTCCCCATAGACCGTAGTAAACACCCTTTTTGGTACCTACATCTTCAATACTATCAAATGCTTGAGCAAGAAGTTTAGACTCACGCTTAGGCATAACTAATACAGCTATCCTGTAAATTTGACTTGAAGCATCCTTGGCAGTTACATCAAAGGCATCATCTCTAAACAAAGGAGCTAATACGAATTTAGCCTTTACTCTATCAAGACGTTGTTGAATAAACTGGGTTGAAAATAACTTTACATCCTTTGAAGATGTTGATGCTTTCACTATATTAATAAATTCTTCTTTTCCATCAATAATAGTTTTGGCAATTCCATCAGCATCTGTAGCGCCACCGAACCAGTAGTCATCAACTAACTTAGGTCCAATTTCGTCAAGGTTTAATACCTTACGACCAGTAGTTAGAGCAGCAATACGAGCTTTACGTATTGGATCTAGGCGAGGAATAATGATTCTTTTACGACCTGGACTACCCTTTATAATTTCATCTAGTTGTTTTGTGTTCTCAAAAAATGCTTGTGCAGTTTTAGCATTAGTCACACCTGCTTTAGCAAATGTTTTAATAACTTGATCTCCATACTCTGGAGCCATAGTAAATAAATCTCTTTTAATCTTTAAAATATTCTCAGTGTTTTTAGAAGGAGCACTAGTAGCTTTTATATACTCATCCATTTTGGATCCATATGAGTTCCAAAAATTAATTACAGGTGCCTTGGAGAATACAGTAGCAACTTGTTCGCCACCTACCGCCATACTCAAAGCATACTTACCTACATCGTAGGCTCGCTTTACTTTGCCCGCAACTAGTAATGGATCTGCAAAAACTCTATAAGCAGCATCTACTGCTCCTGATACAGCTTTATAAAAGAATCCAGATCCTTCAAGATCACCAGGTGTTATTAGGTTAGCAATAAACCTACCAGGAGAATACTTAGCGGCTTGAACTGAATCAAGAGTATCTTGAAAGTTAGCACGAGCAGCCCTGACATCTTCAGGACTTGCGTATCCAGGAATATTAGTTTGCTTGGTATCAGCAAGCATTAAGTATTTTTTCTGCTCATCTGTAGCAGATTTCATAATTTCTTCTGGTGCTTCACCAGATGCAATACGAATAGCGATATCTACAGCATCTTGGCCGTACTTTACCTTTGCATCAGCAATACGACCTGGGCTAAATACCTTATCACCTTTATCGTTTGCTACATCCCAGGCAGTACCTAGATCTAGTTTTTGATCACCAGCAACTAATATCGTACGAGCTACACGAGTTGAGAAATCAGATACGTTACCTAGTCCTGCTAATACTTTTCCAGCACCTTCGCCTATTTGACCAAAAGTATAGTGAAATGCAGTACCAAACCACCCACGCTTTGGCTTTACTACTTCATCTTCGTTACCAAAGTTTTCTTGAAGGGTTACTTTTTGAGCAGGAGTCTTTTGATTATAAACCGTATTGGCTACGTCTGCAGGAAGATTAGATAATTGTTTATGAACAGTAAGAGCTTTATTAAACTCATCTATTCTTTTCTTCTCTGCTGGTGTCAGTCCCGCAGCAATTGCTGCTGCTTTTAGATTCTCTGACACTAGTTACCTCGTGCTAAAGCGTTCTGATAAAGTATAGCGACTTCTCCAGTAGTATCAAATGGTAACATTTGTGCTAAGGTATCTGAAAGTTTAACATTTACTTTAGACATCATAAGCGCAGATGAACCTGCTCCTTCGCCCATATCTATACCAGTAGTTATTGGCTCTGTTGAACGTTGTGTTGGTGCGAATAATGGAGTTAACGGTTCTGGCTTTACAGTAGGTTCAGCTCTAGTAGGAGCGCCAGCGATATCTTCCTGCATCTGTTTTCTATCACCGTAGTTTTGTGATGGTGGTAGATCTTCTCGTACTGAGAACTTGCCTGGGCCAGATACTCCAGCTAGTGGAACTTTCTCTGCCATTTTAGTCCTCCTTTAATTTTTCTAAATCTTGTGTGAACTCAGACCATACTCTTGCTTCTTGGCTTTTCTGAGTTGAATGGTAAACCGCTAATTGGTGCAGATCATCTGCAAGGGTTTCTAGTGTTGCTATTAGATTCAAAAAGAATCCAGATATTATTACAAAAAAATCTGAGGAACGCACTGGGCGATTGATATTTTCATCTTGTTTCACCCAGTGCTCCTGTCATTAATAATTAACCTTTTTTTACTGATGTACCTTTACGGCCTTTAGGAGTAAATCCGAAGAATGTTTTTCCTCCGTTAGTACCCTTAGGTCTGTTCTTTCCCTCAACAGGCTTTGCTTCAGTAGCCTTAGCTCGTGATCCTTTGTTCATATGTTCACCTCCCTGTTATGCTGCTCCGCCGATAGAGGCGAGTAGTTGTGCGATATCCGGTCTAGGTTGACCAGCAGCAGGGGCCTCTCCGCTTTGTTGTTGTGGAGTTGGCTGCGAGGCAGGAACGGGGGCCGCTCCTGCTACTGGAACTTGTTGTTCTGG
>Ga0247831_1007397_pt1 | contig 12291 bp, 8 predicted proteins | sample LaCruzMarch2015__9_FD_192406 | JGI IMG/M metagenome (GOLD analysis project Ga0247831, IMG submission 192406) | Freshwater microbial communities from meromictic Lake La Cruz, Castile-La Mancha, Spain - LaCruzMarch2015_1m | ecosystem: Environmental > Aquatic > Freshwater > Lake | place: Spain...
GGACCCGAGGCTGAGCACGCCCTGGATGTCGACCACGGTGGAGCCGGGCGCGCCTAGGGTGAAGTAGAACGATTGGGCGTCGTCGGTGCGGCCGGCGGCTTTGGTCAGGTGGAGGGCGGTGGCCTCGGCGCCGCCGATGATGGTGAGGCTGTCGGCGCTGGAGGCGAGGAGGCGGCGGTTGAGCCCGGAGCTGGTGAAATCGATCCCCGAGCCGGAGGCGGAGAGGTCGATGGTGCCCGTGCCGCCGAGACGACCGGCGACGTTGTAACCGGCGCCGCCAGTGTGCGTTCCATTGACGAGTAGGGTGCCGCTGCCGCCCACGCCGGTCGCGCCGGAATAGTTGCTCGCGCCGTTGATGGTGAGAGTGCCGGCGCCGTTGTATTGCAAGGCGCGGGTGCCGGTGCCGAGACCGTTGGTGACGCCTCCGCTCACAGTGACACCGGCGGAGCCGTTGAGAGCGAGTTGCACGTCAGCCGTTTCGCCGACGGCGCCGATGGCCAAGCCGCCGATGCCAAACGTGTTGCCCGAGCTGTCCGGCCCGTTGTTGACGGTGATCGTGCGGGTGCCGGTGGTGGAGCTGTTCCAGATGGCGGCGCTGGAGACGGTGAGGCCGTTGCCGTTCAGGGTGAGGGTGCGGGCGAAGTCGGCGGTGAAGGGAGCGATGCCGGTAAACGTCAGGTTGTTGGCGGCGGTCTGGCCGGTGGCTCCGAAAGCATAGGCCTGGGCGGTGGAGTTAAAGACGAGGGAGGCCGGGGACGTGAAGGGGGTTCCGGAGTTGTTGATCAAGGTGGCGCTGACGCCATTGAGCGTGACAGCACTGGCGGCGCTCAGACCGGTGGGGGAGCCGAAGAAAACCTTGGTGTTGGAGCCGACGCGCAGGTTGCCGGTGATGCCGGGGTTGGTCGCGCCGTTGAGAGTGACGGTGGACGCGCCGGAAGAGCCGTTGAGATGCAGGTTTTTCGGGTTGGCGGGGTTGACGTGGCCGAGAACGACCTCGCCTCCTAGCGTCACGGTTTGGGAGCTGGCGGTGCCGATGGAGAAGCTCGTGGTGTCGGCGTTTGTGGCCATCGTTCCGCCAAAAACGAAACCGCTGTTGGCGCCGAGTAACGCGTAGGTGTTGCCGGTATTGAAGCCGATCGGGAGGTTGAAGGTCTGGATTTGGCCGGAGGAGTTGTTGATGGCACCGGTGCCGATCGTGAGCGTGCTCTGCCCGGAGAAGACGTAAGCGGAAGCCCCGGCGGTAAACGCGATGGCCGGGGTGCCGCCCGCGTAACCGAAGTTGATCTCACCGGGTATGGTGATCTCCGCGCCGGCCGTGCCGGCGACGCCAAATCGAAGGGCGTTTCCAGCGACGGGGGCGACGCCGCCCACCCAGTTTTCAGGCGTGAGCAAGGTGGAGTCGGCACTTCCCTGCCAGTCGCGGACGACGGCGGCGTGGGTGGATGAGGCGGCGAGGAGTGCGGCGGCGAGAGCCACGAGGCGATTGACGGAAGTGCGGGGGGCGGGGTTCATGATGGGTGGTCGGATAGGGGTGAATGCCGGCAGAGAGAGCCGTTCAAGTTGAAGCAGCGCTGGGGAGGGCGTTGAGGAACAAAAATCCCGGTCGCTTCTCGCGAGCAACGGTCAAGGCGTTCAAAAAGTTGAATAACAATCACAGAAAGCCGCTGTTCAACGTATCTACCGAATCAGCTTTTGTCGCTCGGAGCATCTCTGCTTACCCCTTATCGGACGCGTTGAAGGTTTTTACTCCCCTGCCGTCGGTTTTCGATTACCCCTATGTCCACTTCTATCGTTTTAATTACAGGCGTCTGTGTGTGTGTTCGACGACTGTTCAGAGGCCTCAAAACCTGGCTGATGCTCGCACTGGCCGCTACGGTGCAAACGACGGCGATGGCGGACGGGCTGGCGAATGCCGACTTCGAGGCGGGCGAGGCGGGCTGGGACTTCAGCGCGGCGCAAGGCACGGCCCGCGTCAGCGCCGAGGCCGCGTTTGCGGGGTGGCAGGGCATGCGAATCGAGAGCACGGTGCGCACGCCGGATGCCCAGGTCACGAGCGCGCGGATGCCGGTCGAAGCGGGCGTGGCGTATCGGTTGAGCTGGCAGGCCCGGGTGCGTGTCGGCCTCGGCACCAACGTGTATCTGCGTTTCCATGACGCGGCGGGCAAAGTGCTGCACTCGGAGGAAGGGCGAATAAATAACGACAAGCAAGGGGCCTGGACGCCCGCCCACCTAAACTCGATCCCGCCCGCCGGGGCGACTACGATGGAGGTGGTGATGCAGCGCCCGAACTGGCGTCCCGCCGAGTATGCGGTCGACGTCGATAACTTCGCGCTCGTAGCGACTCCGCTGGTCGCGGCGGCACCGTGGCCGGGCACTTACAAACTACGCCCCGACGAAACCGCGCGCCTGACGGCGGCGGATGTGCCTGGGCCGGATGGGCGGATCTACCCCGATTTTACGTGGGCGGGCGTGCCAGGGGGGATTCCAAACCTGCCGGTGAAAAAGAGGCTCGCTGACATGGGCGTGCGTGACGGCGACAGCATCGCGGCCCTGCTGGAGCAGACCGCGAGCGAGGTGGCGGCGGCGGGTGGCGGGGTGATCGAACTCGGGGCCGGCACTTTTTATCTCGACGAGCCGGTGATGTTTTTTGGCGACGGCGTGGCGATTCGCGGGGCCGGACGGGACAAGACCCGACTGATGTTTCGTTACCATGTGCCTTACGGCGAGGTGCGCTTCTTTCGTTTAACGGCCGACCAGCAGATCGACCAGGGTTCGGTGATCGAAATCCACGCGAATCCGCGCGACCTCGTGGCCCTTGAACTCAAGGTCGGGGGGCGGAGCCTTTCCCGAAAAATCCGAGCCGATCATTGGGGCAATACGTTTACGCTGCGCATCGGCGGGGGCCAAGCGCTCAACCTGTTGGGCGAGGGGAATCATGTCTTCACCGCGATCGCCGAGTATGCAAACGGCGACCGCGCCCAGGCGTCGATGACGTTGCGGATCGCGAAGGGACAGCTGGGCGAGCCCGCTCCGAGCCAGCTGGGCGCGCTCAATTTTGTGGGCCGCGGCAGTCTTCCCGAGAAAAAGCCACTCGTCGCAAACGGTCGCCGCGGAGACCGGACGATCCGACTGGCTCTCGGACATGGGTTAAAATCAGGGGACAAAATCAGCCTCGTGGCGCCGGCGAGCGAGCGCTGGCGGGCCATAGTCGGGCACACCTCGCATTGGCAAATCCAGGCGCAGAATCTTCACGAGGTCGTCTCCGTCGCGGGAAGCGAGGTGACCGTGAACCAGCCCCTGCGAACGGAGTTTTTGGTGGAGGACGGAGCGCACGTGACGAAGTTCCGCGCCCAAAGCATGGGCGGGGTCGAGAGCCTGCACCTGGAACAGGTGGTGGTCCCCGGTCAGCCTCCACCGGGTCCCCGCATCGGGCACACGCTGTGGCACGCGATCGACGACCTCTGGACGACGGGTATCCACACCGAAAACGTTTGGGGTTTTTGGATGCGCGATCTGACATTGCGCAACGTTGGACGAAATTCGGCCTACTTCCTGATGTCGAAACATGTCGAGGTGCGTAACTGCCTGTTCGACGAGGCGATCTTCAAAGGCGGCGGCGGCACCGGCTACGTGGGGTTTGACCGCACTTGGGACAGCCTGATGGACGGGGTCGAAACTCGTGGCATGCGCCACGCGCCGAACGTTCAGTGGAACGCTTCCGGCAACGTGGTTCGCAACAGCCGCTTCCTTGGCAGCGACGGCCAGTGGCACGCAGGCTGGACGCTCGAAAACCTCTACGAAAACAACTTCATCGACGCACGCGGCGACGGCGGCAGCTACGGCCATGGACTCTACGCCTCGGGCCCCTCCAGCGGCGTTCACGGACCCCAAGGGCCGCGCAACGTGGTTTACAACAACGACGTCGTCGCGCGCAAAGACTGCCTGCACATGCTGGGCGGAAACGAGGCCTGGCTCATCCTCCACAACCGCCTCGTGACCGACCAGGGACGGGCCGTTTTCGCCAAAGAAAAGAGCTTCGACCACGTGATCGCCGGCAACCTCTTCGTGCTGCGTCGCGCGCAGACCCCTGCGATCTTTCTTGGCGTGGATAGCGTGGGCGTGGAACTGGTGGACAACACGATTTACGGCGCTCTGCCGCCGCTGGTTGGTTTTGCGGGTGGTCTCACGACGCTCGCGCTTGATCGCGGCAACAACGCCAAGGCGGACGTGCCCGAACGTTTGCCCGACCGACCGCAACCCGCCGTGCCCTCGCTCTACCAATGGCAGCTCGATCACCTGTCCAAAATCCGCGCTTGGCAGGAAGCCGCGCCGGAACGCGCCCGCGCTGCGAAGTCCTCCCTTTGATCATCGGCCGGGAGATACCTGAGTTATGCTACTCCGACCGATATTTTTATACGCGACCGTGCCGTTCCTGACCGGAGGAGTCGCGAACGCCACCGTGAACGAGCCCATGCCGGCCGCGCTTGCCACCCTTTCTGCGACTTTGGACACGTGGCGAGAAGCCCGCTTCGGGCTATTCATTCACTGGGGGCTCTACTCGAAGGCGGAAGGCCAATGGAATGGTTCGTGGGTTGGCACTGAAGGCGCGTGGAAAGGCAGAGGATTCACCGAGTTTTTGCAGCTTCAGGCTCGCATCCCGATCATCGAATACGAGGCGTTCGCGAGCGATTTTCGTCCAGCGTCGTTTGATGCCGACCGGTGGGCGCGCGATGCCAAGGCGGCCGGCATGCGCTACCTCGTGTTTACCGCCAAACATCACGAGGGGTTCGCGATGTTTCGCTCGCCCGCCAACCGCTTCAATATCGTGGATCATTCCGGCTTCACCCTCGACCCTGTGGCCGAGCTGGCAGCCGCCAGTCGCCGACACGGGCTCTTGTTCGGTGTCTACTATTCGCTGGGTCGCGACTGGCACGATCCCGATGCGCCGACCGATTGGCCGTCCAAGGGCGGACGCTCCAACTCGTGGGATTATCCAGACGAGGACTCCAAAGTTTTCGACCGCTACTTCCGCCGTAAAGTGCTGCCACAGATTCGCGAGCTGATGACGCAGAACGGTCGGGTGGACGTGCTGTGGTTCGATACGCCGGAGCGCATCACCCACGCGCAGAGTTCGGAACTGCGAGAGCTGGTGCGCGCGCGGCAGCCGGCCTGCGTAGTCAACGATCGCGTCGGCAACCAGCTCGGTGATTACGTGACTTACGAGCAAAAGGTGCCGCCGATTCCGGTACGGGAGCCGTGGGAGACTTGTGCGACGCTTGGTCGCAACTGGGGCTTTCACCCGCGTGACACCCAGTGGAAGACGCCCGAGCAAATTGTGCGTCTGCTGACCGACGTGGTGGCGAAAGACGGCAACCTGCTTTTCAACATCGGCCCGCGCGGTGATGGCTCTTGGCCTGAAGGCGCGGCGGCGCACCTCCGCTCCGTGGGCGAGTGGTTAGCCGTAAATGGTGCCGCTATTTACGGCGCTCGGGCGTGGATGGTGCATGCCGAGTCGGCGGACGGCGTGCCGGAAACTGCGCCCAAAACTCCCGCCAGTGGCGTGGATGCGACTCAAGACACGGTGCGCAATGAGATTTCACACGCCGTCGTGCCCGACCTGCGATTCACTGTGGGCACGGAGGGCGAGATCTACGTTATCGTGCGTTCGTGGCCCGAGCCTGCGGTAAAGGTGCGCGCTTTTGGGCTCTCCGGGGCGAAAGCGCCGCAGGTGAGCGCGGTGCGTCTGCTCGGCTCGAAGGAGGCCATGACGTGGCGACAGACGGACGAGGCGCTGACGCTCCAGTTTCCCGAAAGTCGGCCTGGCGGCGTGCCAGTGTGGGTTTTCCGGGTCGAAACAACGCGCTAAGCGCGGCCCCAGCCCTCGGTCATGTATTTGCCTCATCGTCTCCCCTCATGGTCGATCAGCCGTCTTGGTTGGTGGTGTGTCCTCGTTGGCTTCGTTTTCGCGACGTCTCTGCGCGCCGCCGCGCCTACGCCGCCGCGTCCGCTCGTAGTCTCGGACAGCGACGAGCAGGCGAAGGCCATGGCCGCACGCGCGAGCGATGTGCACAGCGACCACGCTTTGTCGTGGCGAAATGCCGAAGCAAACGGGCGCCACTGGCTGGAATACACCTTCGCGCATCCAGTCCGAATCGGTGAGGTTCATATCCACGCAGGCTTTCGTGGTCAGGATACGGTGCGCGATTTTCACCTCTGCTTTTGGAGCGAAGACGCGTGGGTGGATGTTCCCTCCGCGCGCCGGCGCACCGCCTTGGCCGTCGCCTACCGTTCCCAAGCCCCTTGGACTTACTACGACCAGCCCCTTATCGACAATTCGCCCGACCCCGACGCACCCGACGCGCTGGCGGTGAGTAACCACACAGTCGTGGCGCGGCCCGAAAACGGGGGCCTCATAATTTACAAAGCCATCGCCCTGCGGGGGGCGTTCTCCCCAGGCGAGCCGGTCATGCATCTGGCGACCGTTTCGGACCCGCCCCTCGGCCCTTTCGGCAAACAAGCGCAGCCGCTCTTAAGCGGCGACAACCAGTTTTTCGCGTCCGGGTCTCTTTCCCTATGGCACGACGGACGTAACTACCCCGCTACCGTTAAAGACATGACTTGCCGATTTACCGGTGTGAATCTCTCGCTCCCATTTTTCAATTCGGACGACGGGCTCACCGCCTTACTTCCCACGCTTCAACCGCCCATAACCGGCCTACGGTTTACCCACGCTGACCGCTCGGCTTGGGGTCTAAGGAAACTGGAACGACCGCAGCTCCTCTTTCGCGCGATCAGCCGGCGGTCCACTTTTGCGCCGTCGTCGATGCGCTAAACTTGGATCAAGGGGTTGATCTCGGCATTCCGCTGGCACCGTGAACCACGAAGCGAAAAGTTCATAGAGCGCTCGGTCCCTATCCACTCAATTTTCTCCTCACATGTCTGCTCTCCACCCGCTCCTCACCCATCAACGCCAGGTCCACCTGGATTTTCACACCTCGCCACATCTGCCCGACGTTGGCTCGGAGTTCGACGCGCGCGAGTTCGCCGCGACTTTTAAGCGCGCCCACGTGAACAGCGTGACGGTTTTCGCCAAATGCCACCACGGCTTCACCTACTACCCGTCCAAAGTGGGCACGCCTCATCCGACGCTGGCGGTCGGACGGGATTTGCTGGGCGAGCAAATAGAGGCGCTGCATCGCGAGGGCATCCGTTGCCCAATTTACCTTACCGTGGGGTGGGACGAGTTGCTCACCCAGACTCGTCCAGATTGGCGCGCGATGTTCGAGGACGGACACTTTGCGGACTGGAAGGGCCAACCCGGAATGTGGCACTTCGTGAACTGGCTGCACCCGGAGTTTCAGCAACACCTGGAGGAACTCACGCGGGAGACACTTTCGCGTTACGGCGAGGAGGTGGACGGTTATTTTTACGATATCTGTTTTTTGCCGAAAGGCGCGTGCTGGTCGCCGGAATCGCGTAAGTTTCGGGAAAAATACGGACTGCTCGACGCTTCGCCGGCCGGCTTTGAACGTTTCCTTGCCAAAGCACAGGAAACCTTCGCCCGTCGTTACTGGGACGTGATTCGCGGTGCACGCCCCGAGGCGACGGTGTTTTTTAACGCCGGTTCCGACACCTTCTTGGAACCAGGACTCGGCGGGCGGGCTCGTTATGGTTCGATGAGCCACATGGAAATCGAATCGCTGCCCTCGGGCTTCTGGGGATATTTTCATTTTCCGCGACTTGCGCGATCCACGGCTCATTGGGGCAAACCCTGGTTGGGAATGACCGGCAGGTTTCAAACCATGTGGGGCGATTTTGGCGGTATAAAACCGCAGCCGGCCCTTGAGTTTGAATGTTTCCGTCCGCAAGCCCTCGGCGGAGCCAATTCTATCGGCGACCAGTTGCCGCCGCGAGGGCGACTCGACCCTGCAGCCTACGAACTCATCGGCGCGGTGTATGCCCAGGTTGCCGCCGCCGAGCCCTTCTACGCAGGCTCGCTCGCGTTGCCCCAGATCGGCATTTTAACCTCGGGCGCGCCCGGCCTCGACGCGAATACCTCCGCCCAATCGGACGAAGGCGCGATCCAGATGTGCGAGGAATTCCATTACGACTGCCAGTTGCTCGACGGAGAAAGTGAACTCGACGGCCTCGACCTCGTGGTGCTTGGCGACAGCTCAACTCTCACTCCGGAGTTTGTGGAAAAACTCCGGAGTTACTACGCACGTGGTGGCAAGCTGCTGATCTCGTGCAGGGGTGCGTGCGACGCCGCCGGTCGTTGGGCGCTGAATTTTCTACCGGTGTCGATCACGGGCGAGTTGGAACTTTACCCGGCCTACTGGCGGACGGCAGCGGGTTTCTCCCGGGAGCTCGCACGCACCGACCGGGTGTTTTACCAGCCCGGCCTTGTGGTCGCTGCCGGACCGGAGACCGAGACGCTGATCGAACGGGTGTTGCCATATTTTAAACGCGACGCGGTTCGTTTCTGTTCGCACTTGCAGACGCCGCCCCGCCCAGAGTCTTCGACGCAACCGGTGCTGATCGCGGGTGAGCGCTTTGTGTATTTCGCCGATCCGATATTTCGCGAATACCGCAAGGCGGGGAATATTGCCGCGCGCGATGCTTGCTGCTTGGCTTTGCAACGTCTGGTCGGCCCCGCGCCTTTCGGTCACGGTCTCGCCTCGACCATACAGTGTTACCCGCGCCGCCGGGGCAACGACCTCCTGCTGACTTTGCTGCATTACATCCCAGTACGAAAGGCACTCGATATAGACATGATCGAAGAGCGCTCGTCGTTCGCAGGCGAGTTGCTGCGCCTTCCCGCCGCCGCGCACGAGGTGCGAGTTTTTGGCACCGGTGAATCGCTGCCACGCGCTGCGGACGGTGCGTTTACCCTACCGGTCAGCGTACGCGGCCGCCTGCTGCTGGAAGTAGAGGGTTTCTGGAACGCTTAACAATGGACGAAACGCGACGCGAATCGTACCCGACGGCCATCGATTGGTGTCGCAGAGTGGCGTTGTGGTCCACGACATTCAAAAACCTGCCATACAAGGCAGTTGCGCCGAAGCAAAAGAAGGGTGCGACGGGTTGTAGCGGGGGACGGGATAGCCATATCAAGGTCAACGGCAGCAATGATGGTTACGGGGACGGCGGGGCTGTCGGTACCGGAGTTGGTGTCGAGGACGGTTTACGAAACAAGAGTCATTGAAATAGAACACGACGGTATTGCCGTTATTCAACCCATGTATGATAGGGTTATTGAGAGCCACTTGGAGATCGTGCCAGCGCCTGACGTCACGGCTTCAAAGCCTGTGGGCGCCATCCCTGTGCCTTTGCGCTGGCGCGATTCGATGCACATCATTTTAGCCGAGTGCTGCGGAAACGAGCAGCCAACCTTGCCCGCTTAAGTTGTCGTTGCGGAAAATTGCCACCCAGCCAGCAGCGCAGGCCCGTCAAAATTTTCGGAGAGTGAAGCGCCGCGCAATGACTGGAGGGCAGCACCCAGAAGAATTGCGGTGATCAGGAACCTGCGTAGCAAGGATGCACGAGGGCAGTAGGTTGTAATGTATTTTGATGAGAATGGGTCTGGCGGGTAGGGGCCTTAAACCTTGATTGATCAGGCAAAACGGGAGAAAAGATTTTTTCCTCTAGGTGTTATTAACCCATGGTCTAATAATACGTTAAGACCCTTAATTCTCCGATACCGGCGACGACCAAAAAACGATGCCGTTTCCTGCGATGAAAATAAACATGCCTTGCGCGATAAGTTCTAGCGCAGGCAGCTCCGAACCTAAGACCGGGCATGTCTCGAAGTTTTACTTTTTCGACGGTGGCCTATCGACGCGATGATCACCCACCGCGACGAGCTTGGGACGAGGCCCGCCAGGCCGCCAGTCGATCCCCATTAACCTTAAATTTTCTTGCAACGCCTCGACGGCGCGACCCTTCCGGGCGAGTTCCGCCACGCGGGCGCGGAACTCGCCTTTTACTAGGCGGGCCTCCTTGTTTGAATCTTCCCAACTTCTCATCGTAATGCTTCTGGCACTACGGCCTTGAAGCCGCAGACGTTCACTCCGATTTGCTCGGCGGAGCAGGTGAAGCCACCGCGTACTAAGATGCCGCCGTAGCCGCCAACGAACCCGGTGAGAGCCAAGACGCTCCGAGCGGTGTCGCTCGTGGTTTTCGTCACCCGGTAGCTCTCTTGCCGACGGAATTGTCCCGTGCCGATCAGGTAGCGATAGCCCCCACCGCCGCTGAACTCGGGGAAGAGCTGCATCTCGATTCGACGCACAAAATCAGACTGCGATTTTAGCAGAGGGGCTTCAACCGCCACGCCTCCGATCTCACGCGTGCGCCACTGCTGGACATCTGTTTCCACCCCAGCGAAACGAAAGCCAGTCCGGTCGTTGTCCAAAGCATGCGTCAAACGCAGATAAATGGGGCCAGAGTAGGCCCGCTGCTCCTCCGACAACTCCGACTCGTTGTAATAGCCGAGATAGACAGGGGCGAGATTGGGACGCTCGGCGAAGAAATGGGTCAACCAGCCGGCCGTGGTCTGAACGGGGTAGCGAATTGTCACCAGCGAATAGGCGCGTGTCGCGGTCAACGCCTCGCTCATTGATTGCACCGATACCTCAGGATAAGCTCCGGCCAACGCCAACTCGGCCAGGAATTCGCGCGTGCCGTATCTCTGAGTGACCAAAATCCGACTAACGCTGTTCGTGGTCACGATCTCTTGGCTCTCGCCCGCCCCCTTGACCTGCCGCTGGCGTTTGAATGTGAAGTAACGCGCACCATTCGCTGGTGGCGTGTAAAAGAGCGGATTTAGCTCATCTTCATAGGTTATACCCTTGGCTTCATCGCGAGCCACATGGGCGTCCGTAACCAAGAATGCCCCCACCGTTTACTGGATGGTGAGGGATAGGGTGACCTACGATTTTTTCCCGAGTACGGGTTCGGACTGGCCCCAAGCGAGGGCAATCATGGCAGCGGTGCTAACAAAGAACAGGAGGTGGCGGATTTTCATCTTTGGTGTGGTTCGATGGGCCGTGATCACAAGGGATCACATTTCTAAAGTGTGCCCGTGGGGCACCTTTTAAAACCCGCGAAATGATTTTCTCAAAGTGCCCGTAGGGCACATTTTGAAGACGCCCCGCAAAACGACCAAACCCTCACGCAACATCGTCGGCCCACAGCTACGCGCATTGAGACGCGAGGCACGCCCTCGCATCTCCCAAGAGGATCTCTGCGGACGCCTGGCCACCAAGGGCATTTCCCTAACGCGAACACAGGTCGCCAAAATCGAGGCGGGGCGGAGGCCAGTGTTTGATTACGAATTCGTCGCCTTGGCCGCCGTCTTGCGCGTCCCACTTGAGTCACTGCTGGCCCCCGGCGCGAAAAAGTGAAGCGGTGGGATCGCCGCGACCAGAAATCGAGGAGGACTAGCAGGCAGAGGCGGCCAATGTCGGCGGCCAGCGGGGAGCCGCTGGCGTAGGCACCCGCGCGCGGATGCGCGCGAACGCTGATCGACCTCGGCGGCAAGGAGCCGCCGCAAGTGGGGCAGCGGGGCGCTTGTTGGGGTGATCGCGAGTAAGGCGATGTTGGCCGGCGCGCGCGGAGCGCTCCTGCGAGAAAACGCCCGCTTGCGCATCCCTTCAGCACGTCGATGGGTGCTGCGACGAGGATCGGCGCTCTCATAAAAGCAGGAGGCGCAGGCCGACGCCAACCCGCCGGAGGCGGTGCCGGATAAAGCGTCGTGGGAGCGCGAAAAGATCCCGTTGGCGCGGCCGGCGAGGACTCGCCGGCCGGAGATCACTGGCGCGCGGAAGCGCGCAGCACCCTCTCGACCTCGGCAGGATCAGGACCGCCGGAGGCGGTGCGGTGCTCCGCGTCATGGGCTAAGCGCGAAAAGAGCGGTTCGGCCAAGCCCGCGCGGAGCGCGTCCCACGGGACAAAGCAAGGTGGCGCGTCGGTCCAGCAAACCGGTAAGTCCGCCGCGCGGAGCAGTGGCCACGGATCTTCACTTGGCGCGGCCTGCGGAGCAGGCATGGCCGAGAAGCTCCGTTCGGGCAGATGCAGGACAAAATCGTGGTCGGTGACGGTGGCGCACGCCCGCAGTTCAACGTCGAGGCACCAGTTTACGGAACGCCACGGTTCACGCGCCGAATCGGTAGTGTCCGAAGAGTTCAGCAAAAAGGCGGATCATGGTAGGAGGTTTGGTGAGGAACCAACAACCACCCTAAGGAGAAAAAGACCATGACCCGCCCGAAGCGGAAAGATGATACGATCAACCTA
>Ga0247831_1007398_pt1 | contig 12290 bp, 12 predicted proteins | sample LaCruzMarch2015__9_FD_192406 | JGI IMG/M metagenome (GOLD analysis project Ga0247831, IMG submission 192406) | Freshwater microbial communities from meromictic Lake La Cruz, Castile-La Mancha, Spain - LaCruzMarch2015_1m | ecosystem: Environmental > Aquatic > Freshwater > Lake | place: Spain...
AGGGGAAAGGGTTCCACGGAGTAGCGCGGAGGTATGGAGTTGCGCGGAGTATATAGATCCGTTATTTTAGTTTAAAAAGACTAGAATAACGGATTTTTTTATGTTTAGACAAAATGAATCAGGTTGCTTTAGTGGTATGCCATAACCAACGCTAAGTGGTTATGAAAGCGGCTCGATGCTAATCCATAGAAAATCGATTTTTATCCATCCATACTTCAAATCCTCTTTAATCTTGGTTAACTTTAAAAAAAACGTGTATTTTTGCAAGTCAACCTTAAATTTTCATACTTAAAACCTTAAGTTCAATGAAAAACTACCTCAAGCGCAGCATAAAAAGCCAGATGGAACACTGGATGTATCGGGGCAAAGTGCTGATTTTGTATGGTGCCCGACAGGTAGGGAAAACCACCTTGTGCAAATCTTTTCTGGAGCCTTTAGGCGAGGAAGGCTTGTACCTGAACTGTGAAATTCAATCGGTGCAATCAGCCTTGTTGCCCCGGGAACCGACCCTGTTGAAGCGTTTCATTGGCGATAAAAAATTAGTGGTACTGGATGAAGCCCACCATGTGCCCGGGATTGGAGAAATCTTAAAATTATTGATCGACACCTTTCCCGACATACAAATAATCGCCACAGGTTCTTCCAGTTTTCAATTGGCCAGCCGATCTTCCGAGGCCTTAACCGGGCGTGCCTTAACGTTTGAGTTATATCCATTATCGTATGTGGAACTTGGGCAAGCCTACGCCCCGCATGAGCGCCTGGCACAATTAGACAATTGGATGCGCTATGGTTTGTATCCCGATATTGCTTTTGCGCCTGAATCAGATGCCCGGATGTTGCTCGACAATTTGACCAGTCGGTATTTATATCAGGACATCCTTGAATTTGAAAATCTGAAACGGGCAGATGTGCTCTTGCAGTTGCTCCGCTTGCTGGCCTTGCAAATAGGGCAGTTGGTATCGTACCATGAATTGGCCAATGCCTTGAAAATCAGCAGTCAAACCGTAGAACGGTATATCGACTTGCTGGAAAAAGCCTTTGTTTTATTTCGCTTGCAGCCCTTTAGCAGAAACCTGCGCAGCGAAATTGGCAAAAAAAACAAAATCTATTTCTATGATCTGGGCGTGCGCAACAGCATCATTCAGCAGTATCAGGCGCTGGATTTACGCTCGGATAAAGGCGCGCTTTGGGAGAATTTTCTCGTGGTGGAACGACTCAAACACTTGCAAGAAAAAGGCTTACGTCCCAACCGCTATTTCTGGCGTACGCACCAGGATGTAGAACTGGATTATATCGAAGAGCGCGATGGACAATTGAGCGCATTTGAATTTAAATGGCAGCATAAGCAGGTGGGGCTCCCGAAAGCGTTTGCCACGGCTTATCCGGGTAGTGTGTTTTCCTTGGTGCATCAGGGAAATTTTGAAACATTTATTGAGGGCGGGGGAATTTGATGAGGGCTGCAGAAGGAAATGGTAATCGCGGTCGTACCATATTAAGAAATGATTTCTCGAACAACTAAATGGGTTCAGTATACCGTTCCAATGCCTGTTTATGTAATTCCTGCAACTCCAAGGCCAAGGACGCCGGTGCCAATACCCTTACATCTGGCCCAAGGGAAGCCAGTTTTCTCAGTAAATCAATATTGGGAATGATTTCCAATTGTACGGTCAATTTATCTGGCGTTTGCTCCATGATATGATAAGGCTCAAAGAAGGGCGTGCTGAGAAAGTATTTGCCCTGGATTGCTGTAAATTCCATTAAAACGCTTTCCAGTTTACCGTATTTCGGTACAGTGATGCCGTAGATGTGCTTCCAATACGTTTCGGCATTGTTTTGGGGTGGTTTGTCATGGTAATACCCGGATTTAACAGGTTGATCGACAATTCGATCCAATGGAAAAGTACGCACAAACTGTTCTGCAGGATCGTGGGAGAAACCGCCCACGTACCAACGGCGGTCATAGTGTCGCAGAAACCAGGGATCGAACAGCACCGTTTTAGGTGCCTGTGCGTGGAATGCCAGGTATTGGAAGGAGATCCGGTGTGATTTTTCAATTGCTTTAAGAAAAAACGAAAGGTATTTGCCACCTGCATAGGCGGGGAGCGGGTCGAAGTAGATATATTTATGAGGCGACTCGGGTTCCGTCCACTTGCGCGAGGCGCGGTATATTTTGCGAAAAATGACCGGTAAGTCACCAAACGCTTTATCGTTGTTGTTGATTTTATTAAAGGTTTCAATCGCGATGCGGATATTGAGTACATCTTCGTCGGAGAGTAATTGATCCTCAATCATCGTAAAGTCGCGCCCTTCTTCATAACGCCAGGCACGTAACGCGGGTACATATTCAAAAGGTGCCCCATTTTCCCGCATATAGTTCATATCATCGCTCAACTGGCGCAAGCTGATGCCTAGTTTATCAGCCAGATCTTGTAGTTTTATGCCAGCCTCGCGCCCACGGGCACGCGAAAATAGTTCGTGGATTCGGCGGTAGCGTTCGGCAGGACGTTTGGACATCGGCTTAAAAGCACTCTTTAATTTATGTTTTGTAAAACGAAAGTTTTTTTGCAAATCAGAAAAACTCCTTTACATTTGCAGTGTCATGCCATTATCAAGTATGTGCTTTCTAATAAAAATTATCCAAGAGTACCAGGCTTGAAACTTAGAAAGCACTTACATTCACTAAATTAGTGGATTCCATGATAAAAAGGATCTGTGCTGACGAAAAAAGCCAGTCCCTGTTTGCTTGCCGGCGATAGGGGGACTGGCTTGAAATTCACAATTTTTAAATTCATTCTTTCGGAAAGCCGAAAACAAACAAATTTTTAAAACATGAAGAACAAAGATAGAGTTCTTTTTCACAAGAACAATCATGAAATTGATTTAAAGGAATATTTTTTTCCGATTGAGTGCCCTTCTTGTGGCACTCCAGATCATGATATTCAAGAATATTGTGAAATATGTGGTAGTAGAAAGCGATTTTCTGAAGAATAATCAACATTTATCAAAAGACTTAACTGGTCGGAAGTAAAAGTGCAGACCAGTAATATTATATTTGAGGCATAAAAATCAAAGAACATGCTCGATACACTCCTTAAAATCGGTCAACAGCTGGGAGCGTCTGCTGATCGCGAAGAATTTGATGATATTATTGCAGTCCCACCTATTGATGAAAAGCAAAAAGAAAAAAACTTTACTTTTCACATAGCGGAAATCATATTTGACTTGGATCGTCAGGAGGTTCGACTAGGTGCGCTAAGAGATTTTAGTGAGTTAGATAAGAAATATATTTACTCACCTTTTAGGCTACGTTGTATCAAGATTCAAGGTGGTAATAATAAAAATATTTACCCAACCGTAGATCCTCGTAAATCCTACGAGCCATTGAAGAAAACCTTTTTCTCTAAAAAAGATAAAGACGGAAATGCTCCGAAAGAAGCAGATATCACTGAGGCGATTCGAAAAGAAGCACCGGACTTAATAGATTCCGAACTATATAAGGTAACTGAACAAATTTTTCCATTAGGGGCATTATTAGAGGGATCTTTCCCAGATTTAGATAGTATTTCAAAAAGTATTGGCCTTGGAGCGAATCAAAAAATTGTACTGGTTTTTACATCTGTCGTTGCGGTTGAATTATTCAATATAAACGAACCCAAACCAATTGTATGGCTTGGTGGATATGATGATTTTATCCGGCGAAAGTTCCTGGAAAAAGGAGTAAAGGCAAATCAGACATCGAAAACAGTATCCAAAGTTTGCTATGTAACTGGCGAATTACAAGATGATGTTTTTGAACCGGCTTTCAGTAATAGATACAGCATTAATAAGATGTTTGTGACAACCACTAAAAATTATGCAACCGGATTTATTGAGAGGGATTTTGGGAAAAACTATCAGCTAAGTAGGAGGGTTGAGTCTTCATTGGAGCGTGGATCTGCACATCTTTTAAAAAATCATTTAGTCGAAATTGCAGGACTATCTCATTGTATTGTGCCTCAATTCTTATCGAGAACAAACATAGACCTGGATCATTTAACCTTTAATATAACCAAACGCTCAGACCTGCTTTTTCAAATGGCTGAAAAAGGGAACTGGGAAAGATTTGAATCGGATCTGAAATATACCGATGAGGAAGGTATCTATTGGATAAACTTTTTGGGGTTTGATTCAGATGGCAACTTTTTTAAAACGATTAACCAAATAAAGGATATAAGCCAAACACATTTTGCAAAAACAATCAAGGCTCTGCAAACTGTGGACAACGAGATGGCGGAAATTGACGGCATCTCTTGGGAAAGTGTCATGACTTATGGTAAAGAGCGGACAAGGTATAGTTTCAATCTTTACACCATTTATAACTTGATTCCTGTTCGTAAAGAAAAACGAAATGATGCCTTATTGGTATTTAAGGCTATTTTAGAGCAAAGGAAAATTGAACGAAACCATTTATTTGGCTTTTTTAGCGAATTAATTCTGTGTCACAGGTTTAGCAAATACCTTGCTTATCAGATTAAACCAAATGGAAATTTTGACTTTGCCACCCGCAATGCTGTTTTTCAATATCAGGCATTTATCCAATTCTTAAGAAAATTAAACCTACTCAAAATGGAAGAAAAATCACCCATGGTTTCTGCAGCAACTTTGTCAGAAACGGAGCCCTCTATTATCGCTTATTTTGAACGAATGCATTATTCAGATGCTCAAAAAGCGTTGTTTTACCTCGGGCGAGTACTAAATAATGTGGCTGGCGCACAGTTTATAAACCATCCCTCAAAGCCCATATTGAATAAATTGAACTACAATGGCATGGACAAGCGCGCTATCATACGCCTTCGTATTGATCTAATGGAAAAGTGCAAGCAATACAAAGTGTTGAAATATAATGAGCTCCTTTTTTCCAAATTCAATGACTTGTTCAACCCTAACGAATTTACACTTTCTTCAGAGGAAGCCCTTTTCTATCTGCTTTCGGGTTATTCATTTCGTACACCTAAAGAAGTAACTGAAGAACCTTTGGATGTGGTAAACGACTAAAAAATTATATAACCTCCTTTTCATTCAAAACAAATATTCCACATGGAAAATCAACTGCTTACCAACAACTCCGATTTCCTGTTTCTTTATGAAGCAATTCAATGTAATCCTAATGGAGACATCGATCAAGAAAACAGACCCCGGATGGATTATGACAACGATATTAACCTTGTTACGGATGTGCGTCTCAAGCGTTATGTCCGCGATTTCCTAAAAGCGACTGGTCAAGATATTTTTGTAGACATGGAAGGCGAAAATAAAGTTAGCCCAGATAGTAAACTCAAAGCCGTTTTACTTAGATTATTAGCAAATGAAAATGACATGAAAATTTTCTTCGAGGGTAAAGAAACGCTCCAAAAGAAGTTTGATGATTTAAAAGAAAAAAATAAAGGAAAGTCTGGGGAAGAAATCATCAAGTTTATGCAGGATAAGAAAAACAAAGAACTATGTTTCGACTTAAACCATGCTCTATTGGCACATTTGGTGAAGCAAAAATTCATAGATATTCGGTTTTTTGGAAGTGCTTTTGCGATTGAGGGCTTTACTAGATCTTACACTGGTCCTATTCAACTTAACTGGGGTTATTCCTTGCATAAGGTGCAAATCATGGATTCAAGTTCTATCGTAACAATAATGAACGATGGGAACAGCACGATTGGTAAAGATTACCGTGTCCACTATAGCCTTCTGGGGTTTGTAGGAAGTATTAACAAATATGCTGCTATGAGTACTGGCTTGACCAATGAAGATGTTGAATTATTTCGAAAAGCATTATGGGAAAGTATTCCGGCATTACCTACGCGCTCCAAAATGAATCAATATCCTAAACTTTATGTCGAAGTTATTTACAACGAAGGCTTTAACAATGGTTATTTTGGAGATATGCGCCAATTCCTTGCGGTTTCACCCAATAATGGGTTGGAAGAAAAGCAAATTCGGAAGTATGCCGATTTGACCTTGAATGCCCAGAAGTTAATTGATATTCTAAAGGTTAATACAGGTGAAGGTAAGGCTGTAAAAGAGGTGAAAATCAAGACTGCAGAAGGCGTGAGTTTCACCATTTGATTGTGTCAACATTTTTAAAACAACAACATCATGGAAGTATTATCTTTTGATGTCTGTGGGAAAATGGCACATTTCAGAAAATATTACGCCAATAATACGGCTTTTTCCTATTCATTACCGCCACGAACAACCGTTATGGGCATTTTGGCGGCCATTTTAGGGTATGAAAGAGACAGTTATTATGAGGCGTTATCGAGCGTTCACCTTCGGGTGGGTATTCGGATTTTGCAGCCGATTAAGAAAAACTTCCACAGACTTAATTTTTTGAGTATCAAATCAATGGGTGACGCCTTAGAAGGTACCGGAGACTTTACCGGTGCTGATGGGCGTATACAAACACCATTTGAAATTGTTACCGGACTACATCTTGGTACGGATTTAGTCCAATACCGTTTCTTTTTGGCCGCTGGCGCAAATGATAATGGAGAGTTTGAAAAAATAAAAAATTCCGTACTCCATTTGCAGCAAAAGTTCAATGTGACCTTAGGAACCGCTAGTTTCACTGCCTGGATACAAAATAGTTTATTAACGGATCATGTTGAAGCGATGATTGGGGATGGCTTTATCCCTTTACATGCAGCAATCCCTTCTTCCGCAATTGAAAATCTGAATTTTCCACAAGAAGATGATAATTTTTTAGAAGAAGAACTGCTCCCTGCTGATTTTGTGGGTAATCGGAATCGTGAACTTGGCAAACTCGTTCGGGTTATTTTCAGTACGCATGGAATACCATTTTCAGCCAAATTGAATGCTTCTTATTTTCCGGTACCGGACAAAGATGGTCATATTCAAAATATCTTATTTCTTGAATGAAAGACTTTTTCTCTCATGCTGGTATTTTTCAAGGAAGGGTTATTACTCCTAAATTTTTGCGAGATCATACAAAGGAAGTAACCCGAAAAGCACTTGATCAACTTTCACCTTATGCACTTGAAGCAGGTTTGTACGATTTGGTAGCCCAAATTTGTCTATACCATGACTTGGGAAAGTACACGCCGTTTTTTCAAGATTTTTTATTGAGAAAAAAAGTCACTAAATGGAAACAACACGCACGTTTTGGTGCCTTTGCGCTATGCGAGAAAATGTTTCGTAGTGGAAATGACCCGGCACTGGCTTTGCAGGTATTTTATATTATTATGCACCATCATGCAGATCTTTCCGACTTTGACAATGTCAATGCGATGGCAAATTCTGGTGGAGATAGTTATGAAGTTTTTCAAAAACAATTAAATAGTATTAGGGAAGATTTATTACAAATTGCATTGGAGATGGGTGAGACTGATATGGCAAACTGGTTACGTTTTCCAGATGAACGGGAATTCCAACGAGCATACAGGCAATTTTACCCGAAACAATGCGGTATCCGCAACTACTATTTCATTAACTATACCTTCTCACTGCTTATTGAGGCAGATAAAATAGATGCATCAGAAACGCCAGTTTATAAACGTAAAATGCTGGATAGCAACGCAGTAGGAGGCTACATATCTGGGTTTAACCCAAATACGCTCCGAAATGAAGTAAGACAACAGGTTATAAATCGGTTGGATGTACTGGATTTAGATAAAAAACGGCTTTTTACACTAACTGCACCAACTGGAGTAGGAAAAACCTTGACCGCACTTGATTTTGCATTAAAATTGCGAGGAAAAGTCCCCTCTTTGCAACGTGGACAGATTATTTACGGATTGCCATTTATTAACATCATTGAACAGGGTTTTGAGGAGTATCAAAAGGTATTTAAGGGACATGATTGCGAAATATTGGCACATTACCAGTATGCTGATGTCTTTGGTAAAGAAAAACGCAATGATAATTTTGAGGGAGAAGAAACGAACTATGCTCAGAAAGCAATGGCATTGGATACCTGGCAAAGTGATATCGTGATTACCTCATTTGTCCAATTATTGCACACATTGATTGGCAATCGAAATAAATTGCTTAAAAAATTCAATCACTTCGCCGATAGCATCATTATATTAGATGAGGTTCAAACATTGCGCATTGATTTATTGCCAATCGTAGGAGCTGCATTGTTTTACTTGACGAGGTTCCTGAATACCCGCATTCTATTGATGACAGCAACAAAGCCAGAAATCATGCGGTTGGCGCATGAAAAATTATTAAGTCATGAAGGTATTTCCCTTGAAGAATGCGAAGGTGAGGAGCTTTTGCTAACTCATCAGTCTATTTATTCAGGTTATAAACGCACTCAAATCGAGCCGCTTTTTGAAATTGATTTAGGCGTTGAAGATGCGGAACATATATTTATTGATTATGTTTTTGCCAATAAATGGGATGATACCAAATCCTGTTTGATTGTTGTAAATAAGGTGCAACGCTGTATAACATTGTTTGAAGCAGTTGAGGAATATTTAAATATTAATAAACTATCTAACCCGGTTTATTGCCTTTCAACCAATATCGTACCAGCGCATCGCATGGACCGTATCTCTAAGATCAAACAAGACTTACAACAAGGCAAAAAGCCCATTTTGATTGCTACACAGGTGGTAGAAGCAGGCGTAGATCTAGATTTTGATATGGGTTTTCGGGATTTAGGCCCAATAGATAGTATTGTACAGGTGGCCGGACGCATCAATCGCCAGGCTAATCCGCTGATGCCGGCAAAGGAACATAAGCCGCTTTACATCATTGATTTTAAAGATTGTATGCGCATTTATGGTCCCACAACCAGCCAACAGGCGCTCGCTGCGTTACAGGATAAAAGTGTGATATTGGAATCAGAATATTTGAATTTGGTTACTCGATATTTCCAGGAAATCTCGGTTCGAGGTTTTGATGTTTCTATTAAGGTATTTGAGGCAATGAAAAAACTGCAATATGATACAGTGGATAAAGAGTTTCAGGTTATTCAGGAAATGTCAAATTCTATTTCAGTATATGTATTGTGTGACGAACGAGCAATTGAAGTAAAAAATGCTTTTGAGCAATGGCAAAACAAAGAAATATCAAAAGGTGATTTCGATAAAAATTTCAAACGTGATTTCCACCAACGCATCATAGCGATTCCTAAATACTATACCGAACACCTGGAAAATGATCTTTCGGAGGACATAAAACTCGCTGAAGAAAAAGACTATGATTTTAAAACTGGATTTATTCGGTTTAAATTAAAAGAACAGCGACAGCCTGACCAATATCTATGACAACCACACTCACCACCACCATTTCCTTCCCAGAAGTATCCCTCCCTACCCGCGCAGCGCACCAATTGCGCGGGTATTTCGGCAATTTGTTCAAAGAGCATTCCCCATTGCTGCACAACCACTACGAAGACGGAAGTTTTCGGTATGGCTATCCACTGGTGCAATACAAGATAATTCGGAATATGCCTGTGCTGGTCGGCATTGAGGAAGGCGCAAAATTACTGGCGGAACTGTTTTTTGAAATGAAAACCTTGCAATTAGGTGGAAAACAATACAGTGTCTTGGAACGCGATATTTCGTTTCATAAAAATGAGGTAGGCATTGGGTCAGTATTGTACGACTACCGTTTTGAAACCTTGTATATGGCACTAAATCAGGAAAATCATACGGAGTATTTATCCAAAGATCCATACGAGCAACGTGCATTTCTTGGGCGCATTCTTACAGGCAATATATTGTCTTTTTATAAGGGGATCGGGCTTTTTTTGCCACAGGAATCAAGGATTATGGTAAGTTTTCGACCAGAAACAGAAACGGTTACAAGTTTCAAAAATCAAAAAATGCTTGCTTTCAGTGGTTCTTTTACCACCAATGCCTTGCTTCCAAACCTCGTCGGACTGGGTAAAAGTGTGAGCCGAGGTTATGGAGCCATACAAAAACTGTGATCCATGCAACTTCATCTCAATACTTACGGCGCCTACCTGCATGTCAAAGATGCCATGTTCGATGTGCGTAAAAAACTTGAAAACGGCACCGTCGAAACCAAAACCATTGCGGCACACAAGGTGCAAAGCATTTGGATGGGACGGGGTACCATGCTTTCTTCCGATGCGGTGCGCCTGGCATTGATGAATAATGTCGACATTATATTTTTGGAAAACAACGGCACACCACTCGGGCGCGTGTGGCATTCGAAACTAGGCAGTACTACGAGAATTCGCAAATGCCAATTGGAAGCAAGTATGGACGACCGGTGTTTGCATTGGACTAAAATATGGTTGGGTCAAAAACTTGAAAACCAGGCAATTATAATCCGAGATCTAAAGAAGCACCGACCGCAACATGCAATTTATCTGGACGACAAGCTGTTACAAATGGCTGATTTGCAACAGAAAATGGCTGTGTTTGCACCGACAGGAACGATGGGTAATTGGGGCGCTTCCATACAAGGTTTGGAAGGAACGGCCGGGCGTTTATATTTTGAGGTTTTAAGTTATGTGCTTCCTGCAAACTGGCAGTTTAAGGGACGAAGTACGCGTCCAGCGCAAGATGCTTTTAACGCTTTTTTGAATTATGCCTACGGTGTATTGTATGCGCGCGTGGAAAAATCGCTCATGTTGGCAGGCCTGGACCCGTATGTTGGGTTTCTGCACCGCGATGATTACAATCACAAAAGTTTGGTGTATGATTTTATTGAACCCTATCGGATGTGGGCAGATAAGACTGTATTCACCCTATTTTCGGGGAAAAAGGTTAATCAGTCCTGTTATGAAGCGGTAACCGGTGGCATAAGTCTCAACAGCGAAGGGAAAAAACTATTGATGGAGCATTATAACGAATACTTAGAGCATGAGGTCATTCGCTACAAAGGACGCAACCGCACACGGGCAAGTATTTTGTTGTTAGATGCGCATGCTTTTGCCCAGATACTGCTGGGTGGTAGCGGGGAGTTGGAAGAAATGGACATCAACGAACTATAAAAATCAGCCATGATCATCTGGGTACTCTATGACATCGAAAACGATCGCGCCCGAACAAAAGTTGCCAAGGTGTGCAAACAAGCCGGACTTTATCGCGTACAATTCAGTTGCTTTTTAGGAACCCTGGATGCCTATGAAAAGGATATATTGGAGTTGAAACTAAAAGCCCTGATTGCAGAGGATCGGGACAAAGTGTATATTTTTCCAATGAATAAATCTGAGTTGCAGTCTACGGTCTTATTAGGTCAGGCTTTTGATAAAAAAATGGTAACAGATGAAATAATGGCACTCTTTTTTTAAAGCCAATTATATCAACGGACAACATGAGCAAGGAATCCACCCAGTTTTCAATCACCCCGTCGCATATCATAGAGTATTTGTATTGTCCGAGATTTACCTTTTTTGAATATGTTTTGCGGGTGCCCCAATTTGAGGAAAAAAACTACAAAGTACTGAAAGGCAGGGAGATGCATGATGAAAAGGCAGACCAAAATCGCGCGTACTTGCGCAAGCGCATCGGGGCGGTGGAAAAGCAAACGGAAGTTTATCTCACAAATAATTTATTGCGTGGCGAAGTAGATGAGGTACTCACCTTGCAAGACGGTACCATGGCGCCGTTGGACTATAAATTTGCAAAATGGGAGGACCGACTATACGATACCTATCGCACACAACTGGTTTGTTATGCCTGGCTGATCGAGCATAATTTTGGGCGTCAGGTAACTCGCGGCTACCTGGTTTATACGCGCAGCAAGCATTATTTATTGGAGGTGCCTATAAAGCCAGAAGATGTAGAAGTCGTTAAAACCGCAGCATCTGAAATTGCAAAGATTATACAAAAAAATGTGTTCCCCAATGCCACCAAAGTGCGAAAAAGGTGCGAACATTGTACTTATCGGAATATATGTCCGATGTGAAATTTAAGGTGGCATTCCGGGTCAAAATTTATTTTTCCAAACCAGAAAACCACACTAAATCCTTTGATAATGAAGGACTTGTGTATCCGCTGAACGATAAAAAACGGAATAAAAAGATGTTCTTTGACATGCTAAATCATAAAAATAAGGTTTTGGAAAATCGGTATAACCAACTGGTTATCATATTTTTGCAGGTAAATACGGCTTCAAAAGCCAATTCCACGATAAGAAGGATTGAAACACAAAATCGCTATCCGGGAAACCAATTTGGCTACCGATCTTCAAAAGCCAATTCCACGATAAGAAGGATTGAAACCAGGAAACGCGCTCGAGAGCACCGATCAAGTGCAGTCTTCAAAAGCCAATTCCACGATAAGAAGGATTGAAACAAAAATCTTTAACTG
>Ga0247831_1007404_pt1 | contig 12285 bp, 12 predicted proteins | sample LaCruzMarch2015__9_FD_192406 | JGI IMG/M metagenome (GOLD analysis project Ga0247831, IMG submission 192406) | Freshwater microbial communities from meromictic Lake La Cruz, Castile-La Mancha, Spain - LaCruzMarch2015_1m | ecosystem: Environmental > Aquatic > Freshwater > Lake | place: Spain...
CGGCTGCCCCGAGTCGGGGTGGGGAAGGAGGGCCTTGTCGCGGCCCATACGGACCGAGCGGCCGCCGGCGAGCAGGACGGCGCTGAAACCGCTTTGGTTTTCAGGCTGATGCGGGGCCATCGACGCGGAGGATGCCGTCGCTGAGGATGCGGGCGCGCAGGCCGCCGCGGCCGTGCAGGGCGGCGCGCGCGCCGGGGGCGAAACCCACGTCCATCCACTCGCAAGGCGAGCACTCGGCGGTGCCTTGGAAGCGGATGTTTTGAATGGTGAACTCCAAACCGATCAACGTGTTCAGATCTATTCCTCGGGTTATAATATTACGCCGGAATGCGGCGGGCTCGCGTTCATGGGCGTCGAGCGCGTCGCGGAGTTCGTCGTAGATTTCGCCGGCGAAGAAGGTGACCTGACCTTTGTAGTCGGGCTTGTAGTCGAAAAACCGGTCGCCGCGCAGGCCGCGGCCGGCGACGCACTCGGCTTCCTTGACGGCGATCATGGCGTGTTCGGCAGGAGCCTGACCATAGCGGCCGAAGTAGGCGTGGCCCGGAGACAAGTAGATGTGTTCGATACGAATCATGGGGCGGCGGTAGCTTTACTCTCCGTGGAGATGGCGAATGCACTCGCGGATGGCAGGCAATAGGGGCGGTAGACATTCGCCGATGGCGCGGGGGTTGCCGGGGAGGTTAATCAAGAGTGTTTGTCCGCGGGTGCCGGCGGTGGCGCGGGACAGGATGGCGGTGGGCACGAGCGGAAAGCTGCTGGCGCGCATGATCTCGCCGAAGCCGGGCAACTCGCGCTCGAGCACGGCGCGAGTGGCTTCGGGGGTGAGGTCGCGGGGCGCGGGACCGGTGCCGCCGGTGGTGACCACAAGGTCGCAGCGCTCGACGTCGCACAGCTCGATCAACAAAGCAGACAACGCGGCGCGGTCGTCCGGCAGGAGCCGCGCGAGGAAGGTGTGGCCGGGGCCGAGGTGCTCCGCGAGGACACGCTCGATCTCGGGGCCGCTGCGGTCGGGGTAGACCCCGGCGCTGGCGCGGTCGCTGAGGGTGACGCGGGCGATTTTCATGGGTGAAAGCCGGATTTAACCACGGAGGGTGGCCCACGAAACACACGAAAGGACACGAAAACCCAGCCAACCAATCCAAGGTTTTCCTTTCGTGTCATTTCGTGTGTTTCGTGGGCCATCGGTTTGAATGGTTCAGGTCTTGGTTTTGGCGGTCACGTGCACCGCGCCGAGGACCATGGTTTTGTCCACCGCCTTCATCATGTCGTAAAGGGTGAGGCCGGCGACGGTCACGGCGACGAGCGCCTCCATCTCGACGCCGGTGCGGGCGGTGGTGCGGGCGGTGGCGGTGATGACCACGCGGTCGGCGTGGACGTCAAAATCGACCGACACGGAATCGAGGGGCAGACCGTGGCAGAGCGGGATGAGTTCGTCGGTGCGTTTGGCGGCGAGGATGCCGGCGAGGCGGGCGGCGGCGAGGACGTCGCCCTTCGGAAGCGCTTGGGCGCGGAGCAAGTCGATGGTGGCGGGCTGGCAGACGAGTTCGCCGACGGCGGTGGCAGCCCGGGCCTGGAGGGGCTTGTGGCCGACGTCGACCATGCGGGCGGCGCCGGTGGCGTCGAGGTGGCTGAAGGCGGGATCGGGGGCGGACATTTTGTCGGCGGGGCGGGCGGGTGGGTTAAACGAGCAGGCCGTCGACGCTGAACTCCGGCGCGACGGCGCTCGGAACGCGTAGCAGGGCGTGGGTGCGGACGAGAGCGGTGAGGTCGCTGGAATCGACCCAAGGCAGGGGCGCGTAGCCCTCGGCCACGCGGGTGGCGGGCCACCAGGTCTCGCGCGGGTGCGGGCGCAGCGTCGCGCCGGGCGCGAGCGGGAGGCACAGCAGCTGGGCGGGCGCGGCGCCGGCGAGGCGGGCGAGCACGCGCGCGACGAAGAGGTGGAAACAAACAAAATGGGACAGCGGATTGCCGGGCAGGCCGAAGGCGATTTGCGCGCCGCGCACCCCGACGAGCAGGGGTTTGCCGGGACGGGAGGCGACTTGTTCGACCACGAGGGTGAAACCGTGCGCGACGAGCAGGCGGGCGGTGTGGTCGTGCGCGCCGCCGGAGGAGCCGCCGGACACGAGCAGGAGGTCGGGCGCGGCGTCGAGCAGGCCGGCGAAGGCGGCGGCGGTGGCCTCGTAACCTTCGCCGGCGCGGGCGTGGGCGACGAGTTCGGCGGAGGTCTGCGCCAGCAGGGCGGAAACGAGGGTGGAGTTGCTGTCGCGGATGCGACCGGGTTGGCTGGGGGCTTCGGGGGCGATGAGTTCGCCGCCGGTCACAAGGTGGGCGACGCGCGCGCGGCGGGCGACCATCGGCGTGACGAGGCCGACGGAGGCGAGCAAGGCGAGCGCGCCGGCTTGGAGCGTGGCGCCGGGGGCGTGCAGGAGGTCACCCGCGCGGGCCTGGGAGGCACGGCGACGGATTAAAGCGGCGGACGGCGCGACGCGCAGGGTCACGGTGCCGGCGGCGGGGTCGGCGGTGGTGTCCTCGTGCATGACCAGGCCGACCGGGCCGGCGGGCACGGCGGAGCCAGTGAAGAGTCGCAGCGCGGCGCCGGGGGGAGGAGCGTCGGGTGCGAGGTCGCCCATCGGAATGTCGCCGACGAGGCGCACGGTGCTGCCGGCGGGGAGGTCGAGCGCGGCGACGTAGCCGTCGATCGCCGCGCGGTCGAAGGGGGGCTGATCCTCCGGCGCGGTCACCGCCTCGCGCAGCACGCGGCCGGCGGCGGCGGCGAGCGGGACGCGCTCGGCCGGCAGGGGCGCGCCGAGCGTGTCGAGGCGTTCCCAGACGGCGGTGACGGAGAGCATGGGTGGTTGGCGGCGCGGGCGGATCAGGCCGCCGGCAGCGTGTTGGTTTTCCAGATGGGGACGTCTTTTTTTAAGAGGTCCATGAAGCCGGCGAGAAAGGCAAAGGCCTCGGCGCGGTGGCGGGCGGCGACGCCCAGGTAGATGGCGGCCTCGCCGACCGGCACGGGGCCGAGGCGGTGGACGATGTGGACGGCTTGCACGGGGTGATCGGCAGCGAGGGCGTCGGCGATGCGGGCGATCTCGCGCTCGGCCATGGGTTGGTAGGCTTCGTAGACGAGGCCGCCGATGGCGCGGTCGCCCTCGATGCCGCGCACCAGGCCACGGAACTCGACGAAGGCGCCGGTCTCGGGGCCCGGGGCGGGCGCGGGCAGGGTGGCGGGGATGGGCTCGGGGGTGAGTTGGACGTGGAGGCGCATGGCTCAGCCGCCGGAGACGGGCGGGATAAGGGCGATTTCGTCGCCGGGTTGGAAAACGGTTTCGGCCGACGCGAACGCGCCGTTGCGGGCGAGGCGGATGGCAGGGCGGAGCAGGGCAAGATCAGGATGGCGCTGCAGGACGTTTTGCCAGAGCTCGTCGGCGGTGAGCGGGGTTTCGGAGGGGATCGATTCTGAGGCGAGGGTGGTGATACGACGGACCTGGGCGAAGTAGAGAAGGGTCATAAGCAGGTCGGTGATGATCGTAACCGGAGTATTGAGCGAGTTGTCGGTGCCGGCGGATTGATAAAGTGCCGCGCCGCTTGGCCAAGGGGCACGAAGCAGTTTCGGACCTTAGTTTTAAAAACGAGTTTGGGGCCAGTCCATCTCCATCCTGCTTCGGGGCATTTACGTGTCGCCGTTTTAACTCCCCCGTGCCTGAATTTGGGCATCACCCTGGGGTGGGTTAGCCACCGATGGCGGTCATCGGGCGGGCGGGGTGGTAGTCGGCGTGGAACTCGTGGTCCTGGGGTTTTTGGGCGATGGCCTGGGTGATGGCCGCGTCGAGTCGGTCGGTGGCGAGGGCTTCGGCGAGGTCGAGTTCGCCGTGGCGGCCGAGGCAGGGGCGGAGTTTGCCGTCGGCGGTGAGGCGGAGCTTGTTGCAGGAGGCGCAGAAATCCTGCTCGGACAGGGCGCCGATGAAGCCGATGCGGGCGCCGGGCAGGTCGGCGCATTCGTGGTAGCGGGCGGGGCCGTGGCCGGCGCGGTAGTCGGGCAGGGGGCGGAGCGGGCCGAGGTCGTTTTCGAGGACGGCGCGGGCGTCGGCGAGGGGGAGGAAATGGGCCGGCGTGAGCACGTCGGTGCGGGTCAGAGGCATCAGCTCGATGAAGCGGATGAGCAGTCGGCGGGCGGCAGCGAAGCGGACGAGGCCCGGGAGGGCGTGGTCGTTGACCCCGCGCATCAGCACGGTGTTGAGCTTCACGAACAGGCCGGCGGCGAGGGCGGCGTCGATGCCGGCGAGGACCTGGGCGACGTCGCCGCCGGTGATGCGGCGGTAGGCGGCGGGGTCGAGGGCGTCGAGGGACACGTTGGCGGAGCGCACGCCGGCGGTAGCGAGGTCGGTGGCGAGGGGCGCGAGGCGGGTGCCGTTGGTGGAAAGGCCGAGGGAGTGGAGGTTTTCAAACGCGCCGATGCCGCGGGCGATTTCCACCACGTCGTCGCGCAGGAGGGGTTCGCCGCCGGTGAGGCGGAACTTGGTGAAACCGAGGCGCGAGGCGGCGCGGGCGATGGCGACGAGCTGGGCGGCGCTGAGGTGGTCGGCGCGTTTCGCCCAGCCCTTGTAGCCCTCGGGCATGCAATAGAGGCAGCGCTCGTTGCACCGGTCGGTGACCGAGATGCGCAGGTAGTCGATGGAGCGGCCGAAGGGATCTAGCACGGGGACAAGCTGAGCGGGGCCTGAGTTTGGGGCAAACCGGCAGGGTGATGGAGTGAGAAAAAAGCGTGAGGCTGGGTGGCGGCCGGAATCAAGGCGCGAGCGGGAGGCGGACACGCATGGTCGTGCCGCTGGGTCCGGTGGCGTGCAGGGTGATGTCGCCGTGGTGGGAGAGCAGGATGCGTTTGGCGATGGCCAGGCCGAGGCCGGTGCCATCGGCGCGACCGGAGAGGAAGCTGTCAAAAATATGCGCAGCGAGTTCGGGCGGCACGCCGCGGCCGGTGTCGATCACGTCGAGCACGACGTGGCGGGCGCCGTCGTGCGGCTCGGTGCTGACGATCACGGTGATGGCGCCGCCCTGGTCCATCGCCTGGGTGGCGTTGAGCAGGAGATTGAGCAGCACCTGCTGGATCTGGCCTTTGTGCACGTCGACGGGCAGCGGCTTGGCGGGGGGCTCGAAGCGGAGGCGGATTTTGCTCTGGGCGAGCTTCAAGCGGATCAGCACAAGGGTGTCGCCGACCAGGTCGGCGATGTTCCAGCGCGAGTGCATGGACGACGGGGCCTTGGCGAACTGGAGCACGCGGGAGACGATCGATTCCAGCTGGTCCAGCTTTTCGCCGATCACCCGCACGTCGGTGCGGCGGGGGTCGTCCTCCGGAAAATCAAGCCCGAGGTAACCGTAGAGGAGCTTGATCACGGTGAGGGGATTGCGGATCTCGTGGGCGATCTCGGCGGCGAGCAGGCCGAGGGTGGTCAGCTGCTCGTTCTTGCGCAGGGTGTCCTCGCTCTGGAACACGCGGGAGTAGAGGCGGGAGTTTTGAAGGGTGACGGCGGCGAGGCTGGCGAAGGCGGCGAGCAGGCGTTTTTCGTCGTTGTTGAATCGGTGGGTGAGATCAGTGAATACGGCGAGCACGCCGACGGCCTCATTTTCCCAGAACATCGGCACGGCGAGCAAGGAGCGGAGGGAGGGGTGGCGCGGGAGGTCGATGACGTCGAGGAACTCGGGGGACTGGACATTGGCGAACTCGATCGCGCGGCGGGTGTTCAGGGCGCCGGCGACCAGGCTGGTTTCGAGCGGGAGGTCTCCCTCTGGTGGCGGCGTATCAGGCAGGCCGGCAAGGGACACGGCGCGGAGGCAGCGTCTGGCCGGGTTGTATTCAAGCAGCAGGCACGCGCGGGCCGAAAGCAGGCTGCGGGCATCGCGGGAGATGGCGTCGTGCAGTTCCTGGCGCTCGAGCTTGGTGACGAGGGTGAGGCCCGCATTGACGAGGTTTTCGAGCTGGCCGGCTTTGCCCCTCAGGTGCTGGAGCTGCCAGAGCCGGAGCAGCACGGCGGTGCTCTCGGCGGCGAGGACGACGAGGTTTTGCAGGTGCTCGGGGCCGAAGCCGCCGAGGGTGTCGCTATCGAGGTTGATTACGCCGAGGATCTGGCCGTTGGCCGGGACGAGGGGCGCGGTGATCTCGGCGCGCACCTCCGGACGGACCGGAATGTAGCGGGGGTCGGCGCGGACGTCGGCGACCAACTGCGGGCGGCCATGGAAGGCGACCCAGCCCGTGATGCCTTGGCCGGGGCGGAGCACGATCTCGTCGATGTCCGCCGGCATGCCTTGATGGACCTCAATCTCTAGGCGGCTGGTATCGGGGTTGAGCAGCGAGATGGAGCCGGACGAGGCGCCGAGGTGTTCGATGGCAAGGCGGAGGATCTCGATCATCGCGACGCGCGGGCTCTCGGCTGTGGTAGCAAGGCGGCTAACTGCGAGGAGCAGGGCGTGCCCGGAAGTGTGGGGGAGGGTCGGCGAGGAATCCACAAGGGGCAAGGTGGTCTCCGGCGGGTCCGGCGTAAAGCCTCCGGGCGGGCCCAAGGCCGGCTTTGGTTACGGCCCCAATCTGCGCAGCCCAAAGCCTGCGACTTGCGGCCCTATGGCCGGGCCGGGTCAGGTTTTAAGTTCTGCCGGTTGGCTCAGGCCGCGCCGGGGTTGAGCTTGCGCTCGGTGAGGGGGAGCATGACGCCGCGGCGGAAGAGGGTGACCTGGCCGGTGCTGGACGACACCACGATGCTTACGCAATCGGTGGCTACGGACACGGCGGCGGCGGCGGCGTGGCGGCTGCCCAGTCCACTGGGTAAAGCGTGGTCGGTGTCGGCAGCGAGCAGGAGGCTGCCGGCGCTCGAGACCACGCCGTCGCCCCGGATCACAAAGGCGCCGTCGATGGAGGAAAACTCCTTCACGGTCTCATCCATGAAGGGGTTGAGGATATTGCGATCCTCCTCTTTATAGCCGTAGAAAGGATTGAGAACGAGTGGCTTGGTAAGCTTCTCGACCCGGGCGGCGTCGCCAACGACGAAGAGGCAGCCGACGGGGCGGCCTTCGCGGCCCTCGACTCCCAGTTCCATGGCGATGCCGATCACCCGTTCCAGCACCTCGGGTTTCACGTCATCGGGCAGAAGGTCGGCGTGGCCGCCGAGCAGGGTCTGGAATTCACGTTCTACATCGACGATTACGACCGTGTCGAATTGGTTGCTGCCGGCGAGTCCGCCGACGCAGCAGATGCGGTCGTTGAAGGCGATCACTCCGCGGGTCAGGGCGATGAGCATCGCGCTACGCAACTGGGCCATGCGCTGGGTGGAGAAGGAGCGCACTTGGATGACTTGCACGGCGCGGTCGGCGGCGGACTCATCGTCCAGCTCCACGTGGTTGCGGGTCACGAGGATGGTCTTGGCTTTGGGGAACCAGGCGCCGGGCTCGATGCCGCCCACGAACGTATCCCCGAACACCATGATGGCGCGGCACACGGCTCCGCGGGCGATGCGGTCGGCCTCGCGGATCATCAGGCGGTTGACGCGGTTTTGCTGGGCCTGGACGGGCCGGGCGAGGATGCCGCCGACGCCGGCTACGAGGCGGCTGTGGAGGGCGTTGAGATTGGGCGCGCCGACCAGGCTGGCGACGAGCTCAGGCTCCTTTACCAGTCGGGCGATGGTAGCGAGGACCTGCAGGTAATCGCGGGCGCGCTCGTCGGCCAGCAGGAGGAGCAGCAGGTGGGCGCGTTCATCGCCGAGGGAGCCGTCGTGCTGGACGCCTTCCCGGCTGCGGCCGACCACCAGCACGTAGCGCCGGGACATCTTTACGCGCACGTGGGGCAGGGCGACGCCGTTGCCCAGGTAGGTGGTCATCGTGCTCTCGCGCTGGAGCAGGCTCCGCAGGAGGGTTTCGCGCCGTAGATCGGAAAAACAGGAGGAGGCGTTTTCGAGCAGCTCGTTCAGGGCACCTTTCAGGTCGGTCGATTTCAGCTCTACGAAGCGGCTGCGGGAGATGTGGCGTTCGAGGCGCATACGCTCAGGCAGGGGTGGGCGGCGGGGCGCCCGCAGGGTGGGCGGCCGAGGCGGGCCGCGGGGAAATTATTTTTCCCACTCCAGCGCGCCTTTTTTGATCTCGTAGAAAAGGCCGAGGACGAGGACCCCAAAGAAAAAGCCGATGGGGGCGAGGATGGGGACGTTGTTGGCCAGGAAGTCGCGGTAGATCAGCGACCATGGAATCAGGAAAACGACTTCGATATCGAAGAGGATAAACAGCATCGCGGTGACGTAGAATTTCACCGAAAAGCGGGTGTGGACGATGCCCTCGGCCTTTACGCCGCATTCGTAGGCGGTGTCGGTGATGGCGGTCCGTTTGCGCGAGCGCTGGCCGAGTAGGTGGCTGACTCCGACGATGAGGCAGGCAAGGCCGGCGGCGAGGAGGAGCTGGATCAGGACTGGAGCGAAATCGGCGACGGTCGTCATGGCGGCTAAAGATGGACTAGAAGGGGACCCGGCCGGGAGGCGGGTCGCAAGGGTGTTTTTGGTTGCGAGGGGGCTTATTTGGCTGGGGAGGCCATGATGGTGGGCTCCTCGCCGCGGCGTTTGCCCACGCCGAGGGTTTCGGCGAACTCGAGGGTGCGGATCTCCTCGCTCACCGGTTCGAAGCCGGCTTCGCGGCGTGCCCGGTTGATGCGGGCGAGCATGAGGGCGTCCATGCGGACGGGGTCGGTGCCGAGCCAGAGGCGGGGTTCGCCTTTGGTGTAGAGGGAGTTGTAGCTTGGGCCGCCGACGAATTGCCATTGTTCTAGGCTGGTGAGGGTGAAAGCCCAAGTCTGGCGTAATTCCGGGATGGCGGCCATCTCGGCCACGGCGGCGGGGGCGCTGCGGGTGCTGCGGAAAAAGCGCGAGGTGTTGGATGCGTTCCAGAGGGTCGCGTTCACGAGGGCGCCGTTCACGCCCAGCGACTCATGATCTGTGTAGACGGGGAGATTGATCCAGAAATCGGCTTCGAGGAAAAGCGGGGTGGCGAGGAAGCTCTTGCGGTCGGCGTCGCGGTCGGCCTTGGGGTCGTGGTTGGCGGCGGCGAGACGGTCGAGATCGTAATCGGGCGCCTGATCCTGGCGTCCGGAAAGGATGGGGTCGAAGCGCGACGGCAGGGGGCTGTCGTAGAACCACACCGGATCGTAGAAGCGGCCCGATTCGAGCACGAAAAAGGGGTGGCCGGCAAAGGGCGGGGGCAGGAGGGGGTCGGAGGGCAGGTAACCGCTCAGGCGGAGGCGGAGTTGGTTCAAGCCCACGAGGAAAATATTTTCTCGGGTGTAGCCGCGGCGCATCAGAGACTCGATCACGGCGCGCACCAGGGGCTGGGGGGTGGCGAGGCCCGGGCCGGATTCGGCGTAGAGCTTGAGGCCTGCTTTAGCCTTGGCGCCGGGGGTGAGGCGACGGCCGACCTTAGTCTCAAAACTTTGCAGCAGCGACTCCACGGCGCCGGCATAGTGATCCGGGCTGGCCATGGCGGCGCTCACCCCGGGCGCGAGGGGGGGGAGCGGGGCTTCCCACAGGCTTTGCGCGGGTGAGGGCGAGGTGACGGCAAACAACAGGGCGGCGGTGGCGAGCAGGAGGCGGAGACACATGAGCGGGCGCAGTCCTTGACAGAGCAAGCGCCGGGCCGAAAGTGAAAACCGCCCGCGATGCCGCGCCTCAAAGAAAGCTGCAAACAGGACCTCAAGCTGCGCATCAATATCGTGGACGTGGTTTCCCGCGTCGCCACGCCCAAACGCGCCGGGGGCAGCCGCTTCAAGGCCCTCTGCCCTTTCCATCAGGAACGGACCCCTTCTTTCCATTTCGACTCGGATAAAGGCTTTTACAAGTGCTTTGGCTGCGGCAAGTCGGGTGATATTTTCTCCTTTGTCCAGGAGACCGAGGGGCTCAATTTTACCGAAGCGATCGAGGCGCTGGCGCAGCGCTTTAATGTCACGCTCGAATACGAGGAAGGTGGTGGTGGTCCCTCGCGCGAAGAGCGCTCGCTCCGGCAGGAGTTGTTTGATCTTCATGAATTTGCCACCGATCATCTCCACCAGGCCTTCAAGGGCGGCGGGGATGCGGCGAAATGGATGCGCGATTACTGGACGGTCAACCGGCGGTTTCCCGCTGAGTTGGCGGATGAGTTTAAAATCGGCCTGGCCGACGCTCAGTGCAGCGGCCTCGGGGCGGCGGTTTTGCGAAAAAAATTCTCGGAAGCGGCGATCCGCCAGTGCGGCTTGTTCTACCTTTACGACGACGCGCTGATGACCGTGCAGGCGCTCAAGCCGCGCTTTCGGGGACGCCTCATGATTCCCATCCGCGACCACCAGGGCCGCGTGGTGGCCTTCACGGCACGCCAGACCGCGCTTACGCCGGAGGATGACAAATCGCGCGAAGCCAAATATGTTAACTCTCCAGAGACCCCAATTTTCACCAAGGGCAACCTCCTCTTCAACCTCGATCGGGCCCGGGCCCACGCCGGCGAAGGCAATCCCTTTGTGATGGTCGAGGGCCAGCTCGACGCCCTGCGTTGCTGGTCGGTCGGGCTGAAGACTGCGATCGCCCCGCAGGGCACGTCCATTACCGAGGGGCAGCTCCTGCTCCTGCGTCGCTATCACACGGAGCTGGAGTGTTTTTTCGACAGCGACGCGGCCGGGCAAAAGGCAGCGCTACGGCTTTTGCCGCTGGCGCTCAAGACCGGCATCGAGGTGCGTTTCCTTACCCTCGCGGGCGAGGGTAAGCTCGATCCCGACCTGCTGTTTTTGGACAAGGGGCTGGCGGGCTACGAAGAGGTTAAAAAAAACTCGTTTGGCGGCATGCAGTTCATGCGGCGTTATGTTCTGCCCGAACCCCGCAGCGCGACGGCGGAGCGGACGCAGGCTGCGGTGCGCGAGATCTACTCAGTCATCGCGGCGGCTGACTCCGAGCTCCTGCGGCGACGTTTGCTTGGCGAGATCGCACCGGCATTGGGTGCCCTCCAAGTCACGCCAGATGTTTTTGAACGGGATTTTGCCTCGTTTTTGGCCAAAGGCGGCCGGGCTGCCGCCACCGGTCCGGGGGTGACCGGTCCGGCTACCGGCTCGGGCGGAGGCGGCGAGTCCGGCCCCGGTGAGCGTTTCGAGATTAATGGTCAAGGGACGCCGGCCCCCGAGGATTCCGCTGCCCCGGAGCGCGACCTGTTGTTGCTTTTGCTCCACTCCGAAATTCTGGGCGGAGCGTTGGCGGCCGCCTGTCCCCACGACTGGGTGGATGATCGACTGCCGGCAGGATCCTTGCTAAATCGTTTTCTGGCAGAATTTTCCGAGGGGCAATGGCCGGGTGTCAACCGGCTCGACACCTTGTTGGAATCCGAGGCGGAGCGCGCCTTGGTGGCCTCTTTACTCTTTGAAAAGCCGCAAATTGACGACTGGTCGAAGGTTGGGGTGGAAGGGCTCACCCGGCTTCGCGCCCGGGCGCTGGCTCCCCGGCTCCGCCAGATCAATATTTTGCTGGCGCAGGCGGCGACCGACCATTCCTTTGACGCCACTGCTTTGCTGAAAGAACGCTCCGAACTTCAACGCCGGCTGCGCTCCCCCCTTGCGCTCGCCCCCCTCGCCTGATAGCGTGCTCGTTTTTCGCCTCTCCACGCCTGTCTCCCTCGATCGCTCCCTCCGCCACTCTCATGCCGCGTAAAGCCAAGTCCTCCCCTGCCGCCGCCACCCATTCCGACGCCGTTGAGGCGGTGCTCGAGAATCAACCCCTCGCCGAGGGCGCCCTGCCGGAAAATCCGGTCGACAGCCTCCCGCCCGGCGGAATTAACGACAAAATCCGCGCCCTTATCCGCCTCTCCAAGGAGCAGGGCTATCTTACTTTCGACGACATCAACGAGGCCCTGCCCGATTCGGTCGAAAACCAGGAGGAAATCGACAATGTCCTTTCCATTTTGCAGAACCTCGAGATTGAGATTCTCGAGCCCGAGCAGGTGGAGGAGTTCAAGGCGCGTCAGGTAAAGGAGGAGGAAGACGAGACCCGCACCTCGCAAAACGACATCCTGGACGACCCGGTCCGCATGTATTTGAAGCAGATGGGCCAAGTGCCCCTGCTGACTCGTGAACAGGAGGTGGAGATCTCCAAGCGCATCGAGACCGCCGAACTAAAGGCACAGGAGGCCCTCTTTGAGGCCGCGATGATCGGTAAATACATTGCCGGCCTCGGCCAGAAACTGATCGACCGCACCGAGCGTTTCGACCGCATCGTCATCGACAAGAAAATCGAGAGTCGCGACGCCTACTTCAAG
>Ga0247831_1007405_pt1 | contig 12280 bp, 13 predicted proteins | sample LaCruzMarch2015__9_FD_192406 | JGI IMG/M metagenome (GOLD analysis project Ga0247831, IMG submission 192406) | Freshwater microbial communities from meromictic Lake La Cruz, Castile-La Mancha, Spain - LaCruzMarch2015_1m | ecosystem: Environmental > Aquatic > Freshwater > Lake | place: Spain...
CGCTTTTTTCTTCAACGGTTTTGGATATTCAAATGATTCAATTCCTAAATCTTGTCTAAAACCTACAATGTAAATTCGTTCACGATTTTGAGGAACACCAAACTCTTTTGCATTAATTATTTGAGGTTCTGGTACAAAATAACCTAAATCATTTCTTAAAACATTTAAGATTGTAGCCAATGTTTTTCCACTATTATGATTTCTTAAGCCTTTCACATTCTCTAAAAATATGGCTTTTGGTTTTTTTCGTTTGATGATTTCTGCAACATCAAAAAATAAAGTTCCTCGTGTGTCTTCAAATCCTCCACGTTTACCTGCAATTGAAAATGCTTGACAAGGAAAACCTGCACATAAAATATCAAAGCCGTCTGGAATAAATTTTTTAGTTTCTTCTTTTGTTATGTCGCCAAATGGAACTTCGCCAAAGTTTGCTCGGTAGGTTTTCTGTGCATCTTTATCCCATTCAGATGTAAAAACACATTTGCCACCTAAATTTTGCATTGCAAGTCTAAAACCACCAACGCCAGCAAATAAGTCTATGAACTTAAATTTATAGTTTTCGGGTGTTGGAAAAGGAACATCATTAACTTCAAAAAGTAACTGCTGCAATGCATCTTCAGCAACTAATGAAAGATTGTTTTCTTCCTCTTGATATTGGACATATTCTTTAATATATTTTAAAGCATCTTTTTTAAAATGCTTTGCCACACCATTGTCAATATTATGAAGGTAGTGAGTAATTACAGCCTTTTTTTCATTAGTTGGCACTGGCTCAACTAATCTGATTTGAAAGCGTTTGCCATCAAATTCGTCAATGCTGATTTTCACTTTTAGTTTCATCTTTCTTAATTTCAATTTTCAGTCTGTAAAGTTAAGTTTTTTAGGGTTGTTTTTGTCAAAAGTTGCCTTCAAATTGTCAACCGACTACTTGTCGGGTGGTGAGTGGGCTTTGGATGCAGTTGGGTAAAATTAAATGTGCTGCAAAAGCGTTGGCTTTGTTTCTCCGCAGTTTGTGTCCTTACAACCCCTTCATATTTCAACACAAATTGATACCCAAAAACTATACTTAATGGATATAGGTGAAAACAATAATATCGAAATGAATAATGTAAACTAAAAAGGCCAATAATGTGACAAAGCGTCATATTATTGGCCTTTTGTAAAGGTTTAAAGATTTTGAGAAGGAAGGGTGCTATTTTAAGTTTGAAGATATGGGTATGAAGAACGTTTCTTATTTCTTAATAAGAATATCTAAAACTTGTTGCTTTTTCCCTTTTACAATTATTTTGCCTGCACTGTATAGTTTACCTTTATCTATTCCAAACTTATCAATACCTATTCTTGGAGGCGGTAAAACATTGTTGAGACTATCTAATCGAAATCTATTTGTTTTTTCATGTAAGATAATTGAATCTTTTTCAACACGCCATCTACCTGTAAGTATGTTGCCACAAGTGGCATACGTAAATGTAGAATCTGCTTTGATATCGAGTGTAATTCCAGCACTAAAATATATTTTTTTGAAACCATTCTTCACTACATGTTTTATAGTTTCTAGCTTTCCAATTTGGTATGATTCATAGTGCCCAATAATAGATTCATTATTTAAAAGCTTACAGGAATGAAAAAAAATAAAAAATAAAAAATAGTATTTATTAATCTTTAAGATCATCAATTATAAATTTTATACTTTTATTTGAATATTTTTCAATATCAAATATAATACCATTAATAATCTGTAAACTGTTTTGATCTGAAATTTTTAATTTAAATCCATTCATAAGTGCTAATAACCTTTGCTTTGTTTGTTCATCATAAGCTATAGTAGTAAATTGGTCTTAACATCTTTCACATCGGCATAAACCACTGTAAGATTGTTTGTACAGCTTATGTTAGGGCTGTAATATTTGGTGAATGAAAACAGCAAGATTTATTTCTTGTCGTTTTTGTTTTTAGGGAAGAATAGTTTGAAAAACTATTTTTTTCAATTAGTGGGAGACTAGGCAAAGCCTGTCAAGAACATAGTTACCCCAAAGGCGCAGCCTTTGTAGAGAGGGGATGAAAACAACTACAACGGCGTGGCATCCATTAATCAGATACTAATTGTTCAAGAATTTCTGGAGATTTTAAATCTACAACTTTTATTTGTTTAGATTTTTTTGTCAAAACAAAACATGTAGGTTTAAGAGACATTGTGTTTATTCCACTTTCAGTAATTAGTTGATTGTATATTTCTGCGTTATTGATCATTTTAGGTTTAACCAATATAGTTTCTTCTAAGTTATTTGAATAGTCGTTTAATTCTATTTCTCTAATTCCATTGTAACATATAAAAATATTTTCTCCAAATTTTGATTGAATTATGCTATCGTCGTAAATATTATGTACGCATGCATTACAACTAAGACATTCTAATGGTTTGTATACTATTATCATAACTTTTTTAGTTGTGTCTATCTTCGTTATTTTCTCGATATTTGTTAGTACATTATTTTTTTGATTGCATGCTAGCAATGTAACTATAATTAAAAACAGGTATTTATTTATAAATTTCATATTGTTCTACATAATATTTTTCGTCTTCTACAGCTATCGCAACCAGTTTGTTATTATAAATATCTATTGTTCTATATACTTTATTCTGCATTGGAAATATATCTGTTTCAATGTTGGAATTAATATTATATGTAAATATTCGTGTTGATTTTGTGGAAATGGTTTGAATGTATAATAAATCTTCAATCAATTTAATGTATCTAATTTCACTACTATCATTTGATTTTAATTTATAAATTATTTTTCCATTGCAAGAAATTGATTCGGCATTGGAAACGTACATTTGTTTATTCTTATCAAAAGTAATACAAAATTGTTGAACCCTATTTCTACTTCTGTATTTCATTGCAGTACTATCAATTTTTATTTCTGATGATAAAACATTCATCCAATTTTGTTCTTTCACTAAATAACAAAATTGTGGATTTCCGATTTTATAATTTAAATATTCTTGGCATATTAATGTATCATTATCAGACTCAAATAAAAAGTTTGAAACTGGTCCCAAATTTTTATATTTTAATGGTAGTGAGCTTTTTTTATCAAATTGAAGGTCATAGTCTGAATAACAAATAGCTTGACATTTATAATATCCTGTAACTTGTTCTTCTTCCCCATTATGATTGAACATTTCATCACATGCCATAAAAACATCTACGGACAAAACCAATCTTTTATCTGGTGTAATAGCAAAATTGACAGTTTCGTACTTTACTATACTTTCTGACTTTATTTCATTAAATTTATTTTCATCAAAAAAGTTAACATTTAGATTTTCAGAAGATTGAATTCGAATCTTTTCGTAATCTACAATATCTTCTACATTGACCTTTCTTTTTAATCTATTGTTCAAATAATTGTATTCAATAAAATATTTTCCTCTCAATACAAAATATAAAATTGAATCATTATAAATTCGAATCTTACTTGGCAATGAATGAAATACAAAATCTGAATCTTCTATAATCGACTTTTTGCTAATTAATTGTAATTTACTTTTTTCTTGATGATTACAAGAAAACAGTAAAAATAAAAAAGACAAGATGCAATAATACATCTTGTCTTTTATTAGAATATTAAGATTAATTTGCTCGAAATTCATTTGAGCTGCTATTTTCTACTCTTAAAAGATAACTACAATAATGTGTGATAAAGTTATCATTACCGTCATTTGTTTCATACTCGACATCTGTTTCTCCTTCTAGTGGCTCATATCTATATGTATTTGTTCCTGTTTTTATTTTTTTAGCTTTTACAATATACATACACACTGGGCTTGGTCCTACACACATCCAAGAAAGTACATGACCATTTCCGTCTAGTGTCTCATTATAGACACCATGAATTACTTCTCCTTGATTTTGTTTCATTATTAATTCTGGATTAACATGATTTGTTTTTACATTAGGAACATTCGTAATTGTCGATTGTTTATTACATGCTGTAGCCAATGTCCCTACAACCAATACAATCATTGCAAATTTTGTTTTTAAGTTTTTCATTTTGTTTGTTTTTTTATGTGATAAATATTATTAATAATCAAAACTATTAGTTCAAAATGAAAATATATTATTATTTTGTTGTGTAAATTACACAAATATTTATGTACTTTACCAAAAAAATTTATGCATTTAGGTAGAAATATAGAAAAATTGAGATCTATAAAAGGTATCAAACAATCTGAATTGGCTAGAATACTTAAAATGAAACAACAGGAGATAAGCCGTTTGAAACAAAAAGAATATATACCCGATGATATACTTTCTAAACTAGCCGATGGTATAGGATTTGATATTGAAGTGATTAAAAACTTTAAAGAGGAACCTCTTATAAATAGCATAAATCAACAAGGTGGATATGTAATAGCTAATAATTTTAACCCTATTGAAAAAATTATAGAATTGTACGAAAAAAGGCTTGATGATAAAGATAAAATGATAGAACTACTGGAGAAGCAAGTTAAATCAAAAAAAGCTCAATAATGTTCCTCAGCCAAAACGGTGCCAACGCCACAGAAGCTGAATAATGTATCTCCCTTTGATATCAAAAAAAAAACTGACTCTTTCGGAGTCAGCTTTTGAATGTTTTGAAATTTCAAATTAGATTTAGTGTGCAGCCCACTCAATAGAATTTAAGTCGATGCCTTCTTTGTACATTTCCCAAAGTGGGCTCATTTCGCGAAGTTTTAATACAGTTTCGGATACTGCTTTGATGGTGTAGTCTACTTCCTCTTCGGTCGTAAATCGGCTAAGTCCAAAGCGTAATGAACTGTGTGCCAAATCGTCGCCCAAGCCTAAAGCTTTGAGTACATAAGATGGTTCAAGTGAGGCAGATGTACATGCGCTACCGGAACTCAATGCAATATTTTTGTTGATTCCCATCAATAATCCTTCGCCTTCGACATGTTTGAAGGAAATGTTACTTACATGGGGTAAGCGGTTGGTTTTGTGTCCATTAAGATAGCTTTCTTCGAGTTGGAGGAGACCATTTTCTAATTTGTCTCTCAACTTGACGATACGTTCTGTATCGGCTGCCATTTCGTTCATGCAGATTTCGCAGGCTTTGCCAAATCCTACAATACCAGGTACATTGAGCGTACCGCTGCGCATACCACGTTCGTGTCCGCCACCATCAAGTTGGGCTGTGACTTTTACACGTGGATTTTTGCGACGTACATATAAAGCGCCAACACCTTTAGGTCCGTACATTTTGTGTGCAGTGAAAGCCATAAGGTCTATACCATCTTTGTTGACATCGACTGGTATTTTACCTACTGCTTGTACAGCATCGCTCATCACTAATACACCATGTTTTTTGGCAATAGCAGATATTTCGCGCATTGGATTTACGGTGCCTACTTCATTGTTGGCATACATGATAGCTACTAGGATGGTTTTGGGCGTTATAGCTTTTTCGAGGTCTTCGAGATTAATCATACCATCTGGTCCAACTTCTAGATAAGTCACTTCTGCACCTTGTTTTTCAAGGTGTTTGCAGGTATCTAATACTGCTTTGTGCTCTATAGTCGTAGTTATGATGTGGTTACCTTTAGAGGCATACATTTCGTAAACGCCTTTGATAGCAAGGTTATCGCCTTCAGTAGCGCCAGAGGTAAAGATAATTTCTTTAGGATCAGCTCCGATAAGTTTGGCTACTTGTTCGCGGGCATAATCCACGGCTTCTTCGGCTGTCCAACCAAAAGAGTGGTTTCGACTAGCTGCATTGCCAAAGTTTTGGGTAAAGTAAGGTACCATGGTTTCTACTACACGTGGGTCGCAGGGTGTGGTAGCATTGTTGTCTAAGTATATTGGGAAATTCATAATTTGTTGTTTTGTGTTTTGTTTTCAGCGGGCACGAAGTGCAAATATATTTGATAATCCATTTAGTACGAATTATATCTTTCGAACTTGGATAAGTTTAGACTATATCTATTCCAAATAATATATAGTTTTACTTATAGCATCGGTAATTTTTCTAAGTAAACAAGCATTTTTTTATATCAACCGAATCATTTCTTGATTTTGCAACGGGTAAATTAGATTTGTATTTGGTAGTAGATACATTAATTTTGTTGTCATGTTGAATATCGAACACATCGGCATAGCCGTAAAATCATTAGAAAAATCGATTCCATTGTTTGAAACCTTGTTGAATACACCGTGCTACAAAAAGGAAATGGTAGAATCGGAACATGTGCAAACAGCCTTTTTTCAACAAGGCGAAACCAAAATAGAACTCTTGGAATCGACAATAGAAGGCGGTGTGATATCGAAGTTTATAGAAAAAAAAGGCGAGGGTATGCATCATATAGCCTTAGCCGTGAGCGATATACACGCCGAAATGGAACGCTTGAAAGCCGCAGGTTTTGAATTTCTAAACGCTGAACCAAAGGCTGGCGCCGACAATAAAATGATTTGCTTTTTACATCCAAAAAGTACGAATGGCGTATTGGTGGAGTTGTGTATGGAGCGGGCTTAATTCATCAACTCTATCTGATATATCGTAGGCCATTGTTTGCCAGTTATATAGAGCATATTGCTTGTTTCGTCGTAAGCAATACCATTCAAGACTTCTGCGTTTCTGTATTTTGCTTTGGCTTCGTAGGTGAGCGAGCTCAAATCTAATACACCCACTACATTTCCAGTAGCAGGATCTATTTTTACGATTTGATCGGTCATAAATACATTGGCATAGATAAAGCCTTTGATGTATTCAAGCTCATTGAGCTGATCTACTGCCATACCATTTTTGTTTACTTGCAATGTTTTGACAGGTGTAACACTATCGGGTTGAAGATATGTCAGTATGTTGCTGCCATCGCTCATAATCAAGTACTGACCATCGGTGGTCATTCCCCATCCCTCTGCATTGCCAAACGTAAATGTCCCGAGTTTTTTAAATGATTTGGCGTCGTATATAAAACCAAGATGAGTGGTATAAGTGAGTTGGTACAATTTATTGTTGAGGAAAGTAATGCCCTCACCAAAATATTTCGTTCGATCTAGTTCAATTTTCTTCTCAAATTTACCTGTTTCTAAATTGTTTATTCCAACCATGGATTTGGCCCATGGCAAATAATCGGGCGAACCTGTACTTTCGTATAAGGCTCCATTAATATATTGTAATCCTTCGGTATACAATGATGTGTCGTGTACAAACGATTTTTTGACACTGTAGTTGATGGATTGGACTGTATTGACTTCCTCCTTAGGTGGTTCAACTGGTGGTTCTTCGTCTTTACATGATTGTATTGCAAGGACAGATAAGGTAATAAGTAAAAGTGCTTTTAGTTTCATTAAGGACAATTTTGAATTGTATTTGCGAAGATATAAAAAAAGAAGGTCTTTGAGGGACCTTCTAATATAAAACAAAACCTATATTTAAATTAGTGTATTACCGTAAATTGTCTCGACAATGGTTGTTGGCCATTGACATGGATGATATAATTTCCTGTTGACCAAACCGATGTATTAATCAATACCGCTTCGATAGCTTTTTGATTTAAAACCTGATGATACATGCGTTGACCCATGGAAGAATAAATATCTAAACTTACATATTCAGCTTGCGCATTGTACAATTCGATCATCATTTCATGATTTGTTGGATTAGGATAAGTCACTAATTTTTGTTCGTTCAATACATTGCCTGTTGTCGTTGGTATTGCATTTACTTTCACCAAAATGGTTTTTTCTTTTTTTCTATTTTGGTTTAAGTTATTGGTTTCTTTACCTACTAGTACATTTAAATAAGGTCTGTTGCGAACTTGTGTTGCATTTGGTGTCCAATTCCAGGTACCTGCTATCGAGCTCATCGTTTGTGTTGCGGTGAATGTAGCTGGATTAGCCATATAGGTTGCATCGCCCAACAAATCCATATCTAAGGCATTGGAGTTGATACTAGATACGCCTCCATTGAATGTAAAATTGAATGCTGTATTGGCATAAGCTTGAAATTGATAATAGTTACCTTGCATAGGCCAAGTGTTAACATTATAAAACTGAAATTCTGAACTCATAGCAGTTTTGCATCCTACACAAATATCGATTTGAGCATCGCGCATAGCTGTACTCAATAATACGCCATTACGGTATTCTTCTACTTTAACGGCATAGATATATTTACCTGTCATACTTGGTATCCAATTGATTTGCCCTGTTATAGAATCTACAGAGAAACTCATGGCGCCTGCAGGATAAGGCATTACTGTCAATGGAATTGAAATATAATTGTTGCCTAATGGATTCATCCAATGGAATACCAATGAATCGCCATCAGGATCAACTGCCATTGGATTGTGTATTAACGTATCGTTAGGACTCGCAAAAAAATCGGGCGAATTGACAAATTCGGGTGTAGAATTTGTAATAGCTGGATTATTATTTACAGTCGTTGAAATACAAAATAATTGCATTGAAGGATTATTGACATTTGTAATAGCAGCATTACGGCAACACTGCGAATACATAATTTTATATGTTGCAAGTGCATTCAATGAAATAGTATCCAAATAAACCACTTCCTGTATACTATTACCAATGGATACATTGCTGATTAGATCTGCTGTGTCATTCATTGTCGTGCCTCCCGATTGGACTTGATAGAATAATGTAGAAGGAATAAGTCCTATAGAATCGACCCATAATTTGATCGATACTTGGAATTGTGATCCCCCCAAGTCTTTGGAAAATATCTGTCCTCCTTTTTCATGTGATGCTTTCACTAAAAATGATATGCATAATAATGCAACGAGTAAACTTTTTTTCATGTATGAAGTGATTTATTGTTTGAGTATTGACGCTTTCAACATCTAAAAGGTTTGAAGATGGAATAATCATTAACAAAAATGACTACTTCTTAGCTTTTTTCTTCTTTTTTTTATCAATATTCTTAAATCCTTGATCTAATTTTTTCTTAGTAGCCATGATATCTTCTTTTCTCTGTTCATTGTGTTTTTTGTGTAAATCTTCCCTTTTGTCTATTATTTTCTTTAAATACTCTTTTCGATCTTCTTCTGTTTGACCCAAGTTGTTAAAGAATTTATTTTCGTTATCATAGATTTTTTTCAATCCAAGTATGAGCTCTTTTTGTGATTTTAAGTAGTTGATGTAACTAATGGAATGGTTAATGTATCCTCTTAAGTTCTCCGCATATCTATCTACATTTTCTTCATGTTGTGATGACAATGTCAAATCGCTTTTTGATAGTTTTGCCATGGATTCTATGTTTTTAACATTGGATTTTGAGGCTTCGTATGTTTTGGCAAAATCTTTTTTGGCATCTTCATAATTTTTAGAAATGGAATCATACATATCAAAATACTGTTGTTGTAGCGAATCGACCATTTTAGCTTTATAATAATTTAAGTCTGTTCGAATTAATTTGACACTATCAGAATGACTATCTTGTTTTTTACTTCGTGCTATTGCTTCTTTATTGAGGCTTGAATCCGATTTGAGTATATAATAGATTAGGCTTTCTGAACATTTTTCTTGCTCGGCTTTCAATTCTGCAATTCTTGTTTTTTTAGTCAGTGCTTGATTTTCTAACTGACTCATAATTAAATTACGAGCAGCCACTGAATCAATTAATTTTTTGTACTCTGTTGAGGTGGTAGTCTGCTCAGGATTTATGGTTTTAACTTTGGCAAAATTGGCCTTATTGACGTCATTAATTTTTTTCGCTTTATTGGTTGCATCCGATTTGAGTGACTTTGTTTTTGTATCTGCGCTGCTCAATTTTGACTTTGCTTCAGTGATATACTTATTGTTGATGCTGGTAAAACTTTGTTTAAATTTAAACACATCGGTCTTTTTTTCAAGATTGACTTTGCGCAATTCAGCATATTCTTTCGTTATTTGTTGTTGTTCTTCATTCAGAATATCCTTTGCAACATTCAATTCCCCTTTTGCCTTTTCAACAATTAGTTTTGCTTCAGGCTTTGTTTTCGGTGTACTAAGATTATTTAGTTCTTTGTTGGCAAGGGCCTGATGTTTTGAGGCTTTCATCCTTGTATATCGTGGATTAAAAGCATATGTTCTGTCTGCTGACTCTAAAATTTCTTCTGTAGAGGTCATATTATTAACCTCAGTTAGTTTGACATAATCTTGTTTGGGGCTACTAAAACGTTCATTGAAAAATTTGATTGCATCTTCGCCTTCTTCAAATACTGAAATTGGCATGATGGTATCTGTCAATTGCCAAATTGGGTCAGCAGGCAATCGGGTTAATCTAAAATCCTCAGGATGTTGTAAAAAATATCTTGGATCAAACTCAAATTTAAATTTATTTTTTGTTGAGGTATACAATTTCTTTTTGTTGATACTTTGCAAAAAACGTTTAAAAGCATTCAAATCCATGTAATTTTGTCCAGCAGCGCTAAACACATCTACAAATTGCCATTTATAATTTACCAATACAACGTTCCAAACATGACTTGGCCTGTAAAAATGTGTGCCTTCTTCGTGTAAAATATCTTGTTCGTAACCTACAATAACATGTGTTCGAATTCCCATATGTTCGCACATCTCTTTATAAAGCTGCGCAAAATCGTTGGGATAACCCGTTTTCTGTTTTAAAATTTCATTTATTTTTCTTGTTTTATATGGCTTCATTTGGTTAAATGTATTCACGTCCCATTTAATGTTGTGACTTATCCAATAAAATATAGTATAGGCCCTTTCAACGTCGGTTTTAGCATCTTGACAGATCAATTCTGTCAACTTTTCGACATTAGTTGCTATTTTTTGGGGAATAGGGGGGAAAATAATAGTATCTTTTTCGATAGCGAGTAAAGGTGATGCCATAAATAAAAAAAGAAAACTTGCTGCTACAATAAAAATGTGCTTCATAAAGTTAAATTGGTGGTACGAATGTACAATTTAGTTTGGTTTTTTGAATATACTGATACTTTGATTTAATCTCAAGTTTGTTTTTCAAATTCAACAATAGCCGATGCCATTGTACCAAATGCCAGCTTTGACAGTTCTTCTATATCCAATACCTCAATAGTAGCTAGCGCTTTTTTTTTCAAAAATTGATTCATGGCATCATGATCATGTATTTTCATTTGAGCTATATCTATTTCGGTTCTTTTATGATCTGATGATTCAAGTTGTATTTCTTCACGTTTGTACAAAAGACCCGCTATTTCCATCGCTTCTACCAGCGTATTGGCATCAATCTGGACTATTCTGGTTGATATTTCTGTTATTTCTATGTCGTAGGTTTGCATCGTCTAACTTAATGTACAAATGTAATATGCGATTTACGTTCTTTATGCAAAATTTGAATGTTTACAATAAATTGTTTCTAATAATTTTAAAAGAGATTAAACTATTAATAATTTTTTAATTTAAATTTTTTTGGTTTCAAATTGTATTGAATTGTATTAATTAATCATTATTTATCCCACAAAACTCCTTTAAATTAAAATATTCTTCACCTTAATATATTTAATTTTTTATTATTATTTAAATATAAATATGCATTTATATGATTAACAATATATTAAATATTTATAAATAAAAATATATTGAGAGTTGATTTATAGTGTACATTCAATACATTTTATTGAATAAATTTGTTCCGAAAAAGTAATCTACAATGAAAAATGTATTGGTTTTAGATAATGATTTATATTTTGCAAACATGCTAAAGTTGTATTTTCAAAAACAAAATACGACTTGCACTATCTGCGACAACGGCAATCAAGCCATCGAATTTGTAACTTCAAATTCATACGATTTAATTATTTGCAGCACACAACTTGGTCATAAAAGCGGTTTAGAAATAGCTATTTCTATAAAAAATCAGTTGTTGGAGTCTAAAACTCCTTTTTTACTCGTTACACCTAACCACAATGCAAGTATGAATTCCTACTTTGAGGAATTGAATCCTGCTGCTATTTTGCACAAACCAGTTAATTTTCAAACCTTAGCTACAACCATCAATAAAATTCAACAACAAGTTTCATTGCTGGATTAATAGTTTAGACTTAAAGTATATCATTTTTGATATACTTTCTATATCATGTAATTACATATATTATAATATCTTTTTTAAACATAAGATATTTAATTAAATACGCAGATCTAATTTATATATCTAAGTAAATTTAATTGAATCTCCGCTTCCTTACCACTACGTAAACTGGATGTGTAGTGGCAGTTGAACTTTGTACTTAAATTAAAAGTACAATGAATATTTTAAATTTTATGAATGA
>Ga0247831_1007406_pt1 | contig 12278 bp, 10 predicted proteins | sample LaCruzMarch2015__9_FD_192406 | JGI IMG/M metagenome (GOLD analysis project Ga0247831, IMG submission 192406) | Freshwater microbial communities from meromictic Lake La Cruz, Castile-La Mancha, Spain - LaCruzMarch2015_1m | ecosystem: Environmental > Aquatic > Freshwater > Lake | place: Spain...
GTCACCATGGAAAGTCGGTCCGTTACCCGATAGTCCGCCTTGATGGTTCCCAGATTGATAATACTACCCTGAGTGTTGGTGACTGGGGCCAATCCAGCAGCAAACTGGGTGGCAATCGGTTGCTCGAAGAAATTGAAATTATCGGCCACGGTAATGCTAAAACGCGGGTCGAAGGCGTAGGTGTACTGCCCCGTAAAAGTCTGGTTATACTGAATGTCGTAGGACTGATTCAGACTCGGGAAATAGATCCCCTGAAAATCGTAACGGGCCGACGCGTCGGCTTGCAGCCCCGTATAGTTGTAGCCCAAAGATGGATTCACGCTCGAGTACGTGGAGGAATTAACATCATTCGAACTTTGATACGATTGAGTTAATGGATTGCTGTCGTATCCCTCCCGAATTGCCACTGTCGCCGTAAAAGGCTTCGCCCCCTGCTGCCCAGCTGAGCCTTCGATCTGCGCAACAGCATGAAAAGATGAAGCAGCCAGAAAAAGCCAACAAAGGATCCGCCAAGTGGGAATCCGAAGAGCGGGTACGAACATCCACTAAATCTTGTGGTTTGATGGTATTTTTCAATCAAAACACACTATAGATAGGAACTAAATGACCAATAAATGTTAATAACTTGTTAGAAATTGAAGCCACAGGGATACAAAAACATGGAAACCAACTAGTTCCATCTTTTCTGCAAAGAAAGCAGTAAATAGTCATTATTAGGCGGAAGGCTAGTAACAAAGGATTGGGGAAGGTCGGGTGGCTTTTGTCTTCGGATCACATCCGCCCAAGCACTCCACTCCGAATTCTCCTGCATCATTTGGCTGTAAAGTTTCACATCCGAACTTGCGGGTGTAAAAAGAATACTAAAGATGGGCGTCACTCGGTCGTGGATCTTAATCAAATCATCTCGGGTCGAAGGCACCCAAAGGGTCGGTTGGTTCGAATACCAAGCTTCCGCGGCCGGAAGATCGGAAGCCTGAAACTCCTTCGGCTCAAACCAAGAGCGCATAAACAAAAAAATCGGCGGGTACGTGGGGGGATAAGCAAAAGGCGCGTTATTAGGTTGGGCCACCAAATTCAGCACCGGGCCGCTGGCCAGCAAGGCCACCAGCACCACAAATATTTTTCCCAGAAGATCGACCTGCAAATTCCAACGCTCCACCAGGACAAAAAGACCCGCCGCACCGTAGACCGAGGCCAAGGGGAGCAGAACCAAAAGGATAGGTGTTCCGGTGCCCGCCCCATCTCTCACAATAAAAGCCGTGGCCAGCAATAAGACTCCCACCCCAGCCAGCCAGAGCAGTTTTCCCGTGGCGGCCGAAGGTCGCCGAAACGAATGCATCGCACTAAATAAGCTCAAGACCCCCGCAACTGTAGCGCCGCATAAAAGAGGTCCTTGGGCAATGATATAGGCCGTTCCACGGATGACCGACCCAAAAATACGTCGCCACACATCCGTCTTTTCCATGTCAAAAGAGAAAGTTCGCCAGACCAGACTTCCCGGATAGTGAGCCGAATCGGAAATCAGGTAGGCCCAATTCAGTCCCACCGGATTCCGCGTGACCGACCACAGCCACCCCAACCAACCCAAAAAAAGGAGGGACGGTATCGCGAAACCCAAAATGAGGCCCACTCTCCCCCGCTGAAAAAGGGCGAGACCACAACTGACCACCGCCAAGGCAGGCCAAATATGAATCATCTGGATTAAGGGAGTCAGCCCGATGGTAAAGCCCGCTAATCCGAACCACAGACCCCCACCGACCGGAACCTCCTCCGATTGATCCTCCTGGGCCAGTCCCCGATAGAAAAAATACCCACTCCACGCATAAAGCATAATCAGGGGGCAGGTCGAACCACCCGCCACCGCCTGATTCCATAAGGCCGTGCTTCCTAGGCAGAAAACTGCCGCCAAGATTCCCGATCCAGCATCGAACTGGCCGGCGGCCCATAAATAAACCGCCAAGATCGTCAAGACCACGCATATTAAATTCAACCCCAAGACAATATAATCTGGTGGGTAAACCCGCATACCTTTGATCGCATCCGTCGAAACCGACATTCGCGCAACCCCTGAAACTTCCCCCAAGCGAAAAGCCCCCGCCAAGATCAGCGGATACAACGGAGGACTCAAGGTCTCTGGAAAACGACTCACTTCTGGAGCGTCATTGCCAAACTGCGCTCGCACCTGCCACAAGGCCAAGGGACGAATCAAAAGCGTGGTCAGACCCTGGCCAGTCGCAATTTGCCGGGCCTGTTGAGCCAAATCCATCGCTTCCGGCGTCTTCAGACCATTAAATTCACTAATTCCAATCCAGGCCACTAGCCCAATCGTTAGTAATCCGAGCGCTACTTTCGTGAGAAGTCCTCGCAAGAAACCTTCTTCCACATTATAGACCAGCTCCTGCAAGGAAATCATGGTCGAACTTTACCTTTCTTCCCCAGCACCGCCAGCTTCCGTTGCAAGGTTCGACGGCTGATCCCCAACTCCCTCGCCGCCGCCGATACATTCTTTCCTGACTTTTTGTACGCCTCTTGAATCGCGCTGCGCTCCACTTTTTCCAGATTCGAAATACTCCCCCCTCCCTTGCCCGCCCGCTCAACGCCGTCGCCCCGAACGGCCGAAGGAAGATCCTCCGGCTCAATGACCGCTCCTCTCGCCAGCACCACCCCATGTTCGACCGCCGTCCTCAACTCCCTCACATTCCCGGGCCAACGATACCCTCTCAGGCAATCCATGCTGGCCGGACTAAAAGCAACCCCCGCCTTGCCGTTCTCTTGGCCATACTCTCGCCGAAACGCCTCCGCCAAGACGGGAATGTCCTCCGGTCGATCCCGCAACGGAGGCAGATCAATCTGAACAACCCGAATGCGAAAATAGAGATCCTCTCGAAACTTCCCCTCGCGAACCATTTTCTCCAAACTCCGATGGGTCGCCACCAGTAAGCGAACATCCACCTCAATTAACTGATTTCCCCCCACTCTCTCCAAACTTCGTTCCCCCAGCACCCGCAACAGCTTCACCTGGGTCGCGAGATCAATCTCCCCGATTTCATCCAAAAAGATCGTCCCCCCGTTCGCCTGTTCAAATCGACCCACCCTCCGCTCCGTCGCCCCAGTAAAGCTCCCCTTCTCATGACCAAATAATTCGCTTTCGAGCAGTTGCGGGGAAAGGGCGGCACAGTGCACCGCCACAAAAGGGCCACCACGACGCGAACTCAGACCATGAATCGCCCGCGCCACCAACTCCTTTCCCGTCCCACTTTCCCCTTCCAACAGTACGCTCGCCTTGGAATCCGCCACCTGTCGGACACGATCCAATACTTTCTCCATGGCCACCGAGTGACCCAAAATCCGCTCCAATCCAAACGATCGATCCAGCTGGGCTCGCAAACTCTGGTTCTCTTGCTCCACCCGTAACGTTCGTACCGCTCTCTGGAGGAGAATCTCGGCCCGATCGAGATCCAAAGGCTTGGTCACATAATCGTACGCCCCTCGCCGCATCGCCTCGACCGCACTTTCCACCGAACCATACGCCGTCATGACCACACAAGGCGGCGGGGGCACTTGGCTTTGCACCAACTTCAACACATCCAATCCGCTTTCATTCCCTAATCGCAGATCCGTTAAAACCACATCGACCGGATCGATTTTTAAAATATTCTTCGCACTTTCCACGTTATAGGCCAAGAAAACCTCAAAAGAGCCCTCCAAAGCCCGGCGCAAAGCCTCCCGCGTATTTTTTTCATCATCCACCACCAGCAGTTTCGGCTTCATTCTTCACGATCCCGGCTGGCTGCCTCGGCTGTTTGGGCAAGAAGATGGACCCTCTTCTCATACATCGGAATCTGGAGCCGCACCACGGCACCTTTCCCCTCCCGACTGGTGATCTGCACCGAACCGCCGTGTTCCCGGGCAATTCGCTGTACAATCATCAGCCCTAATCCCGTTCCCCCAGACCGCGTCGTAAAGAACGGGGTCCCCAGGTGCGGCAGATTTTCCGGAGAGATGCCCGGCCCGTTGTCGCGGCATTCGAAAACCCAAAAGTCTCCCTCTTGCTGAATCTGAATCCCGATCAGACCGTGCTCCCCCGCCGCCTGCATGGCGTTGCGAACCACATTGTAGATCGCCTGTTTCATCTGCTCCCGATCCATCGGAACTCTAAGAACCACTGGATTCACTTTTTTCTCCAGCAGGATCCCTCGATCCTTGAGCTCGACCTCTAAAGGCAAAAGAGCCTCCTCCAGTACCGCCGCCGGGTCCTCCAACGTTTTGCTCAGGGGTTGCGGTCGAATCGCCCGCAGGAACTGCGTGATCAGCCCATCCAAGCGGCGAACCTCCTGTTGGCAGACCCGAATCGAATCGCTCACTCTCTCCGCCGGATCGCCCGACAAACCCGCAATCTCTTTCGCCATAATCTGCAGATGAAGATGTAGACTGTTCAGAGGATTGCCCAGCTCGTGGGCAACGCCCGCGGCTAAAAGGGTCAACGCCTCCACCCGACCCGCCTCCATTGCGTTTTGCACTTCTCTGCGCTCTTGGGTGACATCATGAAAAATGGCCACATACAACCCCTCCGTTCGCCCCGAACTCTCCAGCGGCACCAAGTAGTAATTTAAAATCCGACTTTCCGGATAAGCGACCTCCAGTGTTCCCGAAGTCGCTCGTTGACCGCGCAAAAGTTTACGCCAATCCACTCCACGAAGACTCCTCGACAAAGTCCAACCTCCGAACTCTTCCGATTCGGGCAGCCCGAGGAGCCGCGCCGCCGCTTGATTTCGATATTTGATTTTCCCCTCCTCGTCCACTACCACCACCCCCTCTTGCAGGGTATTAAACAGAGTTTCGAGAAACCCCTTATCCTCCGCCAAGCGTGAAATTTGAGACTGAATCTCGCCCGACCCTAACCGATCCGCTCGCTCCAGCAGTCGCTCTAAAAAGGAGGACTTCATGCCCGCCACACTATCCTCAGAACCAACGCTTAAACTTTAACCAAAGCCCCATCCCCAACATCATGGCCAGCGTCAGCCCCATCAATCCATAATAGGCCGAGGGGTGACTCAACTCCGGCATATGGCGAAAGTTCATCCCGTACCAGGAGCCGACCACCACGGGGGGAATCGTCACCGCCGTCAGTGCGGTCAACACCTTGATCCCTTCATTCGCCTCGTGAGCCGAGCGATTCGTGTAAACATCAAACGCCACCATCATTCGATCATTGCACCCTTGCAAACGATCATCCACGCGCGCCAATGCGTCCTGCACGTCTCGAAAATAAGGCAACATCAGCGCCCGGATCAGTTTCGACTCGCCCCGCGCCAAACGGGAAATCACCTCCCGCTGCGGTCGCAAGGCTTGTCGCAAACTGGAAAGCCTCCTGCGCGCTCGTAAGATCCGTTTCGAAAGATCTTCCCGACGTACCCCCGAAAGGGCTTTTTCTTCCACCTCCTCCATGTCTTCCGTCAGAACTTCAACCACCGGCAAATAAGAGTCTGCCACCTGATCTAAAATCTGATGCGCCAGCCGATCAGCCCCGCGTGCTTGCTGGGCCGTGCCCTTCACCAGACGCTCCTTCAGGGTCGTGACCCCCGGAATCGGTTCCCGATGATACGTCACCAGGAATTCCTTCCCGAGGAATAGATTCAACTCCGAGATCTTTAACGTTTTTTCCGAGGTGATCGCCACACTGTGCATGATCATAAAAAGGTAATCTTCATAATCCTCAATCTTCGGTAGCTCACTCAAGGTCACGCAGTCCTCGATCGCCAGCGGGTGAAATTCAAAGAGCAGCTCCAAAACCGATTTCGTTTCCTCCGGTGTCGGATGGGTCAGATCAATCCAAAGAATCAGACCCTTGTCCGCCCGAGCCAGACGCAGTGCCTCCATCTCCAAATTATGGCTGACCGGACGACCCTCACTAAATACGAACGACTCAATCACAAAACCAGTATCTCCCGATTCCCTGCATTCGTCCAAAGTTTTCCCTTCCCCTGAGAACATCCCGTCTCGATTCCTCACCACCTTCAGGTATCTTGCCTCATCATGAAAAAGCCTGTCCTTCTGCTCATCCGAGACGGTTGGGGCATCAACCCCGCTGGACGCTCGGGCGCCGAAAAACAGGGGGACGCCACCCTCCTGGCCTCCACCCCTGTCCACGATCAACTTTACCGCGATTACCCGATGTCCCGTCTGCAAGCCAGCGGACTCCAAGTCGGACTACCCGAGGGCCAAATGGGCAACTCCGAGGTCGGACACCTGAATCTAGGCGCTGGCCGAATCGTTTACCAAGAGCTCACCCGAATCAATCTGGCCGTGGCCGATCGTTCTCTCGAAAAGAATCCTATCCTGCAGAAATGCTTTCAAGTCGCCCAAGGTAAACGCCTCCACTTTCTTGGCCTGGTTTCCGATGGCGGCGTCCACTCCAACGTGGAACATCTCAACGCCCTCGTCCAACTCGCCTCCCAATCAGGCCACCGAGATATCATGGTCCACGCCATGACCGACGGGCGGGACTGCTCCCCAACCTCAGGCCACGCCTTCATCCAGAAACTGGAAGCACAGCTCGCCACCTGTCCCGGCGCCCGCCTGGCCACAATTATCGGTCGCTACTATGCCATGGATCGGGACCGCCGCTGGGACCGAGTTCAGCTAGCCCGAGACCTTTTTGTCGATGGCCAAGGAGCCAAGATCACATCCCCGGCCAGTGCCATCGCCGAATTGTATGCCGCCGGTAAGACCGATGAATTTATCCCCCCGCTCTCTTTGTTGGGCTCGGCTTCACCGCTGATTCGCGACGGTGACACTCTCTTCTTCTTTAATTTCCGAGCAGATCGGATGCGTCAGATCGTCCGGGCTTTGGCCGACCCTAACTTTTCCGATTTCCCATCCCCCCATCGCCCCCAGGTTCAGGTATTCACCATGACTCCCTACGAGGCCGATTTCACCCAAATGGGTTTTCAACATCTCTTCACCCCGCTCCCCATGAACGACCTCTTGGGCGAAGTTGTCGCCTCCCACCATCGCACCCAGTGTCGGCTCGCTGAAACCGAAAAGTACCCCCACGTCACCTACTTCTTTAATGGCGGCCAGGAAACACCCAACCCTCACGAAGAGCGTGTCATGGTTCCATCCCCCAAAGTGGCTACCTACGACCTTCAACCTGAAATGAGTGCACCCCTCCTAACCGAGCGAGTAGTGGAACGAATTGAAAAAGGGTTAGACGACATGATTATCCTCAACTTTGCCAACCCCGATATGGTCGGGCACACTGGCGTGCTCTCTGCCGGAATCCGCGCCGTCGAAACGATCGACCGCTGTGTGGGTGATGTCCTGCGCGCTCTGGCCAAAGTCGGCGGCAAAGCCCTCGTCACCGCGGACCACGGAAATTGCGAACAGATGCTTGAAAAAAGCGGGACACCCCACACCGCCCACACGACCAACTTAGTCCACTGCCTTTACGTGGCCCCCGACTCTCACCAATACAGTTTGGCCGACGGAATTCTGGCCGACGTCGCCCCGACACTTCTGGAAATGCTTGGCCTGCCTCAGCCAATTGCCATGTCCGGAAATTCGCTTCTTCGAAGAAAAACAATTTAGGCCCGACTTGGTCTACGCTTAACCACATCACGGGGGCCTGATTGTGCCATCCAACGAAATAAATCGACTGGATCAAGAAAGCTCCGGACTTTAAATCCTCCCACTTGCCCATATCCGTGCCCTAAAAAAACCGCCTCCACCCCTGCTCTCTGTGCCGTCAGGAGATCCACCTCGCTATCCCCAATAAAAAGATGCCTTCCCGGAACTGCCCCAAGCCGCCGCAAAGCCATCCACAAAGGTCGAGGGTCTGGCTTACGAAAGGTCTCATCGCCGCTGACGATCACACGAATCCAACTGTCCCAACCTAACTCGCGTATGAGCGCCCGCGCCGCTTCCCCATGCTTATTGGTGCACACCCCCATCTTCCAGCCCAACTGTTGCAGCCTCTGCAATCCGACTCCAACCCCGGGGTATGGACGACTCATCCCCGCCGGATTCCTGTCGTACTCCTTCGAGTACTCATCCGCCAACTCGGTCGCCTCCCCTCGTTTGGCCCCTAATCCAGTCCTACTCCATGCTCTCTCCAATAAGGTGTTGGGCCCGTGGCCAACTAGGTCTCGCACCTCCTCCCGACCTAGCACCTTTCTCCTGTGCCTGATAAGAACCCGATTCAGAGCTGCGGTGATTTCGTCCAAGGTGTCGACTAAAGTGCCATCTAAATCAAAGACAGCCCAGCCACTCAACTGCTTCATCCCCGAGCCCCCAACTGCCCTACAGACGCCGCAAGGCAGGCAACCCGTACGCTTGTCCGATCTTTTCCGAGACGGCGGGCAAATCCTCCGCCCGGAGAATCAGCTTCCCGGGCTCATCCCGAAACTCAAACACTAAATCCCCCGTCTTGGTCTCATCGATGCACTTGGCCAGCTCCGCCAAATCATGTATCTCTTTCCCATTCAACTTCACCAGAACCAAACCGGATAGCTGCTGATACCCGAGCGTGATCGGCGAAGGCAAAACCTGACTCAAAAAAATCACCTTTTTCTCAGGGTCAGGCCTTTTGTCCTGTTGAAAGGTGAAATATTCTACCAGCCGCTGCGGCGCCCGCTCCGACCACTTGTCCCCCCACTCCTGGAGGTACGCTCCAGTCAACTCTTGAAAAACCAGCCCGCCGACCACGAAATACTTCGGCGCTTGATCGAACTGCAGGGTTGGGATGGCCACCTCATCCCGCGCACGCCGATCGTATGTTCCTGTCAGCTCCATCTCCTTGCCCCCACGGGAAATTCGAAACTTCGCCGGCGAACCCACCGTGGGACGAGTCCGAATTAAATTTCCCACCGCCGTCGGCCCATACAGTGGATCCCGATAATTCCCGTCCTCATCCAGCTTAAATCCATCCACGCTGATCAAAACATCCCCCTCGCGCAATCCCGCCCTGCCAGCCGTCCCTCTTGGATTGACCCGAGTTAACAAAAGCCCGCCCGACTTCGGCGCCATCACCTCCTCCCGCAGATTCGGATCCCGCAAAGGACTCCAACTCACCCCTAAAGTGGGAAACCCCTCATACTTTCCATCCGCGGCGTCCTTGAGAAAGTGCTCAATCATCGGCACAGGGATCGCACTCCCCTCTTGCGAGTCCCGATCATAGCCCATCATCATCCCGACTAACTGACCATCCTTCAGCACCGGCAAAGTGTAACTGTCATCTCTTTTCGGCAGGGAAACACGCACCCCATAGACCAGAAAACCCGCCTCATCCGACGGATATCGCCCCACCCCCGTCGACAGAATTTCCGCCTGATTTCGCAACATCTCCCCATTCCTTTCCAACTGCCAAACCTCCCCTTTATCCCCCGCCCGCAACGCGGGTCCCAGAGCCAGCCCCGAAAAACCTTTGAGAAAGTTTCGATCGACTGGCTGCAGGAGCGCCAGATTCGCTTCGTAATCGATTGCCTCTACCTCCGCCGCACATTTTTCAGCTGAGCCCGGCTTCTCTAACCCCACCTCCGTGCGATTCGCGACCAGAGCAGCCGTGGCCAAGACTTTCCCACCAGGCAGAACGACCCCCGTGCCATTCAATCCGTAGGGGGACTTCTTCTGCCACGGCCGAAACTGATCGTAAGGCTGAATCGATGCCCTCACCCGGACGAGAGAGCCCCGCGATATATCCTCCTCCGCGCAAAGCAACCCTGCCATCGCCCAAAAAACAAAATTGATCCCAAAATGCTTCACTTGGCCTCTCCGTCACGATTCCACGACCCCTTGGCTAACCGACGTCCCCCCAACTCTGTCCGATGAGGTTGGGAAATCCCATACTGCGTCATGATCCTCGGCATCACTTGATCCACCTCTCTTTTCTTTAAAACGGCCGGGCGTTGATCCCCCTCAAAGCGAATCACCGTCCTCTCCCCGCCCGACTCTAACGCAGGCAGAACATCCGCCAGCGTGCGAATTCGTTTCCCATTAATTTCCCGGACCACCTGTCCCGCCAAACCAGTCAAATACACATTCGACCGATCGGGAAGAACGGACGACAAGATCACCGGCTCAGGTGTCTCTCGGTACAGCTGATCTTGCCCAAACAGTGTGTACGTCTGACGCAGGCGTAAATCCGCATTCGAGACCAGCACGGCCATTAAGTTTGCCGTCAAAGGCTGAAAAACCAGCCCGCCATACAAAACATAACGCGGGGGCTCCTCGTATAAACTTTCATACATGGAAAACATTTCCGCCGGTCGAAGGGTAATGGTTTTCTTTTCCATCTTCTGATTTCGCCATACCTCCAGCCCGACTGTGTCACCGGCAAACTTCCGCTCCACGATCTCTTCCAACTGAACCGGTTGTCCGTCCAACCGCACCGATCCATCGCTCTCAATCGGATGCCCATCGATGGCCAGGAGCACATCTCCCTTTGCCAGCACCCCGTCCGAAGATCCTTCCGAGTAAACGTCGGTCACCACTACCCCTAACCCATCATTGGGACGCTGGTAGTAGTTTCGCATCGCTGGGTTTTCGAGTGGCATCCAACGGATCGCGATATCCACATAGTGATCATACTTTCCATCCTCCACATCTTTTAAAAATCGCCGAATCACCGGAGTCGGAATCATATAGCCCACATTTTGCGCCACATCGCCTCGGAAGCCCTGAAAGGCCACCCCCACCACCCGATTGTCCTGCATCACCGGTCCCCCGCTATTTCCAGGGTTGATTGGGGCATCGATTTGAATGGCTAAGTGCGACTCCCGGCCCGAGTGCGTATAGGAATTGTAGTCGATTCGGCTCACCACCCCCCGGGTTACGGTCAACCGATCTCCCCCGATGGGAAATCCGTACACGCTGACGACCGATTCCAGATCTGGGATCTCGCCAAACTGCAAATCACTCGTTCCCTTGTAAAATTCGGGATCCTCCACCTCGATCATCGCCAGATCACAATCGTGGGCGACAAAGATCACCTTGGCCGGATATTTTCGGGGATCCGCCTCCCGCTGCACCGTGAGATTTCGTGCTCCGCTGATCACATGGGCATTCGTCACAATCCGCTTGCGATCAATGACGAAGCCCGCTCCACGGGCGGAGCTGACGGTCCCCGGATTCCACGGCAGCCGATAGTCCCATGTCTGAGAGGTAACCTCGATCATCACCACGTTTTTTCGGGCGGCGGACAGCTGCCAATCGCCGTTCCCACAACCGGACAGAAGCGGAAGCAAAAAGAGAAGCCCCACTTGGAAGAATCGAGAAACCATAAGCCTCAAAACCTATCACCCTTGGATAGCGAGTAAACCAGATAGGCGAACGCGGTCCATCATCCCGCCGCATCCCCAGCCGCCACGGGAAATTTATTTTCGAAAAAATCGAACACTCGGCATTCCCTCGAAATGTTGATCCTGCGTCCATAATTCCGCTTGGCAGGACAGGGCCGCACCCAAAACCAGTGCATCCGCCATGGAAAGTTTGTGCCGATGCGCCAAAAGAGCGGCCGAGTCAGCCAGGGTCTCATCGATCGGACAACCCTCGAACCGGGAAAGGGCTCGCAAGGCAAGGCCGCGGGCATCTTCCCCGCCGTGAGCTAGCGTGTATCGGCCGACCTCATATCTGACGATAGCTGGCACCACCAACCTCTGCGCTCGAAGCGCGGGTTGGTAAAGCTTTGCTCTGGCTGAGCCGCTCAACAGTTCGATCCACCCCGAACTATCCAGGACAACGATCACGGCACTGGGCGATCCCTCTCGGCTCGAATCGCGTCATCGTCAACCGCCATTCCCTTCAGCAATCCAGGGATTTCGCCGAGTGTAGGCTCTCTCATCAGACGCAAACCCGCTCCGTCCGGAACGGCCTGCAATCTCGTGCCTGAAACAATCCCCAATTTTTTTCGAGCATCCTTGGGGATGACGATCTGATATTTGGAGGAAACTGTGACCGTGGTCATGCCCTGAACGTAAGCAAATTGCTATCGATGTCAAATCGCTTTACTTTTGTCTAAAACCTTTACCAAGTGAAGTTAGATAGGACCCGTTCCCTAACTAAAGCGTTCCGAAAATCCTATCCCCAGCATCCCCTAACCCCGGAAGAATATAGCCATGATCATTCAATTTTCGGTCAACCGCCGCACTATAAATGGGAACATCAGGGTGTGCTTTCTGAAATGCGCGAACCCCCTCCGGAGCCGCCACCAAACACATCAATCGAATGGATCTAGGTTTCCCACTTTTCAGACGCTCCACCGCCGCAACGGCCGAGTTGCC
>Ga0247831_1007407_pt1 | contig 12278 bp, 12 predicted proteins | sample LaCruzMarch2015__9_FD_192406 | JGI IMG/M metagenome (GOLD analysis project Ga0247831, IMG submission 192406) | Freshwater microbial communities from meromictic Lake La Cruz, Castile-La Mancha, Spain - LaCruzMarch2015_1m | ecosystem: Environmental > Aquatic > Freshwater > Lake | place: Spain...
TGGAGTTGTTGTTGATGGTGGCGGACGATCTCGCATCAATTGCAATAGTTTAATCCCATCAATCCCACCGGGCATACGGACATCGCTAATAACGCAGTCCGGCAAACGCCACGATCTACGTCGAGTATTTCCCTCCTCTCGTCCGTGGCCGCTAGCAGCAGTAGCAGTCCACGGAGGAGGCGAAGGTTTGTCATCGTCATCACCATCGCCGCTAGTAGAGGCAGTGGGCGATACCACCAATGACCACGAACAGCTCCAAAGACACACGTCCAAGAAGGCCATCGGTCCATCGACTGCCGTGACGGTATCGAATCCCGCGACCGTATGGAGATAATCGCCCACGGCAAGTCGTATCGATGGCTCATCGTCGATTAGTACTATCCATCTGTCAGACCTGTTGTTAATGTTGTTGCTGTTATTGTCGGCATTGGCGGTGCTCGAGGCAGGAGCAACGTCCTGGGAAGTGACAAGAGGAGGAGAGGATGCAGCGGCATTGCCACCAACAATGCTTCCCAGATCGACGTACGTCCCTGCCAACCGAAGTCGACGATGATTCGTGCGATAATTACTGTTAGAGGACGTGCTCGAGAGGAACGCCGCCGGCCGCATCATCGAGGACTATCGACGAGCCTCATATATCGTTCATTATCAAAATCCAATCGCAACACGTCGATAGATAGATGACGATGTTTATTATGGTATCTATTCGTAATAAGTTGAGGTAAAAGTGACCCGGCGCAGTGCATTGCAACAAGACAAAAAATTAAAAATCCGGCATATTCCCACGATGGGTTGTTGTTGACGATAAGCACAAACATTTGAGTATAGTGTATTCCATGTTGCGATGGTGGAAATGCCCGTGCTTTACTCCCATCATGATAGTGTCTGGAGCAAATTTCTATGATACCATTCAAGTAGTAGTTATTAGTAAACATTAGTTAGAGAAAATAGTCCTTTTTTAAATTAGGGTAATGAAACACAATAGATCTATCCACAGGATGGTGTCTCTAATAAAGATGACATTACAGGCGAGAGAGAACCACATCATTGACCCGGCACATATGAATGAAGGGGCCACCACACCGGATGGCCATGAAATATCTACACACAATAAAAAACATTACTTCCATCAAAACACAGTTGGCAGGTACTTCACACTTCAAGCGTTTCCCCCGTGTTCATCAACTCCTGTGGAGCCATAACGGGGTCAGGTAACGAATTACCCAAGGCAGCAGCCGCCGCGGCAGTCTCCATCATTTCTGCTACCATGCTAGGAGCTGGAGGAGGGGGGATGTAATTCCCAAGTTCACCCGGAGCGACAGGATAAACCCACCTGAAACTTGGCTTGTTGGAGACACTTGTACTGCCAACATTCTCCTTCGTTAGAATGCTAAGAGTTGCCAAAACATTGGCAATATCATACATACGTCGGACCTTCGTTTTCATAACCTTGGCCCGAGTCTCAGGATCGGCCTCCTCGGCGGGGGATAATGCACCCAAAACCTCCTCAGCAGCCTCGGCTAAACCAATTTCAGTCCTACCAGTCACAAGGTACATCTCCAAGAGTTTCTTACAAATCATGGCCATGCCCTTGCTCTTGTGTCCAGTGGCAGTCGACTTGGCAGGCGTCAATATCATGTCGTCAGCTCCTGTCTCTACACCGGTCGCAGCCGCAACGGCAACGGCAGTAGCAGATGAACGTTCAGCCAAGGCCTCTTTCTGCATGTTGGCAAAGAAGGCATGTAACCCCTCGAGACCATGCCACTGGTACGTATTCTTCTTTACACGGGTGACGACATCGATAGCCTCTAAGATGTTAATAACATCGTAGATACGTCGACGTTGGACCCGCATACGTGATGCAATTTCGCATATTTCAATGACAGTACCATTGTTGTGATCATCGACGGGCACGTCGGCGAAGAGACCCATAAAGTTTTCGCATAATTTACCAAGAGACCTTTCTTTACGTGGAGGCTTGTCTTCTTCTTTTTCAGGTTTCACCTCACCCTCTTCTGTCTTGATCGGAGGCGCTGATAGGGGGGATGTTACCTGAGTTGCCTGTAATTTTGTCCGTGTGAAGGGGAAGAAGAAGAAGACATGTGTTAGGAGAATGATTTCTTACGTATCTATCGACAACAAAAGACACACACAAACACACGTACATGGACCAAGTTTTGCAATAGGTAATCATGATCTGCCCCTGTCTCGATGGAGGGTAGGGCGGGGACACTCTCCCCCAAGGATGCCAATACACTCGCCCCAGCGACACGCGCAGGTGTTGCCGTGGCCTCCTCAGGAAGAGGGGGAGGAAGATCCATGACATCTCCCCCCCGCGTCTTGGCCCTCTTTGCCGCTGGTTGGTCTTCCCCTCCCCCCCTGAGGGTATCATCGACGCTCCCCATTAGGTCGGCGACGATGTCATTCTCAATGGCCGAGAGATTAGCGAGATTGGTTAGGGAGTTGGCAGCACTTTGGCTGGCGGGGGAAGGAAGAGGGCGACTCATGCTGGCGTTATTCTAATCGACTCTACCCCCCGATGAAAGGAATGATTGATCATTATTATTTGGATAAAAGAGGATGGGTGAGTGAAGAAGGTGTGTGTGATGACAAGGGGAAGCTGGCTGTTAACCAGGAGTCCACTCCCTATTAGGGGGAACATCAATCATCATTCATCGCTGAATTCCGATCGAGGCCGCCCTCGGCCCCCCCAAGGCTCCACCAACGCACAACAATTCCTCTCGTGGCCATTGTCCACCGCCACATCACAGCCAACCAGGGAATAACAACTCTTCCCCGCCGCGACGTCCCGCAAAGTGAACAACCCACCTTCCCGCTATCGATGATGGCGGCGTTTTGTTGTGAAAATGAGAACACCGCCCCAAGATGAGGACCTCTCTAGGTGCGTAGGTACTACCTTGAATCGCGCCCATTTTTTCGTGTGGACCGTCGTCTATCTTTCTCTGAATGTAATGAAATGGCGCATCATAATTTGAGTTGGAATCTCCCATATTTATACGTATGCATTGATCAATCAATTAATCATGGCAATATGAAAATCTAACAAATATAAACAGTTCAAATACAATTGCCTTGATGGATAATTTCAAGTGACCATGCATGAGAGAGACAAGGAAAACTAAGAGTACTACCGAGGTGTACTCTGGTTCAATTTTGGACAATTGGCCGTATAAAATAATGGAGTAGAAGTCTTTTTACGTTTACTTTATAAGTATTTATTACACAGTACATTACATCTTTTACAATCTATTACAATATATTAGAATGTATGTATCTTGAATAGTGGGTTGTCTGCCTCATTTCATTCGATTAGGCATGCCAATTTTCATCATCACCATCAAGCTTTATAATAAGAAGTCACTGACACAACATATCTCTACAGCTCCTGAGGAACACCAAGTGGAAAGTTGAATGAACCTAGTGGATCTACGCGTTGTTTGATCCCTACAAGCCTCTCTAAGTTGTCACTCCAGTATAGTCGAGCATAATCTGTATTATGACTCATAATCGAGTTCATTGGATAGTTGACATACGATCCAGACAGGTGTGCACTTATTCTTGGCCACCATGAATTAATCTTGACAACCTCTCGTTGGTAGATCTCTTCGGCATAGGGATCCGTACTGGGAACGGTCAACAACACCCCAACATTGTATATGGCATCTCTGTAAGGGAATGCCGTGGCATTGACTGGTTTGTCATGAATGGCACCACCCCAAAGCTCAATGTCGGGTAATAAGTATGGTGCAGATGTCTGCGTCCCTATCGATATCCAATACATAATATCTCGCCATATAATTTCAGTATTGTTCTCTGGCAATAAGAAACCATACCAGCAGCTAGCTCCCCAGGTCGGAGTGGACGATATATTGCTGCGATGATGTCCATGTTGTGTATACATGTCAGACCATGCATAGTCATTGATTTGAGATAAGTAAGAAACTGCATGCTCTGGAATTAATCGACCTGCCAGCTCATTCATGTAGTCAATGGCTCCATCGAATGAAGTTTCATTTTGACCTGACCACATTAACCAAGCTGTATTCACAATGTCATGCATGGCAACAAGATTTCTTGGTAGATTCGGCTCTTCCACACCTAGCCGGTAAAGTAATATTGCCATATCGGAAGGCTCGAGTGTTATAGAAAGGACTAATAGACGATCTTCTGCCTTATGAACACGATATTCGATTTCAGTAACAACACCAAAGCTACCACCACCCGCACCACGCAATCCCCAGAACAAATCCTTCTTTTGTAATTGCGTTAGGGAGGACGTCATATTAGTAGTAGTATCATGCACAAGCTGAAGTTCAATAGACGACACAACATCATCATCATCAGACGATGATGATGAAACATAGTGCACACTCCCATCAGCAAGTACAATACGCATCCCAACGGCATTGTCTAATCCGAGTCCATATAATCGTGATTGTATACCTATACCTCCACCAAGGATGAAACCACCCTCTGCGACTGTACCACAGTATCCAGTAACTCCGCCATAGCCATGCTTTACGAGTATTGTACGGATGAAGTCTTGGACGAAGACAGCTGGTCCCAACTGAACAATTTTAGCATCTGATGATGCTGTACTAGTGACGTCATTATTCGTGCTGCTGCTACTGCTGCTACCAGTACTATTCATGATAATGTGATTCAACCGCACCAAGGATAAAACAGCACCTTTTGCTACCGTGGACATTCCAGCCTTGTTGTGTCCACCGGATCTAACACGGAATGGGAATTGATGTTTAATTTGTAAATCAACAAGGACTGGAACAACGAGTTGTACATCACGTTCGTTGGCAACCTCTATAACGACCCATGGTTGTTGTTGCCCTTGTTTTTGTTCGTCATGATCGTGTTGACCATCAATTGCAATTGCATTGCTAATAGATCGTTCATTCCAGACATGAATAGATCGTTCATTCCAGACATGAGACGCACGAGCAAATTCATCATCATTGTCTCTCAAGTCATTCGTCGACGAACGCGAATTAAACATGGGGTGGTAGTAAATGGCGCCATCAATTCTACCCTCAAGAATGTGAAGATTTTCCCATATTTGTTGTTCTCGTTGTTGATTACTATCATCTTGATTGTGTTGTTGTTGTTGATTATGGTGGCGGACGTCTCTGCTGCGAGCAAGCCTCGCAGCATCATAATCCATGGACCCATAATAATTAAGCCTACCACTACTGCACGCGACGAATAGACTAATCGTCGCGACAATAGAAACAACGTAGCTGACCCTCCACCGACAGATACTACTCCAACAACTTCTGCTTGGTATCCTTTGTAACTCGGGATACACCTCATCCTCGGCGCGAAACGACGGAGCGATGCACGCTGTCTTACCACCATTACCTCCTGCTCGTTCCAACAATAACGGAGTTTCCTCGGATGAATACATCGAGCCCACGGACTATGGGTGGGTGTCGACTCAAAAAAATCCCCACACAAAATAGCGTTTGAGCTGATCCAGCAAGTTTGAGGCTCTGTCCGCTTCTAGTTTTCGCTCGCTCACCCGCGTCACGCTGATCACTCAAAACAGCCGTGGGTCTTTACTGGCCCGGGCCAGTAAAAGAACCTCGTATGAGGTTTTGATGGCTCATTTAATTACGAGATTTATTTCACGGTCTACATACGTAGTTGTACTGAAAATCCGGGGCCAGTTTTCTACATACGTAGTTGTACTGAAAATCCGGGGCCAGTAAAGACCAACGGTTGCAAACGCTATTTTTTGTGTGGGCGACCGAAAAAAGGGCGGACAGAGCATGGATCAGCTCAAACGCGAGAGTCGACACCATAGTGGCCCGAGGAAGACCGCCGCTCTGTTCCCGCCATTTCGTTTCAATGATGGTAAGGCCTTCCTCATCTAGGCTTTCAATTGAAATTGCCTCGCCTTTTCGTCCCATGCGGCGACGACAAGATCATCATCATCATCCCTGCGGCGTCAAGCAGTAGCAGTCCATCACTCAATTAATGACCGTCGTAGTATCCTGCACCGTCGTTCATTATCATCATCGACTAACAAGAACGACGCCACCGACAATTCAAACAACAACAAGTCTCCCTTTGATCTCCTTCGTATGAAAATTTTCTTACCTCCAAATAAACAATGAAAACGGCTTCGCTCGGGCTTTTGGAGGTTATCCCGGACCCCCCCCTCTTTCGGTGACGTCACGGGCCATTCCCCCTTTCTTTGTTTTCTTGAAGAACAGTTTTTTGGCGAATGAGCAGGAAAATATTTTTGGCGGGTTGACCGTTAAGGTATAATTACAAGAAATCACATCAAACAAAAGGCGGGCTTAGTTCCACTTTATGCACCTGAGGAGCGGACAGGAGACAGGGGACAGGACAATAAGGGCTGCCGGGCTTTAGGAGTACCTCCAAAAGAATCAAAGAAGACTTCTCGTATACCAAATGTCATTATTGATAGTGGTTACACTCTCACTGCTGCTTTTGCCATAATCGGGATTGCAATTCTTGTTGCAGATAGTAACGTAAATGGATCAATCTGATTAGTCGGTGCATTTGGTGGTGGGTTCATTACACTTCTGGGTGTATTATTTGCTGTCTAGGCTAGTCGTATACGTTTTATGGTTTGGGATATACGATTGGGTGCCACACCATATCAAACAAACATATTTGCATATCAGTTAACGAACAAGTCAGATATATATGGGATTATGTAAGCGCATTACTTAGTAGATCAGGCTTGGTTACCTTCCAACCATGGACTGCATGTGATGTACATGAATTTATTCCTTCTTCTTCTTCTTCTTCTTCTTCTTCAAGTAGTGTTGTTGTTAGCAGCAGCAGTAGCGAAGAACGCAATGGGTTTGGTTGGGAATATTGTGTGGGACGGTATGATGGATTAGGACGACGTTGACGTCAATGGGTGCGTTCGTTACTGCGAGTAGTACATGGAGGGAAGGATGATTTTGGAGTAACAGCACAGACACAGCAGAATACTGCTGCTGCTGCTGCTGCTGCTGCTGAGGCGGCAAAGGAACGTCCAGGTGGATCAACCAATACATTAGTCTCATGTCTAATTATTGTGGAAAGGTTACAAGTGCACGACTACGTTCTATACCAGTAACGGGTATAAAATTACCACCCAATATGCTTGCAATCCATTCACAAGAGATCGGACAAGGTTCGCTGGACTTTCGCCTTGGGCTTGGTTCCTCCATTATTCGTGAGGTCAATCAGTGGTGGATTCTTGGATGGTTGCTCGGTGACCTGCTCCTCAATCGCTGGTGGCTTGGTAGCATCATCGTCGTCATCGTCGTCATCGTCCAGGATGACGAAACGTTTACGAGGCTTGGTGTCATCATTGTCGTCCTCATCCAGGATGCGTTGACGTGAAGCAGTGGGCCTGGCGACCTGCCGTGTAGCATTGGGCCTGGCGACCCACTCAATGGGCCTGGCGACCTGCTCGAACACTAGTTGCTCGGTGGAGGCGAATAGAGGGGTGCAAGAAAGTTTGCGAGGATGCGTCACCCGAAACTGGAGACCCGTACTGGTTCCATAGGCTAACATGAGAGTGAAGGTGAAAATTTTCCCCATTCTTACTCTGCTTGACACTTCCGGCTCCGGGCCTATCTGATTGGGTGTGCATGTAGGATCTCGAGTTATCTGACGGTCGAGGATGTCTGCAATTGGCTTGGTAACTTAAATCATAAATTCTCTGGCTTGACCAACTAAACTGCTCTTTTGCATACCCCAAATCGAATTCCAGTTTCATCTTCTTCACATTTCCTCACTCTCACAGCTCCCCATTCAGATGGATGCACTTTGCCAATGCATGATGTTGGAGGAGAAGGCCCGACAGTCCCGTCGCGGCCGCTGGACCGTGTTAAACACACCTGCCCAGTCTCAGCGGTAGTAGGCGTCAACGGCGCTCGGTAGACCCAACTGAAGATACTGGGGTTTTGCTGTTGCAATGGTGATTATTTTAAGAAGTGAGCTATTCCTAGGGTGGAGTTCTGACGAGAGTTCTGAAGATCCCAGAACATGCGCAAAGTTCTCCTGCCAAACCAAAGCTCTCCCGCTTGATTTGCTCTCCCGCAATAATCTCTAATTGGTTGTCATACGTCTCCAACCAACACATGACAAATCACTCCTAGGCTGAATTTTAGTAGTAGTTCACAAAACGTCCATTATTGTGTCCTGCCTTCTTCAGGAGGTAATTATGTAGGAGATTAAACCCTACCATATTATGAGTTGCCCCAAATGGTCAGTCCGAGTCTGAGAGGCGCCAGTGAGAGAAAATCAGAATAGGCGCTTAAATGATTAAACACTCTATAAACATCTTTAGATATGATATATACGTACTATCACGCACATAGTTGGAATCTGGGGCGTCACCTTCAACATCTTTTTGGCTGATCTCGAAGGACATCCAAAATAACAAATTTACCTCCTCGTATTCTCGTATGACCGATGGCCAACATCTTGTGATATCATTTACCAAATGCTGACCAACAAGGTAGTAGCCCTCTCCCAAAATACATGAGAGAGCGGCTGTGGTGTTGGTTTGGCGATGGTCGCCTCAATATGGGCGCCATAATCATCATTTGGAGCAGGTTTAAGGTACACAGCATGACAGGATGATTCAGCTAAAGATGAATAGTAGTAGACGAGTTAAATAAATATTAGGCTTAACCGAGCTGGATTATTACTTATTATGTCGTCGGATGCTGCAGCAGCAACATCATTTTGGTGAAATGAGTGCATATCATGCTCGCCGGTTTGCCTAGTAGAAAACACTAACAAAAGATGATGATTGGTTTGATTTTCTCCATTCCAACGCGCAGACCCATTACATACATCACATAGAATGCGTTGATGTGCACAGTTTAATCTATCTTCAAAAACTTTATGTACTATTGTTACTTCTGAAAGACTATGGATTTCTCATATTGGAAACCAGAATGTTCTATTGTGCTCCTGCTGCTCCAGTCGCCAAAGTAAAGAAAAAGAAATCTGACACAGTAGCCTCGTCGCACCAGGTGTCGTTGGATATTCGGATAGACGCAACGACACAGTCCACTCCCCCACCTTGCCGAGATGAATAACGATCAGGATACCTCAAAGAAGGCCAGTGAAGGCGGTGCCGACTCCATAATATCCAGTGACGTCGTCGGCGGCGACCCAACAGGGGAAGGAGGCGCGAACGGTGGTGAAAGTTCTGGATCGAAGATTCCTGCCCTTCAGGACACCAACGCTACTACTGTTGCAAATGGCAACGCCGCCAATGACGATCCCGAGTCTCCCGTGGGTGAGAAGACAGCCTTTCCATTACTACTACATGAAATTGTAAGTGACCCGACCACCGATGACTTGATCCACTGGTTACCCTGTGGTACACGGTTTACGATCTCTGACAAGACCAAGTTTGCCGAGAGGGTATTACCACGATTCTTTGGTCATGCCAAGTATACATCCTTCACGCGTAGGCTTAAACGTTGGTCTTTCACGCGTGTACCCAGTGGACCCTTCATGGGGAGCTACTATAATGTGAACTTTCGTCGGGGTGAGCATGAACTTGCCGCGAGAGTTAGGTATGACCACCCCGCGGCCTTGTCCGGTGCGGCGATGCAGCTTAGTAAGCAGCGGAACATGGTCTTGCATGGCGGTCTGGGATTGAATGCCATGGGCCTGGGGAACGTCATGGCCAACGGCATGTTTGTAAACCCTCTTGTGGCGGCTAGTATGGGTGGAGGGATTGGGGTACCTCAACAGCTACAGCAACAGCAGCAGATGATGTCCAACGAGGATATTCTGCTGACTCAGATGTATATGATGAATATGGCAGCTCAGGCAGCAGGTAATGGAGGTGGAAATTCGCTATTACAAGCCATGGGCCAGAACAACATCAACCCCAACATGATGTTACAACAACAGATGGCACAGCAGATGGGCCAGCAGGGGTCGATAATGAACCCAAATCTAGATCAGCTGCAGCAGCAGAACTTGCTACAGCAGCGGCAACAACTGCATCAACAGTGGAACAATTCTCAACAAGGTCAAGGTCAACTGGGACAGGGTCATGGACAAGGTCAGCAGATGATTCAAGGCCAGGGTGGGAATATTGGTGGTGGTGGTCAACAGCAGACACCGGACGATCAACAATTGCTCGTGGCTATGTACCTAGAGCACCTCAACAAGCAGCAGCAAGCGGCCAAGCAAGTTATGAATTCATCCACCATTACCACCTCCAACACTGAGCAGCAATCACCACAAGTAGTTGGTGGTGGATCTGCGAATAATCCTATCATGGGCGGTAACCCTAACCCTATGGGTGACCTCCTGGCCAATTACTTACGTCGGAATGGTGGCGCACCACCACCGACTAATGGAGTAGGAGGAGGAGACGGCGGTGGGGGTGGTGGCTTTTTATACGGTGGTAATGATGGTAGTGGCGATACTAAAAAAAAAGAGGAAGAAGGGTTGAATCTCTAAAAGTTACTTCATGTATCGTACACCATTTGCTTCGAAAGGGAGGTAGGAAGAGACACTTTTACATCTTTGCCTGCAAAATAATAAATGTATAAAAATCACACAAAGACAAAATCGTAGCATACTTTTTTTGTAGGAGAACATACACTATTATTTAGAACCATAGAGTGTTTCTGAATTAGAATCGACCATATCATCATCTCTATCATCATCTAGTCTATTAACTTTGTTGTGCTCCATTGTCAACAGTAGTTTGTCAAAATGAACAACTTCATCTGGACTCATAACATATGGTGAATACTCAGCACCTGGGAATACTCCATCATCCACCTCTTTCTTAAATTGTGCAAGTCCATCATTAATTTGTAGTCCCACACTGGCATATCGTTTACAAAATTTGGGCACAAATTCTTCGTGATGTGGATGACTCGACATGCCTAATAGGTCATGAAAGACTAATACCTGTCCGGAGGTATGTCCACCGGCACCTATCCCAATAGTAGGTATCTCTAACTCGGTAGTAATGGCTCGTGCAACATTGGCGGGAATACATTCCAATACGATAGCAAATGCACCCGCATCTTGTAATCGCAATGCCTCCTCGAGGAGGGTCTTGGCACGTATTGCCGTCCGGCCTTGTGCACGAAACCCACCAAGTACATTAATTGCTTGCGGTGTTAAGCCGACATGTCCCATAACAGCAACTGTGATATTCCAAAATATGTGTGTGTGTGCGTGTGTGAATTATATATATGTAGATAATGAGCAAGAAAAGGAATCGTTTGTTTCCATATACAGCTGTATATATATATATACTTACTCCCGCCTTGGACTAAATGATGTACGATGGCACATCGTCCCTCGGTCCCGCCCTCGACCTTCACGGCATCCATCCCCCCCTCTTTGACCATTCTATATGCATTACGCAGCGCGACGTCCGCATCATTATACTCGTACGAACCGAACGGCATATCCCCGACCAATAGCGGACGATGCGGCGCGCCTCGCTTCACGGCCCGACAGTGATGTATAATTTCATCGAGCGTGATCCCCAACGTCGATTCGAAGCCCAATTCGACCATGGCACACGAGTCCCCGACGAGCACTATATCGATACCGGCCCTATCGACGTGTTTGGCCGAGGGGTAGTCGTATGCGGTTACCATTGTGATTTTTTGTCGTTTCTGTTTCTTGGCAATTATATGTAATGTCGTGACCTTCTTCTGCTTTGGCTTTGTTGTTGTTGTTGATTGTTGTAGTAGTTGTTGTTGTTGTTGCTGTTGTTGTTGCTGCTGGTGTTGTTGCGTTGCCGTTATTGTGGAACATGCTGATGGCGTTGATGGTATCTCCTCCTCCTCGTGAGTTGAGAATAAACGTCGTGATGATGCAAAGCAAGCAGCAGACCGTGGCGGCATCCAAGCTCGCGTCGACGACGCCGACGATCGCATCGATGCACGAGACGCCAGTGACGGAGGTTGCCGTTGTTGTTGTCTTGGTTGTAATGTGTCAAGGTTACAACAATAATGTGCAGTAGCAGCATCTCTTGCCAGCTGTCGTCGACGTTGACGATGCCGAGTGGAGCACGAATGGGCTGCAGTTGAAGAAGAAGAAGAAGAGGAGACACACTTTGCTAGCAACGGAGACGACGACGACAATGACGACGATGACGACGACAATGACATTAGCTGTCGGCGTGCGACAAGAATCATCGTTGTTGTTTCAGCGGCAGGCCGTAGAATTAGATGGGCTCCCCGCCAAGCGAACCCGTCCGAACCCTCGAC
>Ga0247831_1007411_pt1 | contig 12272 bp, 9 predicted proteins | sample LaCruzMarch2015__9_FD_192406 | JGI IMG/M metagenome (GOLD analysis project Ga0247831, IMG submission 192406) | Freshwater microbial communities from meromictic Lake La Cruz, Castile-La Mancha, Spain - LaCruzMarch2015_1m | ecosystem: Environmental > Aquatic > Freshwater > Lake | place: Spain...
GGATCACCTTCCTCCTATGACAAAAGCCTTGCATCGCCATGGCTCGACGGATGCCAGAGTCAAATCGTTCTATTTGTTGGTATTAATGTCAGTTGCGTCGACACTACTGGTGCACATGGCATTCTTCCAAAAACATACACAGACGAACCAATTGGCGAATGATTATCCACTTATTGTTAACCACCGCCTACAGCAGACACCTTTATACTTGAAACCCAGCGAAGCTATATTTATTCCAGAACCACTTAAGCTATCAAATCCTTCTTTTCAGCTAATTGCTCTGTCAGAGATACACTCTGTTGTTGATGAATATATGCGTGGTATGAATAATAATTTTGTCGAACTCAGTCGTCTCATTTACAAGTCGGCAATCGAAAAAAATCGCACTCTATTAACGCTTCAGATTGGAGGGATGGATGGCGTATCAAATGATCCCATGCATGAAATCTTCAAAGAGTTAAATCTTTCTAATTGGTTTCCTGTTGTGGTTGAGCCAGTACCTACAAACTTCAATCAATTGAAGCAGAATTACGCCGACACAAAGGTATGGGGAAAGGGGGGGGGCTGTTTGCAGGGACTGCACTGGTAAATTATGCCGTCACCTCAGACCGAGACCAGAAAACCTGTGAATTTTGTCATTGGGATGATACTTCCACAGCCCAAAAGTGCATTGACGCCCCAGATTGGATTCGACTTCAATTGGGGACTCTCGACTGTGCTCATTTAGAACAAATGATGGGCCCAGAAAGTTCTAACTTGTGTATTGTTCACGATCCAATTCAATGTGGAACTGTTTTGGAATTGTTTTCTAGCATTGGATTTGAGATGAAAGAAAGTGATGGTATCAAGGTTCCAATCGGATTATTGCAGATAGATGTGGAAGGTTTTGAAGTCTTTTTATTGCAGTCTTTAATGGATGAAATTTTGGATGAGGATTACTTGCCACTGGTAATTCATTTCGAGAAAAAGGTCATGCTGGACCAAGACGTTACAAATAAAGCTGGTCGGAAAGTAAATGGGACAAAGATTGAGACAACTTTCAATTTACTGCGTAAGCGGGGCTACGTATTATTTAATGACGGGGAAGATGTATTGGCTATACGTAGCTCTGGCTATGCTTGATGGCCTGACTTGATTAGTGCTGTTGTTTTGTCTCTTGTATAGGATGTATGTTTGTGGGATTTGTCATTGTGTGGTGAAGTGGAAGTTGGGGGTGGGTGGGTGGGTGAAAGAGGGGAGACAGAGAAGGACAGGAAGACATATAATTCTAATACTATTTACTTTTTCTCAACAAACATTTACTTGATTGGTACAGTCACACGTACCATGGATCTAAACAATATAACAATAATACCCTTTGGATGACTTCTCCTCCTCCTGACATAAAACAAGTAAAGAGAGATCACATGACCTCATTTGAAATCATCTTTAGTTGATTGAAGCAGTTGCATTATATGTAGAATTAAAGCGTTCCTCATCCTCTTTCACAATATTCAGCCATAATTGGTGCCTTGCATTCCTAGAGATGTTGTTTATATAGTAGACAGGCTTGCGAAGGTGAAAGTCCAATGCATCAGCTACAGTGTCATTGTTACCACCCAACTTGGCACAGTCCACGCCATAACGCAACTCCGGGGAAAATTCCCACATTGGTAAGTCCATGGCCATGGCATTTTCATTTGAATGACCATAAGTTTTGTACTTGAAATGGATTTGATAATTTGTATCAAAGAAATTGTGAAAGTGATATCCTGTTGGGATAGACGGATCAGTCATTGATTCAATCATCTTACCACCAACCCCCACACGAAAATCAACAGCCTGCCATAGTGGATAGTGCAGTGGACCCTCTTTGAGCAAACTACTTTTATTGTTGAGTTGAAGTTGTTGTTGGTCCAAAAAGTATGTCGAATAATTTCCTTCAAAACCATATCCCACCCTCCTCGAGCCATGATGATCATCAACCCCATCACTATTACTGTTGTAGTAGTCTCTCTTAGCAGGTTGATGTTTTGTCGAGTTACCAATACCATCAATGCATTCTCCAATTATTGCATCTGGATGGAACCAGCGTTTCTTATTAAAAGCGCAAAGCACACTAGATTCATATGTTAAAGTTGACGCAATGATCTTGGGTTCATGACAGTCCTGCTTGTGCCCTACACGGAATTCTGGAATGTCACATATTTGTAATGCACGTAAGAAGTCTCGTGTGAAGGTTTCATCAGTATCAAGTATAATCCCAACGTCGTGCTTTGTCATACCATTCATTTTCCAACGATGGATAGATCACTCTCGTTGGAAGAATTCAATATCCAACCCTTTCACTAACCCATCTACAGGCTTAACCTCTTTGGATACTGCATGAGAGTAGTAGTCAACATGCACCTTGGTCTTTGGTCCGTAGAGATGACGCACTTTACTTAATCTCTTGTTTGGTTGTTGACTAGTAGTAGCATCATCTGCTTTTGTCAGATGCAGATCAAAAGGCGTTGGGAGGTAATTCATTTGTCGAACTTTCAGACTCTGTGTGGTATTGCTCTCAATGAATGATACAGTATGAAAGATGTTGTATGTCTCCATCCCTACGGCACGCATAACGTCAAGAGAATCGTCTGCAATTAATGAACCCATGAATAAACGCCTTCGAGTTGGTCTTATTTCATCACCATTTGTTGTTATTGGTAAAAGCAAATCATAACCATACCTAGCACACCGTTCTTTCTCCCTCTCAATGTTAATGCTTTCATCATCATCGTCATCAATTATTTTCTTTTGAATGGGTGAAAAAATTGAAGAGGACTTATTCTTCTTATCAATATCAACATTCATGTTGTTGTTCAAAAAGGACGAAGCAGGATGCTGTTCAAAGAAGAAGGTACCATGGAGAAGATCAAGTCTCTTCATCTTGCCCAATACAATATTCATCATGGATTGTTGATCAACACCACGGCTATTCGAGGCGACTGGTCCTAATGGTGTCTTGGTCTGTGTTAAAGGCAACAGAAAGTCTGTCCTTCTTGATTCATCATTGATGATTTCTGATGAATATGATGCATTCTAAGGGTTGTTGATACGAATATGAATAGTAGAACAAAGAAACCACGGTGAAGGTGTTGCTTTTTAATTGGTTTCACCATGATGTGATGTTTGTGGAGAGTACGAGTTTTGGACGAGTAGATACTTATGAGTTTATCAATCAATTTTGGATCGTGTTTTCGCTACTTCAAACCATCGTATCTCCCCCATTCGGCGGACAAAATGGAAATTCGCCACATATTCTTGAAGCCCATGTTAAGGAGAACAAGATGGATGTGTGACTGTCGGTCGGCAGCCAAGTGGTCGATGAGATAATTGACTCGCAGTATCGGTTGGGGAGAACAAAATGACTTTTTGGCCGGCTATCTTCTCATCCAAAACTCGTAGGTCAACTCTACGAGATCAAGCGGCCTATATCATTTTAGCGGGACGCGTTCACCATGAAAAGGCTTTTGGAAAAGTGTTTGTCTTCTTGGTGCATGGCTTCCCGTACCTTATATGAACAAAGTAATAATCTGTTTAATGAACATTAGAGGCTACAGCACCTGATCGTCTTTCGGCAGCATTCCGTAGAGATCCAAATCCAACACCTCCAAATCTACCATTGCTATCAGGTATAACTTTAAGTCTATCCCAAACATCACTAGCTTGTAACTCCTTGGATAGAAATTTAAGATACGAATTAACAATCTTGGTAGCATCAATACCAATCTCATCAACAAGCTCTATCCTCAAATTACCAACACCAGCTCTAACCCAATCATTCATACTGAACACTCCAGTTTGTGATTCTGCGGAAAAGACAGTATTGCGACACCCCATGTCGGCTAACACCAAGTTATCATTTCCATTTTGATCACGCAAGTGTACTGTATTCCTCGTGCAGACATGACCACAGTCCAAATATGAATTACCTTTGGAAAGAAATCGTGCAAATACACAATGCTCAGTGTGGAAGATAGGCATGTGTGTATGAAGGATTACATCTAGTTGGGTTGAATTGTTACCAAGCAGTGATGCAAGTTCAGTTATGGCATTACCGCTTAAATCATATGATGCAGTTATTCTCGACAGACCTGATTGAAGATATTCGTACGCTGTGATTGCATTGGCTGCATTAAGACTGAAGTCTCCAATGAGTTCTGGGATTGTAACTTCAATTGCCTCCTCCTCGGCATTCGTTATGAGAATTCGTTGACCAGTACCACCCAGTTGCATCAGTCTATGCAATAGACCCGTTGACCGGATGAGAATGCCATCGGGATTTGTCGTCAAAAGAGTTTGCCAAATCCCCTCTTCCCCTGGCTTTATGATTCTAGGACTGGCAACGACCACACGTAGACCGTGTGAGGTATTAGCTTGGGCATCTCGTATTCGCGCAACGGCGGAACGTATCCCTTCAATTTCAAGAAAATCGACTATTACCTCTGACACTATCGGCCTTTTACAATCCATATCGACTTGTTCGATCAGTGAGCATATCGCTTCAACTTGGTCAAAGTTGCGTGCTAGGACAGAAATTTTTGCCAGACGTGTTGATGGAATATTATGTTCTAAACCAGATATGTCGTCAAGTAATCGGTCAACAACTGGATCGAGATTGGATTTTCTGGACAACAAATCAACAGTCGAGGTAATGGTCATTGACCCTTCGATGACATTTTTGAGATCGTCTAATGCTCGTCGTCTCGTGTCCTTCACCCAGCTCATTGGACAAAATAGTCCTTCCTCAAGACGACTCAAATCTATCTCAGAGCGACTCCATCTACTATTGCCGAGCGACCCAACAGCCTTTGTTATAGATTTCTCATTGATGGCAGGACCTTCAGCTTTCACCAATGATCCCAACATCAAGCTACTAGCCATTCCTACTAGTCCAGTTCGTTCGTCTATGATGCTAACAGTTAATGGATCGCCGACCCTCCCCTCAATAACGACCTTGGCAGGTGACTTTGGTGGATCTAATTCAGCAAGCCTCTGCATACGTTTCAAGATGTCATAATCTGAAGTCTTCCAAACGTGCGATCCAACAGGTACCATTGTTAATGAAAATCGCTGATCATTTTCTTTCCACTGTCGCTCAACATCCCGTCCAAATCGAATAGTAACAGCATTCCCTAACTGGTACAATACGTCATAGACTGGACCACCGAGCTCTTTCTCCTGTGGCATTCCTCGATCAATGACTACACCATCACCACGCTTTAGTGGCATATCCTCTGCCGTATATTTATCATCTAATTGTATTGTTATCGCACCACCATTTGATGATATAACACGACCAACATGCACCCCTCTGTGTCGTGGAGATCGTCCACGTACCAATCGTTGATGTTGTGGTCCATCAAAAAAGCCGGGTGTGAAACCATCGTGCACTTCATCCTGCCCTCGCGCAAAGACATGAGTCAAGTCATATCGAGAAACACTTTCATCGGGAGATGATAGGATCCGTCGTCGAGACAAACACGAGGAGGAGTTAATCGTGCCTCCATGCTCCTTCATTAGTTTGTCCCACACAGCGTCAATGGCTTGTCGATAGGCTCGAGTTGTGGCTGCAACATAAGATGCATCCTTCAATCGTCCTTCAATTTTCAAGCATGAAACACCTGCCCGTACCAATCCTTCAACCTGCTCTAGACCACAAAGATCTTGTGGACTCAGGAGATACTGTATTTCATCGTGTTCACCGTTATCATTTCCACCCACTCCTCCTCCTCCTCCATTCTCACGTCGTATTGTCTTACCCATTATACCCTCAATCCCATCAAAGCTTAAATGTTTAAGTTCACCATTTGCAATAAGACCATATGGCAATCTACAAGCCTGAGCACATTGTCCACGATTCGCACTCCGACCACCCCATGCCTCCGATGAGAAACATTGTCCACTATATGACACACATAATGCACCATGTACAAATGCTTCAATTTCAATATTGGTATTCGATGCAATTGCTGCAATATCTGCCAAACTTAATTCACGTCCAACAACAACACGTGCTGCGTTCGTATATTGTGCTGCAAATTCCACACCATCAACACAGGTTACAGTCTGTTGTGTGGAGGCATGAATTTCTAATGGTAAACCATACAATCCTTGTCCAACTGAAACTACTATGCTACCTGTTGTGCCTGTGTCTGTCTGTAACAACATACTTTTACGACGATTAATAACTGATTGAATAATCTTTGCAACACCTACATCCTGTACAATGACTGCATCTACACCACAATCCCATATTTGATTAACAAGTTCTTCAACCTCATGTAATTCATTGTCAAATACAAGTGTATTGAATGCAACATAAACACGAACATGATGCTCATGACAGTACTTTACTGCCTTGGCAAGTGATGGAGCAGCATCAGTAGCCGTAGCTTCATTATTGTCGTTGTTATTGTTGTTGTTATTATTATTTTTCTTGTGCTTATTTGTGGACGATGATGATTTTTGTTTTCCTCCTCTCGCCAACTCTAACCTCTTATCCAACGCATCCTTCTTCATTGTCATGAAATGATCATCATCTTCACCTTCGTCATGTCCATCATCATCATCCTCATAGATCAACATAGGGTTTGGATCAAAATTTGTAGCACGAGCTCTTGCCGAATAGGATGTCAGCCCGAGGTAAATTGCATCTGCACCATTTACTACGGCAGCCACTAGTTGTGGCCACCCTCCCGCGGGTGACATTAATTCTGGTGGTCCTTTTTGTTGTAGTTGTTGTGCTGCTAGTAGAACATCATTCTTCACGGATGATGTTGCTTGTATTTTTCGTGGATTTTGCTGATTATTGTTACATTCGGTGGGTACGATGGAACAGCTGTTCTCTGAATTGCTGATACGCCATAATGCTGGTGATTTTCTACTATCAATTGTGCGATCACGTTGGTTACTACGTTGCACTGTTTCATCGACCGAGGATGTGGTTTCCATCATCGTTTTTTCCCGCACTATTGACGACGATGACGACGACGTCACAGAGGACGTCGAGTAGAATGTACATATCTTGCTACCTGGTTGTACAAAGGACGTCACGGGCAACGCAAGTAATACAAGGAGGACATCAAGACGAAACATCACCTGTATTTTTTTGAGGGAGGGGGGGGGGATAAGAGATAAGTAAGAGCGGGAACGAGGTGGGGACGCAGGCTGTCTAAAAAAATATTCTCGTTGCGAATTCTCACGAGCGTCCACGTTACCGACGTGCTCACCGCTCCATCGCAACGTCTATGGATGATGCTAAGAAATCGTCAACTATCAGAAGATTTTAGCGTCGTCGTCGATGTGACGTCGTTGTACTTCCTCTCTCTCCTTGTGATTGACGGGCGATGAAAACAGACACTACATTTACTGTACCCAATGAATGGGATGGCAAACAGCATGGTAAAGCTGCGGTGGCGACGAAGTCAAGCTTTCCATGTATTGGCCGACGTTGTTGGAGTAATCCCAACGGACCATGGCACGACAAAGGCACAGAAGCTTATCCTTACCAAGACGTCAAATACCGCGGCACCGATGTTGTCGGCTCTGATGTACTCGGGTTTGTACTTGGGTTAAGGCTTGGTCCACCAGATGGATTTGAGCTCAGCTTGGCGCTGGGATTCCTGCTAGGCATCTCTGACGGATTGGCACTAGGATTCCTGCTAGGCATCTCTGACGGATTGGCACTTGGGATGAGGCTTGGTCCACCAGATGGATTTGTGCTTGGGTTGGAACTTGGCTGCTCTGACGGATTGGAACTTGGCTCAGAGCTAAGCATGCTGGAAAGATTGACACTGAGATTTCCACTAGGCATCTCTGACAGATTGGAACTTGGATCAGAGCTAGGTGCGCTGGAAGGATTGGCACTGGGATTCCCGCAAGCATCTCTGACGGATTTGCTCTGGCACTGGGATTCCCACTAGGCATCTCTGTCGCAGGCTTTGATGTCATAGGTTTTGATATAGTGAGCTACTTCGTAGCGGGCTTCTTCGTAGGCTTGAATGTTGATGGCTTAGATGTGTGAAGCGTAGTCGTTGTCATAGGCTTGTTGGATGTCGTTGGCTTTGTTGTCATGGGCTTCGATTCTGTTGTCGGCTTGGATGTTGTCAGTTTTGTTGTTGTCGGTTTGGATGTTGTCGGCAGCATTCTAGATCAGCATTTTCTGCAGCAACTACAGCGGCCACAATGTGGCCAATGACACAATGACAGCAACCGCTGCGCGGCCGCAAGCGACCAGGGGAGTGACCCCCATCGCCCTCCCTGTACCTAAGAGGGGGTAGAGGGGTAGGAGAGGAGTGGCGGGACATAAAAATTCTATCCGAACCATAGATTATATAGATTAGGGAATAACTTCTTGACTTTGCTCCGTCATCTGTAACGAATATTACATGGTCTGTCAGCCCGTTAGTAATAATAAGAATGTAGTCTAGTCCATTAAACATTAAGGCTTATTAAATTTTACTGCAACAAGCATCAATGGGAAAACCTTGGTGGACCTAAGGCTTATTTTACTACAGCAAGCATCAATTCCATTACTGTTGGAAATCTTGACCAAGGTTTTCCCTTCCATCCCTATTATGATATCTAGTCATCACACGACACAAACACACATTCCCGAAATTGCTTTTCATGGATCAATTATATCATTGCATAAATGATGGAAGACCTTTGTGAGAATAGCTCGGATAGGCGGGCCAGCAATATGCATACCATCAGCCTAAGATGGGTGAAGATTGAGAACACGTGAACACAACAATTATCAGTCACACTTCATGAGCATGAGCAACAGCAAATGAAAATTAACGTACCTGCCCATCGGTATCATAAGCAAAGGCTGCAGTGACATCAAAAGCATTGATCATTTTGTACCCTTTTGGTGTCAGTATATCGTATGCAAGCTTACTATACTGTAATGATCGGTCCACAGTAACATGCGGCTCTCTCTCACTGGTGTAATAAAATCCTGAAACAAAATAGGACTCTATTTCAATGTCTGTTGGTACATCAGGGAAGTTCCGGAGAGCTAACAAATGTTCATCGACTGATTTCCCCCACAAGAGATGTGGCATTGCAAGTGTATCAAGAGTTACTATCAAATTTGATGTTTCATTCATCATATTGATATTTGCCATTTTTGGTTCCAAGTATCCACCAATGATATTCCTGATGCTCATCCCTCTCAGGTCAATCCGTGCAATCTGCTTTTTGTCCACACACTGCTGAATCTCGTTGTCTCCCATATCACGATATTGGCATTTGAATGGCTGCCACCAGCCATACCATTTAGATTCACGCTTTAAATCAGTAACCCACCGATGGCCAATAACAAGCCCGCAATCACCCTCTGCGCAGTCATTTGATATCAGAGTAATATTATCTCTATGCCAGCATTTAGGACGGTCTCCATAATACTTTGGCTTGAATCCTTGCCAAGACGTAGAAGTATCAGCTTCAATGGGTGGACAATCTGAATCGTCTGGGAATGGATGTTTTACCCATCGACCATTAGACATGTCTAGCTTCTCATCATCAATAACACAAGGTGGTAATAAAGTATCAGTATCAGGACTGATGACGTTTTGGTTATCACTCTTATCAATTACCAGCTCAAACTTTTCACCTGACCCAAAGACTAAATCATCGGATGGATAATGACAGGGATGTTCAAGTGACATTAATGCTGACCATCCACAGCCAATGAAGTAAGTCATGTCCTCAGCTTCGGTCTGACCTGGAGGGGATCGCCATTCCTTTGCTGTTATTTCATCTGGTGAAAGGGCCAACCTCCTTGTTTGGATAGATTGGAAGTCATTAGGGTCTTGTTTCACATAGGAGTAGTTGCGGTACCGTCCCAAATAAAGACCACTATCTCTATCCAAGAAATCAACATCATCTGCAACTTGATCAAAATAGAGTTCACAGTGATCTAATTTCAAGCGACCAGGGAAACTAAACATTTTACAGTTTCGTGCACGTTTGCAAGCGTCACAGCATGCACCCTCTGGTCCATAGAACTTGAATCCATGCACCCCACGATGATGCAAATAGCGTTCATCCATTACATGCTCAATTTCATAATTTTCAAGATTAGATGTGTTGTTATATGCAATGCATGGGGATGAGAGAGGATCAGCAAAGCCATTAAATGTCAATACTTTGACATTGATGGAGTAATGTCCCTCATTCCTGGGTGTGAAGTCATACCGCCACGCGCACAATGTGGATGACTGGAGATTGTGAGGGAGTGCCGTACCGGCAAAAATTTCAGTCTCATTAGTACTAGCACTTGGTGTCATTCCATAGACACGTACCCACATTGTTAATGGTGGTTGAATATCCATCCATGATTCGTCATCACCATTGCACTTCACCGTACCAATAGTGTCAACAATAAAAATTGATATGGGCCCAGTAGTACTATGAAGATGAATTTTCGTACCGTTGTCATCATGCCCCTGACCAACAATAATTATAGCAGTCAAAACCATACCTAATCTGTCATGTATCCAACCAATACCACGTGCGTAAAAGTCTGGCAAGGCTAGCACGCCAGCATATCGTTGTTTCATATTTCTGTAATGCAAAAGAGCATTAGCAGAAGTTTGACTAGTTGCCAAGACTACATCCTCATCACGAAGATGATCATTACTGATTATGCCCTGTCCCTTTTTGGATGTGTGAGTCCATTGCTGGTACCACTCTTGTGACCGAGGGAAGATATTATTCTTATAAAAAATAGTACTAGTCAATGATGCATCTCCATCCTTCTGGTCTCGATGACTACCTCCTATCGTGGCAGTACCAGTAATAGTGCCATAGTAGGAAGTATAATCACTCAGACTACTATTTGTAAACAACTGCGAAAGAATCATAATGGCGATCAGAAGTATGAGGGATAATGTCAAGTAATTGTTCCTCTTCTTCTTCTCCGACTTCCGAACCGACATGTTGATGAGACAGTGGTAGTGTAGTGTAGTAGGGAGGGTGGACGGTATGGTATCTATGGTACTTCTTATCCTTCAAAACACCTCGGGGATTCACATCATTTTTTAGCGGGACGCGTTCACCACCCCTCGAACTGGTAGTGAAAATATGGAAATAATAATAATTGCACTAATACTCTCGATGATGACAACGTTGCCGGTTAGTGTATCGGCTTGGTCGGCATTACCTGTATTATTATCCTCAACCTCGTCCTTGAACTTGAACAACCGTCGATATTCAAATTATTTGAAGCACGGACGGAGAATTGACAATAGCAGCAGCCGCGGTAGTAGTAGTAACACCCATCAGAGCACATTTAGAAAGTTGCCATCGTCATCTTCTTCTTCGCAACTAGAGATGCTCCACGTGATGATCGATCCAATAACAGACCTTGTAGGCCTGGCCACGCAGCAACAACAACAGTATGACCCTAGTAGCAGCGGCAGTGGAAGTGATGTGCTGGATATGCTATCATCATCACTCACACTTGCCAAGGCCAACGCTGGTGCAGTCATGAGTATATCGCCGAATCAATCCATCGCACCATTACCAGAAACATTACAATCCATACTAGGCAATGCAGTTACCAATGGCAATAACGGAGTTGGGAATATTGCTACTATTGGTGATTCTATCATACCAGACATGTATACCATGCCAGGTGGTACACCAAAAATAGGTAATACATTCCTATCAGGATTATTCCGTGAAATGTATGATATGGGGGTACAACCACATAATGCAAAAATGATACATTATTACCAGAACAACAATCCTACAGCTGCTGTCGATGGCAGCAGTGGCAATACGGCAGTAGTAACAGTACCAGGACGTGAATTAGACGTAGTAGCAAGATATGCTGACCTATTAAGTCGTGTCCCACTGGTGGCGGCAATATATGCAATAATTGATTTTTTCTTTATTAATGCTGAAGAGGATGTAACTGTGTCCGAATTACAACTATCTTACGAAAACGACAATGATGAGGATGAAGTTGATGATGAGAATGATGCGTATGAGGGTAGTAATAATAATAGTAATAGTATTGATGCAATTATGGATGTCGAGAATAGGGTATTTATGCAACGTATTGGTGGACTATTCTCAATTGTACTATTAACAATTACATGGAGTTTATTAACCTACCATCCTGTACCATTCAATGAATTGTAATATGTGTACTCTGTGATGATACTTCATATAAAAGGAATGAGTCGTGTTGGGGAAGGGGGGGGGGGGGGGGGGGGGGGGGGGGGGTCGTGACA
>Ga0247831_1007414_pt1 | contig 12266 bp, 12 predicted proteins | sample LaCruzMarch2015__9_FD_192406 | JGI IMG/M metagenome (GOLD analysis project Ga0247831, IMG submission 192406) | Freshwater microbial communities from meromictic Lake La Cruz, Castile-La Mancha, Spain - LaCruzMarch2015_1m | ecosystem: Environmental > Aquatic > Freshwater > Lake | place: Spain...
TGGCGACGCGGCTCGGCGTCGAGGAGGGTACGCAGTTGCCTCGCTCGATCATCGAGTTCTATCTGAAGAACGACGAACTCAACGACCCGATGGTGTCGGAAGAGCATATCACCGCGTTCGGCTGGGCGACGCCGCAGGAAATCGACGAGGTGATGAGCCTCGCACTGCGTATCAACGACTTCCTGGTCGGCCTGTTCCTCGGCGTCGGCATCCGCCTCGTAGACTTCAAGGTGGAGTTCGGCCGCCTCTGGGAGAACGACCAGATGCGTATCGTGCTCGCCGACGAGATCAGCCCGGACTGCTGCCGCCTGTGGGACATCCAGTCTAACGAGAAGCTCGACAAGGACCGCTTCCGCCGTGACCTCGGCAACGTGCTCGAGGCCTACCAGGAGGTGGCCAAGCGCCTCGGCGTACTGAACGAGAACCGTCCGCTCAAAGGATCGGGCCCGGTGCTGGTGGCGTCGAACCCGCCGGCAAAGCCGAATTGACGTGTTGAGGTCGGGGGTTCGTCAGATCGTGCGACTAGCGGCTGGCGGAATCAGTCGAGACCATCTAGCTCACGAATTCGCAGCCTCACGACCTCACTACCTCACAACTTCCCGACCTCACGAGCTTCCCATGAAAGCCCTCATCAAAGTCACTCTGAAGAATGGCGTGCTCGATCCGCAGGGCAAGGCGATCGAGGGGGCGCTGGCCGGCCTCGGCGTGGGTGGCGTCGAGAGCGTTCGCCAGGGGAAGTTGTTCGAGATCGCACTGGCCGAGACCGACGCCGGCAAGGCGAAGGAGCAGGTCGAGCGCATGTGCCGGGGCTTGCTCGCCAACATGGTCATCGAGAACTACTCCTACGAGATCAGCGAGTAGCTTCGCAGGCGCTTCGCGCCCACGCTCCGAGCGTCACGCTTCAACTCCAGCGATCCATAATCCCATGCGCGCCTCCGTCATCGTCTTTCCCGGTTCCAACTGTGATCGCGACATCAAGGTCGCGCTCGAAGCCGTGCTCGGCGGCAAGGTGAACATGGTCTGGCATGGCGAGGCCGAAGTTCCGGCCTCCGACGTGATCGTGCTGCCGGGCGGGTTTTCCTACGGCGATTATCTGCGGTGTGGCGCCATGGCGGCGCAGGCACCGATCATGCGCGACGTGATTGCCAAGGCCAAGGCCGGGACGCCGGTGCTCGGCATCTGCAATGGCTTTCAGGTGCTGACCGAGACGCAATTGCTGCCGGGCGTGCTGATGCGCAATGCCTCGCTCAAGTTCGTCTGCCGCGACGTGCATCTGAAGGTCGAGCAGACCGATACCCCATTCTCTCGCGCCTATACCAAGGGGCAGGTGGTGCGCATGCCGATCGCCCACCACGACGGGAACTATTTCACCGATGCCGACACGCTCGCCCGCCTCGAAGGCGAGGGGCGTGTGGTGTTCCGCTATGTCGATGCAAAGGGCGAGCGGACGGCCGCAGCGAACCCCAACGGCGCGCTTGCCGACATCGCCGGCATCTGCTCGGAGAACCGCCGTATCGTCGGCCTGATGCCGCACCCGGAGCGGCTGTACGAACCGATGCTCGGCGGCATCGACGGGCGCGGCATGATCGAGAGCCTGCTGGCGGCCGCCTGATCTGCCGCAGTTCGTCGGTGCAGATCGGCCGGCGGACTTCCCAAGATGTCCGCCGCCCACCAAAATGCCGTGAGCGATAAGACTGCCGCACCTGCTTGGTCGGCTGGCTACGAGGAGGCTTACTCATGGCAGGCACCCCTGTAACGAAGAGCCCGGACAGCGGTAAGCCGCTCGGCGGTCGAATCGCACTGGTCACCGGCGCCTCGCGCGGCATCGGTCGGGCTGTGGCCTTGGCGCTGGCGAAGGCCGGCGCACACGTGATCATCACCGCTCGCTCGGTCGCCGCACTCGAGGACCTCGACGACGAGATCCGCATTGCTGGTGGCGCTGCGACGCTGCTGCAACTCGATCTCGCGCAGGGCGACCGCATCGATGTGCTCGGTCCGACGATCTACCAGCGCTGGCAGCATCTCGACATCCTGGTCGCAAATGCCGGCGTGCTCGGCCCGCTTTCACCGCTGCCGCACATCACGACCGAGGCCTGGGACGAGGTGATGACCGTCAATCTCTCGGCCAACTGGCGACTGATCCGCACGCTCGATCCGCTGCTGCGCCGGGCGGAGGCGGGGCGCGCGATTTTCGTCTCCTCCGGTGCCGCGCTGGCGAAGAGCGCCTACTGGGGACCTTATTCGGTGTCGAAGGCGGGCCTCGAAGCGCTGGTCAAGACCTACGCACACGAGGTCGCCTCGACCGCGGTGCGGGTCAACATCGTCAACCCCGGACCGATCCGTACCGGCATGCGCGCCAAGGCGTTTCCCGGAGAGGACCCGGCGACGCTCGCGACGCCAGAGGCGATCGCGCCACTGTTCGTCGAGCTTGCCTTGCCGGCGCACATGGGCTCGGGCGAAGTGGTCAACTTCAAGGACTGGGCCGTGCGCCGCGACGCAGCCACCTAGCCCGACGTCGTCGACATCGGTTGGCGGATACGGCGAGCGGCCCAGTGATACCCAACGGCCACTGAGCGTTGCCTAAGTGTCATTGGCGTGCCTCGTGCCGCGGAGGGGGACGCGAATTCCCGTTTGCGCGACCGTTTCCCTCATCTAACGTCGCAGCGATTGATTTGGTTAACGTCGGGAGCGGGCTACGACACGCATGAGCGGCATCGGGGGCGGGTCACAACCAAGCATCGTGCCGCGGGTCACCGTGTTCACGGCGACGGCAATCGCGGTGGCCGATATGATCGGCATCGGCGTCTTCACCAGCCTCGGCTTCCAGGTTCGTGACATTCAGACCGGCTTCTCGCTGCTGATGCTGTGGGTGGTGGGTGGGCTCGCCGCACTGTCGGGTGCGGTTTGTTATGCCGAACTGGCTGCGATGTTCCCGCGCTCGGGCGGCGAATACAACTTCCTGTCGCGCATTTATCACCCGGCCGTCGGTTTCATGTCCGGCTGGCTGTCGGCGACCGTCGGTTTTGCGGCGCCGATCGCGCTCGCCGCGATGGCGTTCGGCGTGTACCTGCAGGGTATCTTTCCGTGGGCGCCGTCGCAGACCGTGTCGGCGCTGGCGATCACGTGGCTGGTCACCTTCGTGCGCCTGTCGGGCGCCCGCCCGTCGGCTGCTTTCCAGGACATCGCCACGATCTTCAAGGTGGTGCTGATCGCCGGTTTCATCGTTGCAGCCTTCGCCTTCGGCAAGGCTCAGCCGATCAGCTTCGCGCCACAGGCCGCCGACCTGTCGAGCCTCGTCTCGATGCCGTTCGCGATCAGCCTGGTGTTCGTCATGTACTCTTACTCCGGCTGGAACGCCTCGACCTACATCGTCGGCGAGATGGAGAACCCGCAGCGCGATGCGCCGCGCGCGCTGATCCTCGCCACGGTCGTGGTTATGGCGCTGTATGTCGGGCTCAACGCGGCATTCATCTACACGACGCCACTTTCGCTGATCGCCGGCAAGCTGGAGGTGGCGCAGGTCGTAGGCGAGCATATTTTCGGGGCGACCGGCGGCAAGTTGGTGGCAGGGCTGATCTGCTTCGGCCTCGTCTCGGCGATCAGTGCGATGGTGTGGATCGGACCGGCGGTGACGAAGGCGATCGGTGAAGACATTTCGTTGTTCAGGCCGTTGTCGACGGTGTCGAGCAGCGGCGCGCCGGTCAACGCGCTGCTGTTGCAACTGGCCATCGTCACCGTGCTGATCCTGACGCAAAGCTTCGAGCGGGTGCTGGAGTTCGTCCAGTTCGCGCTGACGCTGTCGTCGTTCCTCGCGGTCGCTGGCGTGATGGTGCTGCGCCACTCGCGGCCCGATCTGGAGCGGCCGTATCGGGCCTGGGGTTATCCGTTCACACCGATCGTGTTCCTCGCCATCACCGGTTTCATGCTCGCCTACCTGATGGTCGGTCGGCCGATGGAAACGCTGGCGAGCCTTGCGCTGCTTGGCGCCGGCTTTGTCGTCTATGCCTTGAGTGGCGGCCGTACCGCGGCCCGCGCCGACGTTTCACCCTAGCCTCACGAGAAGAGACCGAACGATGCGGAGCCATCTGTCCAAGACGCTTGCCCTACTGACCGCGCTGGCTCTGCCGCTCGTCGCTGCAGCAGCGCTCCCGGCCCGAGCAGCCGAACGGGCGAGTGCCGCCGACACCGCCCGCTTCCTCGCGGGCCTCGCGCCCTCGGCAAGTTCTACGCTGGCCGGTGCGGCGTCGGCCGGATCGTTCAAACGGCATGCCAAGAGCTTCGACACGGCCTGGGCGTCGCTCGAAAGGCGGCAACTTTCGAAGATCCGCGCCTGGTCGAAAGAGCACGTCACGAAGCCCAACGGCACGATGCTTTATCTGTTTTCAGGCCCCGACTATCTCTACGCGCAGGCCTTCTATCCCGATGCCAAGACCTACATCTTCGCCGGACTCGAGCCGATCGGTGAGGCGCCCGATCTCGCCAACATGAACGAAGATCGTCGCGCGCGCGGCCTCCAGCACGTGCAATCCTCGATCAATACTGTGCTGAACCTCAGCTTCTTCAAGACGATCGAGATGCGCGAGAAGTTTCGCGGGCAGGGCTTTCCAGGCACGATCCCAGTGCTGCTGACGTTCATCGCACGCGCTGGCAACGAGGTGGCGAGCGTCACCCGCATGAAACTGGAGGACGACGGCAAGCTGACCGAGGCGGCCGACGGGGCCGCGGCCAACGTCGCCCGCATCGAGTTCACGGCGCCCGGCTCCAAGGACAAGCGCACGCTGTATTACTTCTCGACCGACATCTCGAATACGGGCCTGAAGAAGTCCGGCTTTGCGGCCTTCGTGAAGAGCCATGGCGACGCTGATGCGCTGGTCAAGAGCGCGTCCTACCTGATGCACAATGCGAGCTTCTCCGACACCCGCGCACTGCTGCTCGGTCAGGCCAAGCGCCTTGTGCAGGACGATTCAGGTGTGCCGCTGCGCTTTATCGACAAGGCGGTGTTCGGGATCACTCCGTTCGGCAACTATACGGGACCGATCCCGCTGTTCTCCGGCCAGTTCCAGCGCGACATGGCGCAGCTCTTCAAGAGCCAGAAGCGCCGGCCGCTCGCTTTCGGCATGGGCTACCGCTACCGACCGGGCGACACGTCCATCATCCTCGCCGAGAAAAAGTAGCCGCGGCTTCAGTCTGATTTATTAAGCAGATCGGGACGGCGCGCCGCAGTGATGCGGCGCGCTTCGTCTTGTCGCCATTGGGCGATGCGCTTGTGATCACCGGAGAGCAGCACGTCGGGGATGGCATGACCCTCCCACTCGCGGGGGCGGGTGTACTGCGGGTGTTCGAGCAGGCCGGTCTCGAAGCTTTCCTCGACCGTCGACTGGGCGGCACCGAGCACACCCGGCAGCAGCCGCACCACGGCATCGATCAGCACCATGGCGGCGAGTTCGCCGCCCGATAGCACGTAGTCACCGATCGAGACTTCGCGCAGGTGACGCCCGGCGATGACGCGCTCGTCGATGCCCTCGAAGCGGCCGGCGAGCAGCAACACGCCAGTGCCCGCCGCAAGCTCGCGGGCGAGCGGTTGCGAAAGCGGCTCGCCGCGCGGGGAGAGGTAGATGGCGGTGAGGTCGGACCGCTCTGCCCGGGCATGATCGACTGCCGCCGCCAGTACGTCGCAGCGCATGACCATACCGGCGCCACCACCGGCTGGCGTGTCGTCGACCTGCCGGTGGCGGCCGATGCCGAAGTCGCGGATCTGGACGGTATCCAGCGACCAGACGCCGGCCGCCAGGGCACCCCCGACCAGAGACACGCCGAGTGGTCCCGGAAACATCTCGGGGAACAGCGTCAGCACGCGGGCGTGCCAGCGTGAGGCGGTGGCGGCTTCGGCGAAGTGGGGCATGTGGTTCGTGAGGTCGCTAGATCGGTAGATGGTGAGATCGTGAGGTCGATGAAACGAACTCTTATCACGACCTCTCGATGACCCGACCTCACGCTATCTCACGCACCTTCGACGACAACGATATCGATGATGCCGGCGCCTTCGCGCAGTTTACGGGCCGCGGCGTACTCGGGCGAGGATGCGTAGGCCCAGGCTTTCTCGTAGCTCTCGAACTCGAGCACGACGTTGCGCGCGCGGCCCTCGCCCTCGGCGATCTGGCAGCGACCGCCGCGCACCAGCGGCTTACCGCCGTACTGGGAAATGGCCTTGCCGGCGTCAGCGGCGTACTCGGCCCACTGCGTGGCGTTGGTGACCATGGCGCGCGCGATGACATAACCCTTGGGCATGAGGTGCTCCCGTTGCTGCCGGCTATGCGGCTGATTTTGGCGAAGACACCTGGGACCGTGTCAGGCCGAACCGCGCCCGGCAAGCCCTGCCATCGCATCGCCGATCTGTCGGGCGATCGCTTGCGCCGCGGCACGCGGATCGGCCGCCTGAGTGATCGGACGGCCGACGACAAGGTGGTCGGCTCCGGCGGCGATGGCGGCGGCGGGCGTCGCGACCCGGCTCTGATCGTCGCTGGCCCCGCCGGCCGGGCGGATGCCCGGCGTCACGATGAGAAAACCCGGTCCGACGGATGCGCGGATGCCGGCCGCTTCGAGGCCCGAGGCGATCACGCCGTCGAAACCGGCCGCCTTGGCGAGCCGTGCCCGGTGCAGCACCAGATCGACCGGCGTCATGTGCGAGCCCTGCTCGGCGAGGTCGGCGGCATCGAGGCTGGTGAGCACAGTGACGGCGAGCAGCTTCAAGTCAGAGCGCCCACGCCCTCTGACTGCGGCATCGAGTGTCTTGGTGTCGGTGCCGTGGACTGTGAGGAACTGCAAATCGAGGTTTGCGACGTTGGCTGCGGCCTTCTCGACGGTGTTGGCGATGTCGAGCAGCTTGACGTCGAGGAACACCTGCTTGCCCGCCCGGCGCAGTTCGCTCGCAAACGCGAGGCCGCCGGCGAACACCAGTTCGAGACCGACCTTGTAGCAGGTGACGGCATCGCCGAGCGAAGCCACCAGCCGGCGGGCCTCATCGACGGACGGCACGTCGAGGGCCGTGAACAGCCGGTCGCGGGCGTCGGGCGGTGACATCGGGCCTCCCCTCGTGTTGCGCCGATGCTCGGTTGTCAGCCCGGCTGCAGATCGCTGTGCATCAGCTTTGCGGCGCGGACAAGCTTCAGGATGACGTCCTTCAACATCTCCTGCTGTGCCTTGTCCTTCAGATGGCCCTCGTCGTCGAAGGCGTCGCCGGCGCGGGGCACGATCATCTGGTCGGGCAGCACGAGCGCGCCGACCCCTATGGAAAGCGTCTGGCGCAGCTGGATCAGGCCTCGGACGCCGCCGAACGCGCCGGGCGCTGCCGATGCGATGGCGAACACGCGGGTCTTGTAGACTTCGAGCGGCGGCGCGCCATCGCTCTTGATGCGGCTGATCCAGTCGATCGTGTTCTTCAGGAGCGGCGTCATGCCGGCGTTGTACTCGGGCGAGGCGATGAAGATGCCCTGGTGCACGCGCATCAGGCGTTCGAGCTTCAGCGCATTTTCAGGCACGCCCTCTTTCGTTTCGAGATCGCCGTCGTAGAGCGGCAGCGGATAATCGCCGAGGTCGGCGAAGCCGGTCGGGATGCCGTTGGCCTCGGCGATGGAGGCGGCTAGCCGCGCCAACCGCTTGTTGAGCGAACCTTCACGTGCAGATCCGGCGAGAAACAGCAAGCGCGTGGCATGGGACATCGGGTTCACCTCGGTCGGCAACGCGAAACGGCGGAACGCGCCGGGCGTTCCGCCAGTCTAGTGCAAAACAGGTCGAGAAAGAATGCCCGCGCGCTCAGCGCGGCGAGCAGTACGGGCGTGCCGACTTGCGCTTGGCGGGGCGCGAGGCCTTCGAGGACTTGGCTTCGAGGACGAGCGCGCTGCCGGCTTCGGCGGCGGACACAGGGGCGGCGACGGCGCTCGTGCTCAGAGCGGCAAAAGCGATAAAGGCGCTTGCAACCGCAAGCCCGAGCGTGACGTTCATGCGTTGATCTCCACCGGCGTTCAGATTGACGGGACGTACACTATCAATCGGGACCGCTGGCGGAAATGCAGGGGCGCGACAATCGCTCGACAAGGTTACCGCTGCGGGCGCCTCCATGCGGGCGTTCGCCAATCTGCGTGAGTGTGATTGCAAATCTCGCGCCGACGGGGGAGATCTCGGGACGCGCGCCGCACGGCGACGAGCAACTGGAGAGACGACATGCGTTCCGTGGTTGTGACCGGCGTTTCGAGCGGCCTAGGCTCCGCCACGGCAAAGCTGCTGGTGGAGCGCGGCTTCCGCGTGTTCGGCAGCGTGCGACGCACCGTGGATGCGGACGAGGCGCGCGGTCTGCTCGGCGCCGCCTTCACGCCATTGATGTTCGACGTTACGGACGAGGCGGCGGTGCGGGAGGCTGCGGAGGCCGTGCGCGCGGAACTCGCCGGTGAAACACTCGCCGGCCTCGTCAACAACGCTGGCATGGCGGTGCCGGGCGCGGTCTTGGAACTCTCGGCCGACGATTTCCGCCGCCAGCTGGAGGTGAACCTCATCGGCCCGGTGGTGGTGACGCAAGCGTTCGCGCCGCTGCTCGGCACGGACCGGGGCCTGACGGGGCCATTGGGCCGCATCGTCATGATCAGCTCGCTCGCGGGCGTGCGTGGCGACCCGTTCATGGGTGCCTACGTCGCCTCCAAGCATGCGCTCGAAGGCCTGTCGGAAACGCTCCGGCGCGAGCTGATGTTGTTCGGCATCGACGTGGTGGTGATCGGGCCGGGGCCGATCAAGACGCCGATCTGGGCCAAGGCGGAAGCTGCCGACATCGCGGCCAACGACGCGTCGCCCTACCACGCAGCTTTGGTGCGCGCGCGCGAGATGAGCCGCGAACTGGAAGCGATCGGCCTCGCGCCGGAAAAGGTCGCAGCGCTCGTACACGAGGCCCTCACCGCGCGGCGGCCGAAGGTGCGCTACGCGATCGTGCCGGACCCGGTGAAGACCTGGTTCTCGGCGAACCTGCCAAAACGCCTCGTCGACCGGATCACCGCGCGTATGCTGTCCATCGTGCCGCTGAAAATGGGGGAGTGAACGAACCAGGGGCTGCGGACGCGCTCAGTGCCCGCTCTTGCCCTCGAAGAATTCCTTCATGCGGGCAAAGAAACCGTGGCTGTCGGGGCTGGTGCCCTTGGAGCTTTCCTTCTCGAATTCCTCGAGCAGTTCGCGCTGGCGCTTCGACAGGTTCTTCGGCGTTTCCACCTCGACCTGGATGTACATGTCGCCGGTCATCTTGGCGCGCAGCACCGGCATGCCCTTGCCCTTGAGGCGGAACTGCTTGCCGGTCTCGGTGCCTTCCGGAACCTTGACCCGCGTCGCTTGACCGTCGAGCGTCGGCACGTCGAGTTGGCCGCCGAGCGCCGCCGTCACCATCGAGATCGGCACGCGGCAGAACACGTCGGCGCCGTCGCGCTGGAAGAACTCGTGCTGAGCGATCGACAAGAAGATGTAGAGGTCGCCGGCCGGGCCGCCACGCATGCCCGCTTCGCCCTCGCCGGCCAAGCGGATGCGGGTGCCGTCTTCGACGCCGGCCGGGATGTTGACCGAAAGCGTGCGTTCGCGCGCGACACGGCCGGCGCCTTGGCAGCCCGTGCAGGGCGTCTCGATGGTCTCGCCGCGGCCCTGGCAGGCCGGGCAGATGCGCTCGATGGTGAAAAAGCCCTGGCTTGCGCGCACCTTGCCGTGGCCGGCGCAGGTGGTGCAGGTGACCGGCTTGGTGCCGGGCTTGGCGCCGGTGCCGGAACAGGTCTCGCACGGCATGCTGGTCGGCACACGAATCTGCGCGGTCTTGCCGGTGAAGGCTTCTGTCAGCGTGATCGTCATGTTGTAGCGCAGGTCGGCGCCGCGCTCACGACCGCCGCGGCTGCGCTGGCCGCCGCGCTTGCCGCCCATGAACTCGCCGAAGAAGTTCTCGAAGATGTCCTCCATCGACGAGGCGAACTCGGGCCCGAAACCGGCCCCGCCGGGGCCGCCCCGACCCTGGCCGCCCTCGAAGGCGGCGTGGCCGAACTGGTCGTAGAGCTGGCGCTTCTGCGGGTCCTTCAGGACCTCGTAGGCTTCGTTGATTTCCTTGAACTTGCGCTCGGCGTCAGGATCGCCCGGATTGCGGTCCGGATGGTGATCCTTGGCGAGGCGGCGGAATGCCGATTTCAGGTCACCTTCGCCGGCGCCACGGGCCAAGCCGAGCACCTCGTAATAGTCACGCTTGGCCATTGCCGGGCGTCCGATGCGGTCTGGAGCTGGAGATACGTCCCGCGCGCAGCGACCGGGCCGGACAAGCGTTCAGACGCCTGCGGCGACCCCGCCGCCGCCCGCATGAGCGGGGCGAAGCGGCGGGGCCGGGCATGGCGTCTCGCATGGGCGAGCCTCGGGGTGGGCGGCGGAGCGACGAGGGGCGGAGATCAGGCCGACTTCTTCTTGTCGTCTTTCACTTCCTCGAAGTCGGCGTCGACGACATTCTCGGCGCCCTTGGCGCCACTGCCGGTTGCAGAGGGCTGCTCGGCGCCGGGCTCGGCCGCGGCCTGCCCGTACATCGCCTCACCGATCTTCATCGCCACCTGCGCCAGCGACTGCGTCGCAGCCTTGATCGCCTCGAGATCCTCGCCGCCAGCGGTTGCCTTGGCAGCGCCGATCGCAGTCTCGACTTCGCCCTTGATCGAGGCCGACACCTTGTCACCGGCTTCCGCCACGGCCTTCTCTGTCGAATGAACCAGCGCCTCGAGGCTGTTCTTGGCTTCGACCATTTCGCGCTTGCGCTTGTCTTCGGTGGCGTGCGCCTCGGCCTCCTTCACCATGCGGGTGATATCGGCGTCGGACAGGCCGCCTGAAGCCTGGATGCGGATCGACTGCTCCTTGCTGGTCGCCTTGTCCTTGGCCAGCACTTTGACGATGCCGTTGGCGTCGATGTCGAAGGTCACCTCGATCTGCGGCATGCCGCGCGGGGCGGGCGGGATGCCTTCGAGGTTGAACAGGCCGAGCGACTTGTTGTCGACCGCCATCTCGCGCTCGCCCTGGTAGACCTTGATGGTCACCGCGGTCTGCCCGTCATCGGCGGTCGAGAAGGTCTGGCTCTTCTTGGTCGGGATCGTGGTGTTGCGCTCGATGAGGCGGGTGAACACGCCACCGAGCGTCTCGATGCCGAGCGACAGCGGTGTCACGTCGAGCAGCAGGACGTCCTTGACCTCACCCTTCAACACGCCGCCTTGGATCGCCGCACCGACCGCGACGACCTCGTCCGGGTTGACGCCCTTGTGGGGCTCCTTGCCGAAGAAATTCTTCACCGTCTCGACGACCTTCGGCATGCGCGTCATGCCGCCGACCAGCACCACTTCGTCGATCTCGGCGGCCTTCAGGCCGGCATCCTTGAGGGCGGAATTGCACGGACCGACCGTGCGCTTGATGAGATCGTCGACCAGGCTCTCGAGCTTCGCCCGAGTGAGCTTCATCGTGAGGTGCTTCGGACCCGACGCGTCGGCCGTGATGAACGGCAGGTTGACCTCGGTCTGCGCCGACGAGGACAGTTCGATCTTGGCCTTCTCGGCTGCTTCCTTGAGCCGCTGGAGGGCGAGCTTATCGCTCCTGAGGTCGATGCCGGCTTCTTTCTTGAACTCGTCGGCCAGATAGCTGACGAGTTTCATGTCGAAATCTTCGCCGCCGAGGAACGTATCGCCGTTGGTCGACTTCACCTCGAACACGCCGTCGCCGATCTCGAGGATCGAGATGTCGAAGGTACCGCCGCCGAGATCGTAGACGGCGATGGTCTTGGTTTTGGCGTCCTTGCTCTTGTCGAGGCCATAGGCGAGGGCTGCTGCGGTCGGCTCATTGATGATGCGCAGAACCTCGAGGCCGGCGATCCGGCCGGCGTCCTTGGTGGCCTGACGCTGGGCATCGTTGAAGTAGGCAGGCACCGTGATCACGGCCTGGGTGACCGGATGGCCGAGATACGTCTCGGCGGTTTCCTTCATCTTCTGCAGGATGAAGGCGGAGACTTCCTGTGGCGAATACTGCTTACCGCGCACGCCGACCCACGCGTCGCCGTTCGGACCCTGGACGATGTCGTAGGGGACGAGTTTCTTGTCCTTCTCGACCATCGGGTCGTCGTAGCGCCGGCCGATCAGTCGCTTGATGGCGAACAGCGTGTTGAGCGGGTTGGTCACCGCCTGGCGCTTCGCGGGCAGGCCGACAAGCTTCTCGGAATCTTCCGTGAAGGCGACGATCGA
>Ga0247831_1007416_pt1 | contig 12265 bp, 11 predicted proteins | sample LaCruzMarch2015__9_FD_192406 | JGI IMG/M metagenome (GOLD analysis project Ga0247831, IMG submission 192406) | Freshwater microbial communities from meromictic Lake La Cruz, Castile-La Mancha, Spain - LaCruzMarch2015_1m | ecosystem: Environmental > Aquatic > Freshwater > Lake | place: Spain...
AAAAATTTTTAGATAAAGAAGAATTTAAACATAAAACATAAAAATATTTTTTAGGAATATATAATATCAAAGTCATACATGTATATTATACACTTTTATACGGTTTTATTCAACTGTTGAATTACCCGGTCCTGAATGGTAAATTTTTAGAAATTCTTATAAATTAAATAAAAAAATTATAAAATTTGCCACACATTGTCAGAACTAGTTTAGCACAATGTATTATTATATGTTTATAAAAAATAAATTAATTTAGTTTATTTAACTAATAAATTATTGATTAAATAAATATTTATAAAGAGTCTTTTCATTGACATAACTCTCACATCTCATCTAACTCTAAAGATTCAATTTCTTTAGCTTTACATATCATTAGAGATATATCTTCCAGAATTGACTCATTTTCACATGAGCTTTCAAGTAGCTTTATTTGTAGCTCTAATGCTGCAAGAAGGTAGTTAAATTTTTTTAGGGGATATGTTGTTACTCTGTCGGTATTTACTATGACTAGAAAAGAAATGAGATCTTTACATGTTTCATTTTTAATTATATCACCGCTATAATTAGGTAATTCAGGATTATTATCAGTTCCGTCGCCTGTAAGAATTGGTAATCTAATGTTAGCACCATGCTTCAAAAAAAGTTCAATCATTTCGATACTGATATTGTTTTGACAAAATGCAATTGATAGAGCTGTATTTCCAAAACTATCTAATGATTGGTTTATATCAAAACCTTTAACAATCAGAAACTCCATAATTAAAAGTTTATTTTCTTTCACAGCACTTTTTACAATTTCCTCCATTTTATTACAGAAAGTGTACTTTGATTAAATTGTTATAATTATTTATAGTCAATTTATACCATCAATTTATTTATAATAAGTCTATTTCTATAGGCATTGCCTTTCATAGTAAATTTTTAGAAATGAACATAAAATTTTCCATGTCTAGTCTATTCCTACCAATGCCATACACTTAAGGATTTAAACGTAATAATATGTAATTAGTGAAAAATATATCAAATAATAAAATTAAATATATTTATATTTCTAACAATAATTATAAATTACATTATAATAAAAATAAAAATATTTTTACTTTATTCATTCCAAAAGAGATAAATTTAGAAATATCTAAAAAAAGAGAATGAATATATAAGCATTGATTTAGGTTTAAGAACGTTAATGAATTGTAAAACGAATAAAGAATACATAGAAATATGTAATAATGTTCAACATGAATTAAAAAAATATTTAGAACGTGAAGATAAATATAAAAAACAAGTTATTACACCTTTGCACAATTAAAACGCCAATTTTAATAAATAAAATACTTAAAATAATAATATATTAACAATGAATAGTAAGAAGTCTATATTGATTTGTTTATTAGAGGTCTGAATTATTACGATGATAATCGGTTAAGCTATATACAAAATAATTCTTTTTTACCTATAAAACTTCATACTAGGAGCTGTGCTGCTAGTCAAATTTTATTTTATTAACAAAAAATATTATATTTTCATTATTAAATTATCAATGAAAATATAAGTAAAAATAAATAAAATATAATTTTTGACTATCAGCACTGAGCCTATAATAAGTCTATATTAAATAATCGTAATAATATTTCTTTATGAATAAATTACCAGTATATTTATTTGAAAATGGTAAAATTATAAATCCAATTTTAGCAATTAATAATAAATTTATATTAGATATTGGTCTAAACATTGTAAAATTATTTGGTTTAGATATACGTATAATTACTAATATTGAAGAAGATTATATAAAATATATAATTAATGATATAGATGATAAAGTATATTTTTTATTAAAATATATGATAAAAGAAAGGATATTGTTGTTAAATAATTATATTTTAGAAGAAAATATTATTTATTGGAAAAAATTTAAAAAAAATTTTTAATAAAAATTATTGTAATTTTTTTTGATAATGTTTTAGTTAATTCAATAAAAAATAATATTTCTAATATTTCTGATATAAATTATATAGTAACATTACCTCTTAAATATTCATCTTAGGCTCAGTGCTGCTAGTCAAAATTAAAATTATTTTAATAAAATATTATATTTTCATTGATATTTTAACAATGAAAATATAAGTAAAAATAAATAAAATATAATTTTTGACTAGCAGAATTGGGCCTAATTCATCTGCACCTAAAATAAAAAAAATATATGAAAAATTTAGATAAAGATAAATGTATTAAATTTTAAATAGGACATTTTGAACTAGTATAATCATTATTAACTAATCTATTTTGAACAGATTCTGCACTTTGTGGTAACCAATTTGGCCCAGGAATTGGTGCAACTACATTACATGGATTACTATCTGTACCAGAGCATAAACTACAGCAATTACTATCTTCAATACATTTACTATCGTATTTTTTAGATTCTAAAGGAAAAGGACTCAAATTTCCAATAGTTTCAATTGGAGTTTCAACAGTTTCATTTGTTTTTTTTTCAGGAGTATCATGTACTAGATTATTTATATTTGGTAAAAAAAATTCTTTTGATTTTTCAAATTCTTCTGATTGGGGTATTCTTTTTGGTATAAAATTTTCTTTAATTATTTGATTACTTGTCCATATTTTGCATTTATTTATTAATTCAGACATTTCTCTTTTTGGTAACATTAATCTAGCTATAATATCTATAACAACTAAACTTAATACTAATGCTAAAATAGGTATTAATATTTGATTAATATAAGAGTTATTCGACCAATTATATGCTTTTGCAAAACCAAAAACAACAATTGCTATTAATATAGATAAAGGTAGGCTAAAAGCATAGAGTGGATTATTATTTAAAAAATATCTTTCAATTACACTTTTACAATTAAGATCCATATATATATTTAACAAACAAAAAAAATATTTATTATTTTTAAATATGTAATTTAAAATATAAAATATATGTATTATATAGAAATCCAATTTAATAAATATATAAATAGAGAATTATTCATAATAATACTTTTATCAATTCTTTTAGTTTATTTAAATAATAAAACTTTAATTAGGATGTTCATCTAAATATAGGAATTTAATAAAATCATCCATATTTGAAATAGATTTTATTATATTTTTTAATATTTTATTTACTAAACTATTATCGTTCATATTATATAGTAACTGAATAAAAAAATCTAAATTAAATTTAATTTTTATAAAATATTATTGTTAATAAAAATTTAAATATTTATATATTGGGGCTATTGCATAATTAATTATAAAATAAATCATTAAATAAATTAAAATATTATTTTATAAAAATATCAATTAAAATTTAAAATTTGTTTTTATTTTTTAATAATTTTATTAATTTTTAAATTTTATTGAATATTTTTTAAATAAATAATTAAACAATAAATATTTTTTAAATTTTTTAAAAATATTTTTTAAAAATATTAATTATTAGTAGTTAATATTAACTTAACAATAATAATACAATATATTTAAAGTATATATAAATTTAATATTAATTTATTAAAAAAATAAAAAACAAATTTTTATTTTTAGTTGGTATTTTAATAAAATAAAAAAAAATATTTATCAATAAAAAATTTATAATGAATTATATAACAGCTCCAATATTACATTAAATTATAAAACATATATTTTAAAAAATAATAATTTAGAGTGTGAAAATTTTAAAATAAAAATATATATTGAAAAATATGTAATTAATGAAATTACTAATAATAAATTAATTACTATTAAAGAAATTATTAAAAATATACAATGTTAATGAATATTATAAAAAAATACAAATAAAAATACAAATAAAAATATCTTAAATATATTTTTATTTATTTTATTTAAATTATGGTAAGAAATATATATTCTACATCTCCAAAATAAAACTAATTTATAACTATTTCTTAAAATTTACTAGAAGGACCAGAGGCCTAGATTCATCTAATTATTTTTTACCTTTTTTAACATTTACTTTTTTAGAAGGTGTTTTTATAGATTCTAATGATTTAATTTGATCATTCATTTTTTGATTATATTCCTTCATTTTCATTCTATATACTTCTAAAAATTTATTTAAATCTTCTTTCCATAGATCTTTTTCAGATTTTCCAAATAATTCGTTATATACTGCTAATTTATTTTCATACAATTTCTTAAGTTCATCAATCTTCTTTTTTGTTAATGATTTTATTTTCATTCCTAATAAATATTCATAACTAAATGAATCATTTTCTTCTTCATTTAAATCTCCACTACCAAATTTAGGAAAATTCCTAGAAATTAACATTTCTTCTATTTCTTCATCTTCCTTATGTAAAATATTTATTTCACCGCTTATAAATTCTTCAATAAAACGAATCTTAGATTGAAAAATATCTAATTCTTTTTGCATACTCTTTAACATATAGTCTTTTCGTTTAGTATAATATACCAATCTAATAAAATAAAATTCTTTCATTATTTCTTCAATGTTATCATATTTACAAATAATACCTTTATTATTATACAAATGCATATTACTATAATTTGTATATTTACAATCAGTTAACTTAAAAATATTTTCAAAATCATTCTTTTTACGTAATTGTGCTAAATCATCTTTTTTGAATTTCAATGAATAACTTACAACTTTTTCAGTAGAATTATTTGAAAAATCCATTAAACATTGTTTATTTCCTTTATCAACTGATTTATCTAATAATAATGTTTCTAAAAAACTCTTATAATCATCCGTCCATTTACCGATTGGTAGTTCATCAATAACTACTGTTGTATCATCAATAATTTTATATGTTCCTTTATTAATATATTGTTCTAATCCATAATCATTAATTCCTTTAAATTCAACTATTCCTTTAAATCCTCTAAAATAAGGAATCATTTTTTCCAATGGTTTATCATCCATCATATTTATTAAATTTTGTACAATTAATTCTGGATCATGTGGAGGTATTTTTGTACTAAATCCTGTACCAATACCTTCTGAACCATTTACTAAAATCATTGGAATAATAGGGATATACCATAAAGGTTCAATCTTTTTACCATCATCTTCATTATATTCTAATAATGGATTATCCAATTGATTATAAATATGAAATGTTAATTCAGATAAGTTTGTAAAAATATATCTTGGAGAAGCGGAATCATCCCCCCCATTAATTCTCGTTCCAAATTGTCCTTTTGGTTCTAATAACTCTATATTATTAGAGCCAACAAAATCTTGTGCCATTCCAATAATTGAATCATATAATGATTGTTCACCATGATGATATGCACTATTTTCACTAACATATCCTGCTAATTGTGCAACTTTAATCTCTTTTTTCAAATTCCTCTTAAAACAACTATATAAAATTTTACGTAATGAAGGCTTTAATCCATCACACAAACAAGGTAATGATCTCTTACAATCATAATCTGAAAAATGAATTAGTTCTTTGTCAATAAACTCATGATAAAAAACTTTCTTTTGAGATTGTTCAATAATATTATCTTTATCATATGTTTTTAACCACATTTTTCTGTCTTCAGATCTTTTTTTATCAAATGCTAATTCAATCTTATCTATTGACATATTTTTTTCATCTTCATCATCTTTATCACTTAACATATAACAAATATTTTTATCCTCAAAATTTGTAAAATATCCTTTTGCTTCTTCTGATGTACTTGTACCCAATCCTTTATAATATTTAATTTCCCAACTCTTTAAATTTTCGATTGATTCTTTCCAAGTATTAAATTCTGTCATTGTATAAAATTCAATTGATTCTTTCTGTTTTTTAACTTTTAAAATAGGAGTAGCAAGTGAAATAATAAATCCCGGTATATCTAATAATTCTGGCCAAAAAATAGCAAAAAGATTAATGAGTAAACCTTTAATATGACTTCCATCGACATCTGCATCAGTAAAAATCATTATTTTACCATATCTTAAATCTTTTAATGTTTCTTCTTTATCTTTTTTCTTTGAATTAAATTTTAAACCCATAATTTTTACTAAATTATTAATTTCTGCATTATCACTAACTCTTTTTAATGTAATATCTCTTACATTTAAAACTTTTCCCCTTAATGGGAAAACACCATAATAATCTCTTCCAACTACTCCTAAACCAGCTATAGCCAATGCTTTTGCTGAATCTCCCTCAGTTAATATTAATGTACATTTAAGAGACTCATTTGTACCCGCTTTATTAGCATCATCTAATTTATCAATACCTCTAATAGAAGTTGTTTTTTTACCACTAACTTTCTGTAATCCTAAAGTATCTTTAAAATCACTTAATTTCATTGCTCTATCAATTAAACTTGTTTTAACTAATTTTTCAATAAATTTATCAGATACATCACATTTACTACCAAATTTTGTAGCAGGAGTTGTTAAATATTCTTTTATTTGACTATCAAATGCTGGATTTTCAATAGTAGATTTAACAAATATAAATAAATTATCTTTTATATGAGATGGTTTTAAATCCATCTTCTTTCTTTTAATTCCTTTTGTTGAAACATATGCTTGAACTTTTTTAACAATTGAATTAGTAACCGAATCAACATGTTTCCCACCTTTTACAGTACTAATACCATTTACAAAAGAAACATGTTCAAACTTTGTATCAGGATTTACCGCTACTACAATTTCCCATCTGTCATTTACTTCTTCATATACTTTTTCAATATCATTATCAAAATAATAATTCACATATTTTTCTAATGTTTTACAATCTAATTTTATATCATTTAAAAAAACAGAAACATTTTTATTAGTACATGCTGTAATATCAATTACTCTCTTTTTCATAAGAAGTAATGTATCTTCATCAACTTTATCAATCCCAAATCTTTCTAAATCTGGTGAAAATTCAATAATAGTATATGGTTTAGCATTAGATTTTGTAATAATTGGTATTCCTTTAATTGTCATATTTTTTTCAAATACTTGTTCATATTTCAATTTTCTTTCAGCATCTACTGTTTCTATACGAAATCTAGTTGAAAAAATATTTGCTAATTTTGCACCATATCCATTTTTACCACCAGTTATCTTTTTCTCATTCTTATCATAATTTGATGATGTTAAGAGATGACCAAAAATTAATTCTGGAACATATACACAATGTTCTTTATGTTCTACTATTGGAATTCCTTCTCCATTATTATAAACAGAAATAATGTTTTTATCAATATCAAAATTAACTTTAATTGTTGTTACTTTATTTATAATCTTAGTATCATTTTCTGTTCTAACATGTTGATCTATTGCATTAACTAATACTTCATCAAATATTTTATATAATCCTGGAATATATTTAATATTTTTAAAAACAATCTTAGAATCTTCTTCATTATAAACCCATGTATCAACATCTGTTTTTTCAATTGATCCTATATAAGTATCAGGAATATCAATAATATGTTCTAATTGTGTTTTCTTTACGAAAGTTTCTTCAACACTTTTACTAGAATGAGATGTCATAATATTTTAATATTAGTTTAAAAAACTTTAAGTATTTTTAATTTTCATTTTTTTATAATTTATTATAAAAATTATTTTATAATAACTATTTTATAATAACTATTTTATTTTCTATTAATTTATTGGTAAAATAAATATTCTGATTATTTGAAAATTTATTTGTATTATTTTTATAATAATTATCTAATGTATTATAAACATTAATATAATATATTTTATTTATTTTATTATTTTTTAATGTAAAAAACATATTGTCATAAGAATACGAATATTTTATAGAATATTTTAACATATTTTTATATAATTGTCTAATTTTATTCAAAAAATTTTTTTTATCTGATAATATTATATTATCTATTTCAAAATATGCTTTTATATCAATTATTTTTAAATCATTTGGTATTTTAAATGATAATGAAAATACTGCATTATATTTATCAATAATATACTCATATTCACTTATATGAAAAATAGATTTGTTTGAAAAAATATGAATAAGATTAATATTTTCTGTTCTATTAATTTGATAATAGAAATTATATACTTTATATAATAATATTAAATATTTTTCGCCATCTTTTACAACTTCAATTATTTTATAGAATTCTTCATAATATTTATTTTCATTATAAGATAAAATTCCAAAAAAATAATATTTATAAATATCATCATTAATTATATCAAGTATTATATATTTTTTTTCTAAATATTCCATAATATCATTTGTTTCAATTATTTTTGTTTCATTTTTATTTTTACATATATTTAAAAATATATTATTTAAACTTTTTGAATTATATATTATATTTTTATAATCAATATTATTTATATTATTTATATTAGATGTTTCTTTATAAATATTAAGTAGTTTATCTATATTTTTTAAATCTATTTCAATATATTTTTTATATATAAAATACATAATTAAATTTTCATTATCATTATTATATGAATATTTTTTTACTATATTTATATTCATATTTTTTAAATTTTTTGATAAACCATAATCAATAATAAATAAATCAATAATTTTTTTATTTTTTACTTTTAAAATTATATTATTTAAATGTAAATCATTATGAATATATCCTAATTTATCTAAAATATTTTTTTTTTTAATAAACATTTTAAATATCTTATTTTTAGTTTTATAGTTAGGTAAATATTTTAAAAAATTATATAGAGTAATTCCATCTATATATTTCATATATGTATAATAATAAAAATTTGAGTTATATTCATTATATATAATATCATTTAAAAATATTTTTGGACTTATTTTTTTATTACCACATATTATCGATATTTTTAATTCATTATTTTTTGTCATTATATTTTCATATAATAAAAATATAGGAAATTCTTCAATTTTTACACATATATTATTATTTATTTTAAAAACACTTCCGTATTTTCCCTCACCAATTTTTATAAATTCTAGCGATTTATATTTTTTATTAATATGATCTTTTATATTAAAATATCTTTGATAAACTGTTTTATATTCTAAAATTTTTTTAACTTTAATAAAATCAATATAAGAATTAATATAATTAATTAAAAAACTATTTATATTTATTATTGGATATTTTATTTTTAATTTTATATTTTTATCTAAAAACATATTTATCTTTGTTTCATTTATTTTTAACATATAATTAGATATATTTCTAGAGATTTGAAGAGATATTACATAATTCAGTTATAATTAATATAAAATAAAATTTGACTAATAGTTTATGTCTAACAGTTCCTTTCATTAATCATATTTTTCTAGTAAATATTTCTACAAAACTTATTATACCATTTACTGGAACTCTTAATAAATCTATAAAAGAAATTAATAATTTTGTAACACTTGCACCTACATTAACAGTTGCTTTAAAAATATTCATTATATTCATTAAATTTTTTACCATTACATAAAATATATTTCCTATTTTAGTATATATTGCAAATATTTGTTTTGCAATACTTGATAAATCTTCAAAAGCACGTTGTTCCATTGATGCAATAACTGATCTAAATTTATCTACGGTAGATGATATAATATTTAATCCACCTGTTAATTTTGATGTCATATTTATATGTTCAGTCATTCCTGAATTAAATTGTGAAGAAAATTCAGATGATTTACAAGCACTAGATGTATCACTTGCACTACCTGGAGCAATACCTAACATTTGTAAAAAAGGACCAATTGGGGAACATTTTAATTGTTCCCAATTATTATTTATATAATCTTTATTGCTTTTTGATACTGAATTACCCATCTTTTATTTAACTTGATAAAAAAATTTTTTTTTTTAATTTAATATATATTTAAATTAAATATGCTTAAATTCTAAAATAAAATTAATTTTTATAATTATATAAAATGAGTTTAGATATAATATTAAATAATAAAGATTATAGAATGATTTTTTTGAAAGCAATCATATTAGGAATAAATTATGGGAAAAGTTCAAACGTTAATTATTATTTAGAAAACATTGAAAGAGAAATTAATAAATCAAATAAAGAAATTAATCAAAATGAAAAAAACATAAATCCAATTGAAAAAAATATTAAATTTGTTGAAAAAAATAATGAAAGTCTAATATCAGAAAAATATGATAATATTATACAAAATCTAGAAAATCAAAAAAAATATATATTAAATTATATTCAATTATTAAGTAAAAACTATAGATTTAATTTTTCTAAAATTAATTTATTAAGAAATAATTTATTTATATTAAATCAAGAAATTAATAAAAATATAATTAAAAAAAAAAATGAATTAAATATTTTATCATCTTCATTTGATAAAGAAAATAATTCCATTTATAAAAATAATTTTAATAAAGTAAATTTTCAAAATTTTAATAAAAATAATTATAGATTTAGATAAGTATTATTTTTTAATATTTTTTATATAATATAATCCTTGTAAAAATGAATCGGCTAAATCATCTTTTTTTTTATGATTTTCAAAAAAATCTATGTATTTAGGAAATTCTTTTAAAAAATATTTTGCATGTTCTATTGCTAATCTTTTTTTATCTGCATATTTAATTGTAACTTTTTTATTTTTTGTAATTGATTGATTATCAACAGTATTATCAACAGTATTAACAACACTATTATCAACAGTATTATCAACACTATTAACAATAGTATCAGTAACATTATTATCAACAGTATCAACATTTTTTTTTCTCTTAGTATTTTTTTCAGGTAAAATTATCTTAGGACCATCATATATTTTAAGTTTATTTGATGCAGAACAAAAATCTATTTTTTCAATGTAACTTGAATTTTTTTCAGAATTACCTATTATTTTACCTAATATTAAAAAATATGAATATAATATCATTTGAATAGATTTCATTTGTGGATTTTTTAAAGATGGTTGATTTTCAATAACAACTATATCAACATCTAATAAATTTGATTTTTCATATAATTTTCTAGGAATATTTTCAAATATTAAAGTTCTGTTTTTTTTCATTTCTTCATTATCAATTAAATTTATTATATCCCAATCAAGTATATCTATTTTATTTTCAATACTTTCTAATACACAATATGATAAATTATATATTCCAACATCCCATGATAATATTTTCATTACTATTATTATATAAAAATTCTTTATATATAAATTTATATAAAAAATTTCATATAAAGAAATATTTTATAAAATAAAATAGATATGGAAAATAAATTAATTGGTCTAAAAAAACAAAATGATAATATATATAATAGTTTAGTTTCTAGAAATATTTTATTTGAAAGAATTATTATTCAAGATGATATTGATGATACCGAACATTTTAATTTATTAAACGAAGAAAATAATAAATTAAAAGAATGTGTTAAAAATAATAAACCTGAACAATTAATTAAACCAAAAGAGAAAAAACAAGAACAAAAGCAAGAACAAAAGCAAGAACAAAAGAAAAAAGAAGATGAAGATAATTATGAAGATCCTGTTAAAAAGTTTGATACAATTACTAATATGGAAGAACTTAAAAGAGCATTTTTTAATTCAGAATATGAAGTTTTTGAATCACAATTAAAAAATAATGAATTCAAGTATTTTAAGGCAAATTATAAATATAATTCAGATAAAGATAATGCTCCTGAATTTTTAGCAAAAAATTTATTAGGTGGATTTGTAAGGAATTTTGATGATTATAGAAAATATTTTATGATTTGTTTTAGGTGTTGGAAGATTGATTGTGAAGAAGTAAAATATGAATATAATTCATTATGGATTGTGAATACAAATGAATCTATTGAAACTGTTATTGGAGATATTTTTGCAGAAAATTTTGTTTTTGAAGAAATAAATGATGTAGATAAATTAATAGAAGATTTCAAAAAAATTAATGATTTAGAAAATACAAATTGTATAGGAGAATCATATGTACATTAGTTTTATAAAAAATTTATTCATCAGAATATAATTGAATAAAAAAAGTGTTTTAAAGTCCTTTATCATATAAACACTTTTTACTCATTATACATATGATAAAGTAGTTTTTGATATAAATTATAAATTATTAAAAGATTTTTCTGATTCTGCTTTTAAAAAAATGTAATATATTACAGAATGAAGATATAACTTATTTAAATAATCAACTATTAAAAAATATTTATAATGAAGCTGTAGAATAAATAGTTTTACGAAAAATATTTAATTTTTATTTATTAAATTTTATAAAAAATCTTAATATTTTATAAAAAATAAACATATTTATTAGAATTTATCTGAAAAAAAAG
>Ga0247831_1007419_pt1 | contig 12263 bp, 16 predicted proteins | sample LaCruzMarch2015__9_FD_192406 | JGI IMG/M metagenome (GOLD analysis project Ga0247831, IMG submission 192406) | Freshwater microbial communities from meromictic Lake La Cruz, Castile-La Mancha, Spain - LaCruzMarch2015_1m | ecosystem: Environmental > Aquatic > Freshwater > Lake | place: Spain...
GCGGTCTCTGCCTGTGATGCAACCGGGAATCGATCTACCGTCAAGGGTTCAGCAGGGCTGATGTTCGCAATGAGCCGTCCCGCCCCCTGAACAGTTACGTTTTTTGTTTGTCGACCGATGGGTTTTTGAGGGCCTGTTTGATGCTCGGCGCGCGGCGTGGTGAAAAATAAAGTATTCCCTAGTGGGGCGCGTAATGCGGGGATGAAAAACCATCAAGTTTTATTGATGAGTGCGGTCGTTTGGTGGGTGTGAATGGGCATCGGGCTTCCGGCGCGATTGATCGAGCCTTCCCGCCGCGGCTCAGGAAGGGGTGATCCATGGTGGGGCTGCTGAGGCTCGAGCAACACCACCGTGACTGCCAAGTGGAAGAACCTTCGGATCTGGGCCCTGCTCACTCTCCCGATCGCCGTGCTGGCCAGTGAAGCCGCCTACCGGATCGCCCAGCCGTCAGCTCAGTCCTACCCCTCCGGGAATTGCCTGGTGCTGGCCCTGGGGGCGCCGTCGCGGGCCGATGGCAGCGCTTCCGACCTGCAGCGCTTTCGGGTGGCCACCGCTGTGGCCACCCTGCGGCAACGGCGCTGCCACGGGCTGCTGCTCACAGGCGGAGCTGTTCGCAACGAGCGGATCGAGGCGGTGACGATGGCCGCCTTCGCTCGGACCCTCGGGGTGAGTGCCGACCAGCTGGTGATCGAGCCCACGGCCCGCAACACCTGGCAAAACATTGGCTGTCTCCACTCCCGGCTGTTCAGGGTGGCGCGGGTGTTCGTCTTGTCCGACACCCTGCATGCCCAACGGGCTGTGCGCTATGCCTGCCGCCAGGATGCGCGTCTGTGCGGCCGCGTGGTGAACGCCGGGGTGGTGCCGCCGATCGACCAGCTCTGGTGGAGCCTTCCGGCTGCCGCCTGGCAGGGGGCCGCCTTTCTGCGTGATCGGATCCTGTTCGAGCGCAAAGCTGGGGAGAATGGGCCCCTGTGCGGCAGCGGCCAGCACCGCCTGGGCACCCTCCAACGGCGATGAGCAACCACCCAGCCAGAGACGGGCTGGAGCTGGCGGATGGGGCGCCCGTGCGCATCGCCACGCCGATCAAGCTCGGCTACAAGCTCAGCAAGTGGGTCACGGGTCTGAAGGTGATGGCCAGCCTGGGGGATCGCCGCGGCACCTGGGAGGACCAGGGTTACGAGTGGTTTGCCGGGCTGTGAAGCCCCCACACCGAGTTATTTGAGCAGCTGGGGAAACTGCCGTTTCAGCTGGGCGAGCTTGGGCAGATCATGCACCACAACGTAAGGATTGAAGGGGTTGTGGGCGATGTAATCCTGGTGATAGGCCTCTGCCGGATAAAATGCCTGCAACGGCACCACTTGGGTGACGATCGGTCGTGGGAACACCTTCCTGTTGCGCAAAGCGGCGATCGAGGCCCTGGCCGCCGTCTGCTGGGACGGGCTGGCAAAGAAGATCGCCGAGCGGTAGTGCCTGCCGACATCCGGGCCCTGGCGGTTGAGCTCGGTGGGGTCGTGGGCAACGGAGAAATAGATGCTCAGCAGTTGGCCATAGCTCACCACCTTCGGGTCGTAGCTGATCTTCACCGCTTCGGCATGGCCCGTGGTTCCTAAACTCACCTGCTGATAATCGGCGCTGGCTTTGGTTCCACCGGCGTAGCCAGATACCACCTGCGACACCCCCCGGACCCGCTCGAAGACCGCCTCCACCCCCCAGAAGCAGCCGCCGGCCAGAACGGCCGTTTGGGTGGAACCTGGCTTGGCGGAGGTGGGCGGAACGGCTGAACTTGTGGCGAGCATGCCCGGCAGGGCCCAGAGGCCGAGCGCGGCGACGGCTACAGAAACGGACAGGCGCATGGGGGTGGGGAACGTCCTCTTGGATTACAGGCGAGGGGAACGTTCGGATGGATTAGAGCGGACCGCGTCTGAAGGGGCGCCGATCAAGCGGGTGCGGTGCAAGGCATCCAGATCAACCCTGCGGAGCCCGTTGGCGTCTTCGGACACCAGATCGTCAAACACCCGCCCTTCCAGGATGTCCTCGATCCGGTAGTGGTGCAGTTGAAGCAGCGGCGATCCGGTTACCTCGTCGGTGCCTTCCACCATCACCAGGATGGCCCCGTTGGCCCGCCGGATCGCACCCAGGCCCAGGCGAACGAATGGGCTGTCGGCGCCCAGGCTGTGGCTAAGCACGGCGGTCACATGCAGTTGGGGTGTTCTGTTGTTGAGCAGAGGCAGGGGATGAAGCCGCCGTTGCACCACCCCGGTTTCGATCTCCTCATCCAGGAACAACACCATCGAATAGGACACCCGCAACCAGTAGGTGGGATCGCTGGTCACAAACCGGCAGCTGAGATGGCCCCCGGGCGAGAAACTCAGACACAGATGTCGGCTGAACCGAAGCGGGGCATCCACCTTGGTGAAGCGCAGGAAGAACAGGCCCGTGACCATGGCGTTGGTCAGTAGCCCGGCGATCTGTTGCAAGGACGCCAGTGCCAGGATGTAGATTGAGGTGACCCTGGCGGGCTGGAAGCTGGCGCCGAGGAGATTCTGAAGCGAGAACACCACGCTCGATGACAGGCCCATGGCCCCGTCGCCCTCGAGGTGGCGGCCATCCAGTTGAAAAGCGATCGCGAAGATCACCACTTCGATGAGATAAAGGCTGGTCATGGCCAGGAAGAACACCGGCCAGGGCATCCGCAACGCCATGGACACCGGCTGCCGCCAGAGGCTGGTCCAGGGGCTGCGCTGGTGGCCGAGGGTCAGGCGGTGACGCCGGGCCAGCGAACGGAGGGCGGGGCCAAGGGAGTTCAAGATGGCCATGCTGGTTCAGGGTTTGACCAATCCGGTGGGCACGTTGCGGAAGCCACCCTCTCGCAGCAGCTGCTGGATCGTCTGCTCTGATTTGGCATAGGCACCTTCGCCGAAGTGGGTGGCGCGGATGCGGCCCTGGGTGTCAATGAAATAGAAGGCTGGCCAGTAGGTGTTGTTGAAAGCCTTCCAGATCGCGAAGTCGTTGTCGATCACCACCGGGTAGGTGATCCCGAGTTTCCTGGTGGCCTCCCGAACATTGCCGAGGTCGCGCTCGAAGGGGAATTCCGGTGAATGGACCCCGATCACCACCAGGCCATGGTTCTTGTATTTCCTGGCCCAGGCGCGCACGTGGGGAAGGGTCCGCACGCAGTTGATGCAGGAATAGGTCCAGATGTCCACCAGCACCACCTTGCCCCAGAGCTGATCACGGCTGAGTGGGGGCGAATTCAGCCACACCGCCCCCTTGGGGAAGGGCGGCAGGGTGCCGAGAACGGGCAGCGGGCTCGCCGCATTGGCGGTCGGCCCGGCCCGTGGAACAACGGGAACCTTTGCGAGCAGGGTCTGCTCAACGGCATTGGTGTCCGCCAGGGCGAAACGGGCCAGGGAGGCCTGCTCCAGGCCCAGGGCGATCGCGGCCACGCTGATGATCACCGCACCCCCAAGGGCCCGCCGCAGCCAGGCGGTGGTCTGCATGGAACTCCGCAGGATGGTGGCCATGCGCCCACCGGCGAGCAGGGCAATCGCCAGGGAGGTGCTGGCACCCACGGCATAGGCCAGCAGCAACAGGGCCGTGCTGGCAGTCGCCCCCTGCAGCGCCGCGCCGGTCAGCACCAGGCCCAGGATCGGGCCGGCGCAAGGCGCCCACAGCAGGCCGATCGCCACGCCCAGCAGGGCGGATGAAGCGGCCGTTGCCCCTGAGCTTCGGGCCTGATCCGAGCGTCGCGACAGCCCCTGCCCCAGCCGCACCAGGGGTTGGCTGAGCCGGTCGGCCACGGCGGGAAACAGCAGCGCCAACCCGAAGGCAGCCAACACCAGCAGGGCCGTCATCCGTCCGAACTGGTGGGCCCGAACCACCCAGGCCCCCCCCAGCCCGGCCAGCACACCTACGGCGGTGAAGGACAGCACCATCCCAGCCAACAGCGGCAGACCCCGGCGGTGGAACGGCCGCCCCGCGCCAGTGAACACGAACGGCAGCACTGGAAGGATGCAGGGGCTCAGGATCGTCAGCGCACCGGCCAGGAAGGCCAGGAGCAGCAGGGCCATGGGGTTGGTGACCGTGAGGATTCAGGGGGTGGGAGGAACCGGGGCCGGGGCCGGGCAGGTTCTTGCCACAAAATCGCAGCTGTAGATCGTGGCTTTCTGCCAGCTGAGTGGAATCTCGAGCAGGTCCCTGGGCCCGCTGATCCCCTGGGCCAGGAAGATCAGGGCCGCCAGGACGTTGGCGCTGACGTGCAGCCGGCGCCAACGCAGGTGCTTGTGGATCTCGGGCCGGCAGGCCACCGAGAACAGCATCAGGCCCGTGAGGCCCACCCCGCCCCAGAAGTGCGACTGCCAAAAGGCTGGCTCCAGGGGGTTGTCGCTGAGCCGGAACACCTCCGGCTGCAGACCCAGGCCGATCACCCCCGCCCAGCAGAGCAGGGCGAAGCTGGCCCGATAGGCGGGCCGCTTGACCCGCCAGAGGGCCGCCAGGGCGACCCCGGAGCCGACCAGCACCAGCAGCAGCAAGGCCAGCCGCGAACCACCCCCTTCGAAGGCGGAGAGGGGGTGCTTGGTGGCGATCACCACAGCCTCGGCCAGCAGCACGATCGCCACCACCGAACCCGCCAGCCACTTGCCGAGATCCGCGTGATCACGGCCGACGGTAGGCGGATGCTTCGCCTGGGTGAGGCGGCGGTCCCGGGTCTGCTGCGCCAGCCGCAGCACCATCCCGAGCAGGGGGTAGACGAGCACCACAGCCAGGGCAGGGTGAAGCAGCCAGAGCCAGTCGACGGCTTGCATGGCTCAGGGCTTCAGGGGGGCCCAGGCCATCGTGGCGTTGAACGCCTCGCACCAGATCAGCACGGATCCCTGCTTGCTGATGTCGACAGAGGCGGGGATCACGTAGCTCTGGGCGCCCGAGAAGGATTTGAGCGGGGCGAGGACCGTGTAGCTCCCGTCCTTGAGCGGATAGCTAGGGGCCTTGGTGCTCGCCAGGGGAGCAGCCGATGTGCTGAAGATCACTTTCAGGTCGGGGGCCGTTGCCTTGGTCTGGAAGTCACTGCTCAGCACCAGCAGCTGCTTGCCAGCCTTGTTGATGATTGAGAAGCTGCCGCTGACGGGTGCCTCGGCCATGCGGAAGCTCTGCATGGCCACGGGATTCGCCTGGGCCAGCATCATTTGGGCAGAACCAATCATGCCCTGGGCTTGAGCAGTGACAGCGGAGCTTCCGGCGATGGTCAGGGCCAGGGCGCCGGCCAGGGATTTCGAAAAAGTAGTCATGTCAAATGCAACAACGTGGTGGATTGAAGGGCCATGAACCGAAGCAGCATGACCAGGAGCGGATGGAGATGCCTGAACCAATCGACGGGTTGCATGGCTCAGGGCTTCAGGGGGGCCCAGGCCATCGTGGCGTTGAACTTCTTGCACCAGATCAGCACCGATCCCTGTTTGCCAAGATCGATCGAGGCAGGGATCACGTAGCTCTGGGCGCCAGCGGCGGATTTGAGCGAGGCGAGGATCGTGTAGCTGCCGGCTTTGAGGGGATAGCCGGGGGCCTTGGTGCTCGCCAGGGGGGTGGCCGAAGGGCTGAAGATCACCTTCAGGTCGGGGGCCATGTCGTTGGTCTTGAAGTCGCTGCTCAGCACCAGCACCTTCTTATCCCCTTCCTTCTTGATCTGGAAACTGCCGCTGACGGGCGCCTCGGCCTTGCGGAAGCTGTGCTTGGCCATGGCACCAGCCGGGGCCATCATCTTGTCCTCTTTCATCATGCTTTGCGCCTGAAGGGGAACGGCGGAACCGCCGAGCATGGCCAGGGCCAGGGCGCCGATCAGGGTTGTTTTGAGAGCCGTCATGACGGATGCAAACAGAGTGGGACAGCCAAGGCCATGAACCGAAGCGGCATGGTCCTCAGACTCCCCTTGTACCGATGAGCGCTCCGATCGGATTGGCGCTGAAGGATCCGGCTTGGCGGCGCGTTCTGCCCCTCGGCCTCTACGTGCTGCTCAAGGGACTTGATGCCACAGTGCTGAAGGGTCTGCAGACCTATGGCCACAGCCACTCTGTTCTCGGCGAAAACCCGATCAGCTTCTGCAACGTCTTCTTCTTCGCCCAGCTGGCGGTGGGCCTCACGGCACTGCTGCCGGGGCGGCGTGACCTCACCAGGGCGCTGCCGACCCTGACCCCGGCCGACCGAAGGCTGCTGGGAACCCACGCCTTCCTGGGGATGTTCCTCGGACCGGTGGCCTACTACAAGGCGCTCCAGTCGTTGTTGGTGATCAGCCAGACGCTGCTGTTCGACATGGTGCTGCCGGGAGCGGCGCTGCTGGCCCGCTGGCTGTTGTGGGAATCCCTGCCACGGGCGTTCTGGCTCAGCCTGGCGCTGATCGCTGCCGGCCTGCTGCTCCCCCAGATCACCAGGTCGTCCATGGGAGGCCCCATGGACGACCTGGTGATCTGGCCTGGGGGCTGGTGGGGGTCGTGGCATTCAGTGGGGCGGCGGTGGCCGGCCGCACGATCGCGGCGCTGGTGTTCGCGGTTATCGCCCTGGAGCTCTTCGGCCCGCACCACTTCCTGCTGCTGCAGCTCTGGTGGGTGGCGGGGGTGATCCTGATCTACGCGATCTCCCTCTCTCTGGGCAGTGAACTGGCCCTGCGCCTGGCCTACCGCCACTGCAGCGTGCCCACCGTGTCGATCTGGGGCTCCCTGACCATCGTCGTGGCGATCGCGAGCGCCGCCCTGGTGCTGGGGGAACCGGTCGGCATGGCCACCGTCGGAGCGCTGGCGCTGTTGCTGGCTGGCGTCATGGTCAGCCACGGCTCGAACCCATCCAATCAGGCGCTTCGGCGGTATATGCCTTGACCCCCCCTGAGGCACGGGATGACCTGGCCGAGCTCTACGACACCAATGCAGGCCCCGTGTACCGACTGGCCCTCCGCCTCTGCCGCAACAGCCAGGAGGCGGAAGATCTCTGCCATGAAGTGTTTGTTCGCTTCTGGCGGCAGGATCGGTACGAACCGACCCGGGGGCCGCTGCTGGCCTACCTGCTGCTCTTGACCCGCTCGATGGCGATCAACCGGATCAACCAGCGCCGCAACCGCAGGCAGCTGATGCAACGCTGGTCGGAGCAGCTGCTGCCGGCGTCGGTGACGAGCCCCCAGGAAAGCGCCGAGCACACCAATCTCGCCGAGCGTGTTCGAGCGGCCCTCGCCGCGATCCCAGCCAACCAGCGACAGGTGCTGGAGCTGGCCTACTACGAGGGCCTGAGCCAGTCGGTGATCGGGGAGCGGCTCCAGCTGCCCTCGGCACCGTCAAGACCCGCTCCCGCCAGGGCCTGATGCGCCTGCGGGAGTTGCTGATCGACTTCCGGAACGAACCATGAATCCTCACAACCCCACCCCGGCCGACGACACTCCGTTCCCCGATCGCTTCGCGGTCGACGCCCTGCTGGCAGGCCATGCCCTGGGCGATCTGGATGCGACCGAAAGGGAGCAGCTGGCCGCTCTGTTGCTGCAGCACCCTGAGTTGCGGCAACGGCTGGAGGAATTCCAAACCACTCTGGAGCTGCTGCCCCTGGCCCTGCCGGCCACGGCCCCACCACCGCAGCGGTTGCGCCGACGGCTGCTCGATCGGCAGGGCGAGGTGCGGGACGAGAGGGAAGCTGATCGTGGGCAGCGGAGGCGGGTGGAGTTCCCCGATCTCTGCGGCTGGCTGGTGCCGGCCCTGATGGGGATCGCGCTGCTGGGGCTGGGAGTGCAGCTGCAGCAGACCCGCCAGCAGCTGGCCCGGGTCGAGCAGCGGGTCACGGCCCGTGTCGAAACCCCTGCGGCCCCCAATCAGGAAAGTCGCCGCATGGCGCTGGAGCCGGTGGACCCGCTCATGCCGGCTTCCGGTGAGGTGATGGTGACGGGCAACCCCACCCACAACGTCCTGATGCTGAACGATCTACCGCCACCGCCGCCCCAGCACGTCTACCGCCTCTGGGCCAACGTCGATGGACAGAAGGTGGGCTGCGTCGCGTTCGTGCCAACGGGGCAGGGACACGTGGCGATGTTGATCCCCACGATGCCCACCAGTGTGGCCAGCAGTGTGAGCGTGAGTGTGGAAACCGATCAGGTGGGTGCCAGTCCCACCGGACGCGTGGTTCTCAGCAGCAGCCTCTGAAGCCCGGCAACGGGCCCCACACGCTCGAGCAAGATCAGGGAGCGGAGGAATCAGGCTGCTGCAGGCAATCAGCTTGCTGCTGAGAATCAGCCTGTTGCTTGATCAGGCTGGAACTGATCGAGCAGCCGAACCAATGCCAAGCCGACCACCATCAGGTTGAGGTCGATCCGTCGCGGATAGGCGCCGCCGGGTCGGTGGCCGTCGTGAGTCACCAGAGTGGGAACCATCTGGGCAACCCGTTGGGGTCACTACCCCACCGCATCTTCCTGAGCCGAGCCGCTCCAAGCGATCTCGGCCAGATCCGCCACCTCCCTGTGCCAGCTGGCCAGGTCGTTCCTGGAGAAGCTGCGCAGATGGTCATGGCCACAGGCCCGTGCCAGCACCTGCATCAGCGCCACCGCCGCCTGCAGGAACCGCTCAAGCCGCTGGGCGGCATGCTCCACCTCCAGCCGGCGGCGCAGCTGCGGATCCTGGGTGGCGATGCCCGCCGGACAGCGGTTGGTGTGGCAGATCCGGGCGCCGACGCAGCCGATCGCCTGGATCGCCGCATTGGCCAGGGCGATCCCATCGGCCCCGAGGGCCAGGGCCTTGACGCAATCAGCCGGGGTGCGCAGGCCTCCGGTAACGATCAGGGTGACGCGGCCGCTGGCGCCCCGGCGGTCGAGGTGGGCCCGGGCCCGCGCCAGGGCAGGGATGGTGGGTACGCCGATGTGATCTCGCAGCAGCAGGGGAGCGGCGCCGGTGCCGCCGCCGCGGCCATCGAGGATCAGGTAGTCGGCGCCGGCCTCGAGGGCGAAGTCCAGGTCGGCCTCGATGTGCTGGGCACTGAGCTTGAAGCCCACCGGAATGCCACCGGTGAGTTCCCGCACCCGATCGGCGCAGGCGCGGAAATCGGCAGGGGTGTGGAGATCTGGGAAGGTGGGGGGTGAGTAGATCGGCTGGCCTTCGGGGATGCCACGGATGGCGGCGATGCGGGCGGTGACCTTGCTGGCGGGCAGGTAGCCGCCGCTGCCGGTCTTGGCGGCCTGGCCGGCCTTGAAGTGGAAGGCCTGCACCCGTGGCAGCAGCTCCTCTCGGTAGCCGAACTGGGCCGGACCCAGTTCAAAGAGATAGCGCCGGTTGGCGGCCTGCTCCTCCGGCAGCATCCCCCCTTCCCCGGAGCAAATCCCCGTCCCGGCCTGCTCCGCCCCTTTGGCCAGGGCCAGCTTGGCCTCCTCGGAGAGGGCCCCGAAACTCATGTCGGAGACCAGCAAGGGAAGCTCCAGTCGCAGGGGTCGCCGCGCCTGGGGGCCGATCACCAGCTCGGTGCCAACCGCCGTCTCGCTTGGCAGTGGCTGGCGGGCCAGCTGGGCCACCAGGATCTGGATGTCGTCCCAGCAAGGCAGCTGCGAGCGCGGCACGCCCATGGCCGCCAGCGGACCATCAGGGCCCACCCGATCGAGGCCGTGCTCGGCCAGCTCATGGATCTGCACCACGTTGGGCTCTTCCGCCGTCGGCTGGGGCGTCGGCATCGCATCAACCAGCTCGGGCGTGGACTCATCCGCGTCGACGCTGTAGAGCGATCCGACCCGATCGGCCGGCACCCGGCTGTGGCTGCCGTCGCAGTAAGGCGGGGTGGCGGTCTGCTTGCAGCGGCACATCACGGCCCTGCCGCTCGTTTCGGCCACGAAGACCAGGGGACTGAACCCGGTGCCCTGATGGGAGCCGTCGCAGAAGGGCTGGTCAGCCGACCTTCCGCAGGCGCAATAGAAATACTCCTTCCCCTGCTCCAGTTCCACGCTGATGGGGTTTCTGGCGGCAACCATCGGTGCTGGCATCGGGCTCAGGCGTACGACACGGGCCAGTGGCCCACCCTTCAGTGTGCAGCCGGCTAAGAGTCTGCTTAAAAACCCTTCAATCTCTGCGAGAATCGATCATCTGCCCTTTCGTTGATGCGAGGCCAGCAGGAGCGCAGCGGCTCCTTGTTCTCCTACGTCTCGATCGAGGAGCGGATCCCGAGCAGCCATCCGCTCAGGCGGATTCGCAAGTTGGCGGATCAGGCTCTCGATCAGCTCATTCCCACCTTCTGCAAGCTGTACGCCTCAGAAGGACGACCATCGGTTCCACCAGAGCAGCTGCTGCTGGCCTCGCTGCTGCAGGCGTTCTACGGGATCATCTCCGAGAGGCTGCTGCTGGAGCAGCTCCACTACAACCTGATGTTCAGCTGGTTTGTGGGCTTGAGCCCCGACGATCCGATCTGGCATCCGACCACATTCACCCTTACCGAGGCCGCAGGCCGAGCGTGCCGGAGGCACTAGAACCGTGATCGGCTCCTCAATGACGACGTCATGGGGCTGTTCCTGGAGAAGCGGATGGGAGCTCCCGAGGTCAAACCGCTGCTCAGTGACGACCACTTCTCCGTGGACGGCACGTTGCTACAGGCCTGGGCGTCACACGCTTCCTTGAAACGGATCGATGGCCAGGAGGACCCTCCGCCTCCACCCACTGGACCTGGCGAAGGATCCGGTGCTACCAAGGAAGGAAAGAAGAGAGCCAAGGGCGACTTTCGCGGCATCATGCTCAGCAATGAAACCCACCGCTCCAGCACCGATCCTGTTGACGCAGTCTTCTCCGAAGGAGTGGCCTTGCTGGCCCGCAAATAAAGGCCCATCCAGCGCAGCTGAGCTATCGGGGACATGTCCTCATGGACAACCGTCATGACCTGATCGTCGATTGCCGCGTCACCCAGGCCACGGGCACCGGTGAGCGGGATGCCGCCAAGGAGATGGCAGCAAACCTCGCCGGTGCCCACCAGAAGACCGTCGGCGCCGACAAGAACTACGACACGAAAGGGTTCGTGGCTGAGATGAGGCGGCTGGGCGTCACTCCGCACGTGGCACAGAACACCGCCCGCAGCGGCGGTTCAGCAATAGATGGACGGACCACCCGTCACGTGGGCTACGACAAGTCGATCAATGCCCGCCGAGGGATCGAAAAGGTATTCGGTTGGATCAAGGCATTTGGCGGACTGCGCCAGTTCAAACTGCGCGGCATCGAAAAGGTCGGCGCCGTGTTTGGCCTGCATGTAATCGCCTACAACCTGATCCGCCTGGGCAACCTGCTCTTGGCGCAGCCTTCTCCGCAGGAGTAGCCCGCGATGGAGGCGGCATGAAGAGCCAGTTGCCCAGAGGTGTGCCCAATAGGCCTCAATCAATGCCTTGCGGACAAGCCAACCATGACGAAATCGGGCTGTTTTCCGACCTGATAGCCGCCGATCTGTCGTTGTGAGCCGGAAATCCACTTATGTCTTTGGAAAACTGGTTCGTGGACTGGTTTTTCTGCAAACTCCTAAAGGGTGTGACCGGGCTTCCCTTCAGCTGGATTGGGCCCGGGGGCGAAAAAAGCGCTGGGTGATCCCCGCCATGATAAGGCCCAGGCTCAAGGCGGTGATGGCGTTGAACGGCTCGCCAAGAAAGGCCGCCGCACTCAAAACGCTCACAATGATGCTGGCGCTTCCAGCCAGGGCCAGGGGCGTGACGGCAAACAACCGCCCACAGATCTGCCGCAGCACTTCGGTGCCGAGGGACAGGGTGATTCCATAGACCACGATCACCCAGAACACCCACCAGGCATCCAGAAACATGAAGTGCTGCGGTCCGTAGAGACGCAAGGCGATGAAGAGGAAAACAATCGCTCCGGCCAGGTTGGTGACCCCCACGGTCAGGCCCCGCGACAGCCCGTAGCTCGCGGTCTTGCGCCGGATGCAGTTGCGCAGGGCCGTGGCCAGGACCGACACCAGGGCCCAGGACACTCCCTGCCAATCACTCATTTCCATCCCGCCACCCGGCGAACCCAGGATCTTGCCGACCAGCAGTCCGCCCAGGATCAAGGCGAGGCTGAGCCAGAAGCGGTGCGGCAGTTTTTCCTTGAGCCAGAACAGCGCCAGCAAAGCGGAAGCGGGCAAGGTCAGCGAGAACAGCAGGGTCTGAGTGATCACGGACAGGCGATCGAGGGAGAGATAGAACGCCACTGGGGCCAGGAAGCAACCCAGGAAGGAATCGGCGGCGATGGCTCGGGCTGCGGCAGGAGGGAGGGTGCGGATCTCATTCCAGACCACCC
>Ga0247831_1007420_pt1 | contig 12263 bp, 9 predicted proteins | sample LaCruzMarch2015__9_FD_192406 | JGI IMG/M metagenome (GOLD analysis project Ga0247831, IMG submission 192406) | Freshwater microbial communities from meromictic Lake La Cruz, Castile-La Mancha, Spain - LaCruzMarch2015_1m | ecosystem: Environmental > Aquatic > Freshwater > Lake | place: Spain...
CGTTGGCGGTGGATTACGCCGTCAGTGGCACTGCGCTCGAAGGCGTGGACTACACCCTGAGTGCTACCTCGCCCGTCACCATTCCTGCTGCGAGTGCGGGCGTTTACATCACGGTCACAGGCATCGATGACGCCGCCAGTGAGGTGGCCGAAACGCTGACCCTCACGGTGCAGCCGAGCGCCGCCTATGGCATCGACAACGCCTCCAGCACGGTCGTTATCACGGACAACGACGCGCAAACCATTCAGGCGCGCTTCCCCAGCGCTCAACTCACACGCACGGCCATTGAAGGCAGCGGCACGGAGTTGATCACGGTGGAGCTTTCCACCGCTGCCTCGCAGGCCGTGAGCGTGGACTACAGCGTGCAAACGACCAGTGCCACCGGAGGTGGTGCGGATTTCACACTCAATCAAGGCTCACTCACCTTCGAGGCCGGCGAGACCAGCAAGGCCTTCCCCATCACGCTGCTCGATGACTCGGTGCCGGAGGACGAGGAGTTCGTTATGCTGCAACTCACCAATGCCAGCGGTGTGAGCATTCCGACCGCGCAGAGTGTGTTCAGTCTGTTCATCCTGGATGATGAACCACGTGTCAGCATCACCGCGCTGGATGATGTCGCCAGTGAAAGTGGCAACACTGGCACCCTTCGCATTGCACGCACAGGGCCTAGAACCGCCGCGCTCGCGGTGCCATTCGCTGTCAGCGGCAGTGCGACCAGCGGGACCGATTTCACAGCGCTCGGCACCTCGGCAACGATTGCCTCAGGGCAGGCGTTCGTCGATGTCACGCTCACAGCGAGCGCCGATGCGGCGACCGAGGGCACTGAGACGGTCACTGTCACCCTCACTAGCGCTTCGACCTCCACGCTCAGCGCAACTCGTTCGGCCACGGTTTCCCTGGTCGATTCTCAGACCGACATCGCGCCGCTGATTCGTCTGCTCAGCCCGCGCGTCGGGACAGCCGGCATTCCGGCTGGTATCGGCATGGTGCTCGACGCGACTATGTTTCACGATGACCAGCCAAGCACTGCGCTCACGACTACCTGGAGCAAGCAGAGCGGCCCGGGCACCGTCACCTTTGCCGATGCCGCCCAGCCCACCACCACGGCGACCTTCAGCGCGGCGGGCTCGTATGTGCTGCGCCTGACGGCCAGCGATGGCGTGCAGATCACCACGATGGATGTCACCGTCAATGTCGGTGCGACCTCGCAAGCCTGGAGCGCCACGGACATTGGCGGTGCCAGCGGCATTCCTGGGCAAACAGTGCTCACCCAAGACAGCATCATTCTGTCTTCGGCAGGCACCAACCTCAGCGGCACCAGTGATGTCGTTCGCTTCCTCGCGCTGCCCGTCACGGGCGATGTGGAAATCACCGCGCGTGTGCGCTCGTTGTCGAACACGAACTCCAGCGCGCGCGCCGGTCTGATGGTGCGCGAGAGCACGGCGGCGAGTGCACGCTCAGCTTTCATTGGCGGTGGTCCTTCGTCGTCTTTTGGTAGTTTTGGCACGCGTGTTACCGCAGGCGGTTCGTGGAGCTTTACCACTGGCACTGCACGTCCGCCCATGTGGGTGCGGCTCACGCGGGTGGCCTCGAACATCAGTAGCTACGAATCGCTGGACGGCATCACTTGGGCGCAACGCGGCAGTTCGACCACGGTCACGCTGGGCAGCGCCCCGCTCGTTGGCTTGGCAGCGATGAGTGCTTCCGCAACCAAGCCTGCGGTGGCCGAGTTCGACAATGTCACCGTCAGCGCCGCTGTTAACTTGGCACCCACCATCACCGCCGGTTCGGATCAATCGCTGGCCGCGAATCAGCTCGCGTTGCAAGCCTCGACCAGCGATGATGCCCGCCCTGATCCCTCGACTTCATTGTCGGTGACGTGGACGCAACTCAGTGGTCCTTCTGCCGCCGTTATCACCCAAGGCAATGCAGGCGCAGCAACGGCGCAGATGAGCAGCGCGGGCACGTATGTCTTTCGCGCCATCGCTGACGATGGGGACGTGCGCACCTTCGACGACATGAGCGTGACCTACACGCTGCCCATCGTCACCCTCATTGCCAGCGATGCGAGTGCATCGGAGGCAGGCCTTGATCCCGCTGGCTTCTTGGTCACACGAAACACCAGCGCCGCCGTGCCATTGACTGTCAACTTCAGCATTGGCGGCACTGCTACCAATGGCAGTGACTACGCATCTTTGTCCGGTAGCGTCACTATTCCCGCTAGTGCCAGCAGCGCGCCCATCGTTATCACGCCGCTGTCCGACTCTCTTGCCGAGGCCGATGAGACGGTGCAACTCGCGCTGCATGCTTCCTCTGACTACACTCTAGGCTTGCCAGCCGCAGATTCGATCACGCTTGGCGACCTGCCGGTGGATGCTTGGCGCTTCCAGCAGTTCGGTGCCCAGGCGAACAATTCCGCCATCGCTGCTGACACCTCCGATAACGACCACGATGGCATCCCAACGCTTATGGAGTATGCCCTCGGCCTAGACCCTGACGATCCCTCGCCCAGCGGTCTTCCCGACGCCGATGTCAGCCCTGGCCAGTGCCACCTCGTTTACACCAGGCCCGTCGGCATCACCGATGTCACGTATGTCGTCGAGTGGAGTCTGAACCTGCAAGGCTGGAGCAGCGTCGGTGTCACGGAGCAAATCATCGGCACCAGCGGTGGGCTGGAGACGATTTGCGCAAGCGTCACCCTCCCCGGTGACGAGACTCGTTGCTTCATGCACCTGCGGGTGGTGCGGTGAGACGGAGGTTGCTCTGTGCCTATCTGCTCCACCTTCTCGAAGAACCTCTCCCGGTCGTAGCCGCAGTCCTTGATCAGCTTCTCAAATGTCGGCACCTGATTGTCATACGTGGCCACGGTGTCGAGGCGAGCCTTGTTCATCGGCGCGGCAAAGATGAGTTTGGCTAGCTCGGCATCGCTTCGAAGGAAGAAGGTGCTCAAGATGGGTCGGCGAAAAAGCCAAGCTTCGAGTAGGCATCGACACCGCCGACGAAGACATCCAACCTTTGGGCCTTCAGTTGCTCTGCCTCGTCACCGGCCCATCGTCTCCCTGGGATCACATGGGCGTGTGTATTCCACGGCGGGAACCACGCGGCGATTATAGATGGCTCGCCTGTCGACTTGGGAATCAAGTCACGCAGTCGAGCCGCTGGTTCTGGATGAATGCTTAGTGCACGCCGATGTCGGCCAGATAACGCTCGGCTTCGAGTGCTGACGCGCAGCCTTGACCCGCAGCAGTGATGGCTTGGCGATACACATGATCGGCCACGTCGCCCGCTGCGAAAAGGCCCACGGTCTTGGTGCGCGTGCCTTGGGTTTGGATGATGTAGCCGTTCTCGTCCTTGTCCACGAGGTCGCCGAGGAAGCCCGCATTCGGCACGTGGCCGATGGCGACGAAGACGCACTTCACTTCCAAATCGCTGATCTCGCCCGTCACCAAGTTTTGCAGCTTGGCCACAGACATCTCGCCTTTCTCATCGGTCACGTATTCGATCACCGTGCTGTTCCAGATGGGCTTGATCTTCGGATTGGCCAGCGCGCGCTCAGCCATGATTTTCGAGGCGCGCAGTTCTTCGCGACGATGAATCAGGTACACCGTGGAGGCGAACTTGGTCAGGAACCCGGCTTCTTCACAAGCCGAGTCGCCACCGCCAATCACGGCGACTGGCACGTTGCGGTAGAAGGCTCCGTCGCAGGTCGCACAGCTGGTCAGCCCGTGGCCAATCAGCGCCTTCTCATTCGGCAGACCCAGGTGCTTTGGTGAGGCACCAGTGGCCACGATCACGGCCTTGGCCTCGCGCACCGCACCGCCTTCGGTCGTGATTTCAAAGTGTCCCGCCTCGGTCTTCACCACGCCCGTGACCAGTTCATATTCAATGCGCGTGCCGAAGCGTTCAGCCTGCGTCTGCATGTTCATCATCAGCTCAGGTCCCATGATGCCCTGCGGGAAGCCGGGGAAGTTCTCGACCTCAGTCGTGGTCGTGAGCTGGCCGCCGGGCATGTTGCCTGCGAGGATGAGCGGCTTCAGATTGGCGCGTGCTGCGTAGATTGCTGCGGTGTAGCCAGCGCAGCCGGTGCCGATGATGATGAGGTTTTCCATGTCGAAGTGTGAGGCGGGATGTGTGCTTTTATTCTGGAGATAGGGGCGAACGGGTCAACCCCAGGATGCTTACCGTGTCGTCATGTCTCTACTTGCGCCAGCGACCGCGTCTTACTGGCTCGCTCCGCAAGAACGGTAATCGCGCCCCATGCCCAGCAATCCAGGGTTAGCGCGCTTCGGCACGCCATGGCACGGTTACGGCAAAGGATTATCCCAATCATGTCACCCGAAAAATTCACGATCAAACTCCAGGAGGCCTTCAATGCCGCCCAATCCAATGCCACCCGCTTCGGCCATCAGGAGCTAAAGCCGGGGCATCTCCTGCTCGCGCTCCTTGAACAGGAAGGCGGCATCGCCCTGCCACTATTCGAGAAAGCCGCGACCAATCCATCGAGTGTCCAGACGCTGGCAGCCGACGTTCACGAGGCTCTCGAGCGCCAACCCAAGGTCAGCGGTGCCACCGGCAATCTTTATCTCAGCACCGACTTCCGCGACCTGATGGTGAAGGCCGAGGATCAGCAGAAGATCCTCAAGGATGACTTCTTGAGCGTGGAGCATGTCATTCTCGCGCTCTTCAAAACCAAGACCGATGTCGAAGCGCTGCTGAAGCAAGCGGGCCTGACTTATGAGGCCGTGTCGAAAGCTCTCACCATGGTGCGGGGCAGCCAGCGCGTGGTCGATCAAGACCCCGAAGGCAAGTATCAAACGCTGGAGAAATACGGCACCGATCTCACCGCCCGCGCGAAGCAGGGCAAGATCGACCCGGTCATTGGCCGCGATGAAGAAATCCGTCGCGTGATGCAGGTGCTCAGTCGCCGAACGAAGAACAACCCGGTGCTCATCGGCGAGCCCGGCGTGGGCAAGACCGCTATCGCCGAAGGCCTCGCTCGCCGCATCGTTGCAGGTGACGTGCCCGATTCATTGAAGGGCAAGCGTCTTATCAGCATGGACCTCGGCGGCATGATGGCGGGGGCGAAATTCCGTGGCGAGTTCGAAGAGCGCCTGAAGGCCTTCCTCAAAGAAGTGACCAGCAGCGAAGGCGAGATCATCCTCTTTATTGATGAGTTGCACACCATCGTCGGCGCAGGCAAAGCCGAAGGCGCGATGGACGCAGGCAACTTGCTCAAGCCGCAACTCGCTCGCGGTGAACTGCGCTGCATCGGCGCGACCACGCTCGACGAGTATCGCAAATACATCGAGAAGGACCCCGCCCTTGAACGTCGCTTCCAACCCGTGAAGGTCGGTGAGCCTAGCGTGGAGGACACCATCGCCATCCTGCGCGGACTCAAAGAACGCTACGAAGTGCATCACGGCGTTCGCATTCAGGACAATGCGATCATTGCCGCCGCGACGCTGAGCAATCGCTACATCACCGACCGCTTCCTTCCCGACAAGGCCATCGACCTCGTGGATGAAGCCGCGAGCCGCATCAAGATCGAGCTCGACTCCATGCCCACGGAGATCGATGTCGTGGAGCGCCAGATCATGCAAGATGAGATGGAGCGTCAGGCCTTGAAGAAGGAGTCCGATCCTGCGAGCAAAGAACGCCTCGCCAAGCTCGAAAAGGAGATGGCTGACCTCAAGGAAAAGTCCGCCGCGCTCAAGGCGCAGTGGATGAAGGAGAAGGAAGGTGTGGATGCCAGCCGCAAGGTGAAGGAACAGATCGACAAGCTGCGCACCGAGCTGGAGCAAGCCCAGCGCCGTGGCGACTTCGGTCGTGCCGGTGAGATTCAATACGGACTCATTCCTGATCTCGAAAAGCAACTGAGCGACACCTCCACTGAGAATCGCGAGCCCCGCGCGGCGAACACGCTATTGCGTGAAGAAGTCACCGATGAAGACATCGCCCGCGTCGTGGCGAACTGGACCGGCATTCCTGTGTCACGCCTGCAAGAAGGCGAGCGCTCGAAGCTGGTGAAAATGGAAGAGCGCCTCAGCGCCCGCGTCATCGGTCAGAAGGACGCCATCCTCGCCGTCAGCAATGCCGTGCGTCGTGCACGTGCAGGCATCCAGGACGAGAACCGCCCCATTGGGAGCTTCTTGTTCCTTGGCCCCACAGGCGTCGGCAAGACGGAGCTGTGCAAAGCGCTGGCCGAGTTCTTGTTCGACGACGAGAACGCCATGACACGCATCGACATGAGCGAATACATGGAGAAGCACAGCGTCAGCCGCTTGATCGGCGCGCCTCCCGGCTACGTCGGCTATGACGAAGGCGGTCAGCTCACCGAAGCTGTGCGTCGTCGGCCCTACAGCGTCGTCTTGTTTGACGAAGTAGAGAAGGCACATCCCGATGTCTTCAATTCGTTGCTGCAAGTGCTCGATGATGGCCGCATCACCGATGGTCAAGGCCGCACCGTGGACTTCAAGAACACGGTCATCATCATGACCAGCAACATCGGCAGCAGCGCCATCCAGGACATCAGTAACCCGGAGCAGCGCGAGGCCATGGTGCGGGAGTCCTTGAAAGAATTCTTCCGCCCCGAGTTCATCAACCGCATTGACGAGATCGTCATCTTCGACCGCTTGGATGCGAGCCAGCTCGACAAGATCGTGTTCATCCAGTTGCAGCGCGTCATCGAACGCTTGGCCAAGCAGAACATCACCCTCACCCTCAGCGATGAAGTGATCCGCAAACTCGCCGACGAAGGCTACGATCCCGTCTTCGGTGCACGCCCCCTGAAGCGCGCCATTCAGAACCTGCTGCTCAATCCGCTCAGTCTCGAAGTCCTCGAAGGCAACTTCAAGGACGGCGACAAGATCGAAGCCTTGATGAAGGTGGGGAAGGTCGCGTTCAAGCAAGCGTGATGATCACGCCTTCCTGTGATCGATATAGGCATCTCCCAGTTGCCCATAGGCTTTTGGATGATGCCCAACCAACTCGCCTTTGAGATCCAGCACGATTAGCGCCTGCCATGCGTCGTTCTTGACCATGCGCGGCATTTTTGGACAAGGATGAGTGGCAGCAAACGCATGGCGACGTTCATCTCAGCAGGACGAAGCGAAGGCGTTAATCTTCTTCCATCGTTGTTGGGTGCTTCAGTGGCCATTGCAGCAAATCTTGGGAAGCTTCCGTTAGCGGGCTAATCTGACACTATGAATCGCTGCACCTTAACCTTCGTTGTGATCGTCATGCTGGGATGCGGGTTTCAGGGCTCTGCTCGGTGTGGCGACTGGCATATCGAGCCAGGAGCAACGTGGGCCGTTGATGGCCACATCATAAAGCCGATGGATGTGAGTGGCTTGACCAGCATTGGCGAAGACAGCGGAATACTGGTCAGCGATGAGACACGTTCAGCGCAGCGCTTCCATTTGAATCGAGATAGCAAAATGATTGTGGCTGGCGATAGCGTGCCGTTGCTGCCCGGCACTGGCAAGGAGGCTGACCTGGAGGGCATCACGGCGAGTTCAGATGAGAAGTGGTTTTATGCGACGGGCAGCCATGGCGTTTCGCGCAAGACCGGAGGCGTGAAGCCGGATCGCAGTTACGTGTTTCGCATATCGGCTGATTCGGTGAGCGGTAAGGTTACGATCAGCACCTTGCTGCCGGTGATCGATGCGGACGCAGTACTCAAAGGCGCTATTGGCAAGTCGTCTGAAGAAGGGGGAGTGGACATCGAAGGCGTGGCTGAGCGAGACGGTGAGCTGTTCTTTGGTTTGCGTTCACCGAGCGTGAGCGGCCATGCGTTTGTTATTGAGATGAATGCCGAGGCATTGTTTGCGGATGCGACGAAGGTTGCGCATCGCACCCATGAACTGGCGCTTGGTTCCGGCAGGGGCATTCGCGATCTCGTCCGAGTGAGCGATGGTTTCCTGCTTATCGCCGGCAGTGCAAAAAACGACAACCCCGGCGATGGCTTCGTGCTGCATCATTGGCGAGGGATCGGCGGAAAGCTCACGAAGATTGGCGAGGTGCCGAAGGCGGCAGGCAAGGCCGAGGGATTGTTGGTGCTTGATGAGTCTGCTGACAAACTGACGGTATTGGTCGTCTTTGAGGGCGTGCCAAATGACGGGCCGATGGAATTGATACTGCTCAAACCACACCAGTGAATTGTTAAACTTGGAGAAGGAATCCGAGGTGGTGTTGTGATGCTAAACAATGTGACACTGCCACGCTCGCATTGTAATTGTCACTTTTTCGCCACAAAGCATCAAGCATCTGCCGCAACTGATTCATCCATGGCCGTTCATCAAAAAATTCAGGCACAGCGCTATGAACTCAAGTTCATCGTGCAGGAATCTCTTCGCCCGCGTATTCGGGGCTTCGTCTCTTCCTACCTGGAACTCGATGCCAACGCGTCTGACGACTATTCGTATCCGATTCACAGCCTTTACCTGGATTCGCCAGGTTTGCACATTTACCACGGCTCGATCAATGGGGACCGCAATCGCTACAAGTTGCGCGTGCGCTACTACGACGACCTTCCCACGTCGCCCGTGTTTTTAGAGACGAAGCGCAAGGTCTGCGATGTGGTGCACAAGCAGCGCTGCATGGTTCCACGCGCCGCGTTACGTGACGTGCTGGCTGGCGACACAACGCTACTGCGGCCGGAGGCGCTGCGTGATCACATGGCGTTTTGTCACTTGATGCATCAAACGAATGCCACGCCACGAGCCATCGTGAGCTACGTCCGTGAGGCATGGGTGAGTCCGCATGACAACTCGGTGCGCGTCACCATGGATCGTGAGGTGTGTGTCGAACCACGGTTTGATTTGCGGCTCAGGACGGCAATGGACAAGCCAGTGACGGTGTTTCCCCGGCAGATCGTGCTCGAACTGAAGTTCACCTCGCGCTTCCCACACTGGTTTCGCGAACTTGTTGAGACCTTTGACCTGATGCAGGGCGGTGCGGCCAAGTATGCCGGTGGGTTGATGCTCTATGGCGAACAGAGCTTCCTGCGCGCACCTGAGCTTCAATATGCTTGAACTGCGCCCCCCTTTCACTCAACCTTCGCACCCCGATGATTGATTTGTTTTTCCAAGGTGATCTGACACCGCAACCGATGGACTACCGGCTGGTCAGCCTGTCGCTGCTGCTCGCGTTCCTGTGCGGGCATGTGGTGGCGTGGTTGTATGCGTGGACGCACAATGGCCTCTCCTACTCGCGGTCGTTCGTGCGATCCATCGTGGTGCTGCCCGTGATCGTGGCATTGGTGCTCATGGTGCTGTCGAATAGTCTGGTAACGGCCTTTGGCTTGATGGCAGTGCTTGCCATCGTGCGCTTCCGCAATGTGCTTCGTGACACCTTGGACACGACTTACTTGCTGGCAAGCATCGTTCTCGGTATGGCCTGCGGCACACAGCGCTACACGACGGCGGTGATCGGCTGTGCATTGATGGCCGCCATCTTTGTATATTTGCGAATCACAGACTTCGGCACGCGGCACAGTTATGATGTGGTGCTGAATGTGAACTGGACGCGTCCGACGGCCGAGTTGGTGGATTTGTCCGCCGTTTTGAATCGTCATGCCCGCAAGGTGAATCGCGCCAGCCAGCATGCTTCTGGCGGTGGCGGTACTGACCTTTCTTACCGCGTGCTGCTGCGTGATCCTGAGCGCTTGGAAGAGATGGTTCGTGAACTGCGCGGGCTTTCTGGCGCGGCGCGTGTGTTCACGATCGCAGCCGAAAATGAATCTGAGATATGACTGGCCTTGCACCGATCCCCATTCCTTTGAATCAACGCCTGCACGAGGTGCGGGTGCGATACGTGCCGCTCGCGATGTTTGCCACGACGGCACTGGTCGCTGCCATGCTTTGGCGTGACACTGTGTCGCCAGCGATGCTGGTCGGCGAGGTCGCGTCTGAACGCGCGAGCGTGAACAGCCCGAGTGCGGCGACTTTGCAACACTTGCGTGTAAAGCGACTGGATCGTGTCAAGGCGGGTGATGTGATGGCGGAACTGATGCCGTCAGACCCCCGTCAATCGCTGGATGCTCTGCAGAATGAACTGAGCCTGCTGCGCATCAAGGCTGACGCCGCAAACGAGATCGAATCACTCAAGTCAACTCAGGACCGCATGGCGCTGGATTACGAACGGCTGCGTGTGGACTGGATGAGCGAGAAGGTGGCGCTGGTGCTGGCCGATGCCAAGGCCCGCAAGGCAACGATGGATTTGGAAATCTCGCGCGGACTGGTCACTGATCCAGCGCAATCCCAGCGTTACCTGCAAGAAGCTGAGCTGGCACTCGCCTCTGCGGAAGCCGAAAAGAAGGAGCGCAAGGACTTGGTCGATTCGCTTGGTGGTCGGCTCGCGGAATTGCAATTGATGGCCCAGTCATCGACCGCCGCAAAGGGGAATCCTTTGGCGAGAACCTTAGCACTACTGGAAACCCGTCTGCGTGACTTGGAACAAAGCCTGAGCCTAATCACGCTGCGTGCGCCCATGGATGGCATCGTCACCAGCATCCTGCATCACGCCGGAGAGAACGTGAAAGCCATTGATCCATTGATCGTCATCACCGCCACGCAGCCGGAGAACATCGTTGGTTACTTGCGCCAGCCGTTGCTGGTGGAGCCTGTGGTCGGGCAGGCCGTGGAGGTGCGCTCGCATGATCGCGAGCGTCGTGCAGGGGAAGCGGTGATCACGCGAGTCGGCGCACATTTTGAGCCGATCATCAATCCCGCGCTGCACCCAGCGACGACTGCGGAGGTGGGGGTGCCCGTGGAGATTTCGTTGCCTTCCAATCTCCGCCTTCGGCCCGGTGAACTGGTCAATCTGGTGATCAAGCCGTTGGCCCCGCAGAACCTTTAGCCATCGCCATGCGCCTTCTTCAGTTTATTTTGTTCGTTGTTCTAGCCGCAGAACTGCATGCTGCAGATACGAATCCTCCATCACGCACCATTCCATCTCCTGAGACGATCGCTGCGATGGTGCCCTCGACGGGCAAGCTGGGCGAACGGGAACTGGCATTGCTCGCGATTTCACGCCGTCCGCAGTTGGAGAAACTGCGAGGCTTGGTCAAGGTGGCTGCGGCACAGACGCTCGCTGCACATGATCTGCCAAACCCTGAATTGCGGCTCAGTTATGCGTATGACAACGATGCTCTCATTCGCGCGCCCTACATTGAGAATGAAACCTGGACGACAAATTCCCAGGGCAGCTATGACTCCCTGACCAACACTAGCACTTTGAACGGTGCCACAGTGACTCGAGAGCAAGGCAGCATCTCTGAGAACCGAACGCGAGTGATTGAACGCCAAGTGACGCCGGGGGAGACGCAGGACGTGATCGTGGAGCGAGTCTATGAGACTGACAGCACCTTAACATCCACGTCACGTGAACGCACGAAGCTAGGCACAACGAGTTCTGAATCTGAACGGCAGAGGGACAATCGTCGCCTCCTTTACACGAACCGTCGGGTCATCGATCACCCGAGTCCAAACGCAGAAGATACTGGACTAGCAGCATTCGTGCGTTTCACATTGCCCCATCCGTGGGAGCGAAGGGCGCGCATCCAACGTGCGGCAGCTGAGGTCATGCTTGCCGAAGCGGACTACTTTGCCGAGGAAGATGTCGTCGTTCGCACCGTGCGTGCGGCGTTTCAGGAGTTGTCAATGCTCGAAGTCAAACTCGCCACCCAGCAACATCGCAAGGCCGGCTGTGAGGCTTATCGCGACTGGCTGGCGAAGCAGCAATCACCGCAGCTCGGACTCGATCTCGCTGCCGCGCGCGCGAAGGTATACACCACGCTCACCGACATCCGTGCGGTCGAAGGCGAGGCCACTGCAGCAAGGCAGGCCCTCGCCACCTATTGCGGTGTAAACGATGCTAGCCGCATCGCCACCGGCCTGACACCCCGTCGTGTCAGCAGCCCTGCTTCGCTTGACGTGTCTTATCTTAGCGAGATCGCCACGTTGCGCCGCGCTGACATGCTGGGCACCAAGGCGCGCCTGTCCATCGCGCTTGCGCAATTGTCCGAAGCGAAGGCTGCCAGCATTCCTTTCACCACCTTCATTGATCTCGGCTACACACACGAAACAACCACGAACCGTATTGGCGACAGCAATGAATTTGTGGCCCGTGTCGGCATCTGGAAGTGTCCGTGTGATCGTTAAAACATAAGTGCGGATGGTTGGCGCTCCAACGACAGGTTGGAGCGGTCTTGAAAGAGAACACAACCAACCATCCGACATGAAAAACAGAGCATCAAAACAGAC
>Ga0247831_1007421_pt1 | contig 12261 bp, 9 predicted proteins | sample LaCruzMarch2015__9_FD_192406 | JGI IMG/M metagenome (GOLD analysis project Ga0247831, IMG submission 192406) | Freshwater microbial communities from meromictic Lake La Cruz, Castile-La Mancha, Spain - LaCruzMarch2015_1m | ecosystem: Environmental > Aquatic > Freshwater > Lake | place: Spain...
CCGAAAAGGCCGGGATTGCCGCGATGGCAACAGCTACATCTTTATGCACGGGTACTCTTAACCCACTATGGCTGCTGCGTCGAAAGACCCGAGCGCACTTTTGGACGTACCACCGCTGTTGACCGGACGTTTGGCCATCACTGATGTCAACCCGTCTGTGCTCAGCGGTCGCCGCCCGGCGGCGGCCGTGGTTGACGAGGCCGTACGGGTTCGCGCTACCTGCTTTCGCGAGGGCCCTGGTGCACTCAAGATCGCAGCGGTACTCCACCGACCGGACGGCACCTGTCACTCACAAGTTGACTTGCAGCCAAGTGGCCCAAACGCTTGGGCCGGAATCGTCCGGCCTACCGACGTAGGTCACTGGACTTTCTCCATCGAGGCGTGGAGTGATCCTTGGCAGACTTGGTTGCACCGGGCAGAAATCAAGATTCCAGCTGGCATCGATGCCGAACTTGAGCTCAGCGAGGGTGCTTTGCTTTTGGAAGGAGCGATTACTCCTAAGCATCCAGCACGGGCCGACCTTCAGTCGGCACTGACCACGATGCGAACCGGCTCGCTGCCGCCGCCAGTACGACTCGCCGCCGCGATGGATCCGCGAGTGGCTTTGGCGCTTTCGAATTCCCCCCTTCGTGAACACCTGACCACAAGCGGCCCTTGGCCCCTTGCTGTACAACGGCGAAGGGCTCTGGTTGGTGCGTGGTACGAATTTTTCCCGCGCAGCGAAGGCGCGACCCTGGACCCACCGAAATCTGGCACATTCATCACTGCTGCGGATCGGCTGCCCGCCATTGCGGAAATGGGATTCGACGTTATCTACCTACCACCGGTGCACCCCATCGGTTTAAGCAACCGCAAGGGACAAAATGGCGATCTGGTCGCAAGCGCGAACGACCCTGGATCCCCGTGGGCCGTTGGCTCGCCAGCAGGGGGGCATGATGCGGTACACCCCGAACTTGGCACCTTGAAAGATTTTGACGCTTTCGTCTCGTCAACTAATGCCCTTGGCATGGAAATCGCCCTCGATCTAGCATTGCAGGCATCACCTGATCACCCTTGGGTCACAGAGCACCCCGAGTGGTTCACGGCCCGAGCCGATGGGTCCATCGCATACGCGGAGAATCCACCGAAGAAGTACCAAGATATCTACCCGTTGAATTTCGATAATGACCCGGAAGGTATCTACGCGGAGATCGAGCGGGTCGTACGCTTTTGGGTTTCCCACGGTGTTCACGTCTTTCGCGTCGATAATCCACACACCAAGCCCATCTGGCTCTGGGATCGACTCATTACCGCAATCAACGACGATCACCCGGATGTCATCTTCTTAGCCGAAGCATTCACTAATCAAGCGATGATGCAGGCACTCGCTGAAGTCGGGTTCCAACAAAGCTACACCTATTTCACTTGGCGCACGGGTAAGCAGGAGCTCGAGGAGTACGGCAATGAACTTGCCGGCCCGGCTGCGGCTTATATGCGCCCGAACTTCTTCACCAATACTCCAGACATACTGCATGCGTACTTACAGCACGGCGGTCCGGGCGCATTCGCAATCCGCGCGGTGCTTGCGGCGACTCTTGCGCCCAGTTACGGCATCTACAGCGGCTTTGAAATTTACGAGCATGTGGCACTTCGCCCGGGCGTCGAGGAGTACCTAGACGCCGAGAAATTTCAGTATCGACCGCGCGACTGGGCGGCGGCCAAAAGGCAGGGCCGGAGCCTGGCTCCCCTTTTGACACTTATCAATGGCGTGCGGCGTGAGCACAGGGCGCTTCAGGATCTGCGGTCGCTCCACTTCCACCACTGCGATAACCCAAATATCATCGCGTTTTCAAAGCAGGATGGCGATGACACCATCTTGGTGGTTTGCACACTTGACCCGCACCATGTGCAAGAGGGCACTGTCTGGTGGGATCTAATGGCTATCGGGGTAGATCCCCAATCCCTCTTCATCGCGCACGACCTGCTGTCCGACACAAGTTGGACTTGGGGCCAAACCTCTTACGTACGACTTACTCCTTGGGAGCAAGTCGCGCACATAGTCCACGTGCAGCAAGAATGACTAAGCCCGCGGCGGCACCGGCTGCACTGGCAGACCTCGACCGACTTGTTGATGGATGGCATGAGAATCCACACGAAATTTTAGGGCCCCACCAGTATCGCGGTGCCGTCACTGTGCGGGTCTTGCGCCCGATGGCGGACTCCGTGACCGTGGTAACCGAGCACGGATCCATTCAACTCGATCACGAGTTCCGCGGTATTTGGTGCGGGGTTATACCTGTGCAGCAGGTGCCTAACTACTCGATAGAAGTGCAGTACGGAGCTGATTTAGTACCGGCCGATGATCCGTACCGCTTTCTGCCAACACTTGGTGAGATCGACCTGCATCTAGTACACGAAGGTCGCCACGAGCAGCTTTGGGAAGTGCTCGGCGCGCACACCCACAGCTATCCGACTCCGAACGGTCTTGTAACAGGTGTCTCATTCGCCGTTTGGGCGCCTAATGCTCGCGGGATCCGAGTGGCGGGCGACTTCAACTACTGGGACGGCATCGCTCATCCCATGCGCAGCCTTGGTGCTTCTGGGATTTGGGAGTTATTCGTCCCAAATATTGCTGACGCAACCAGATACAAATTCCAAATCCTCGGACGCGATGGAATCTGGCGACAAAAAGCCGACCCATTCGCCTTCGCCACCGAGATCCCGCCCGCCACCGCATCGGTAGTTTTCACCTCAAGACACCTTTGGCAAGATTCAGCATGGCTTGCGAAGCGCGCGAATACCGATGCACTCGCGGCGCCAATGAGTATCTATGAAGTCCACCTAGGCTCCTGGCGCGCCGGGCTTGGCTACCGCCAACTGGCCGACGAGCTAGTCGACTATCTAGGTGAAACCGGGTTCACCCACGTTGAGTTTCTCCCCGTCGCCGAGCATCCGTACGGGCCATCCTGGGGCTACCAAGTTACTTCGTATTTCGCTCCCACCTCACGCTTTGGCTCCCCAGATGACCTCCGATACCTAATTGACCGGCTGCACCAGGCCGGGGTCGGGGTATTGGTTGACTGGGTGCCCGCGCACTTCCCCAAGGACGACTGGGCACTTGCCCGCTTTGATGGCACGGCTCTCTACGAACATGCTGACCCCCGCCGTGGCGAGCATCCCGATTGGGGCACGTACGTCTTTGATTACGGCCGGCCTGAAGTCCGAAACTTCCTGGTTGCCAATGCCCTCTACTGGCTTGAGGAGTTTCATGTTGACGGATTACGCGTTGACGCTGTCGCTTCAATGCTGTACCTCGATTATTCGAGGGGGCCCGGCGAGTGGGACCCGAATCAATACGGTGGCCGGGAGAATCTCGACGCCGTTGCCCTATTACAAGAGGTAAATGCCACCGTCTACAAGCGGGTTCCCGGCGTGGTCATGATCGCCGAGGAATCCACCGCTTGGCCAGGGGTCACCAAACCCACTGACGTTGGCGGGTTGGGCTTTGGGCTCAAATGGAATATGGGCTGGATGCACGACTCTTTGGACTACATCAAGCGCGAGCCAATTCACCGCCAGTACCACCACAATGAGTTGACGTTCGCGATGGTCTATGCCTATAGCGAGCATTTTGTGCTGCCTATTTCCCATGATGAAGTTGTTCATGGCAAGAGTTCCCTCATTGGGCGGATGCCCGGTGATCGTTGGCAGCAGCTGGCGAATCTGCGGGCATTCTTGGCCTTCATGTGGGCACACCCCGGAAAGAAACTACTTTTCATGGGTTCGGAGTTTGCCCAGTCCGGCGAATGGGCAAGTCAGCGCAGCCTGGACTGGTCCGTCTTGCAATTTGCTGAACATGCCGGTGCTTTGCGCACGGTCTGCGACCTCAATAGCGTGTATCGCGCCACCCCAGCCCTTTGGCAGCGTGATGACGACCCCGGCGGCTTTGAGTGGATTGACGCTGGTGACGCGGCGGGCAATATCTTCACGTGGCTGCGCTGGGATAACGCCGGCCGCCCCCTTGCCTGCGCCGTCAACTTCTCCCCAACCCCGCACGAGGGCTATCGCATCGGTTTGCCACTACTTGGCAGGTGGACCGAAATACTCAATACCGATGCCGATGTTTATGGTGGCAGCGGGGTTGGCAATCTTGGTGGGGTAACCGCAGACTCAGTGCCTTGGCAGGGCAGGCCGGCATCGGCCCAGGTCGTACTCCCGCCGCTGGCAGCTATCTACCTGCGCTTTGACCCAAACCCCTAGCCCAACCCAAACCCCGCCCAGTGGGGTTAGAACAGGGCATTGGCCAATGCCGTGCGAGCGCCTGCGACCGAGGGGTCATCACCCGCAAGGATGAACAACTCAAGTAACCGTGCACGCACCAACTCCCGATCCGGGCCTGTCGTCACTCGCACACATGCAATTAGTCGATCAAAGGCGGGCGACCAGCGCCCGGCCAACGCATCAAAGTCCGCAGTTGCGCATTGCACTCGCACATCGCCTGCCGCATCAACCTGCTCGGCAATGGCCCGAAGCGCCCCCTCGTCTTCACCTTCGGTGCGCCGATAAAGACCAACCATGGCTAACCCGGCCTGCGCGTCAGGGTCGGCCGCGTTGGTATCGAGGATCAACCGATAAGCCGATTCAGCTGCATCCCAATTGCCGGCTTCTATCGCAGCAAATGCTGCGTCGAAACGAGGATCAGTTTCCGGCTCGTGCGGCATCTCATTGTCAGGCGTCAGCTCCGCTGGCTGCTGGTCGTCGTCGGTCAAAGTTCCGGTTACTCCCTGCTCCGCCGCTACTTTCAGTAACTCATCAAGTATCTGCCGGATTTGGGCCTCTGGGTAGGCGCCTTGAAATAGCGGAACCGGTTGGCCCTTTATAACCGCAAAAACCGCCGGGATGGACTGCACCTGGAAAGCCGCGGCAACCCGTTGCTCGGCATCGACGTCGACTTTGGCAAGTATCCACCGACCGGCGTATTCGGCCGCCAACTTCTCCAAGACCGGAGACAACTGCTTGCAGGGCCCGCACCAGTCAGCCCAGAGGTCAAGTACCACGGGCACCGTCAAGGACCGGTCAATGACCGCGGATTGAAAGGTAGCTTCGGTGACGTTGATCACCACCCCGGCCGGGGCCCCCGCGACCGCGGCTGCTGCCTTTTGCTGGTTTTGCCGCGCGGTAGCAAGTGCCCCGAGGTCAATCGCCCCGCGCCCGGAAAATGGAGTTGATGTCACGCCCCTATCTTCTACCATGGGCCCCCCAACACAATCCAATACCCGGCGAGGACACTTAGCGGATGCATATTTCAGCCAAGGCCGACTATGGGATGCGCGCCCTGTTGGTTCTCGCCGCGGCCTATGCCGATGAGCCGACCCGATTGGTTAAGGGTGAATATATCGCCGTCGCGCAGGGGATCCCGGTGAAATTCCTTGAGGGTATCCTGCGGCAATTACGACAGTCTGCGATTGTCGCCAGCCAGCGCGGGGCCGAAGGCGGCTACCGCCTAGATCGCGATCCCGCTGAGGTCACCATTGCCGATGTCGTCCGGGCACTTGATGGCCCCCTAGCCGCAGTTCGCGGGCAACGTCCCGAGGATGTTAATTATGACGGGGCCGCCGAACACCTCCGCGAGGTCTGGATTGCCGTGCGTGCCTCAATGCGTCATATCTTGGAAAACATCACGTTGGCCGACGTTGCCGCCAACAAACTGCCCGCCGAAGTGACCGGTCTTCTGGCTGAGCCTGGCGCTTGGCAACGAAGAACTAACTAAGTTGCTCAGCCGCTTGATAGGCGTCCATCGACCCATCAAGCACGGCGGAACTGAGTGCATCAAGTTCAGCAGCACGCACCGAGAGTCTCGCCCGGGTCTCGCCAACAACTAATGCGCAGATCTCGTCGCTAATTCGACGAAGCCTTCGCTTGCGGTCCTGCCCGCTACCAATTAGCCATTCCCGATGCTCGTCCATCGCGGCGACTACCTCTTCGATTCCGGTACCGGTTGATGCAACTGTTTTCAACACCGGCGGCGCCCAGCCATCATGCTGCCCAAGTGCGATCATGTGGCGGAGCTCGCGGACCGTGGTGTCGGCCCCATCACGATCGGCCTTATTGACAACGAAGATGTCACCGATTTCCAGAATTCCGGCTTTTGCAGCTTGAATACTGTCGCCCATACCAGGAGCAATTAGCACGATGGAAGTATCAGCGGTGGCTGCGATTTCGACTTCGGATTGACCGACACCCACAGTCTCGATTATTACCGCATCGAAATCCGCCGCATCAAGTACCCGAATTACTTGCGGGGTAGTCGCGGCTAGCCCACCGAGATGCCCGCGCGATGCCATAGACCTGATAAAAACACCATCATCGGTCGCATGCTGCTGCATCCGGATCCGATCCCCCAATAGGGCGCCACCAGAAAATGGTGATGATGGATCCACCGCGAGTACGGCGACGCGATTGCCGCGTGCCCGCAATGCCGTCACGAGAGCCGACGTAGTGGTGGACTTACCAACCCCGGGTGCCCCCGTGACGCCAATGACGTGAGCACGCCCGGTAAAACCCGATAGAGCGGCCATCGCCTCGCGGGCATCGGTTGCGCCGTCTTCAATCCGCGAGATCAACCGGGCTATATCGCGCTGCTGCCCGGCCCGTGCGCCGACGATCAGATCAAGGACACTCACCCGCTGATCATCTCGCAACTTCTTCAATCAGGCTTTAGGCACGCGCAGCAACAGCGCATCACCTTGGCCGCCACCGCCGCAGAGCGCCGCCGCACCGGTGCCACCACCGCGTCGCTGTAGTTCCAGTGCTAGGTGCAAGACAATTCGGGCACCGGACATACCGACCGGGTGTCCTACCGCAATCGCACCACCATTGACGTTGACCTTGTCGGCTGAAACTCCTAGTGCCTTACTCGACACCACCCCGACTGCAGCAAACGCCTCGTTGATTTCGAGCAGATCTAGATCGCTGACCGCAATGCCCTCACGCTGACAGGCCTTGATGATGGCGTTGGCCGGCTGCTCCTGAAGTGAGGCATCCGGGCCAGCCACCACCCCGTGGCTGCCGATTTCGGCGAGCCAGGTTAGACCGAGCTCATTGGCTTTCTTCTTGCTCATGACGACAACCGCGCAGGCGCCGTCGGAGATCTGCGATGCACTACCGGCGGTGATAGTGCCGTCCTTGCTGAATGCCGGACGCAGGGCAGCCAACGACTCGGCCGTAGTGTCGGCGCGCACACCTTCATCGGCACTGAAAATTATCGGGTCGCCTTTGCGCTGCTTGATTTGCACGGGCGTGATCTCGTCATCGAATATCCCTTTGATTTGTGCCGCCGCGGCTCGCTGGTGAGATGCGGCCGAAAAAGCATCCTGCTCCGCGCGAGTTAAGTCATAGCGCGAGTTGTGATTTTCGGTGCTCTCCCCCATTCCGCACTGATCAAATGCACAGGTGAGTGCGTCGTAGGCCATCGAATCGACCATGGTCCAATCGCCGTACTTGATGCCCTCACGCGACCCAAGCAGCAGGTGGGGTGCATTGGTCATTGACTCCATGCCACCGGCCACGATGCAGTCAAACTCACCGGCCCGGATCAACTGGTCGGCAAGGGCAATGGCGTCGATCCCCGAGAGGCAAACCTTGTTGATCAGCAACGATGGCACGTTCATGCTGATGCCGCCCTTGACCGCCGCTTGCCGCGCCGGCATTTGGCCCGCACCGGCTTGCAGCACCTGCCCCATGATCACGTAGTCGACCTGCTCCGGTGCCACCCCGGCCCGCTCTAGGGCGCCCTTGATTGCGAGGCCACCTAGATCGGTGCTGCTAAATGACTTTAAGGAGCCAAGTAGTCGACCAATAGGCGTCCGCGCCCCGGCCACGATTACTGAACCATTGTCAAGCGACATGCGGGCTCCTTAAACTCATCCGGGTAAGCGGTTTGACCTCGGGAATGCGACCATTGGACTATGCCGACACATTCTACGAATCCGACCGCCCCGACACATCCGGCCCCAGCAGAAGTGACACCGGCGGGTCTCCCGGGCGAAGCACTGCTCACCCAGGTAGACCACGTGGGCTTCGCGGTGCCCGATCTTGACGCGGCCAAGGAGTTTTATGCCAGGGTATTTGGCCTGCAAGTCGTGCACGAGGAGGTCAACGAGGCTCAGGGCGTGCGGGAGGCGATGCTTGGTGTCGGCGATAGCTGCATCCAATTACTCGCACCGCTGACCCCCGAATCAACCATTGCCAAATTCATCGACCGGTCCGGACCGGGGATCCAACAGGTGGCGTACCGGGTTACCGACGTGCGCGCTGTTGCCACCACCTTGCGTGCCCGCGGGGTCCGGGTGCTCTACGAGGAGCCCAAAATTGGCACCGCGGGCTCCCTCGTGAACTTCGTCCACCCCAAAGACTGCGGCGGGGTCCTGATCGAGCTCGTGCAACCCGCCAACGCAAAGACCTAGTTGGCCGATAGTCAGGGCCTTGACCCCCAATAGGTTGGTAATAGTGGGCTGGTGAGGCACCCGGAAGCGACCTCTGACATTCTTTCTCGATGCAATCCCTCATTGATGCCATAGCTCAAGGGGCACCCAGCGCTGACTTCGCGGCACTGCCGGTGCCGGATTCATATCGCGCCATCACCGTGCACAAGGACGAGGCCAACATGTTCGAGGGCCTGGCCTCCCGTGACAAAGACCCGCGCCTGTCCCTCCATCTCGATGACGTCCCCGTGCCTGACCTGGCGCCGGGTGAGGCGCTCATTGCCGTTATGGCCTCCAGCATCAACTACAACACGGTGTGGACCTCAATTTTCGAACCGGTCTCAACATTTGGCTTCCTTGAGCGGTACGGAAAGTTGAATCCGTATGCGAAGCGCCATGACCTGCCGTATCACATCATCGGCTCTGACGCGGCCGGCGTGGTGCTCCGCACCGGGCCCGGAGTGCACCTTTGGCAAGCCGGCGACGAGGTCGTTGCCCACTGCCTAAGTGTCGAACTGGAATCCCCACTCGGTCACAACGACACCATGCTGGATCCCGAGCAGCGCATCTGGGGCTTTGAAACAAACTTTGGCGGCCTAGCCGAACTGGCTATCGTCAAATCGAATCAACTGCTGCCAAAACCCGCGCACCTGACCTGGGAGGAAGCCGCAGCCCCCGGGCTCGTCAACTCCACCGCTTATCGCCAACTGGTTTCACGTAACGGGGCTGGCATGAAGCAGGGCGATGTAGTTCTCATCTGGGGCGCATCCGGAGGGCTTGGCTCATACGCCACGCAATACGCGCTAAACGGCGGGGCGACTCCGGTTTGCGTGGTATCCAGCCCGCAGAAAGCACAAATCTGCCGGGACCTAGGTGCGGACTTGATAATCGATCGCTCGGCTGAGGATTATCGCTTCTGGAAGGACGAAAACACCCAAGACCCAAAGGAGTGGCAACGCCTAGGCAAAAGGATTCGTGAGCTAACCGGTGGCGACGACGTCGATATCGTCTTTGAGCATCCCGGCCGTGAAACCTTCGGCGCCAGTGTCTATGTGGCTCGAAAAGGCGGCACTATCGTGACCTGCGCGTCTACCTCGGGATATATGCATGAATACGACAACCGCTATTTGTGGATGAACCTTAAGCGAATTATCGGTAGCCACTTCGCTAATTACCGTGAGGCTTACGAAGCCAATCGGATGGTCGCCCGCGGAATGATCCACCCCACACTTTCGAAGACATTTAGTCTCGAAGATGCCGGTGCGGCCGCATATGAAGTTCATCGCAACCTTCACCAGGGCAAGGTCGGCGTACTTTGCCTGGCACCGCAGGCAGGACTTGGAGTCAGTGACCCCGAACTTCGGGCCAAGCACCTCGCCAAGATCAATCGCTTTAGTGGATCCAACTGAAGAACGCTTAACATCAGCACATGAGCACCGCCGTGACTCCTGCCATGCCGTGGCAGGTGCGCCGAGCCGGCTCGCCTTTGGGCTATCTCCCTGGGCTTGATGGCATTCGCGCCCTAGCTGTCATCGGTGTGCTGCTTTATCACGGTGATGTCGGCGGGCTGCGAGGTGGATTTCTCGGGGTCGACGTTTTCTTCGTTCTCAGCGGGTTCCTCATTACGTCAATCATCCTTGAGGAGTTCAACAAGTGCGGGCGCATTGACTTTAAACAGTTCTATCTAGGACGTGCTCGGCGCCTCCTGCCAGCGTTGGTTCTGATGTTGATTGTCGTCGGAATAGCCACTGCTATCTTCTACCGCGATGCAGCCCACCAATTCGCCAGTGATGCACTTGCCTCAATCTTCTACATAAACAACTGGTGGTACATCTTCGCTGACCAGTCATACTTTGCGTTCACCGGCCGACCCCCATTCCTAAAGCACCTGTGGTCACTTTCAGTCGAAGAGCAGTTCTATTTGATTTGGCCGGCAATCGCCTACCTATGCGTACGAAAGTTCGGCCGCCGCGGGGTAGCCATACTCGCCGCAGTCGTTGCACTGCTGTCAACCGCGTGGATGCTCTACCTCACTATCGCAAATGGTTACCCCGATGTCGCGGATCCCAGCCGCGCCTACTTCGGCACCGATTCACATATCTCAGGACTACTTGTCGGAGCGCTGCTAGCCACCTTCTGGCGCCCCGCGCGCATGACCGCGGTCATGCCGAAAAGCGCTCGGGTCCTCGGCACCACGATTGGCGTCCTGGCCTTCGCGGCCATCATCTGGGTATTTGTCGCGGCCGGCGAGTTCAGTCCGTGGCTTTATCGGGGTGGCTTTTTTGGGATGGCCATTGTCACGGCGGTTCTCATTGCCAGTTCAACCCATCCGGGGTTGCCACTTGGTCGCTGGGTTGGCTCACAGCCATGGCGTTATATCGGGCAGCGCTCCTACGGTCTTTATCTTTGGCATTGGCCGATCTTCATGGTCACCCGACCCATGCTAGATGTCGCGCTCGATGGTCCCGCCCTGCTGGCCCTGAGGTTGGCATTGACATTTGCGATTGCTGAGGCCAGCTTTAGATTCATCGAGCTACCCATTCGCCGTGGGGTAATCGATCGATGGGTGCACTCTTGGCGAGAATCCACCGGACCTGATCGACAACGCCTGACTCGAATCGGCGTGCGGGTGGCCGTGTGGTCAAGCGTTGGCGTCGTGGCCCTTGGTGCCGCTTTGGCAACTGCCGAAGTCGCGGTCGCCCCCGATGTTGTGGCCGCCATCGAGGACGGGCAGCCTGGCACCACCGAGGTCACCTTTGACGACACCCCGATTCCAGATGGCAGCGCAATTCCGGCTCCCAGTTCAACTGCGTCTCCAGCACCAACACCGATCGCCAGCCCAGCACCCACTCCCGCACCAAGCCCTGATCTTGGCCCGGCCAGCGCCATCGGCGATTCCGTGCTGCTCGGCGCCCGAAGCGCGGTCAAGGAAGCGATACCGGGAATCCGGGTCGACGCATCGGTAGCTCGGATGCCCGGTGCATTTATCGGCGATATTCGGGCGCTAGTCGCGGCGGAGAAACTCGCTCCGGTTGTCGTAATCCACCCCGGCACCAATGGCGTACTAACCGAGAAGATGTTGCGAAATATGCTCGATCAACTCGCCGGGTATTCCCGGGTCGTCGTGGTGAATGCAGATGTCCCAAGGGTTTGGCGCGACCCGAATAACGAGGTTGTCGCCCAGGTCGTACCTGACTATCCAAATGCCGTCATCGCCGATTGGTTTACGGCAAGTACCGGTAAGCGCGACTACTTCGTCTCTGATGGGGTACACCTAACGGCGAAGGGGGCCGCAGCGTACGCCAAGGTCATTAAGGAAGCGACCGGTCTATAGAGAACCACGATCATTGGGATACCCAGTTTGCGTCAACTAGGTTTTGGGGGTTGGTGGTGGGTCGGCGGTTGCGGGTATTGGCGGACGAGCATTGTCATCATGTGACGGTGCGTTGTAATAATCGGGATTTTTTGCTGCATCGCAGCCAGTGTCGTGATGTGTTACTTGGGGCGGTTTTTCGGGCTAAGGCCAGGTATGACTTTCACGTGTATGGGGTTTGTGTGATGAGTAATCATGTTCACTATCTGATCGCCCCGAAAGTCGCCTCGGAGTTACCGAAAATCATGCAGGCGATCAATTGGTATTCGGCGATGTGTATGAACCGGATCCTTAAACGTAAGGGCCACTTCTGGGAAGCCCGATATGGGTCTTCATCGTTTCCGGTATCTGATCACCGGCGGGTGCTAAATACTTTGCGGTATATCCACGCGAACCCTAAAGACGCCAAGATGCGCCGCGGGTTCA
>Ga0247831_1007423_pt1 | contig 12258 bp, 13 predicted proteins | sample LaCruzMarch2015__9_FD_192406 | JGI IMG/M metagenome (GOLD analysis project Ga0247831, IMG submission 192406) | Freshwater microbial communities from meromictic Lake La Cruz, Castile-La Mancha, Spain - LaCruzMarch2015_1m | ecosystem: Environmental > Aquatic > Freshwater > Lake | place: Spain...
GACTGATATTGGTTTGTCCGAGTCCACAGTTACCAGTAACCACGGTAGTTACGCCATCCAGAATAAAGTTTTCTGCCAGCGGATTTTTTTTCTCTTCGCCTTCAATATGGGTATGCACATCAATAAATCCGGGCGCGATCATTTGGTTTTGCACGTCTATCACGCGGGTGGCGGCCCATCCGTTCAGTTTCCCGATAGCCAGTATCTTCCCATTGGTGATGGCGATATTGCTTTTATACCAGCTATTGCCGGTACCATCGAGTATGCGGCCGTTTTGCAGAATAAGATCAGCTGTTTGGGCTTGCGCAGTGGATATGAATGCAATACTGCAAAGCAGCAGACTAAGAAATGAACGTTTGAGTTGCATGAGATGAATTTGTAGATGAAAATAGGGCTTTTTTAGGTAAGGGGTGGGATGGGCTAGGTATTGTCAAAAGAAGCAATAATCTACACAATTTGCAGGATATTATTTTAAAGGGAAACATGGTAACTGTGATGTTGTTACTTGAACTGAATTAGCCGATAATGACTTAGGTATATGATGTGGCAATGAATTTAATTGCCGAATACAAAATTAGCGCGCGATCATTGGAAGAAACCAAATAAAATGATGCGATTTTCTCCTATTTTAGGTGGTTAGCCAGCCAGTGTTTTCGAAAAATCTGCAAAAACGGGAAATGCTGCCTTTGAAAATCAAGTAGTTACGAAAATAAAACTGCGACATTACACATATATTTTTGTTGGAAGGTTGAAAATGATGGAATGAGTAAAAATTACATTCAACTTTATGATGAATTCTGAATTTCATAATGGATTGCGCAATCCGGGGCTTTACTCCTTAATTAGCCATAAGTCTGCGGCCGCGGATAAAAAAAGGACGTTGGTTGGCACGATACAACCCGGGGTTTAACAATATACAGCCCGGCCAAAAGCGAAACTGGAAAAACCGAGTTCACGGTAGCGGGAATTCTGCGTGACGCTGAATTATCCATGGCGATAGACAGGGGAGAGAAACATTTATTTTTAATTTCTGCAATTTCATTAATTCAATTTATCACACTAAACTTGATTACAAATGATTAACAATTTTAACAAAAGCTTTATCGTAGCAATTTCTTTTATTACCATTACATTATCTACCATAATGATTGGATGCAAAAAAGAAGGTATAGAAAATGCAACCAACACTGAACAAGGTTTAAGTAAGGCTGAAATTAAAAAAATTGGTACAGAACATAATCGTCTAATGATTGATATAATTAAGCAGCTTAAAAATGGTTCAATTACTTCATCAGATATAGTAACCAACTCTATTGGCTCTAGTGTAAAGAAATACAACGTAGATAATATATCTTTATACAATACAGTTAATAATGTTATTAGTTATAATGGTTATCAACCTATCTCACAAGATGAATTTGCATACTTTGCCGATAATTATTCTCAAGATGTTGTAAGCTCTACTATTTCAAATACGATTAACAGTGTTAATAATCCACAACAACAATCAATCATGAGGTCATTAGTGGAAGATGTAAATAATACGATTAACTATAGTACTTTGAGTCAACAACTTGCAGATCTATCAATCAGAGCTTATTCTGAGCTTTCGGGAAATGACCAAACATCAACTCTAATTGCTATCGAAGTTGCTTCAAATTCAGCATATATGTGGTTACCTGAAAGTCAAGGTGGGCTAGGATATTATGATTTTGTTGAAAATATTCAAAACTATAAAGCAGCTTCTAACAGCTCTAGCACTAAATTATTGGCAGTTAGAGAAATTCGTGTATCTTCATTCCCAACTTCAGAAGTTAAGAAGCTTTCTGTTCCCAGAAAAGTTGGCGCAGTTATCTGTGCAGACGCTATTGGAGCCTTTGGGGGATTTTGCAGATCCGATTTACCTTATTTTCTAAGTGGTGGACCTGCTAATATGATATCTAATGGTATATTACTCGGCAGTGCAGTTATCGGTGGAGTTACTTCCTCTGCAACAGCAGCAGTTGGAATAGCATCTAGATAATTAATTAAATTTTACATATGATCAAACAAATTATTTACTTTTTAATTCAGGTATGTATAACGTATTCGCTTTTGATTACATACTACCTTATTACAAACAATCAATTTACTTATGAGTACAAATGGTGTATTGTAATAGCCTTGGTATCCTCTTTGTTTACTTCATTAGGGCTCAAAATAGCAGATAATTTCCATGATAGAAAAAAAAATAAATCTGTTTGAGAGAGGCTGTAATTATTCTTCCTTCACGCATAGCCTTACGCCTCGCTGGCGTAAGACTATGCGGTTCGGAGGAGCGAGACTTATTTTACGACTAGAAATAGTGTATAGTTATGCAACTGCATCAGAAGAAGCTACACAAAATGATTGCCAATATTCCTTTTCCCCCTCCTAGCATAGACTCGCAGCTGGGACTATTCGTTTCGGAGGAATAATCTACACAATTTGCAGGATATTATTTTACAGGGAAACAAGGTATCTCTGATTTTATTACATAAATTGGATTAGCCGATATTGACTTGTGTATATGATGTGGCAATGAATTTAATTGCCGAATACAAAATTAGCGCGCGATCATTGGAAGAGACCAAATAAAATGATTCGATTCTCTCCTTTTTTAGGTGGTTAGCCAGCCAGGGCTTTTCGAAAAATCTGCAAAAATGGAAAATGCCACATCTGAAAATCAAGTAGTTACGAAAGTCAAACTGCGACATTACGCATATATTTTTGTTGGAAGGTTGAAAATGATAGAATGAATAAAAATTGCATTCAACTTTATATCGAATTCATGTCAATTTGTGGAAGCACCCTATCAGTCATATCAATTGGATTTATCAAATCGAATCAGACAAATCCGAGAAGCATTGGGTTATACCCAGGCTGATATTGCATATCGCTGTGAGATTAGTCCATCTGCTTATGGCCAAATTGAAAGACGGGCCATAAATGCAACTGTTGCAACCTTGTATAAAATTGCCCGTGCAATGAATGTTTCATTCGTATTTCTTGTTGATATTCAAAATGAGAAGCTGATTGAAAAAAACAAGTTATAGCTTGTTGGATAAGGGGTTATTTCTTTTTTATTTCGACATAGTAATCGTTAACCCTAAATATGCAACGAAAATGAAAAAGATTTTAATCCGCAAAAACAGCTTGTTATATTTTATTTTATCATTGGTAATAGTAGTTTCTTTACTATCCTGTAGAAAGTATTATGATTCACAACCTGTTCCAAACAAGTTGACAGACGAAACGGTTCTTGGAAGCGAAAAAGCCAATCCCTTTTCATTTGCAACAATAAAAAAGGCATTACTTAAACTCAGTACAGAGAAGGTAGAGGGGGGGATAAAATCTATGTCAAATACTAAAGCGCTTCGAACTTTTGATGATATCCGGCCAACGCATAACTATGTGCGGTTTGCTCCGGAAAATCTTGAACAGTTGAACCAATTAGTTACTGCAGGTTTTGAATTATTTGATGTTCCTCTTACCTATGAAGTTGTAGAAGAAGGGGATTATTATCAAGATCCATCCATTCCTGTTACTGAAATTACTTTTCAATATACTTTGGTTCCGTACGGATATCAATTGCCTTCAAATGTTCCACATGTAATTTTGGATGAAATATTTTTGTTTAATGAAGAGGACGGCGAGTATGGGCAGCCAGATTATTGGTCAGTTGCAATCGATGGAGGAAATACGGGTGCTATGCAATCTCGTGCGAATCGGAGTTCGGCGTCACTATCTACCATTGCAGATTATGTTGAGATGTATGGTGATCCTGTAATAAATGCCACCAACTATTTGATTAGCCATCAGTTTAACCCCATGCAAGTTTATCAAACTGCCTCCTTTTTAGAAGGAGCTATTATTGGTGATCCTTACTTCGGGAGAGACCCAAATAGCGGTCGGATTGAAGACGGTGGAGGGGGCGGCGGCGGTGGAGGAAATACATCATGGCCTCCCGGATATCCAAGTGGGGTTTTAAGGGTTAGAAATACTGAAATGCCTGATATTGAAGAGCCAGTTAAAAGAGTAACAGTTAAGGCGAGAAAATTTCTTAAACTGGAAACTAAACTAACTGATAATAATGGCAGGTTTCAGATGACGAAAAAGTTTAGAAATAGAGTAACCATTATTGTAAAGTTTAAAAATGATTTAGCAACAATCAGGAGAGTAGATAATTTCTTTCTAGCTTTTAATGTGTTTCCTGTTAAGCATAATTTAGGGCGATGGGGCAATGACAATATGAACAATATACAATATACATTTGCTACAACAGGTAATGGAACATCGGACAGACAATCGGAAAAAGTTTGGGCTGCCGCCACGGCAATGAATGCGTTATCCGACACGTATGAATTTAACAGAGAAAATGGAATTAGCTCACCGCCACATCTGAATATTTGGTTATGTAGAGGTGTCGATGCCGTCGGCAATTCGGCACCCATGCTGAATTATGCCGCAGATCCTTATTTTGGCGTAAATGGACTTTCGGCTGTTGTTGTGCCAGTAATCAATGGTATTATTACCAGATTAAGTTTTTTCCTCAATACGCTCGGCCCTGTGGGGATTGGTTTTGCTGCACTGCTCGAAGTTCATAAGGCGGGCTTGCTGTTAAACATGCCGGATATTACAGTCGATTATGAAAGACAGGTGAGTTCGACAAGTGTTTATAACACCTTTATTCATGAATTTTCTCATGCAACTCATTTTTGGGGTATGTATGAACAAAATGGTAGAGAAGCAGGTCAATACTGGGCAAACGAAATACAATATACTTTGCAGCATAATGGTTATGGCAACAGAAATGATGCTGGAGCAGAGAGGGCAGGGGTTATTGAGGCATGGGGCTACTTTGCAGGAGATTTGTACCTTGCTAAAAAATACACAAGGGGTATTTATGCAAGGAACATAATAGCTCGGATTTTAGCACAAAGGGCTATTTTTAGGCTTGATGATCAAGAATTTGACCTGAGATTTGATGCCCAAATACAGAATGCGGGCTCAGACAATAATCGTTATGTTGGATGGATTCCAATGGGTTTTTTAAACGACTTGAATGATAATGTGGAACTTGGTGGGAGGCATACTGATAATGTATCAGGGTATGATGTAAATCGTATATTTAGGAGTCTGAAAAATCTCAATAACACGGCAGATGACTTACGTACAAGCTTGATTAATAACAGACCCAGTGGCGTTACGCCCGGTGATGTGGAGGGTTTGGGACTGCAATTTGGTTATTAAGCATATGTAATATTAATAATGTATTATTCATAAGATGGCCCATGAAGAAACTAACACCTATCGTATACGTTTTGCTGCTATTTATCCTTATAGGAGGCAGTGGTAGTTCTTGTAAAAAAGAGGTTCCAAGGGAGCAGGTACGATTCGATTTTCTTGTACCTATTACTATTACGCCGTTAAAAGATACCATCAGCGTGGGAGAAGAACTAACTTTTTCCACGCTTTTCTCCGATTCGGTATATGATATGAAGTCGGCGAAGCGCTATTATTTACCCGACTTTAACTGGATGCCAATGATTTTTATAGCAAAGCTGGTTGCCCCGGAAAAATATTTATCCGCTCAGCCTTCTGCCGGTAGTAAGTTCGAATACATGAATGTGGTAGGTAGTTTTACCAGAGCGAATGATATTGCGGCTACTATGAATTATGTATATGAGAATAATCAGTATAAACTTACGGTAAAGATTAAGGCTAAAGAAAAAGGAGTATTTAATGTAACTTTTGCCAATGATTTTAGTCCCGGGCAGGTAAAATTACCTCAGAATTTTGCCCCCAGTTTGCCCAGTCTAACAAAAGAGCCAGTAATTGGTGACATGCGTAATCAAATTAATAATGGGCAAACCAATTATCATATATTGAAGCAGCATTGTAAGGTAGAAGGGCCTGAGGTAGTAGGTGAAACTAACATTTGGCTATATAAAAATAGCACGTATACATTCGTTGTGAAGTAATCCTGGCTTCCCTTCTCCGAATAGTACTCCAGAGGCGTACTATTCGTTTCGGAGGAATAATCTGCTTAATTCATCGGTATATTAATATACAGGGAAACAAGGTATCTCTGATTTTGTTACTTAAATTCAATTAGCCGATATTGACTTAGGTATTTGATGCAGCAATGAATTTAGTTAACTGATGTTGATTTGTACTCCGAAGCGCATAGTCTCCTACGCCATTAGGCGTAAGACAATGCGAGGAATGAAGGCTGAAGGTTCAGTTAAATTAACCCATTCTTATGCGAATAAGCAATCAATTCCACAAGATTGCGCACATTACATCTCTTGTATAATGGCATTACGGTTTTTTCTATGGCGGACTTGGAAACGTATAATACATTCGCTATCTCTTTCATCGATTTGCCTTGTGCCAACATCTTTAAAATGGTTCTTTCTCTCCCGTTGATTATTGCTTCACGGGCAGCTACCAATTTCATTTTTTCAACCAAGGTTTCAATACCGGGTCCGCTCGCCTGAAAATATTTATTTCCCAAATGGGGCGTTCGGGGGTTGCGCTTGTAAGTGCCAATTACCTCAACCACTTTACCCTTCAACGACCGATGTACTTTCACACTCTACAGCAGAGCAACTTCCTCACCCTGCTTGCTGAATTTTTTACATTCAGTGGTGCAGGAGTAATCATAGAGGTGCTCCGATTTACTTAAAATAAATGCCAGTGCATGGTTATTCATTTCCTGAATAAATTCTTTGTGGTCGGGCGTAGTAATTTCAACCAGCAAATCCATACTGATTTCTTCGTTCTCATATCCTAATAACTCCATCCACCCTTGAGCAAGTATGATTTTTTTAGTTTTCAGAGAATACACATAGGTAGCTTCATCTGAAAATTTCGGTATGTTGGGTAAATTTTTTGTTGTTGGATTTGGTTGGAAGGGCTCTTTTGAAAGAATGGTTTCGTAAAGGTGCATGGGTTAATAAGTTAACAGTGATAACCTATCCTTTCGATGCTTAGTGGGGGCCAATACAACTGGGGGATATAAAAATATTCGCACATGAAAATAAGCCAATTAGTGCCTAAGTTATCGAGGCTACCTATGTATGTGTATAAGCTGTTGATAGCTGCTTAATGTCGACAGATAAAAGCATGTTTTGGCAAGCAAATCGGATAAAATTTCTAGAAAAATAGTGATTTAGCAATTTCTGCAGCAGCTAGTTGCCAAATACAAAATCAGAACGCGATAAATGCAAATAGCCAAATAAAATGATGCGATTTTCTCCTTTTTTAGGTGGTTAGCCAGCCAGGGCTTTTCGAAAAATATGCAAAAATGGAAAATGCCACATCTGAAAATCAAGTAGTTACGAAAATCAAACTGCGACATTACACATATATTTTTGTTGGAAGGTTGAAAATGATGGAATGAGTAAAAATTACATTCAACTTTATATCAAATTATGAATTTCATAATGGATTGCGCAATCCGGGGCTTTACTCCTTAATTAGCCATAAGTCTGCGGCCGCGGATGAAAAAAGGACGTTGGTAGATACGATACAACCCGGGGTTTAACAATAGACAGTCCGGCTAAAAGCGAAACTGGAAAAACCGAGTTCACGGTAGCGGGAATTTTGCGTGACGCTGTAATATTCTTTGCGAAAAAAGAAGCTAAAATGATTAAAATGAAATCTAAATATTTAATTCCCGTATTTTTATTTATCACTTTATCAATATTTTTTATTGCATGCAAGAAAAATGAGGCAGCACAAATAAATAAATCAGAAAACATTCGGCTTCTTAACTCGACATTTAGTTTAGCAGAAAAGGCTCTAATTCCATCCATTGTAATTAGTTATAATAAACTTTTGAGGCATCAAAGACCAACTGTAGGCGATATTGAAAAATCAATCAGAGACAATTATACTGGAGAAAAAAATATTTTAGATAATTCGCCACCATCTGTATTTGTAGAAAGTTTTTCAAAAAAGTTTTTACAAGATATCAATCAAGGTAAATTAATTTCAAGAAAGGAATTTATGGATTATGGTATTGCGGCTCTTCAAAATGTTGAAAACGAAAAGGATAAAAAACAGATTGCATTTATAATTTCTCACACCTCTGTGCTTTCAGATTTTCTTATTGAAAATGGTCAGGAAATGAAATTAGGATTAAACAAAAATAAAAATCCAAATATACCAAAAAATAATGTTACTGGGGAATATGAAATTGTACAAGCAGCTGCAATTGTTCCAGTGCTAATTATAATCGCTAAGGTTGCCTCAATTATCACAGTTGTACATAAAACCTTTGAATATATTATTCCTGGATACAAAGATGCTTGTAATGATTTATTCATATGTAATTATGTAACTGATATTGCTGGGATAATTTCTTTGGTATATAAGTGGGTAGAAATTGCTAAATAGCTTTTTTTATAAAAAACCAGAGAAGATACGAATAACAAAGCACTTGGCTATTCAAAAAAGTATTTGTGATGGAAAATTTTATAGGCAAATTTTGAGACCAAAAAAGAGTTATCCGAATTAATCAATTGACCTAGCAACTTTAATTTATAGGTTACCTACTATATCAAAGACAGCTTAAAATTTATGCGGAAGGGGAAAATAAATGAAACTATTCAACAAGTGATACATCAAAATTCCCCTTCCTTAATTTAGTAATTCGTTGTTTTTAAATTATCTTTGTTTTTAAACTAATTTCCATGAATAACTTATTAATTGAAATTAAAATGAAACTACTTTTTCCTTTCTTACTATTTGTTCCTTTTTGTTTATTTGCTCAAAAAGATACAACACAACAAAAACAATTTTCACTAGAAATAGGAGCTAATCTCATTACATTGCCAATTGGATTATTTGCTAGTACAAATAATAATGGTGGGTTTGCAAAAAAAGATTTTAATTCAGTAACACTAAGTAACCCTTTTGTTTTTATTGAATTGAGATACTCACCCAGAAAGCCAATCGTTACAAATATTTTAGGATTAAAGGCCACTACTATTTTTGCTACAAAAATTAGTGGTTTTAGAATACCATTTGATGAACAATCATTTGATAAAAATTTAATGAATGCAGTTCCTGGTATGACTATACAATCATTCGCGGACGATTACACTTCACTAAATTTCATGATAGGGTTTTATAATTATTATAATTTATCAACAAAACAAAAGAAATTTTATTTTTATGATCGTTATTTTCTAGGGCTATCAAATGTCAGTCTTCCAAATGTTTCAACATCTGCTAATGGTCAATTTGTTTCAAGCAGAGGATCTGGAAATACTACTTCTTTTTGTTATCAATTTGGCTTAGGTATAAAAAAAGGGTTAGACAATAAATTTTCGGCTGGACTTGGTATAGACTTTTTTTCCACCAGTCCTGTTTTTAAAAATATTGAAACTAAAACAAATAATGGCATCACAACTTATAAAGATGTTCGAGTGCCTATTTCTATCCTGACAATGTTGTCTGTGTCTTTTGGATTTAGGTTTTAAATTTGGAACTTATAAATCCTTAACATTGTTGCAAATTCTAGTATGTGTTCTATTAATTTTATCTATTCTTTTTGCACAAGAAAATTTTTCATTTTGGAGATTTTCATTGTTCACAGCTAGCATATATACCTTATTTCAATTATATTCAGTAAATTGGCTTATTGACTTCAATTTCAAGCTTGGTATTTGTGCCATTTTTTTTAATTCTTGTTGGTTTACTAGCACAATTTTAGTATCGTTCATTTTGAGAAAAAATCTCGGCTTATTCTGGGGATATATTTACTTTATTTTACTTTGGATAGCAAATGAGTACTCTCATTTATATGGTGTTTTACATTGGCCATGGCTGAATGTCGGCAATTTTTTAGCTTATACCCCTAATTTAATCCAATGGTATGAGTATACTGGTATAGCTGGTGGCAGTTTTTGGTTATTGTCTATTTCTTGTTCTTTGCATTATTTTTTTTATAAACAATCACTTCGTATTTTTTGGGGTATTATAATGATACTATTTACTCCGCTTGTTTTCTCTAAGTCAATTAATGTAGCAAATATTGAAAATAGTAGAAAACTAAAAGTTACAATCACGAATCCTGATTTATCAAGTATACTTTTCGATAAAAATAATGGACTTGATATAATCGAAAAAACAATACTTCAAATAGCGAAAAATGATTCATCGATTTTCCTAAAAAATACTCATCTGGATCATTTTATAGTATTTCCAGAAGGTACTATTAACGAACCTATATCTGAAATTGCAATAAAAAAGATGATTCAAAAATCTGAGGTTTTAAAGTCCTTGGACAAACACGTATTCATTTTGTGGGGAGGGCTGCTACTAGAGAAAATCGGTATAGAAATATTTTATTTTAATTCTGCCTGGACATTAAATAATAATCTAATAAAAATTTATCGAAAAGAGAAATTAGTTCCATTTATTGAGAAAAAAATATATGCACAAACCATTATGAATAATTGGGTTGCGTTAAATTTAGAAAATGGCCTATTAACTTCTTTTTTTCAAAAGCAAAATAACTTTAATTCCAATAATGCTGAATTTGCCGTTGGAATCTGTTATGAGTCAGCTTTCGGAGAATTTATAGCATCTAAAAATAATAGCGCAGCTAGTGTAATTTTTATTATATCAAATGATGTGTGGATAAAATCCTTATCTGGAAAACAACAACATTTATGTTTTTCAATACTTCGAGCAATCGAAAATCGGAAATTTATTATCAATGCTACTAAGTCGGGCTTTTCTGGGTTTGTAGATCCAATTGGAAACACAATTGTAGAAATGAAAAATACAAATCAATACTTCACTCAAATCATATCATATATGAATAAAAAGACTTTTTATTCAAGATATGGCGACTGGTTATATAAAATTTGTTTTATGTTTTTATTATTTTTATTGTTTCTGAAGCTAGCAATTTTTTTTTTGATAACTGTACTATTTAAGAGGCATTCATTTTTTGAGATTTAACTCACTTAAAAAACTTGAGTATTTTTCCGTACATAGATGTATTATTTTGTTAAGCGATTTTCAATGTTTAAAACCCATTTTTTCCTTCTCCGCATTCTATCTTAAAAAACAAATAAATTAGGCTACAGCCTTCATGGTGTCAACGTATTTTGAATTTCGATTGATGACCGCAAAAGCCCTGCTGATAATTTTGCATCGTACGGCATTGAGAAGGCGCATTTTGTTCTTCCTTTCCCGAATAGTCTTGCGCTTTACTGGTGTAGGAGACTATTCGTTTCGGAGGCACAATGCTTATTGTATAATAAATCAAGTATAAACCGTATGTAATCTACCCTGTTATTACTTATAAGGAATTACAGGATATTGACTTTGGTATATGATGCAGCAATGAATTTAGTTAACTGATGTTGATTTGTACTCCGAAGCGCATAGTCTCCTAAGCCATTAGACGTAAGACAATGCGAGGAATGAAGGCTGAAGGTTCAGTTAAATTAACCCATTCTTATGCGAATAAGCAATCAATTCAACAAGATTGCGCACATTACATCTCTTGTACAATGGCATTACGGTTTTTTCTATGGCGGACTTGGAAACGTATAATACATTCGCTATCTCTTTCATCGATTTGCCTTGTGCCAGCATTTTCAAAATGGTTCTTTTATAATACTCCCCAAATTTCAGACCAGAGGGTAAGTTAATTTTTTTTATTAATTTAAACCTCAATTATGAAAAAACAAACCCGTCGCAAATTCACTGCTGCCTTCAAGGCTAAAGTAGCTTTAGAAGCTGTAAAGAACCAGCAAACCTTGGCTGAACTGGCCAAGAAATTTGAAGTCAATCCAGTAATGATCTCGAAGTGGAAATCAGAGTTTTTAGAGAATTTATCAGCCACTTTTGAACGTTCAGAGACCACCGATACCAAGGATCAGGAATCGGAGAAATTATATGCTGTTATTGGTCAGCTGAAGGTAGAGAACGAGTTTTTAAAAAAAAACTGCAAGAAACTGGGCATCGAGATTTAAGGGTACAGCTTGTTCAGCCCCGCACTTCAAAAATATCTATCCGCAAGCAATGTGAGCTTTTATCTATCAATCGAAGCAGGATTTACTACCAACCTGTAAAGGAGAAACCGGAAAACATCGAGATGATGAATATCATGGATCGACACCTGACCAGACACCCTACCGAAGGGGTGGTATCTATGGTTTATCTATTGTTGAGTTTGGGCTTTTTGGTTGGTCCAAAACGCATCCGACG